>Ga0247727_10015414_pt1 | contig 12539 bp, 7 predicted proteins | sample WisWelCaveWW1625_FD_202498 | JGI IMG/M metagenome (GOLD analysis project Ga0247727, IMG submission 202498) | Biofilm microbial communities from Wishing Well Cave, Virginia, United States - WW16-25 | ecosystem: Environmental > Aquatic > Deep subsurface > Groundwater > Cave microbial mat | place... | reverse complement strand
GGATGAACACTGGACGAACACACTACGGCGTTTGCGGCGGGATCGTGAATCGCAGAAGCTCTGTCTCGGCTATCTGAGGACTTCGTCCCCAGATAGCCGGGTGTGCAGATCCTGGCGGGAGAGCGCCGGCCGGGAGAGGTTAATCGAAGCCCGATTCCCACTGGGTCAGGCCTTCCGGCTCAAGCTTAGCCCCTCGGATCCTGCTTTCATCCACCGATGGATGGCAACCGCCCCTCTCCTAACCCGGCCGCATTCCTGCGTACCATGCACGAAGGGCGGCGAGCCTCCGGGGCGATTGCAGGTTCGGACCCTGCACCCCGAAGGCCAATCCACCTACAAAACAGAGCGCGTTGGCCAACGCTCAATACCAGCATAGCCTGGGAGGCAACCTCCGCCGGGCGACGAAAAGGGCAAGTTGTTGAAAAGGCGGCGAGGAAAAACCTGAAAATGGAGTGAACCGGCAGTTGCTCCACGACGACCGCATTGCCCTGTCGATTGAAATTCCCCGGCCGACGCGGTAACCTGACAGTGGTGACGGGCCGCACCGTTTCCCACTACCGAGGCGGACGTCTGGCTGGCCAACTTCGAATGATCCAGGCGCTGCTCCAGGAAACCGTCGCGCCGCACCTGGCGGAACTGGCCCGCTGCCGCTCGGCCGCCGAGCTCGAGGCCCATCCGCGTTATCGCTCGCTCGAGCCGGCCCTGCGTCGGTTGCTGACGACGCCGGAGGTTGGCGACTTCACCGCTACGGTTGCCCCGCCGCGTCCGCGCTACCGCATCCTTGCCTGGAACGTCGAGCGCGGCGCGCAGCTCGACGGCCAGATCGAGGCCTTCCGCTCTCATCCTTACTTGAAGACCGCCGACGTCATCCTGCTGATGGAGACCGACCTCGGCATGGCGCGCTCCGGCAACCGGGACGTCGCCCGGACCCTGGCTCGCGAGCTCGGCCTGCACTACGCCTTCGTTCCGTCGTATCTGAATCTCACCAACGGCTCCGGCCTGGAGCGGGGCATCCGCGGCGAGAACACCGTCGGCCTGCAGGGCAACGCCGTGCTCAGCCGCTACCCTATCGGCAGCGTCCGCGCCATCCCTCTACGCAACGGCATCGACAAGATGGCCAGCCCCGAGAAGCGCATCGGCTGCCTGGCCGCCCTCGCCGCCGGGATCGAGTTCCCGAACTTCCCTCTGACGGCGGTCTCGACCCACCTCGACGCGCAGTCCAGCCAGCGCCACCGCCGCGACCAGATGCGCGACATCCTCGACGGCCTGCCGGCCGGCGGACCCGTGCTCCTGGGCGGCGACTGGAACACCACTACCTACGACTCCTCCCGCGCCCTGTGGGCCATCCTCGGCTTCGGGCTGCGCGTGCTGATGGGCGTCGACTCCGTCATGCGCAACCACTACCTGCATCCCTACCGGCTCTTCGAGAAGGAGCTGTTCGCCCAGCTCGAGCGGCGCGGCTTCGACTACCGCGCCTCGAACCTCCTCGGCGAGCGCACCATCTGCTACGACCAGGCCGACCCGCGCACCTACGCCGCCCTGCGCGACTGGGTGCCCTCCTGGTGCTTCCCCTTCATCCGCTGGTCGCTGCGCCATCACGGCGGCCGCTGTCCGTTCAAGATCGACTGGTTCGCCGCCCGCGGCCTGCGTTGCGAGAATCCGGTGGTGATCCACGACCTGGGCGAGGACCGCGCGGCGCCCCTGTCGGATCACGACGCCATCGGCGTTGAGGTAATCGTGCCCGGCCAAGACCATCACGGGAGAGTGAGCCATGTTTGAATAGACGTGCGAGCCACCATCGAGTCCCACGACGGCGCCCTGATCTAGGCCGCCTACTCCGGCGTCTGCGATCTCGGCCCGGACGGTTACGAGAAGTTCCTCCGCGGCGAGCTCCCCGAATCGGGACCTTTGCGGACCGCGCCCCGCTTTCACACTTCGCACCCCGGCTACCTCTGGCTCAACCGCCTGCAGTGCCTGGGCATCGGCGAGGTCTACCCGCCCCGTCTGGAGGTCCGCTACGACATTTACGGTGTCGGCTAGGAACCAGCGTTCACGCTCCGCGCAGGCTCGCCAACTCACGGGCCGGCGATGGAGGTTTTAGCCCGGCCCTGGAGTTTCTACCTACCGAGCGATACACTAGCGGTGGAGCATTTGCCGCAGCCGCGCGGGCGCTTCGGCGGTCGGAGCTTCGACCATCTCCCGCGTGGCGCGCCGCACGATCTCGACCATCCCGCGCGACAGCTTGCGGCCGGCGTTGATGCGATAGGGAATCCCGATCAGGTCGGCGTCCTTGAACTTCACGCCGGGCCGCTCGTCCCGGTCGTCGAGCAGCGGATCGAGCCCCGCCTCGCGGCAGCCCGTGTAGAGGGCCTCGGCCGCCTCGCGCTGCGCCGCGTCCTGGATGTTGACCGGCGTGATCACCACGTCGAAGGGCGCGATGGGAGGCGGCAGCGAAATGCCGTCGGCGTCATGATCCTGCTCGACAGCCGCGGTCAGGATCCGCTCCATGCCGATCCCGTAGGACCCCATGACCAGGGTCGCCTCGCGCCCCTCGGAGTTGAGGACCCGCGCTCCCAGCGCTTCCGCATAGCGGCAGCCGAGCTGGAAGATGTGTCCGACTTCGATGCACTTCTGGACCGCCAGCGGCGCGCCGCAGCGGGCGCAGGCGTCTCCGGCGGCCACCACGCGCAGGTCCAACCAGCGAGGCTCAAAGTCGCGGACGGGCGTGACGTTGCGCAGGTGGTAATCGTCGCGATTGGCCCCGGCAATCATGTTCCGGCGCCCGCGCAACGCCTCGTCGGCCAGAATGTCCATCCGGGTGACGCCCACCGGACCGAGCGACCCGGCCCCCGCGCCGAACCAGTCCCCGATCTCCTCCGGATGCGCCGGCCGCGTGGTTTCTCCGGCCGCGGCCGCCATCTTGGCGTCGTTCAACTGGTGATCGCCCCTTACCAGTACCAACAGCGGTTTGCCCGACTGCGCCCCGACCAGCGCCAGGCTCTTGATCTGCGAGCTCTCGGGGAGCCCCACGAACTCGGCGACCTCGGCGATCGTCTTGCGGCTGGGGGTGTGGAAAGGCTCGGGCGCGGCCTCGGTGTCCGGGTCCGGCGCCGCCGGCGGGGCCGGCCGCGAGACGGCCTTATCCAGATTGGCCGAATAGCCGCAGCCGGCGCACAGGGCGATCCAGTCCTCGCCCGCTTCGCAAGGGACCATGAACTCGTGCGACTGGCTGCCGCCCATGGCGCCCGAGTGAGCCTCGACCACGCGGTATTTCAAGCCGCACCGGTCGAAGATCCGGCCATAGGCCTGGTGGTGCTTTTGATAGCTGTCCTCGAGTCCAGCCTCGTCCAGGTCGAACGAGTAGGAGTCCTTCATGATGAACTCGCGGACCCGCAGCAGTCCGGACCGCGGGCGCGGCTCGTCGCGAAACTTGGTTTGGATCTGGTACCAGATCTGCGGCAGTTGCCGGTAGCTGCGCACCTCGTGGCGGGCGATCAGGGTCATGACCTCTTCTTCGGTCATCCCCAGGCACATCGCGCGGCCGCCGCGGTCCTGGAGCCGGAACATGTCGTCGCCCATCAGCTCCCAGCGCCCGCTCTGCTGCCAGATCTCGGCCGGATGCAGCTCGGGCAGGTAGAATTCCTGGCCCCCGATGGCGTCCATCTCCTCGCGGATGATCCGGACGATTCGGCGGAACGACCGCTGCGCCAGCGGCAGGTAGCTGTAGAGTCCCGCGGCCAGCGGGCGAATGTAGCCGGCCCGCAGCAGAAGCCGATGGCTCGCCGCCTCCGCTTCGGCGGGATTCTCCCGCAGGGTGGGGATGAAGGCCTTGCTCCAGCGCATATTGGTTGTTCAGGAAATTGTAGCATGGCCTACTGCCAATCCACCTTGGGATGAGCCTCGGGCCGTACTTCTTCAGCCGCGCCAGGTACATCTTGGTCAGCTCGACGGAAGACACCAGCCGCGATCGCACCAGCGGCGCCAGCTCGGTTGCCGGCAGGAACGCCAGCTCATCGATGGAGCCCCAGAAGCGCTTCGCCGGCGCGCGCAGACGAGCAAGCCGGACACGCGCGGGCGCGCTGGGGAGCGGCCGGCCAGACGGCTTCCCCCCAGGCGGCCGGGGCGTGAAGTGAAAGGCCGGCTCGGTGTGGAGCGGGATGTGGATCTTGCGCAGAGATTCGTACTGCTTCAGGGCGCGATTGACCCGGGAAAGCATCATCTCCTGCTGGGCCTCGGGAAACTCCAGGCCGATCAGCCGCAACGCCTGTTCGAGCGCTTCCTGGCCGACGCCCGGGCGGGCCTGCTGAGCGGCCCCCGGCGCTTGGGCGGCCACTGCCGCCAGAATCTGGAACCACGTCCTGCGTCGCATTCTCATATCTTGCTTGTGGGGGCGGGCTTCAGCCCGCCGGAGACTTCAGTCCCCGCCAACCGTTAGCTGGGTCCATGTACAGCGGACCTTCAAAAGTTGAAGCGCAACACGAACTCGATCACCCGCGAGCCGGGGTCGTTGGTATTGGTAAGATCCCGGTAGGCGCTGCGGGTTTGCCCGAAGTCGGCGCCGATGCCGCTGGTGTTCACCGTGTTGCCTGCCGCGCCCAGCAGGAAGTTGGTCAAGTTGAAGGCGTTGAGGAACTGCGCCCGGAACTCCACGTCGCGCCCTTCCCCCAGGTAGGTCTTCTTGATGAGGCTAAAGTCCCACTTCTGCTGCCAGGGCCCGTAGAGGAAGGTGCGGGAGCCGAGCTGCCCGGGCGTGGCCGGCGGCCCGATGTAGGGCTTAGTACGATCCATGTCGCGCAGGGTCTTGCCGCCCTGCTCGAAAGCGGCCAGGGTGTTGTTGACCAGGTCCTGCGGCAGGAAATAGACCACCCCGCGGCGGTCGGCGGCCGTGACCTTGCGGATCCGGACCATTTGCTGCAGCTCGCGCGCGGTGAGGTTGTGGAGGGTCACGCCGGCGTCGGCCTGGTTGAAGGTGGGACGGCCGCCGGTGAGCAGCTCCGGCGAGCCGGACTGGAGGCGTGTCACCGAGGCCACCTCCCATCCCTCCAGCGCCTTGCGCAGGAAGGCGTTCTGAACGCTGGACAGAAATGGCTTCCTCGCTCCGAAGGGCAGCTCGTAGATCCAGTTCAGCTTCGCGGCGTGACGGATGTCCCAGGGGGAAACGCCTTTATCCAGACCCTGATTGCGGAAGGTGGTGAAGCTGCCGCCCACCCCGTTGGTGAACTCGTTGGAGAGCGCCTTGGCCCAGGTGTAGCTGCCCTGGACCAGCAAGCCGGCGCTCATGCGGCGCCGCACTTCAAGCTGCAGCGCGTTGTAAGTGGTGTGGGCGCCGTTGATCATCAAGCTGGCCCCGCCGTTGAGCACCGTCGGATTGACCTGGAACAGGTTCGCCGGATATCCGGCCGCCCGCAGGCGCCCCATGCGCTGGGCGTTGGCGGCGATGCCGGCGGCCACGGCGCCGGCCTGGCCTCGCGCGATCTGGGTGGCGATGTTGGTGTCGCTGGCGGCGCCTAGGGCCGTCTGGATCAGGGGAATGGGCCGCTGTCCCGGCAGCCCCTGATTGCCGAAGTTCACGCTGAGCGGGCTGGCCGCGCGAGCGATGCTCAGGTTGCTTTGCGCGATCCGGAAGTCCTCCAGGAAGCCGTTCTCGAAGATGTTGATCTCGTTCAGGTCGACGTTGCGCCACAAGCGCGTGCCGTGGTTGCCGACGTAGCGCGCCTCGAGCACGGTGTCCCGGGTCAGCTCGCGCTGGAAGCCCAGCGTCCAGCTTTGCACGTAGCCCATCCTCAGGCCGGGGTCGAAATCGCGGACACTATTTCCGGCCACGACCGGAATTGGATAGCTGGGCCGCGACGGGGCCGCGCGCGAGGGCAGCGCCGCGTTGCGGAACAGGACCGACCCGGCCGGACCGAACTCGGCGGGAAAGTTGTTGGGATCGACGCTGGTGGTCACCGTGCGTCCCTGGTTGGCGCCCCACACGTTGGCGAACTGCCCGATGTCCTCGCGCACGGTGGCGATCGAGTAGCCGGCGCGCAGCACCGACTGCCCGCTCCCCAACAGCCACACCAGCGGCCGGAACTCGGTCTTGGGCAGCACCCAGGCCAGGCCCGTCGACGGGGAGAAGTGCTTGCCGGATCCCTGGTAAGCCGGCGTGCCCGGCTCCACCGCATGGTAGGCCGGGACCTGGCCCGCCAGCACGCCCGGCCGAAACAAGTTGCCGACCCCCGAGATCCCCCAGACGCCTTCGGGGAACGGACGCGTGTAGACGCCGTTCAGGTTCTCGTACGGATTCTGCCGGTCCCAGCGCAGGCCGTAGTTGAAGGTGAACCCCGGGCTCATGCGCCAGCCATCCTGCAGGTAGAGCGCGAACTCCCGCTGGCGATTCCGGTTGACCGGAGGGAACCGCCCGTAGGCCTTGGTCTCCTCATCCACCACGGCGCTGCGCGTGATCTGCGAGACCCGGCCGGTCAGCAGCGCATACAAGGCCGCGGCGTCGGTGCGCTGCTGGGGCGTGCTGCCCGGAAAGTTAACCTCGTCAAACAGCGACGTGGTCCCGAAATTCACCGGATCGTTGGCCGCGATGGCGAAGGTAACGCCGGGAACAAACTGCGTGCCGTTGAAAGCGGTGTTCCAGGCGTTGACCTGGGTGAAACTAGAGCCGAAGTTCCACAGGTGCGAGCCGCGGGACCAGGTCAGGTTGGCGTTCCCGTTCTTGACCGGCGTGCTGCGGCGCGTCTGGCCGGTGGACCGGTGGGCATTGGTCACGAAGCTCAGGGTGGGGGCGTAGCCGCGCCACGGGGCGAAATCATCCGGGGTGACGCCGTCGTTGAAGATGACGTTGCCGCCGGTGAGGCCGAAGCGGATTTCGCTGGTCAGCCGCGTGGTGAGGGCCGAGCGCACGGCCCACACCGCCGAAAAAGCGATGCCCTTCTGGTTGCCGATGACCTCCGAGCCCAAAACGATGCCCGTGCCGGGCAGAATGGGAATCGCCGTGTTCAGCCCGTCGGGCAGCCGGAGATTCTCCTGATAGTTGTAGACGAACTCCACCTGGTGACGGCTGGTCGCGTTCCAATCGAGCCGCACGGTGGGGAAGTCGCGGTTGTTCTTCCCGCGGGTCTGAAAGTTGAAGGTGTTGCGATTGTAATCGTCGTTGGTATCGATGCGGCTGCGCAGGCTGCCCGTGGCGGAGGTCGCCAGCTCGGCGATCCGCGACAGCGTGCCGGCGAGAACCGGGTCGGGCGTGGCGGGGAAGTTCCTGGCGGCCGCGAGCTGGTAGAGATTCACCGAACGCGCCTGGCCGCCCGAGACCCCGTAGCGGAACAGGCCTTGCCTGGCCTCCGGAGTCAGCACCGTCTGGTTGGGCGAGGCGTAGGTCTGGGGCAGGCGGAACGCCTCGTAGTGCACGAAAAAGAAGAGGCGGTTCCTCCGGATCGGCCCGCCCAGCAGGCCGCCGGCCTGGTTGAAGAGGATCCGGTCGCGCGGCAGGCCGTCAACATTGTTGAAGTAATAGTTAGCGTTGAAGACGCCGTTGCGGTGGTGCCAGAACAGGCCGCCGTGAAAATCGTTGGCGCCCCGGCGGGTCACATACTTGATCTGCGCCGCTCCTTCGCCGGTGTTATCCGCGCCCGCCGCCGCGGTGGTCACCGTCATCTCCTCGATGGCGTCGGCGCGGGGAAAGATGGAATTGAAGAAGCCGTCGCTCGACCGGTTGACGTTGTCCTGGATGTTGACCCCGTCCATGGTGACGTTGAAGGCGCCCTTGGGCAGGCCGTTGATGGAGGAGGTCCGGGGAATGCCGGGCGTAGCTGTGCCGGCCTGGGTCACGATCAGCTCGGTGAGGTTGCGGCTGGTGAAGGGCAGCTCGTGGAGCTGGCGTCCCACCAGCGTAGAGGCCACCGTGGCCACCGAGGTCTGCAAGACTTCGGCGCCGCCCCGCACCTCCACGGTCTCGGCCAGCGAGCCCAGCTCGAGCGTCGTATTCACCGTGGCCGGCACGCCGACCTCGATCTTCACGTCGTCGGTGGTGGCGGTCTTGAACCCCTGGTGGGCGACCGTTACCCGGTAGGCGCCCGTGGACATGGAGGGCAGCACCCAGTAGCCCCGCTCGTTGGTCGTGTTTGCCAGCGTCTGGCCGGTCTGGACGTTGACCACCCGCACGTGCGCGCCGGGAACCGCCGCGCCCTGCGGATCGGTGACCGTCCCTTCCAGCCGGCCGGTGGTGACCTGAGAAAATGCGATCGCCCCTGCCGCGACGAGCAAAAGCCAAGTAGCTGCTAACCTCATGGCTCCTCCTGTTCCTGACCCCCCGGTCAGCGTTGTGGCCATCGTACACCAGGAGGGCGGTCCGGCGCCAGGATCGTGTGCTGAACCTGTCGGCCGCAGGCCGGTGGGGAACTGACTCCGGTTACTTGACTTCCCTATCCTGGCGCAGCCGGGGCATTGAGACTCCGAAGCCCTCGCCTAGTTGGTCGCGTCGAAGAGCGAAATCGAGAAATCAGTGTTCTCCCCCCCGGTCTGCGCGATCACGAGGATACTGCTGACACTCGCCCAGTCCGCCTTGCCGGTAATCACGAAACTCGATTTCGGCATGAGGACCGTCCGCCCCCCTGGCCCCGGAGGGACAATATTCTCCCCGAACTGCGCGCGCGACGCGTCTGGGAAGAATACCACCACGTTGAAGTTGACCAAGGTGTCTATGGAATCGAACCGTAGTCGCAGATTGTCGTAGGGCCTCAAGTCCAGGTTGAGTGGCACAGCGACCCCATCGCCGTCAACACCGTAGATCAACTCCAGCCGGTACAACACGCCGACTCCCATCTCCATGTACAGCGGACCGCCGCTGGGGAGTTCCACACCGCAGGGGCGGTTGTTTGGATTGGCCGTAACCAGCCGTGTCAACCGGTACCCGCCCAGGATTCCGGCGCCGGGTTGTATCTCTTCAAATGTGTCGCCGCAGTTAGTGGTGGACCTGAACTCGCCCGTTCGAAAATCATCGATGGTAAGCGTCTTTTGCGGATATGCCGCTACAGCCGCAAGAGCAAAAAGCACAAGAGACTTCATTGGTGACCTCCAGTTGTTTTTATCGGCGCGTTGATCGCCCCGATCTCCCCGAGTCTAAACTGGGGTCACTGGAGAAGTCACCACCTGAACGGGTAGGAACGCGCCGGACTCAGTAGCCGCACGGGGCGGCGACACCGGCAGGTTCCTACTTACTCAGGTAGTGACTTTTGCCGTGGCCGGCCCGCGCGGCCAAGCTGTCTCAGCGCAAATAGTTGGAACGGTACTAGATGAACATCTCTTCGTCCTGCGTGGCCCGGCCCCCCGCCGGCAGCCGCCTTCCAGCCAGGTGAGTCACCATCGCCCGGATGGCCGCCGCCAGCCCATTGATTCCCCGCACCGGCGCCAGGATCGTGTGCTGAACCTCGCGCACCATCTGGTCCACGCGGTCCGCGGTGGTCTCGCTGATCCGGTCGATCCGCTCCAGTTGCAGGCGCGTGTGCTGGTTGACGTCGACCAGAAGGTCGTCGACCCGCGCCACTTGAACACGGGTCGCTTCGGCCACTTCCCGAACCTTGCTCAGGATCTCGCGCACCTGAACGCGGCTATCCTCGACCAGCCGGCGCGTGGTATCCAGGATCGGCTCCAGGCGCTCGGCCAGCTCCAGCACCTTCCCCCGAACCGCCTTCAGATTCAGGTACACGCCCAGCAGCAGCAACATCTGCACCAGCAGCGCCGCCGCCGCCAAGCCCGTGAAAATGCTGATGACGAGAAGGAAACGCGTATCCATTCGGACGACACCTTCGCTCTGAGCGGTGGAGGAACCAGCTTCCGGTCAGGCTTCCCTAGGCGCCCGAGGCGCCTTCCGTCGACCCGTCGACCGTCTGCCGGTAGGCTTGCTTGCCGGCCTCCAGCGCCGACGCCAGATTGTCCTTCTGCGACCGGAACGCTTCCCGGCCGCGGCTCAACATATCGGTGGTCCTCTCCCGCACTTCGTCGCCCTTCTGGCGCAGGTAATCGCGCCCTTCGTTCGCCTTGGTCTTCAGCATTTCACGGGTTTCCTGGCCCGACTTGGGAGCGAACAGCAATCCAACCCCCACGCCCATCCCCAGTCCCAGCAGAAAATAGGACAGCTTGTTGTCTTCCATGGCCTCTCCACCTCATCGCAGATCATAACACAGGCGCCCTCCGCCTCGTTCACGCCGGGCGGTCCACGATCTCTTCCCGCTTCTTGTCCCAATACAGCTTCTTGCCGGTGATCTCCGCCTCCGCCGCCATGATGGTGGCCACCGAGTGGGCATAGCCACTCAGAGCGTCGGCGTTGGGCGTCTTGCGGGAGCGCATCGACTCCAGCCAGTTCTTCATGTGATGCACCGGCTGGACCGGCTTCAGCGCAATCTCCTCGCTGATCCGCGTCGGACGCTTGCCCCCGCCGGTTCCCTTGACCATGTAGCCGCCGCTGCGCGTCCCCTCGAGCACCCCGTTCTCCCCGTAGTAACAGTTCACGCCCGCCGAATCGTTGCCGAACATGGTCGAGTAGCTGACCAGAAATCCTTTAGGATAGACGAGCAAGGCCTGAAAGGTGTCCGGGTTCTCCCGGTCATCCTTGTGGACGAAGGCGCCGGCGTTGGCCACCGCGCTGTAAGGGAAATAGTCGTCCAGGATGTGGTGGACGCCGGCGATGGCGTGGCTCATCCACTGATCGGGGATCCCGCTGGAGAAGCCGCGGTACAACCGGAACTCGAAGTAGAGTCGCGGATCGAAGGGGCGCGCCGGACGGCCCAGCAGCCAGGCGTTCCAGTCGGTCTCCTCCTGGCGGATCTGTTTGACGGCGGGCACGCCGCGCCACCGCGGCCCGTTGTAGTTCGACTCCAGGGCCACCCGGCTGATGACGCCCAGCCTCCCCGAGCGCACGAACTGGGCCGCCGCCTGGTAGTGGCCCGAGCTCAAACCCTGGGTCCCGATCTGCACCACCTGGGAAGACGCCTTGACCGCCCGGTAGGCCTCCTTCACCTCCGCAACCACGTTGCCCATCGGCTTTTCGCAATAGACGTCCTTGCCCGCGCGCACCGCCTGGGTCAGCAGCTTGGCGTGGGCGAAGTCGGGCGTGGCGATGATGATCCCGTCCAGGTCCTTCATCTGCAGCAGGTCTTGAATGTACTGGACTTGGCGCGGCTCGCGGCCGGTCATCTCCTTGACCCGGGCCGCGGCCTCCACGCGCCGCACGGACCACAGATCGCAGACCGCCACCATCTCGGCGTTCATTTCCCGGGCGAGCTGGAAGAAGTCCTTCATCAACGAGGCGCCCCGCGCCCCCGGGCCGACAATCGCGATCCGCAGCCGGTCATTCGCCCCGGCCGCCTGCCCATAGGCGGCCGCGCTGAGCGACGCCGCCGCGGCCCCTGCCACCCAGTGCCTTCGGGAAAGATAATTGGGGTCCATAAGCGCTCCTTGAGGTTCAGCGTCCGAGTATAACAGACACAGACACTATGAGAGACCTCTACTTGCCGTCGACCGAGAACGCCAGCAGGACGTTGCCGGGCATGCCCAACATTGGGTAGCCGGAATTGGCGAAGAGCATGCCGCCGGCGATGGTCGGGCCGGCGCCGTTGAGCGAGCCGCCGCTGGCTTTCACGCCGTTTACCGTCTCGAAGCTCCGCAGCGTGTCGTAATCCCAGAGGATCTTGCCGTCGGAGGCGGCGTAGGCGCGCAGGTGGCCGTCGAGCGAGCCGGAGAAGAGCACGCCGGGAATCAGGGTCACCGCGCCGGGCTGGGCCTGACTGCAACCACGCCGGCCGGCGCAAGCGGGCGGCGGAGGCGGCGTGAACCAGAGCCGCTCGCCGGTGGCGATCTGGATGGCGAACAGGCCCCCGCCGGCCTCGGGTCGGGTCGGCTCCAGGTCCGACAACGCGACGTAGACGGTTTTCTCGTCGGCGGCCGGACCCCACTCGATCCCCCCCAACAATCCTCCCTTGCCGAGGCGAGCCTGCCAGACCACTTCGCCCTTGCGGTCGGGGTCGAGCGCGTAGAGCACGCCGGACTTCTGGCCCGCCAGAAGCACGCGGCGGCCGCCGGGCAACGCCCGCAGAATGGGCGAAGAGCCGAAGTCGAGATCCGGTCCGGCCTGCTGGGGACAGTTGTACGCCTCCGGGTGCAGGCACGAGATGTTCCAGGCGTCGCCTTTCAGGGTCTGCCGCGACCAGAGGATCTTTCCCGTGTCCAGGTGCAGGGCGATGACGGCGTCGCTGTTGGATGCGGCGGGCTCCGAGTAGCTGTCGCCGGTGGCGACATAGAGCGCGCGGTTCCTGGGATCGAGCGTCGGCGAAGACCAGATGCCGGCGCCCGAGGGTCCCCAGAGCTGCGTGCCACGCTCGCTCTTGCGGAGGGGCCGCGGCCGGTCGGGGATCACGTAGCTCTTCCAGACCTGCTTGCCGGTGCGGGCGTCCAGGGCGACCACGCTGCCGCGAAACGTGCAGCACTCATACTTAGGATCCGCGGCCGCCAGTTCCTCGAAGGAGGTGACCGGAACGTACAGGCTCCCCTCG
>Ga0247727_10015413_pt1 | contig 12541 bp, 11 predicted proteins | sample WisWelCaveWW1625_FD_202498 | JGI IMG/M metagenome (GOLD analysis project Ga0247727, IMG submission 202498) | Biofilm microbial communities from Wishing Well Cave, Virginia, United States - WW16-25 | ecosystem: Environmental > Aquatic > Deep subsurface > Groundwater > Cave microbial mat | place... | reverse complement strand
ATCACGGCCAAATCTTCCTTCACGGGTGGATAGTCTGGCACAACGCTCACCGGGTAATGTTCACGCTCCGCGGCCTTGGATAGCAACAACTCCAAATCCAAATCGGCGACCAGCACAGATTGATTGGGTAAATCAAATTTCTCGCGCACCAGCGGATGCAGTTCGCCGATCCAGCCCGCGTGTTGGCCGTCAATCAACACTTTAACCGTGCGGCCCGGCATGAACGAAGGATGCGCGCCTGATTCATAAGTGACACCGGAGAGATGCAGGCCGTGGGTCAATGTCTCCATCACGCCCTTCAGGTCAAAGAAGTCCATCGGCTGAACCTCGGCCGCTTGCCACGTGGGCCAATGGCGCGCGCCGGTGAGGGCCAGCGCCAAACGGCGCGGCTCTTCGGGCAAAGTCTCCTCTTCTTGAACGAGATACACTTGCCCAATCTCAAACAGCGCCAGCCGGTCGCGCACGCGGCTATTGGCGGCGAGCGCGTCCAGCACGCCCGCCAACACCGAATGCCGCATCACCACCCGATCCACCACAAGCGGGTTGACGAGGGTGATGTAGGGGCGGTCATCGGCGGGCATATCGCCCGGCAACAAGCGGCCTTCGCGTTGAGGCGAGGTGAGGGCATAGGTCACCACTTCCTGCAAGCCGGCTTTCACCAGCACATCGCGCGTCTGCTCTTCGAGTTCCAAAGCGCGGTTGTTGCGCTGAGGCGGGAGCGTGTCGCTAAACTGAGTCTCCGGGATGCGTTCATACCCATAGATGCGGGCAATCTCTTCGATCAGGTCGGCCTGGCCGATGACGCCGGGGCCGATGTCCAGGCGATGGTCGGGGACAGTAATTCGTAATTCGTAATTCGTAATTTCGCACTTAAACTCAAGCGACTCCAAAATTTTGACAATCTCTTCCACTGAGAGACGGATGCCGAGAATGCGTTCCACCTCGGCGGGCGTGATCTCGACGACGGCCGTGGGCGCGGGCTTGGCGTACACATCCACCAACCCCTGGGCCACCGCGCCGCCCGCCCATTGGCGCATATACTCAATGCCGCGCGAGACACCGCGCACCGTCATCCCCGGATGCACACCGCGTGAGAAACGATAGGCCGCCTCGGAGGGCAGTTTCTGCGCCTGCACCGTGCGCCGGATATTGATAAACTCCCAGGCCGCGCCCTCCAGCAACACATTCACGGTTTTATCGCTGACTTCCGATTCCGCGCCACCCATCACGCCACCGATGGACAACGCGCCAACAGTGTCGCAGACCAATATCGAGAAGTCATCCAATTTACGCTCCACCCCATCCAACGTCTTCAAGATTTCGCCCGGCTTTGGCAAGCGCGTGATTACCGTCGGCGCATTGGCCTTTCCTCCTTCTTCCTTCTTCCTGGCTCTTTCCACCAACACATCATAGTCAAAGGCATGGAGCGGTTGCCCAATTTCCAGCATCGCGTAGTTCGTCGCGTCCACGATGTTGTTGATGGGCCGCACATCACACAGACGCAGGCGGCGTTGAATGGGATAGGGGCTGGGGCTGATGGTGACGCCTTTGATGAGCGCGACCGTAAAGCGCGGATTAAGATCGGGATTGGTAATTTGTAATTCGATTTGGCTGTGGATGGATGGGCCATTCGCCACAACCTCATACGCGGGTGAGCGCAGTGGCTTGCCCGTCAGCGCCGCAATCTCGCGCGCCACGCCATAGACGTTGATGTTGCGGGCCATGTTGGGGTTGGTCTTAATGGTGAAGACCACATCGCCCATGTACTCGGCCAGCGGCATGCCCACCGGCGCATCGGCAGGCAAAAGGAGGATGCCCTCATGCTCCTCCGAGAGGCCGAGTTCTTTTTCGGAACACACCATCGAGTACGACTCGACGCCCCGAATTTTGGTCTTCTTTAGCGTCATCAGTTCCTGGCCCGGCTTGTGACCGTCGTATAGGATACTGCCCTCGCGGGCATAAGCGACTTTGAGCGGTTGGGGCAGTGGCCCTTGCCCTTTGTACTCGAAAAGATTTGGCGCTCCGGTGAGCACAATCTGTTCTTTGCCCAAGTTGTCATCCAGACGCAGAAGTGTGAGCCGGTCGGCGTTGGGGTGTGGCATCACTTCGAGAATCGCCGCTACCACAATTTTTCGCAGGTCCCACGCCAGTCCTTTGGCTTTGCGCCCGTTGCCAATTTGCGGCAGGCCATTGATGTTGCCTTCCACCGGGGACAGGCCCACGTATTCCACGTCTTCCACCTCCAGCCCGGCGAAGGTCAGTTTATAAGCCAACTCTTCGGGGGTGAGGCCGGAGGTATCAACAAAGTCTTTGAGCCAACCCAGAGGTATTTTCATAACCACTCTCGTTTGATCAGGTAATTGGTAAATGGTAATTACTATTTACCAATTACTAGAACTGCTCCAGGAACCGTATATCGTTCGCCAAAAAATAGCGGATGTCGTCAATCTTGTGCATCAGCATGGTGATGCGTTGCGGGCCCATGCCAAAGGCAAAGCCGGAATACACGCTGGGGTCGTAGCCGCCGTTCTTCAACACGGTTGGATGCACCATGCCACAGCCTAGAATCTCCAGCCAGCCGCTGTGTTTGCACACCGCACAGCCCTGGCCGTCGCACACAAAACATTCCACATCCATCTCGGCGCTGGGCTCGGTGAAGGGAAAGTGGTCGGCGCGGAAGCGGGTGCGGACGTTGGGGTGGAACATCCGCCGCGCAAAATCGGTGAGTGAGCCTTTTAGATCCGTCATGCGAATGCCGCGCCCCACCGCCAACCCTTCAATTTGCCAGAATTGAATATCCTTGCTGGCCGTGACTTGCTCGTAGCGATAGCACAGGCCAGGCAGAATGACCCGAATCGGTTGGGTGCCGTTCCCGCCCAGGTCGTGCATGGCGCGGATTTGGCCGGGCGAGGTGTGCGTCCGCAGAAGCACGCCGGGCGTGGTGGTGTGGAAGGTGTCCCACATATCGCGCGCCGGGTGGTGGGCGGGGATGTTGAGCAATTCAAAGTTGTATTCATCGCTCTCCACTTCACGCGAGCGATAGACTTGAAAGCCCATCTCGGCAAAGACGGCATACATCTTTCGCAAGCCTTGCGTGGCCGGATGCAAACGGCCCGTGGCCAGCGGACGGCCCGGTAGGGTCACATCCACCGCGCCCTGGGTCATGGCGCGTTCCATCTCAATCCGGCGCAGGCTTTCGGTCTTGGCGGCCAGCGCGTCTTCCAGCGCGCGCTTCACCTCGTTGCCGCGCTTGCCGATGACGGGGCGCTCTTCTTTGGAGAGCTTGCCCAACTCGCCGAGCAGGTTCATCAGCGGGGCATTGCGCCCGAGGTGGGCGATGCGCCACTGCTCCAGCGCGGCGCTATCGGCAACGGCTTTGAGCGCAGAGAGCGCATCTGTTTCAATTGAATTGAGTCGGTCAAGCATTGTGCCTCCGATTTCAGGAGTAGAAATTTGATTCACAGATTGCTTCGCAAAGGAACACGGATACAGCGAAGCATCCGTGTTTGTTTTTATCTGTGAGTCAATCTCACGGATAAAACAAAACTCCCATCCCAAAATATGGGACGGGAGCTAAAAAAGCATATCCCGTGGTACCACCCACGTTGGCGAAGCGCACGGTGCGCCCGCCCACTCATTCCGCCAACGGCAATTACGAATTACTCATTACCAATTACTTCTTGCGATTGGCTCTCCCGCTAACGCTGGATTTGCGTTTCCGGCTATTAAGGCGACGCTTTTGGTCGCCCATTCACCGGAACGGCTCAGGAGGGAACTTCGGTGGGTTTCAGCCGGGGCAGGCTCTCAGTCTTTGGCCCGCCCTCCCTGAACGCTTTCACCCACGTACTTTCCTCTGTCATAGCCTTTGGCTATTGGATTGGGGTGATTATCTGCGAAACGAGGAGCATGTCAAGGCAGCAATACCTTTTAGTTAGCGGGCCGGGCTCCCACGCCCGGCCCGGCGGCATGGGAGCCGCCTCCGCTGACATGTTTTGCGTGCACACTACCTTTTAGTTAGCGGGCCGGGCTCCCATGCCCGGTGGCGTCGCGCAAGCGGCCGCCTCTGCAAACCTTATCTAAAGGTATTGTGTCAAGGTAGTGGAGTTTATCAGTATTGGTTGGGGCTAACTTGTCAGCGCTATTTCACTTATTGAGCGTCGAAGCACATCAACGAACTCCAGCGTGCCTTCTAACCATAGCGCATAGATGGCCAGGGCAATGGCCAACCCAAGCGGGAAAAAGATATAGATGGGCCAATGGCCAGGATTAAGTATCCAGTTGGCGAAGAAACAGAACAAAAAGAAGCCGCCACACAATAGGAATCGTCGTTTGGTCGAAGTATGACGGGCGCGCAAAAGCGCCACATAGTGTTCGAGGCGTTCCGGGTTGAATTTCATGGCGAGACTCCTTTCGCTATCGGAATAAACCGGGGAATTTTCTTTATCAGGTTGTCTGCGCGTTGATTTCTGTTGGCGCAACGGGTATGGGCCGCTCCAATGTTTGCGCCGCCAAGGCCGGGCCAACAATCATCACCAGCGACGCCACCGCGCGCCCGGTTTGCGTGACGGCGAAGATGTCGGCATAGCCCACCGAGGCGCAGGTGGAGATGTAATAGAAGGCGTCAATGTAGGTTTTGATCTTGGGGTTTTCGTCCTTCTCGGCCAAATAGAAGGCCAGCGAGGCCGCGCCCAAAAACTCCAGCGCGGCCTCCAACGGGTTGCGCTCCACGCGGTCAAGCCACTGGCTTTGCAGGCCAGCCTTGCGCGCCAGAAATTTATCCCACAGCCCGCGCACCTCGGCGGGCGAGAGGCCCAGCCAGGTTTGCAACGCGTCCAGCGCCACATTGAGGATGGGCGACTCGGCGCTCTTCGGTGGCGACACCTGTGCCATCAATTCATCCAGCGCGGATTGTTGTTCGGTGGTCAGAGACATAGAAGAAATCGGCGTCAACGGATTGCGCGACACACTTTACTTCGCCATCGCGCGCAGATACACATCCTCAAACGGCAAGTCGTTGAGAATGGGCAATTGCGCCAGAGCGCGTTGCGCGGACTCCACCGTGGATTTGTGGATGGGGTCAACGCGCTCACTTAAGGTCTTCAGCACCTCGCCCACGCTCTGGCCTTTCAGAGCATTCACATCCAGCGCGCTCTCCGCCAGATGCATGATGGTGGGCACCAACTGTGCCAACTCGGCCACGCTGGTGCTGGCTCCGTTGGCCTCCGCTGACTTCTGGCCGTTGCCTTTGCTCTCGCCTGTTACCTTGTTCAGCAATTGCTGACCCATATCCCGTAGGGCCGGGGGCGCGGCATTTATCACCTCACCCAGCCCATCGGCGAATGTCACCATCCGCAAGAGGGACGAGGCTGCTTGCGGGTCACCAATGAGTTTGATGTTCATCGCCGCCAACGCCTTCCCCAATGATTCGGCGCGCGCCACCTCAATCCGCACTTGCGCGTCGAGTTGCAGTTTGAGCAATTCCACCCGCTGGGCCACGCCCTCAAAGGCCGCCAACGCCTCGGCTTTGGCTTTCTGGCTTTCGGCTTCGGCCAGGCCGCGCGCCCGCACGGCTTCCGCTTCGCGCATGGCGGCATCGGCTTTGGCCTTTAATACTTCGGCCTCGGCCAAACCCGTCGCGGAGGATCTGGCCCGCGCGCCATCGGCCCGCAACTTCTCGGCTTCCATTTCGGCTTGCGCCTGAGTTCGCAGAGTCTCGGCCTGCTTCAGCGCGGCTTCGGCTTCGGCGGCCGAGATTTCTTTCAGGGCTTTGGCTTGCGCTTCGGCCTCACGTTGTTTTTGCAGGGCGGCCAGCTCGATTTTGTTCTTCTGCGCGATCATGGCCTGTTGCGCCTCGCGCTCGGCTTCGATCAGTTTAATCCTGGCGTCGCGTTGCGCTGCTTGGGTGGCCTCCACGGACTTAAGGGCCTGCGCCGCTTCTTCGCGCTGGGCCGATACCAACAGCCGCTCCTTGTCCGCGTTCTCACGCTTTTGCTGTTCCTGCGACACCGCAATCTGCCGTTGTTGTTCAGCCATTTCAATGGCTTGCCGCCGGGCCACTTCCGCCCCCATCACTTCCTGCTGTTTGCGTTCGGCCTGAATGGCCAGTTGTTGGTCGCGCTCCAATTCGGTCAGCGCCACCGCGCGCTCTTTCGAGACGCGGGCCAACTCTGATTTCTGCTCTTCCTCGAAAACCTTCTGGTCGGCGTTGGCCCGCTCGATGGCCTGCTGGGTGCGGACTTCGCGTTCCTGTGCGGCGGTGGCCAACGCCAACTCGCGGTCCAGGTCGAGTCGTTCCTTGGCCGTGCTGGTGTCGCGTTGCTTGATTTCAATCTCGGCCTTGCGCTCAATGTCGTTGCGCTCGCGCTGGGCCTGTTGAATGACTTGCGCGTTGGCCCGCGCCACCTGCGCCCCGAACACGTCGTCGGTGCCAAACGAGCCTTGCCGCGCGGCGCGCAGCGTCAAAATGGCGACGGCCTCCAACACCAGGCCGTTCTCCTCGAGGTCGGCCTTCAAGCGGCTTTGCACTTCCTGAATAAATTTTTCGCGCTCCTGATGCAGGCTCATCAACGTAAACGTGGCGGCCACGTCGCGCAATGCGCCGTCCAACTTGGCGTCCACCAATTGCTTGACGACATCGGCGTTGACTTCCTTGCCGCCGATGGTGCGGGCGGCGTCAATGATGCCCTCGGCGGTGGGGTTGACCTTGATATAGAAGATGACCTTGATGTCGGCGTATTGCGGGTCAATGGTGAGGAGCGCGTTGTGTTCGGTGCGCTCAATTTCAATCGCCATCGTGCCGAGATCCACCCAGGTAATTTCGTTGAAGGTGCGAAAGACCCACGCGCCACCGTTCATCACCACTTTGGGCGGGCTATTGGGTTTCTGAAACAGGCCGCCCGTGCGGACATAGGCGCGGTTGGCCGGAGTCTTAACGTAGGCCCGCATGGCCGAGCGGAACGAGCCGAACAGCACCAACAGGAAGATAATGCCGAAAACGATTATCCCAGCAATAATAATTGGGTCCATGTTGATTGCCTCCTGAGCAATTAAGGCTTGGCCGACGGTGTAACCTGATACAACCGTTTGGCCGGGTCGTAAGACTCCAGCATCACTTCATCGCCGCGCTTAATCGGTGTCGCGGATTGGGTGACGGCGAAGATGCTAATCATTACGCCGCCGGGGTTGCGAAGTCGCACCTGCCCGTAGCGGTCATCCACAAACGGGCTGATGACGGTGCCGCGCTGGCCGACGAGCTCTTGGGCTTTGCTGGCGGTAGTGGTGAGGGGTGGCAGGATGGTGCGGATAATTTGCGTCGCTATCGCGCCCGTGACCGCGCCCAACACCAACGCCACCACCAGCACCACCACAAACGACACGCCCGTATACGCGCCAAAAATCCGAAACGCCAACCAGTTTAGCGCCAGGCCGGAAATGGCGATGGCGCCGAAGAGAATCATCAGCACAATCAGCAGGGGCGCTTGGCCAAAGCCGACAAAGCGGAACACATTAAAGGATGGGCCATCGCCCCCGTCGCCGTCGGCATCCGCGTCAGCGTCCGCATCGAGGTCGGCGTCGGCGTCGCCCCCATCATCACCGCCGCCGACGAGTTGAAGCAGGCCCAGCCCCAAACACACGAGCAAGAGCAGGAAGAAGGGCAGGTTGTACCAAACAAAGAGAACAGAGCGGATGAAATCGAGGAAGGGTGGCATGAATGCTCACCACTTTAGTGTGACTTGGGCCGACCACTTGACGCGCAACTGACAGCTGGCTACTGGGTTTCGCCGCGCAGGCGCGCCAGTTCTTCACGCAAGCGGGCGGCTTCGGCTTCAGCCTCGCGCGCCACAGTTTCCAACTCAGCGGTGGTGGGGAGCAAAAGTTTGGCGGCTGGATCGTAGAAGCGCAGGAAATCATCTTTGACCATTAACTCCAAGCCCAGAACATTGCTTGTCAACCGGTCACCGGTCAGGGGTTGATAACCACCCTCAATTAATTGGAAGCCTTGCAAGCGATGCGGTTTCAAGTATTCACCGAGCGGATCAAAGAGAAAATACTCTGGCACGCCCAATTCTTCATAAATGAGGGGCTTAATGTATTGGTCGTCTTTGCGCGTGCTTTTGGAGGTAATTTCAAAAACTACGTCAGGTGCCTTGCTTTCGTCCCATAGCTTCCAGGTGCGACGCTCGTGCGCGCCCACGCCGAAGGCCACAAACACATCGGGTGAAACCATATCGCCTGGCTCGGTGGGTGTGTAGTAGAGCAACATATCGGCCCCGATATAGACATCGGTGCGTCCACGATAGCGGCCTTCCAGCGCGTTGACGATAGCGATGATGCATTTGATATGAAAACCTGTTTCGCCCATCGGTTGCCCATCCGTTTCTGGAAAGACCAGGTCCTTCTTTGGTAAGCGGGGTCGAACAATCTCGCGCACAGCCATAGGTCACCTCACACAAAGACAGCAGGCTGATTGTACACCTATTTACGGCGACAGCCGCTCAATCACCCAGACACCAGCGGGCTGGCGCGTGTAACGCAAACGGTCGTGCAACCGGCTGGGGCGGCCCTGCCAAAATTCGATGGCGCGTGGGGCGAGGCGGAAGCCGCCCCAATCGTCGGGCAAAGGGATTTCGTTATCAGGATAAAGCGCGTCGAGTTCGGCCACGCGCGTTTCTAAAACTTCGCGGTTGGGGATGGCCTGACTCTGACGCGAGGCCACTGCGCTCAACTGCGCCCCGCGTGGGCGCGCATGAAAATACGTTTCGGACTCGGCGCGCGCGACGCGGGCTACCTGGCCCACGATTCGGACCTGCCGCGAGAGCGCGGCCCAATAAAACACCAACGCGGCGCGCGGGTTCTCGGCGAGTTCACGCCCTTTCTGGCTGTCATAATTGGTGTAGAACACAAAGCCGCGCTCATCAAACTCTTTAAGCAAGACCATGCGCGCCGAGGGCAGGCCGTCGGCGGTGGCGGTGGCGAGCGTCATGGCGTTTGGCTCCAGCGCCCCACTTTCGGCGGCTTGTTGAAACCAGCGCGCAAATTGCTGAAAGGGATTGGGGTCGAGGTCGCTTTCGTTGAACGGCCCCTGGCGGTAGTCTTGTCGAATGTGAGTAAACATGGTCAATAATCACAAATCTAATATCACAGCACTCGCGCCAGGGCCGTGAACGCCAACACCAACACGCCGCACGCCAAGTTGAGGCGGGTGAGGGCCACTTCACGGCGGCGGAGGACGTCGGCTTCGGCGGCGGGGCGGCCTTGCGTTTCCAACAGGGCCAGCCGGGCCAGCGCCGGTTGCAAGCCCCATTGTTGCCAAACCCCAATTCCCACCATGCCGCCCACCGCAACATGCTTGAGCAAAATCGCCAAGGCCCAGCCATTGTCAATGTTTAATAGACCATGATAGTTTGGATTGGCCGTCATTTGCATCAGGCCGGTGACGACCAGCACGGCCAGGCTAACCCACGCCAGCGGGTTGAAGCGCCGTTGCCATTCGCGCATGAGGGCGCTCAATTGCGGGCCGGGGCCAAGCGCCGCGCGCGCGCCCGGCCAGACCACTAGCGCCATCAGCGCCAGGCCCCCCACCCACACGATCGTCGCCAACAGGTGTAACCAAAAGGCCAGGGCTAATCCGATATTCATAGGCCGATTGTAAGAGTAGCGCGCCGAATTGTAAAACGGGGGCGCGGTTGTATAATCCTGCGTGCCAATGGGCTGGCTGATGTCAGTATGCGGTTTACTCCACTCTTATAATGTCTACCTCCCAACCTGATTTAGATGACTTGCTTCACGACGGCATCGCCGCCATTGAGCGCGGCCAGCATGAGCGTGGGCAGGCCTTGCTGTTGCAAGTGGTGGAGCGCAACGACGGCATTGAACTGGCGTGGTGGTGGCTCAGTCGGGCCGTGCGTGCGACCGAAGACCAAATCACCGCGCTGGAAAATGTGCTGGCGCTCAACCCCGGCCATGCCGAGGCGCAGGCGCGGCTGGCCCAACTCCGCGAGCAACCAACCCGCGCGCCCGAACCCGAATGGAAAAGCCTCCTGCCCGAAGTGCCGCAGGAAGAACCGGAGGCCGACCACGATAGCCACTATCAATGCCCGTACTGTGGTCGCGTCTCGAACGAGCAGGCCCGCCGCTGTCCGCAGTGTGGGCGGGGGTTATGGCGGCGAGTGAGTACCTCCACCGGCTCCGGCCTGTTTCGATTATTGCAGTTAGTGATGAGTATCTTGCTGGCGTTTGCGTTAATTGATACGTTTGGGCCGATGATGGCATTGAGCGCCGCCAACCCTACCAGCCCCGACGCCGGGTTAGGCGTGACGTTGGTTTCTGAAATTTTTGGGGTCACCGCCTTTTTGGGCGACTTCTTGAAACTCAACCCCGACACCGCGCAATGGTTATTCACAGTCTTTTTGCTACGCGCGGGCGGGTTGTTCGTACTGCTCATTGGTTTAAGCGCGCGCTGGGCCATGGCCTATTATGCCACCCTGCTGGCGCTCATGGCGGATGTGATCTGGAATCTGTATTTGCTCTTTACCGGAGGGCTTGGGATCGTGGGCGCGGTCATCAACCTGATCTTTGCGCTGGGCGTGCTGTTGCTGATGTTTGCCTGCGCCTATGAGTTCCCCATCAACGACGAGCGCATTCTGGTTAAGGCCGACACCAAAGCCCGCAGTGCCGGAGACTATTATCTATTGGGCCACCGCTACCAAAAACAAGGCATGAAAGCCCTGGCGGTGGCGCAGTGGCGGCGCGCGGTGGGCCTGGCCCCGAAGATGATGGTCTATTACAAAGACCTCGGCATCGGCTACGCTCAACTCAACCGCTTTGCCCGCAGTCTGCGCGCGCTCAAAGAAGCGCAACGGCTGGAGCCCGAGAATACCAGCATCGTGGAAGTGATGGAGTTGGTGAAGGAACGGCAGGCGGCGTATCATAAAACACACCCGGGTGCCGCTTTGAAACGGTAGCGTATCAACGAAGCACGGATAACGTCGTTCGTCGTGTGTAGTTCATAGAAGTTTTTTCGGGAGGTTGCCATGTTTGAAACTGCCAATGCCTTATGGATGTTATTGACCAATCCGGTGATTGCTTATCTACTATTGGTGGCCGGCGTGTTTGCGGTGGCGCTGGCGCTGTCGGTGCCAGGCACCGGCCTGCCGGAGGGCGTGGCCTTTGTCGCGCTGGCGCTGGCCGCCATTGGCCTCTCACAATTGCCGGTGAGTATGGCCGGGCTGGGGCTGTTTGCGCTGGCCCTGATTCTATTTGTCCTGGAATTCCGGCTGATGGCGCACGGCGCGCTGTTGGCAGGCGGGGCGGTGGCAATGCTGGTCGGCTCGCTCCTCCTATTCCGCGCCGAGGGCGGTGAGGCCGTCCTCTCCTGGGTGTTGGTGTTAGGCGTGACCGCCGCCTTCACCGGCTTCTTTGGTTTTTTGGTCAGTCGTGGGCTGGCGGTGCAGAAACTGCCCCTGGCGCAGGACCCCAACCGGGTGGTCGGCGCGCGCGGCATGACCCGCACGGATGTCAATGGCGAGGGCACAGTCTATGTCGGCGGGGAGTTGTGGAGTGCGAGTTCTGACGCTAAAATACCCGCCAATAGTGAAGTCGTGGTGACCAGCCGGGAAGGGCTAAGGCTCAAGGTCACACGTTCACCCACCAAGTAATTCTATTGATGGGTCGGATGTTTCCGATCCACTTTCACCTATGAGGAGATAAAAATGGAAGGCCCGATTATCACGCTATTGTTCTGTGGTTTAGGCATTGTCGGCATCGTCGTCGTGGCCGTGCTGGTCACGTCGGTGCGGGTGGTGCCGGAATATCAACGGCTGGTGGTCTTGCGCCTCGGGCGCGTCCTCGGCCAGAAGGGGCCGGGGCTGGTGCTGCTCCTCCCGGTCATTGACCAGGCCCGCACGGTAGACTTGCGCGAGCAAATCCGCGAGGTGCCGCATCAAGTCTCCATCACCAAAGACAACGCGCCCATTTCCATTGACTTTCTCTGGTATTACAAAGTCGTGGACCCCACCCTCACCGTGGTGGGCGTGGGCAACTTCGAGATTTCGGCGGCGGGTATGGCCACCACCACCCTGCGCTCGGTCATCGGCGGCATCCCGCTCGACGATGTGCTGTCACAACGGGAACACATCAACCAGACCCTGCGCGTGAAGCTGGACGAGGTCACCGAGCGCTGGGGCGTTAAAGTCACCAACGTCGAAATCCGCGAAATCATCCCGCCCAAGGATGTGCAGGAAGCGATGAACCGGCAGATGTCGGCGGAACGCACGCGGCGCGCGCTGGTCACCGAATCCACCGGCGATAAGGAAGCGGCGGTCAACCGCGCCGAAGGCACCAAGCAGGCCGCCATCTTGCAGGCCGAGGGCGAGCGGCAATCGAACATTCTGCGCGCCGAGGGCGACAAGCAATCGCAGCTCCTGCGGGCCGAGGGCTTTGCCTCTGCTTTGCAACAGATTTACGCTTCCGCGCAGACGATTGACCAGAAGACCATGACCTTACAGTATTTTGAAACCCTCAAGGCGATGGGGATGAGTCC
>Ga0247727_10015412_pt1 | contig 12542 bp, 12 predicted proteins | sample WisWelCaveWW1625_FD_202498 | JGI IMG/M metagenome (GOLD analysis project Ga0247727, IMG submission 202498) | Biofilm microbial communities from Wishing Well Cave, Virginia, United States - WW16-25 | ecosystem: Environmental > Aquatic > Deep subsurface > Groundwater > Cave microbial mat | place... | reverse complement strand
CGTGTTGAGGAGGCTGAAGGTCCCGGCAGCGAAGATCGCTAGCAGGACAGCGATGATGACCTTGGGGAACATACTAAGCTCCGTACCAACTCCGCATGACGGAGTACTGTGCCCTCATGGCGGTGGGTGGTGGGTACCAACCATCCTTGTGGCCCAGTCGAGAGTTGCCCTCGAAGTACGCCCAAACTCCCTTTCGAGCGGTGCTTCCTGCACGCTGGATTCATCCTTGCGTCGGAAGTTAATCGCTCTATAGGACCTACCTTTCCTGCCCTGTTTCAATGAGTCCGCAAATTGGACTAACGAAGATATTATAATACTATAAGTCTAGTAGTCTGGATTACAAATGCATTTTGCGGTAAAAATGCGGGAAATGTGTTATAGTATCCTTCATGTTCTCCCCAAAGTTCGTCATCACGAACAAAATCCTTATTAATGTAGGCAAAATAGAAGCTGCACGAGAAGTAATTGAGAATTCGCCATTAGTCCCCGCCTGGGAGGAAAAATTCCGTGAAGAAGCGGTCGTGCGCCAGGTGCACTTCGGTACACATATTGAGGGAAATGACCTTTCCCTGACTGAGGCTAAAGAAGTTCTGGAAGGAAAGGAAATCACCGCCCGCGATCGGGACGTCCAAGAGGTTCTCAACTATCGTGGCGTGATTGACTACATCAATAAAGAGGGGGCGAAGGAGCGACCAATTGATAAAGAAATGCTCTTGCAGATTCACAAACTGACAGTGAACAAACTCGTGCCGGCCGATCAAGTGGGAAGTTTTCGTCGGGTCCCAGTGGTGGTACGAGGGGTAAAAACCGGTCAAGTCACCTATACGCCGCCGCTAGCGAAGGAAGTTTCAGTCTTGGTTGACGATTTACTAGCCTGGGTGAACTCTGACAAAGCTAGCGAGGTTTCACCCTTACTGAGGGCTGGAATTCTGATGTACGAAATCGTTCGCATCCACCCTTTCACCGAGGGTAACGGGCGGACCGCTCGTGCTCTGGCAACACTACTACTTTTCAAAGAAGACTATGACGTCAAAAAGTTTTTCTCTCTCGAGGAATACTATGACGAAGACATTGGAGCCTACTACGACGCTCTGCAATCAGCTTCCAAACAACTAGTTACCGAAGAGTCCGAGCGGGATTTAACAGACTGGCTTGAGTACTTTATAGAAGGTCTCGCAATTGAGATTAACCGGATTAAAGATAGAGTCAAAAAGCTCAGCGTTGACCTGCGGTTGAAGGGGAAACAAGGGCAAATTGCACTTAATGAGCGCCAGATTAAACTCATCGAGTATATGGATCAGTATGGCTCAGTCTCCAATAAAGAATGGCGTGAGTTGCTACCCATGGTGAGCGATGATACAATCCTGCGCGAAATCAAAACCCTGATGAATAAGAAGATTATTAAAAAGAAAGGTAGTACTAAGGGAGCAGTTTATGTTCTCAGATAGGGGAAAAGAAGATAAGGCGGTCATTATGGTTGCCGCAATAATTGAAAAGGACGGGAAGCTCCTTATGGTTCAGGAAGGTGACCCTTCTGTTCGTGGCCTTTGGAATGTGCCTGCTGGTCACATTGAACACGGAGAAGATCCAATTGCGGCGGTGAGGAGAGAGGTTAAAGAGGAAACTGGCTACGACGCCAATCCTTTCGCCCTGGGAAGACTCTACGCTTTTAAATACAAAAATGGTGTACCGGCCCTGCGCTTTAATTTTTACTGTGAGATTGTCGGTGGGTTACAACAAGATAAAGATGAGGAAATACTGAGGCTAAAATGGGTGGAGAAAGAAGAACTTGAGGAGCTTCATGAAGAGAAAAAGTTCCGCAGCGAGAAAACTTGGTGGCCAATTCAGGATTGGATAGAAGGTAAAAAATTTCCTCTGGAATCACTAAAAGTCCTCGAAGAAATCTTTAGCTGAGGATGATCTCCTCCAAAAACCAATAATTAGGCATACAAATAAGCAACGATCGTGGAAAAGTGTTCGGTAGTTAATTAGTGGTAGTTTTTCACCGTGTTTGGATTAGGCTTCAGCGAGATATTTCAAAGGTGGCAAATTCTCCGCTTGCTTTTTCCCAGGTAACCTTTAGGTCATCCACCTGTGCATATGTGGGACCAACTTTTGCCCAGTCGACTAAATCTTCTAGTTTTTCCTTAGGACCTTCGGCGACTATTTCCACACTATCGGAGACATTTTTTACCCATCCAGTTAAACTTAATTTCCGCGCCTCCATGCTTGCGTAACTACGAAACAAAACTCCCGTAACGTTACCAGTGATAATTAAGTGAACTCGGTCCATAACAATTGTGATTTTAGCAGAAATTTGTTACCTTAGAGCGGATGAAAGTTTGTATTATTGGCGCGGGTGCTTTTGGAACAGCCCTCGCCGCACAAATCTCCAAAAATGGTCACGAGGTTTTACTTTGGTCTTTTGAGGAACATGTTGCCCAAGAGATAAACGAGCTTCATCGCAACAATCAATTTTTGCCAGACATAGAACTTCCCGAGCCTGTTCGTAGCAGTGGGGATCTTGAGGAGGTAATAGGCTTTGGCGAGGTTCTGATCAATGCCACACCAGTTTTTGCAACAAGGCCTACTTACCAGGGAAAGAATTTACAGGGAAAACCCCTCTTCTCGGCTTCAAAGGGAGTGGAAAGAGGTACTCACCAGCTTCTTCACGAGATTTTTGAGCAGATTCTTGCGGGAGATTTCAGCTACGGGGCAATTTCTGGGCCTTCGTTTGCAGTTGAGGTTGGACGTGGTCAGGACACAGCGCTGACGATTGCCAGTAATTACCAGGAAGAGCTTAAAAAAGTAAAAGGGCTTTTTGAGACTGAGAGTTTCAAAATTCAAGTTAGCGATGACGTGATTGGTGTAGAACTCTCGGGAGCTCTCAAAAATGTCCTCGCCATTGCTGCTGGTTTAGCCTCAGGTGCAGGGCTGGGGAAAAATTATCAAGCAGCTATTTTTGTACAAGGGTTGAACGAGATGATCGCTTTGGGAGAGAAGATGGGAGCAAAGAAAGAAACGTTTTATTCCTTGGCCGGTCTAGGGGATCTTTTCTTGACCTCAACTAGTGACCAGTCACGCAATTTTAGCTTTGGTTACTCACTGGGGAGAGGCGAGAGTGTGGAGAAAGCCTCAGAAGGGAAAACCGTCGAAGGTATGGGCAGCGCCGAATCAGCTTATTTTCTAGCCAAAAAATTTGATCTAGCCGCGCCCCTTTTTGAAAACATTTACGATAGCGTGACGGAAAAGAAAAACGCCAAGGAGGCTCTGGCTGATATCTGGTCCACCCTTACATTTTAGAGGGAAATTGGTTTAGCTAGATTCCACAAAGTTTCGAAGATCGAGCGCTGTGTCTCGACGAACTCACGACTTTCAATCTCAAAACCGTTGATTTGACTACCATCAAGATAGACTTGAGCGTAAATATTGTCGTAAATAAACGTTTCTCCCACTATTATTATGTTATTCTTGTTTAAGGTACGAAGATCCTTAACCTCGGTTCGAGCCAAAGGTGAGCCTAAATCTCTTTTTAATAATTCGAAAAAGCGGTTGGTTGGGTTGACTAAAACCTTTTCTATGATCTTTCGTTCTAGAGACTCTCTAACAAAGTCCATATAAAATTTCTTCCCAACAAACTTACTTCTTCCGTAAGCACTGTAAACATAGACAATACTTTTTGCCCTTAAGCTGTTCCAGAAGAGCTGTCTTGCCCCGGAGATTTCTTTATAGTAACGAACTTTAGTAGAGATTAATTGTTGGTCTTGCGGAGGTAGTTCTAAGGATTTTTCTAAGTCAGCAAGGCTGATAGATCTTTTCTGAAGCTCAAGTATTCTTTCGTTTAAAACATGCCTGATAGAACCAATTGGGTATGGTTTAATTTTTTTAAATTTCTCTTCAACTAGCTCTTCCACCAAACCAAGCTGGGAAAGACCCTTCAGACTTTCATACACGGAGCTTCGAGGGATCTTGGTTAGGTTGGCTATCTCTTGAATTCGAAGCTCGTGATGCCCGGTCAGAAGCAAGTAAATTGAAGCTTGCTTTTCAGAAAGCCCAAGCTTTTCTAGTTTTTTTTTAATTTCTTGAGACTTAGTCATGCCGATGGCGACGGGAGCAGTCGTCAAATTTACAGTTTATGCGGATTATATCAGTATTGAAAATAGTGAGTGGGTAGGAGAGTTTAGGTAGAAAGGGGTTCCGTCATGGTTGTGACGCGACGTCACGAGAAGATTTTTCGAGATCAGCCGTCTCTGGATCTCACCACGCGGCTTTGTCAGGGAGTTCCGCTCAAGGGCCCCTTGGGTAATTCACCTGGTTCAGAGAAGGGGATCGAAGAAGCGTTATTCCTTTTCGACACACCTTGCGCAATGGTTACATACGGTTCGATTACCCTACCCGAAATGTTCGGTAACCCTTACCCGTTTCTCCATTTCAGCGACCGTGGGTTGACGCTGAACTCAATCGGGCTGGCGAACCTGGGGCGGCGCGCATACGAAAACCGACTCCAGGGATTTCTGGGCCGGGGCAAGCCTGTCATCATTAGCTATGCGGGTTTCTGCCCAGACGACTTCGCCGAGTTGCCAAAGCCATTCGTTGGCAAAGGCTTCATCCATGAAATGAACGGTGGTTGCCCAAACGGTGATATCGGTGATGAGTTGATCGTCAATGATCCAGCCATGTTCGAGGAGAGCATAGTTGCGATGAAGTCAGTCGTAGGAGACGAGCCGGTGATCGTTAAACTTGGAACGAACTCATGCAGAAGCTATGTCGGTCAAGGCGCAGACATTCTGAACCGTGCACGTGTCCACGCCGTTGCCATCTGCAATGCTGGTAACGACGGACTTCTCCTCGACGAGGTGACGGACATGCCTGTCATCAGCCGGACAGGACTTGCTGGTATTTCTGGTCCGGCGATGCTGGCTCAGACGATGGGGTTGGTTTATAAGTTCCGTAAGGAACTCGATCCTCGAATCGATATCATCGCGGAGAATGGTATCGACCGGGGTATCGACATCTACCATCTTCTTCGTGCCGGAGCAACCAGTACAAGAGTCGCCTCGGTTTACCTGAAGGAGGGACCAGCTGGCTTTGTACGACTAATACAGGAATTCAAGGAAGTGATGCACGAGCGTCACATCCGAAGGGTCTGCGACATCCCGAGGTTGCCAGGCTTACCACCAATGCCGTTTTCTGTGGATGCGTAAAGGGAGATCAAGCTGCGCTGGGTGAAAGCTTCGGCTTTGACTCAGCGCGGCACCTCTCCAAAACTTGATTTCCAGTACAAAAATCTATATAAGCAAATAAGCAAAAAAAGTCCAAGACTGGCCTTGTCTATGAAGGAAGGTGTGAGATGTCAGTTGACGCATTGGCCAAGCCCCTGCAGGAGCTATATGAAGCCACCAAGGAACGAGTCGAAGTGGAGAAGAAGATTGAGCCGGAGAGGGACCTACGCCGGCTGGCCACCCTGGCACCAAAACCCAAGCGCTTCCACCCAACCTATGGGCCAATCAATCCTCACATCATTGCCGAGGTGAAGCTGGCGAGCCCATCCGAAGGGGATATTGCGCTTGGTGTAGACCCCGTCGATATCGCTACCCAGTACCTGAAGAGTGGGGCGAGCGCGATATCGGTTCTAACTGAGCCGAGTAAGTTCAAAGGCAGCAAGGAATTCTTGAGGCGAATTCGTGCCGCCCATCCCGAAGCCCAGCTGCTCATGAAGGACTTCGTGATCGACTGGTACCAACTGCTCCAAGCGAAGGTTTACGGAGCAAACGCCGTGCTCCTGATCGTTGATTTCATCGACCGGGAGCTGCTTACAGAGCTCTATCTTCAGACAGGTTGGCTCGGACTCACTCCGCTGTTGGAGGTGCACGATGAAGATCAGCTGAACTTCGCTTTGAACCTCAAAGCGCATCCTGCGAATGACCCTGTCATTGGGGTTAACAATCGGGATCTTCGCACGATGAAGGTCTCTCTTGAGACAGGGGTGAGACTCGGGGAACTGTTGAAGAGGGACCATCGTGCCCGTTATCTTGATCTAGTCGCAGAAAGCGGCATCAAGGACGGTCATGACATCGATAGGTTGAACCGTGTTGGTTTCCAAGCCTTCCTCATCGGTACGGAACTTATGCGGAGTGGGGATATTTCCGAGGCCATGGAAAGGATGAGGAGAGAGTGGTCCGGTTCCGACAAAGTTCAATAAATGAACATCTGCGCCACCATTCACCCCGCGGTGGCGCAGCTTCCCATCCATTTGATTACCAATTCCATTTTGCTATACTTAGCTCGTGAAATTTTCCACTTTAGCGGATTATTTTGAAAAACTAGAAGCGGAAACCAAGCGCAACGAACTTGTCCAAATCCTTTCCGATCTCTTTAAACACTCTAAGTCCGACGAAATAGGAGAAATTGCCTACCTCATACAGGGTAGAGTTGCACCTTTCTTTGAGCCAACTGAAATTGGTATGGCAGAAAAAATGGTGGAACAAGCCATTGCCGCTGCTTATGGGGTCGAACGAGAGGAAGCCAGAAAATTGGTTCAGAAAAAGGGCGATCAAGGCTTGGCCGCAGCCGAATTGGCTAAAGAAAAGCGTGTAAAAGATAAGGGACTCACGGTCAACGAAGTTTTTGGCAAGCTGCACTCTATTGCCGAGTCAGGCGGAGAAGGTTCGGTAGAAAAGAAAATTAGTACTTTGACAGAGATTATTAAGCACTTAGGGCCTGAGGGTGCTAAGCACTTGGTGCGTGTCCCGCTTGGAAAAACAAGATTGGGTATTGGTGATCCAACAGTCTTAGACTCGCTTTCCTACGCTAAAGTAGGAGACAAATCTCTACGTAAGAGCCTAGAAGCTGCCTACAACAAGACGAGTGATCTTGGTTTTGTGGCAGAGACCTTTTGGAGCAAGGGTTTGAAGGCGATCCAGGAGGTAAAGTTGATAGTTGGAAAGCCAGTACGACCGGCGTTAGCCGAAAGGTTGCCTGACGCGGAAGCTGTGGTGAAACGTATGGAGGGAGAATTTGCGGTTGAACCTAAATTCGATGGTTTCCGCTGTCAAGTGCACAAAGAGGGAACTAAAATCCGAATTTTTTCTAGAAACCTTGAAGATTTTACCAACTCCTTTCCAGATTTAGTAAAGGGGGTAGAGCGGGAAGTCAAAGCTAAAAGTGTCATCATGGAGGGAGAAGCAATTGCCTATAACCCAAGCACGCAAGAATTTCTACCCTTCCAAGAAACTACCAAACGCCGTCGTAAATATGGAGTAGAGGAAGCTGCGGAGAAAACTCCACTAAAGCTTTTTTGCTTCGATTTACTCTATCTCAATGATAAAGATATCACCGGGGAACCTTACTCGCAGCGCCGCAAGAAGCTCAAAGAAGTAATTAAGTATGGTTCTGATACCATCATGGAGGCTCTCGGAAAAACGGCAAAAGATGCCAAATCGATTCGAGATCAGTTCGAAGAAGCTATTTCCGAAGGTCTGGAAGGGGTAATGATCAAAAAGCTCGATGCGCCTTATCAGGCAGGAGCAAGGAATTTTAATTGGATCAAATTCAAACGCCAGGCTGGAGGAGAACTCGAAGATACGATTGATTGTGTGATTCTAGGTTACTTCTACGGGACTGGGAAGCGTACTTCTTTTGGTGTGGGGGGTTTATTTTTGGGGATTTATGATGATAAATCAGATAAGTTCTACTCAATTAGCAGACTTGGAACCGGATTGACAGACGAGGAGTTTCGCCAAGTTAAAGAAATGTGCGACAAGATAAAGGTAGATCACAAACCTGCTCGGGTTGAAGCTTCTATCGAACCTTCAGTTTGGGTGGAACCAAAGATTGTTGTGGAGATCTTTGCTGATGAAATTACCCTTAGTCCAATACATACTGCAGGTAAAAGAGGCGATGACCCAGGTTACGCTCTGCGTTTTCCAAGGTTGGTGAAATTCAGAGGGAGTGATAAGCGCGCCGAAGATGCAACGACGGTTAACGAAGTAATCAAAATGTATAAACAACAGCGAAAGGTTAAGGTAGGGTAAGTAGCGCGCTTGTGAGCACTTCGTGATCTAAAACGCGCCGAAGATGCCACGACTGTTAAGGAAATTGTCGCGATGTATAAGGACCAGAAGAAGGTCAGAGTCAATTAGAGTTTCTTAGAATTTAGCTAGAACAAAACTTCCACGATCGTGAGATTTTGTTCGCCACTTTATTAAATGACAAAAGATTTTGGAAAATTAGCCTTGGAACAAGCTAAGAAGTATAAAGGCAAGCTTAAGATCACTTCAAAGCTAACAATAGAAAACAAAGAAGATCTTTCTATTGCCTATACTCCTGGGGTGGCTGAAGTTTCGAAGCTAGTAGCAGCAGACAGGAAATTAGCGTGGGATTATACAATTAAATCCAATGCAGTTGCGGTTATTTCGGATGGATCCGCGGTTTTGGGTCTGGGAAATATTGGTCCCGAGGCGGCGCTACCAGTCATGGAAGGGAAAGCAATTCTATTTAAAGAATTTGGTGGGGTTGATGCTTACCCTTTGGTTCTTGACACTCAAAATCCTCGCGAAGTGATCAACATTGTTAAAAACATCGCCCCCGGTTTTGGAGGAATTAATTTAGAGGATATTGCGGCGCCAAATTGTTTTGAGATAGAGGACTCTTTACAGAACCTTGGTATACCAGTTTTCCACGATGATCAGCACGGGACGGCGATAGTGGTGATGGCGGCGGTAATTAATGCTAGTAAGGTTTTGGGTAAGCACCTTGGAAGTCTGAAGGTTGTCATTAATGGTGCAGGAGCGGCTGGGAATGCCATTGCCCATTTACTTGCTTGCCGTGATCGAGCTGGAAATTCTTTAGACAAAAGACTCTGCGTTCCTGTAGGGGAAATCGTTGTTCTCGATAGCCAGGGAATTATTTATCAGGGTAGATCAAATCTCGATAAATACAAAAAGGCTTTGGCGGAATTTACCAATCCTAGGAGAATAGGCGGTTCTCTAAAGGAAGCTTTGAGAGGGGCAGACGTTTTCATTGGTGTCTCGAAAGCGAACGTACTAGATCCTTCTTGGATAGCCGAGATGAACCCTAGCCCAATAGTTTTCGCTATGGCTAATCCTATCCCAGAAATTGATCCCGCCGAGGCTCTCAAGGCAGAGGTAGCCATCGTTGGAACTGGGAGGAGCGACTACCCTAATCAGATCAACAACGTACTTGCTTTTCCCGGTATTTTTCGAGGGGCACTTGACTCTCGAGCAAGAAGAATTACTACTGGTATGAAGCTGGCTGCCGCCTTAGCCTTAGCCGGATTTACTAAAAAACCTACTAGAGAGAAAATCCTCACTTCGGCTCTTGATAGGCAAGTAGTCAAGGTAGTAGCAAAAGCAGTGCGGCAGGAAGTTTAGTTGTTTTCAAAGGTTACTGACTGAAAGAGTTCGTTTGTTTCAGGAACGTAGTATATAGATAGAGGTTTGACATCTTTTTCCTCGCCAATTTTTAGGCTGGCCCCATCGGTGATACTCTTTATTCCTTCTTTGCTTGTTCCCGAAACTATTTTGTAAGAGGTAGTTAAATAAAGCTCATCCACTATCCCAGCCTTGATGAAGGCATCGTTTACACTTGGACCACCTTCGACCAAGAGTCTTTCAACTCCAAATCTTTGGCGCAGGAGTTTAAGGAGTGCCTTGAGATCGTTATCCGCGAAGGTAAAGACCTTCCTTCCAGTCGATTTAATTCTTTTGATGCTAGCTGCTGAAGCAGATTCCCAGAGGAAAACCAGGGCCTCAAAATCTGGAGAAGTAAAAAATTCGCTGTCAAGTGGTAAATCATTGCCCTTCCTAGATAAGACTGCACCAATGGGGTGTTTGCTGAAGCCTTCTTTATGACGTATGGATTCAAGTTCTGGCTGATTAATGATCGGTTTCGCACCGGATGATCTTAGTGTTTCGGCTCCATTCAGAACCATATCGGCTCTAGTTCTCAGAACTTTCATGATGTATTTATCAAGGTAGCTGCCAATGCCTTTCTCGTTGGGTTTTTTGTACTCCTGAGTTCGATTTACCTTGCCGTCGAAAGAAGCGAGCATGTTTATCCGCACTGCAGGGCGATTCGTCCTTGCCTTGGGCCAAGGACGGTTTAAATAGTCTTTGACGATTTCATTGGTAGCTAAGCGTATTTCCATACAAAAAACTGCCCCTTGGAGCAGTTCGCTACCAAGTTAGCACTATTTGCTGACCTTGTCAAAATTAAAAATTTTTGCATTACTTCACAATTCTAGATTTCAAAGGTTGTTCTCGTAAAGTCAAAATGCTGCTTTGCTTCATATAGTCAAAAGTCTCTTTAGATTTTGGTATGAATAGCTTAGAATGGTTAAACTATGAAAATTGTAGCCGACCTCCACCTACATTCTTCCTACGCACGAGCCACGGCGAGAAACTTAAATTTCGAGACCCTATCCTCTTGGGCGAGAATGAAGGGTATTAACCTACTTTCATCAGCTGATTTTACTCACCCAGTCTGGTTTAAGGAAACCCAAAAGATTTTGAGGGATAATAGTAGCGGTTTGTATGAGTTTGATGGCTTCAAATTTATTCTAGGATCGGAAATTAGTTGTATCTATTCTCAGGGCGGAAAGGTGAGAAGAATTCATTGTTTGGTTTATGCACCCGACCTTTCTGCCGCAGAAAGGATCAATCAAGCACTTTCAAAGCGCGGCAATCTAGCTTCTGATGGGAGACCAATAATTGGCATGAGTGCAAGAAACCTACTAGAAATTATTCTAGAAGCACATCCAGACTCGATTCTCATTCCCGCCCATGCCTGGACACCTTGGTTCTCACTCTATGGAGCAAATTCTGGTTTTGATAGTATCGAAGAAGCCTTCGGAGACCTCAAAGACTATATTTACGCTATCGAAACTGGTCTTTCTAGCAATCCAGCCATGAACTGGCGAATAAAAGATCTGGATACTCGCTCGATTGTCTCTTTTTCAGATGCACATTCGGCTCCTAAAATGGGTAGGGAGCTGACTATTCTTGAGACAGAAGCCTCTTACCAGGGGTTTTTAGAAGCCCTAAAAAAGCAGAAAATCTCAGAGACTATCGAGTTTTTTCCGGAGGAAGGAAAGTACCATTTTACCGGACATAGGGCATGCTTTGTTCGTCACTCACCAGAAGAGACTGATAAGTTAGGTTTGATATGTCCTAAGTGCAAAAAAACCCTAACAGTTGGCGTAATGCATCGGGTTGAGCAGCTAGCCGAGAAGGACCGAGCAGAAAATTTTGCTCCGGAAGGGAGACCCAAATTTAAAATGTTAGTACCACTCCTAGAGATTATCGCCGAGTCAGTCCATACCTCAGTAAATAGTAACAAAGTGGTAAATATATATCAAAATCTAATAAAGGACTTTGAAACTGAGCTTAGTATACTTACAGAAATTCCTACAGCAAGGATAGGTTCAAAGTACGGACCAAAGCTAGAAGAAGCTATAGCCAAGGTTAGGCAGGGGAGCATTGTTATTGAGCCTGGATACGATGGAGTTTTTGGGGTGGTAAAGATTTGGCCGGAGACAAAAGGGGTGCGTAAACCAGTTGAGACGAAGAGAGAAGTGAGGGTAGAAAATTTAAATCAAATTGGTTTGTTTGATCAGTAGCCTTCTGGAGTAAATTATTTTACAATTAAAATAAATGATCTCGTTAAACAACATTCTTAATCGACCGAAAACTATTCCGACTTCAAGTAACACAGAAAAGGTTGAAGAGATTTTGATTAGCGAAAGTGAAGGTGAGGACAAATACGTTGCCTCCGCTGCTTATCTTTACTTCGTCTCGGCGGCCATTTTAACCCTGCGAAAAAACAATTCTGAATTTGTCACCTTTCATGCACGTCAGGCCTTCGTTCTACTGCTCTTGGCCATAGTTGCCTTTGTCTTTTTAGCCGGTATTTGGAGGATCATCTTCAGCATTGGGGTTCTAGCGATCAACATTTACGGAGCTTATCAAGCTCTAAACGGCCGAAAGTGGAACATCCCTTATCTTACCCAAATAGCGAACTCGATAGACATATAAAAATTGGACTGTATAAACAAGATAAAAGGAGTAAATTGGCAGATGTCAAAGAGAATTGCTAAATACGTTAGCATAATCTTCGAGCCTTACACAGTCGCCGCAATCACGACATTTCTAGTTTTTTTAAAGGTGGGAGCTCCGGATGAGCATAAAATTGTTTGGCTAGTAGCCGGTTTTTTGGTTGGGGCTCTACCTCCAATATTGGTCTTAATTTATGAGAAAAGGAAAGGTAGGATTAGCGATTGGTTCATGTCGTCTCGTCCCCAGCGAAGGGATGTACAGCTAGCCTGGGTTCTGGGAGCGGCTGGTTTTACCAGCCTTGCTTTGATAAATGACCTGCCAAGGGTTTTGTTGGCCTTAAGTTTAGCCTTTTTCAGCCTCAGTATCGCTACTACAGCTATCAATGCTTTTTGGAAGATTAGTGTCCATACTTCGATGATTACCTTCGCAACAGTGACTCTGGCCCTTACTTATTCAAGTTTTTTTGCG
>Ga0247727_10015411_pt1 | contig 12542 bp, 14 predicted proteins | sample WisWelCaveWW1625_FD_202498 | JGI IMG/M metagenome (GOLD analysis project Ga0247727, IMG submission 202498) | Biofilm microbial communities from Wishing Well Cave, Virginia, United States - WW16-25 | ecosystem: Environmental > Aquatic > Deep subsurface > Groundwater > Cave microbial mat | place... | reverse complement strand
CCGAATGTAGCCGCCACCCCCATCTTTCCTACGCATGTCGCCGTCGGAGTCGCAGGTCGGGCTCTGGCGCGCGCTGGCTCCGAGCTACGAGGAGGGCCGGGCGCGTGCCGGAGCGGAAGTAGATGCGCAGCCCGCGCTCCCGGGTGCGAGTGGCCCTCCCCGTTCGGTCGCGGGCGAGCCATGGAGCGGAGGCATGCGCCCGGCCCGACCCGCCGCTCGCATTCGATACTCTCGCCCCGTGCCCGACCACGTCTTCTACGACGGCGACTGCGGCTTCTGCCATCGCAGCGTGCGCTTCCTCGCCGCGCACGACGGCGGAGGCGCCTTCCGCTTCGCGCCGCTCGGTGGCCCCACCTTCCTCGGCCTCGTACCGGAGGCGGTACGCGGAGGCTTGCCCGACAGCCTGGTGATCCACACCGAAGGCGGCCGCGTGCTGATCCAGGGCGCCGCCGCGCTCCACTGCCTGCGGCGGCTCGGCGGGGGCTTCCACGTGCTCGCGTGGCTGGGCGCGCTCATGCCTGCAGCGCTCCTCGACGCCGGGTACGGGGCCTTCGCCCGCAATCGCCAACGTTGGTTCGCGCGCCCGCAGCACGCCTGCCCAGTTCCCCCGGGCCCGCTGCGTGCTCGCCTGGACCCCTGATGCCCGAGCTGCCCGAGGTCGAAGTCACGCGGCGCCAGATCGCGCCGCTGCTCGAGGGTCGGCGCGTCGCGCGAGTCCATACCTCGCGTCCGTCGTACTTCTTTCTGACGCCGCCGGCCCGGCTGCGCCGCGGCCTCGAGGGCCGCGCGCTCGGCAAGCTGGAACGGGTGGGCAAGTACCTGATCGCGGAGGTGGAAGGCGGCGGCCGCCTGCTGCTCCACCTCGGCATGACGGGCCAACTCTTCGCGGACGGGGTCACCAGCGTGCGGCTGCTCTCGGCGAGTCGCCGGGCGGCGCTCGCGCCGGAAGAGCAGCACCGCTTCGAGCCGGATCGTCACACCCATCTCCGGTTGGAGTTCGCGGACCGCGGCCCCAGCGTGCTGTTCCGGGACGTGCGCAAGTTCGGCAAGGTGCAGCTGCTGGCGCCCGGCGAGCGCTCCGAGCGCCTGGATCGGCTCGGGACCGACGCGCTCGTGATCACGGGAGCCGCACTGTTCGCGGCGACGCGGGGGCGCAAGGCGGTGATCAAGACCCTTCTGCTCGACCAGGCGATCGTGGCGGGTACGGGCAACATCTACGCCGACGAAGCGCTGTTTCTGGCCGGTGTCCGGCCGCGCCGACCCGGGGCTCGTGTGACGAGCGCCGAGTGCGAGCGCATCGCGGAAGCCGTGCGCAGCGTGATGCTGCGCTCGATCGAGACCGGCGGCTCCAGCATCAGCGACTACGTCGCGCCCGACGGCAGCGATGGCGCCTACCAGGACGAGCGGCGCGTCTACGCGCGCGAGGGCGAAGCCTGTCAGCGCTGCGGAGGCCGCATCCGGCGCACCGTCCTCGGGCAGCGCAGCGCACACTGGTGCCCCGGGTGTCAGCGATGAAGGAGCTGACGCTCACGGAGCTGCGGCGCATCGCGCGCGTGCTCGCGGAGACGCGAGCGGATACGCGCATCGCGAAGGTGGTGCAGCCGGCCAAGGACGAGCTGGCGCTGCTGCTGGCCGGGGCCGAGCGGGGCTGGCTGCTGCTCTCGGCGCGGCCGCGAGCCGCACGCATCGCTGCGCTCAGCGAGGCCCCGACCGCGCCGCCGGCGCCTCCCGCCTTCGCGCAGTATCTGCGCGCGCACTACGACGGGGCGCGCCTTGCGGCAGTGGCCGTCGAGGGCGAGGACCGGCAGCTGCGGCTCCGTTTCGACGCGGCGGAAGGCGAGCGATCGCTCCTACTCTCGGTGCTCGGCCCGCGCAGCAACCTCTACGCGCTCGATACGGAGGATCGCGTGGTGGCGGCACTGCGCCCGCTCGCCGAGACGCGCCGCGACCTCGCGTTGGGCGCGCCATGGCGCAGTCCGCCGGGCGGGCCGCCCTCGGCCGGCGACGATCGCTTCGCGGAGGTGCCCGACGCGGAGCTGCTACGCGAGGTGGAGAGTCGCTTCGCCGCCGCCGCGGAAGAGGCAGAGGAGGCCGACCTCGGCCGCCGCGTCGCGCAGGCGCTGCGCAAGCAGCGCGCCTCCCTCGACAAGAAGCTGGCGTTGGTCGAGCAGGACTTGACGGCCCACGCCGAGGCAGAGCTGCTCTCGAAGCAGGGCGAGCTGCTGAAGGCGCACCTGCGCGAGGTGAAGACGGGGCAGGGCGCAGCGACCCTGCGCGACTTCGCGACGGGCGAGCCCGTCGAGGTCGCGCTCGATCCCAAGCTCTCCCCGAGCGCGAACCTCGAGGCGATCTTCAAGCGCGCGCGCAAGGCGGAGAAGCGCGCGCGTAAGGCGGCAGGCGATGTCGACGGCGTGCGTGAGCGCATCGCGGCGCTCGAAGCGCTCAGCGCCGAGGCGAGCGCGGCCCTCGAGGGCGATGCGCTCGCGGCCCTCGCGGCGCGGCCCGAGCTGGCGCGCCTGCTCGAGCGCTTCGCGCCGGCGCCGGCCACGCCGTCCGCACCGGAGGCTCCGAAGAAGCGTGTCTTCCGACTCGGCAAGACGGAGCTCTCCGCGCGCCTCTCCCCGAAGATCTACAAGACCCTCGACGGCCTCGAGATCTGGGTCGGCAAGAACGACGACGGCAACGACCTGCTCACCACGCGCCTCGCGCGCGGAAACGACCTGTTCTTCCACCTCGAAGGCTCGCCCGGCAGCCACGTGATCCTGCGCACGAGAGGCCAGACCGATCCGCCGAGCGAGTCGCTGCTCGATGCCGCCGAGCTGGCGGTCGAGTTCTCGAAGGCGAAGACCGCGACGCGCGCGAGCGTGCACATCGCCGCGGTGAAGGACATCAGCAAGCCGCCCGGCACCAAGCCCGGGCTCGTGTACGTGCACCGCGGGCGCACGATCCAGCTGCGGCGCGACCCGAAACGGCTCGAGCGCGTGCTCGCGTCGCGCACGGAGGAGTGACGATGGCCGACCGGCGTGGCAGCGCGACCAGCCTGCGCCTGATCGAGCGCTTGCGGAAGATCTGCCTGGCCCTGCCCGAGGCCAACGAGAAGCTCTCGCACGGTGAGCCCACCTGGTTCGCGGGCAAGGGCAAGGTGTTCGCGATGCTCGATGGCTACCACCACGGCTCGCCGCACCTCTCGGTCTGGCTGCCGCAGCCGCTCGGCGGCCAGGAGGCGCTGATCGACGCCGACCCGGAGCGATTCTTCCGGCCACCCTACGTGGGCGTCTCCGGCTGGGTCGGCGTGGTGCTCGACACGAAGCCCGACTGGGGGGTGGTCGCAGGCCTCGTGCGCGAGGCCTACCTGCACGTGGCGACGCGGAAGCTTGCGGCGAAACTCGACAGCTGAGGCTGATCAGGTCAGAATTCGATACGTCATTCAGTCCTTCCACCCGAGGGGAGCCCCGCCGTGACCCGACGCCGCGACGTGAAGCCCATCACCTACCTCAAGAACCGGACCGCCGACCTGGTGCGCGAGGTCCACGACGGCGGCCACAGCGTCACGATCACGCAGAACGGCGAGGCGAAGGTGGTCGTGATGGACGTCGACACCTACGACCGCTGGCGCTCGGCCCTGGCTCTGCTCAAGCTGATCGCGCAGTCGGAGGCGGACGTGCAGCGCGACCGCACCGTGAAGCAGGCCGAAGCCTTCCGCCGCGCCGAGGTAGTCCTCGCACGGCGGCGCCGGAGTGGCTGAGCGTCGCTTCCGGGTCGTCTGGGCGGAGGCGGCCGCTCGGGACCTGGAGGAAATCGTCGCATTCGTCGCAGAGGACTCGGTTACGAATGCAGAGCGCCTCGTCCGGGCGCTCAGGGCGAAGGCCGCGAGCCTCGAAACGGTTCCGATGCGCGGGCGCGTCGTGCCGGAGCTGTCGCGCTTCGCGATGCGATCCTGGCGTGAGCTGATCGTGAGGCCGTACCGCATCCCGTACCGCATCTCGGGTGACACCGTCACCGTGCTCGCGATCTTCGACGGCCGGCGCGACCTCGAGGACCTGCTGCTCGAGCGGCTGCTGCGCACCTCCTGACGTGGTCGAGGGGTGGGTGCGTCAGAGCACGATGGGCATCTTCTTGATGATGCGCTCGACCACCCAGTTTCCGTCGGCCTCGACCTCGTCCTCGACGACATGCGCGCGCTCGGGTAGGTGTTCGACGAATCCCGCCGTCATCTTCTTGACGAACTCGAGCCCGAGCTGCTTGCCGATGCAGATGTAGGCCGAGCCGCCGAAGACGACGTTGTTCGCTCCCGTGAACTTGCGATTCAAGTCGATGGAGAGAGGCCCGGCCCAGCGGGCTGGGTCTAGATTGACGCCGGGGAAGAACAGGTAGACGGACTCTCCCCTCTGCATCGGGAAGGGCCCCAGCTCGAAGCTCTCGTGGACCTGCCTCGACAGCGCCTTGACGTGATTGTCCCTGCGGGCTCGGTGATCACGTTGCCATCCCGAACCAGCTCCGGGTTCTTGGCGAGCTCTCGGCGGACTTCCGGGTGGCGGATCAGGCTGCGCAGGAGAAACGCGGAGGAAATGCCCGCGGTGTTGGCGAGCGCGATGATGAGGAAGCTGCCGATGTTCACCTTCAGCTTCTCATCGTCGAGGCCGGGGCTGCGGCCCTTCTCGAGCAGCCGGCGGATCGGAGCCTCCGGCTCGGCTTCATCCAGCCGCGCTTCGAGGTACCGCCAGACCCGGGCGAGGGCTGCGTCGGCCGCCCGGAGGGGGGTCTCGTCGACGAAGTTGTCGAGCGCCTCGAGGAAGTCGACGCCCGCGCGATTGAGGTCCGAGAGCTCTCGAGGGTGAAGCCCTCGTCGAAGAAGGAGACACCCAGGTCGACGAACTTCTCCGCCATGCTGTGCCCTCCCCGGTGGGCAGTGAAGCACAACCTGCGGGCTAGGGCTGGCGAGCCTCGCGCAGCTCCTCCGCGAGCCGCTCCGCGTGGCCGGTCGCGCCCAGCTCGGCGAAGAGATGCTGCGCCTCGCGCAGCCCGCGCTCACAGCCGGGCTCGTCGCCGAGCAGGCGCGCCAGGCGGGCGCGCTCCTCGACGACGAGCGGGGTGAGCGCACGTGCGCCCATCTCCTGGATGAGCGCCTCGGCCCGGTCGAGCTCGGCCTCGATCGCGGAGCGGGCGGCGGGTCCGTCGCTCTGCATCAGCACGCGCGCGAGGGCGATCCGCGTGTAAGGCTCGTCGAGCCTGGCGCCACGCTGCACGGCCAGCGCGACAGCCTCGACGGCCGTCTCACGCGCCTTCGGGACGTCGCCGGAGCCGAGTCGGGCCAGCGCCAGGTGCGCGAGCGCAGTGGCCTCGGTTGCCCGCCGGACCTTCCGAGCGATGTCCAACGCCTGCTCGAGCACGCCGATCGCCTCGGGCCACTCCCGCCGGAGCGAGTGCGCGGCTCCGAGCCGGACGAGGGAGATAGCGAGACCACCCGGATTGCCGGTCCGTTCGTTGCGCTCGATCAGCAGCCGAGCGGAGGCTGTCACGGACGCTGCGTCGCCCATCAGCCAGGCGATCTGCGACGCGTGCAACAACGCAGGTCCGTAGGGGGAGTCGCCATCCTTCGGAGTGAGCTCCGGGACGTCCAGCTCGCGACGAGCGTCCCCCAGCCGGCCGAGGTATGCGAAGGCAAGTGCGCGCCATTGGCGTGCCACGGTTCGAGGGTTCCCGAAGGCCCAGCCACGCAGATCGCGCTCCTCGGGGTGCGCGAGCAGTTCATCTGCCAGGGCGACGGCCTCGGCAAGTCTCCCCCAGCTGACCTCCACCGCCACGAGCTGGGCCAGGGCCACCCACTCCGCGCGCACGTCGCCGATCTCTCGCGCGAGGCGCAGCGCCTCGCGCGTGTACTGGAGGCGCTGCGCCTCCTCCCCGTGCACCAGACCCGCTACGGCGCCGAGGTTCAGGTGCAGGAGCGTGAGCCGGCGCCGGTCGCCTCGTGCCTCGGCGAGCGCGGTTCCTTCCTCGAAGATCTCCGCGCCGATCTCGTCGGGGTCCCCGAGCCTCCAGAGCAGATTGAGCAGGTTGGTGCAGGCGATCAGCCGGAGCCGGCCGGTCGCCTCGGCCGGCTCCCGGGCGGCCAGCTCGCGCACGCGCCGCCAGTGGCGGAACGATTCGGCGAGGTCGTCGCGCTCGACGCGCCGCGCGGCGCGCTCGTGCCAGCGTGCGGCCTCGAGCGGCTCACCCGCAGCGTCGTAGTGGTGGGCGAGCACGGCGGCCTGCTCGTCGGGGCTCTCCCCCGCGGCGTCGAGGATCGCGTCTGCGACGCTCCGATGTGTCGCCGCGCGAACCGAAGCGAGCTGCGAGCGGTAGGCCACCTCCTGCGTCAGCGGGTGCTTGAAGGCGTACTCGGCTACGGGGTAGAGCGCCTGCTCATAGACCAGCTCGGCACTCACGAGCGCCCGCAGGCTGGCGACGAGATCGCTCTCGGCGAGCGGGAGCACGCGGCGCAGGATCGGCTCGGCGAACTCCTTGCCGACCACCGAGGCGGCCTGGAGCACCTGCTTCTCGCGCTCGCCGAGCCGATCGATGCGCGCGGCCAGCACGGCCTGGACCGTGGCGGGGAGGGTGAGCGCATCGAGCGGGCCCGTGAGCCGATAGGCGCCTCGCACTCCCGCGAGCGCTCCGCTCTCCGCGAGCGACAGCACCATCTCCTCGATGAAGAAGGGATTCCCTGCCGTGCGCTCACGGATCCTCGCGGCGAGATCCCCGAGCGATTTGGCGCGGCCCAGTAGCTCGGCGAGAAGCTCGTCGATGGCTGCGGCGCCGAGCGGGGCGAGCGGGAGCTGCTGGTACCAGGAGCGCTGCATCCAGCCGGCGTGGTACTCGGGGCGGAAGTTCAGGACGAGGAGCGCGTGCGTCCCGGCCACGCTCTCCACGAGCGCCTCGACGAAGATCTCGCTGCCGCCGTCGAGCCAGTGGAGATCCTCGAGCAGGAGCAGGGCCGGCTCGCGCGCGGGGCGCGCGCGCATCACGCGCTGGACCAGGCCCACGAGCTGGCGCTGGCGCGCCTCCGGGTCGAGCGCCGGAGCCGGGCGCTCCGGATCCGGGTAGCCGAGGAAGTCGAGGAGCAGCGGCAGCGCCGCTTCGAGCGAGGCATCGAGCAGCGTGAGCGTGCCGGCGATCTTGCGCCGCGCCTCGAGCGGCGCGTCGCCGTCGCGGACGCCGAACAGGCTGCGCAGCAGCTCGAGCAGCGGCAGGAAGGGGATCATCTTGCCGTGCGAGACCGCATGCGCCTCGTGGACCGCGACCCCGCGCGCGCGGCAGCGCTCGGCCAGCTCGAAGCAGAGCCGGCTCTTGCCGGTGCCGGCCTCGGCCACGACCCCCACCACCTGGCCCTGGCCAGAGGTCGCGCGCGCGAGCGCGGCCTCGAGCGCCGCCAGCTCGTCCGCGCGCCCGACGAAGCGCGAGAAGCCCCGTGCGCGCGAGACGTCGAGCCGCGTGCGGAGCGCGCCCACGCCTTCCAGCTCGAACACCGGCACCGGCTCGCGCACGCCCTTCAGCGTGAACGCCCCGAGCGCGCGGAGCGCGAAGTAGCCCGAGACGAGCGCGGCCGTGTGCTCGGTGAGGTAGGCCTTCCCCGGGTCCGCGAGCTGCTCCATGCGCTGGGCGAGCCCGACCGTGTGGCCCTGCGCCGTGTAGTCCATGCGCAGGTCGTCGCCGATCTTGCCGACTACGACCTCGCCCGAGTTGAGCCCGATGCGTACCGAGAGCCCGAGGCCACGCGTGCGCTTCAGCTCCTCGGAGTAGCGGCGCAGCGCGTCCGCGAGGTGCAGCGCCGCGTAGCACGCGCGCTGCGCGTGGTCCTCGTGCGCGATCGGGGCGCCGAACAGCGCCATGATGCCGTCGCCCGTGTACTGGTTGACCGTGCCCTCGAAGCGGTGCACGCCGTCCGCGAGGACCGAGAAGAAGCCGTCGAGGATGCGGTGCCACTCTTCGGGATCGACGGACTCGGCGAGCTCCAGCGAGCTCTTCACGTCGGCGAACAGCACAGTGACCTGCTTGCGCTCGCCCTCGAGGACGGAGCGGGACTGGAGGATCTTCTCGGCGAGGTGACGAGGCGTATAGCTGTGCGGTTCGCGCGTGGGCGCTATCGAGACCGGCGCGGGCGCGACCGAGGCGCCGCATGCGTCACAGAAGCGCGCGGCCGCGCGAAGCTCGGCGCCACAGCTCGCGCACGCGCGAGCGAGACCCGCGCCGCAGCCGTCGCAGAAGCGCGCGGCGGCGCGGTTCTCGTGGCCGCAGGCGGGGCAGCTCACGCGTCTCGCTTCATGGCGCTCAGAGAGCCAGGACCAGGCGGAGCCGGTCGGCGAGCGCCTCGAACAGCTCCGGAGGCAGCGCGCCGAGCTCCCTCCGGAACGATTCGTTCGCGACCGCGATCAGCTGCGCCACCAGGAGATCGCTGTCGCGATCGAGGCCTCCCGTACCCGCGGGCAGGCGCAGGCGAAGCGGGCTCTCGGTCTCGACGAGTCGCGTGGTGGTCGGCACCACGATCGTCGAGGGATACCCCGCCTCGTTCAGGAGGTCGTCCTGCACGACCAGCGCAGGACGAACCTTCCCGGGCTTCGTGCGCACGCGCGGATTGAAGTCCACCACGTACACGTGCCTGCGGCGGATCCTCACGCCTCCTCTCGCCCGACGCCCCCGGCGGACAGCCGCCTGTTCTCGCGTCGATCGAGGCTCCCGTGCTTGCGCACGTAGTCGCGAATGACAGACGCTCGCTCCCGGCGCTCGATCCGCCGTTCGAGCTCGTCCAGGGCCATGCGCAGGACACCGGCCTTCGAGGGGATCCCGAGCTTCCTGCGCAGGCGCACGATGCGGCGCTCGTCTGCTTCCGACACGGCGATGGCACCCATGCGGTCTCTCCTAATCTCGAGATGATGTCCAAGCTTAGGTCCAAGCGAGGCCCTGGGCGAGGCCCGCGGGGTTCTCGCGCTTCATGATGTCGATGCGCTCGAATGGGATCTCGAGCCCCTTCTCGGCCAGGTAGATGTGGACGCGGCGTGGGTTCGGGGCGTCGGGGAAGGTGTAGAGCTTCATGCCGCAACCCTGGCGCGAGGCGCGGCGGCGCGATCAAGTCGAGCGGCGCTCCTTCCGATACCCCCGCGTGTCCTCCGCCACCACCGTCCACGAGCTGAAGACCCTCGTCCTCTCCTACCACCCGGCGATCGCCTTCGACACGGTGGAGGAGGAGCGCGTCGAGGCGCTAGCGGACGTGGTGGGCGAGGAGCTGCAGATCCCCGTCTACACCTGGGCGCTGACGCGCGGCATCGTGCGCAAGCCCACCGCGCACCCGAGTGGCGAGACGCGCGAGCCGGCGGCGCTGCTCGCGCACCTGCGCTCGCTGCGAGCGCACGGCATCTACGTGCTCAAGGATTTCGCTCGCCATCTCTCCGAGCCCGCCGTGTGCCGCGCCTTCCGCGACGCCGCGCAGGAGCTGGCGCAGGCCAAGGCTTCGATGTGGATCGTGGGCGCCGGTCACGACATCCCGGCCGATGCCGGCGCGCACATCGTGCACTTCCCGCTCGAGCTGCCCAGCAAGAAGGAGCTCGGCGAGGTGGTGATGACGGTGGTGCGCTCGCTGAAGGATCGCTCGCCGGCCAAGGTCGAGCTGTCGAAGGCGGATCTCGAGCGGCTGCTCGGGGCGCTCTCCGGCCTCACGTTGAATCAGGCGCGCCAGGCGGTGGCGCGCGCCGTGCTGCGCGACGGCATGCTGCACGCGGGCGACATCCCCGAGATCCTGGCGGCGAAGGCCGAGATGCTCGGCCACGACGGCCTGCTCGAGTACTTCCCGGCCGAGGACAACGCCTGGGAGCTGGGCGGCTTCGCCGGCCTCAAGGCCTGGCTCGAGCGCGCGAAGGTGGGCTTCACGCCCGAGGCCGCCGCGCTGGGCCTGCCGCCGCCGCGCGGCCTCTTGCTCGCGGGCGTGCAGGGCTGCGGCAAGTCACTCGCGGCCAAGTTCGTGGCGCGCAGCTGGGGCCTCGCGCTGGTCAAGCTCGACGCGGGCCGGCTCTACTCGAAGTGGGCCGGCGAGAGCGAGCACAATCTGCGCCGCGTGATCCAGCTGACCGAGTCGATGGCGCCGGTCGTGCTCTGGATCGACGAGCTGGAGAAGAGCTTCGCGAGCTTCGGCTCCTCGGAGTACGACGGCGGCACCAGCCAGCGCATCTTCGCCACGCTGCTGAGCTGGATGCAGGAGAAGAAGAAGCCCGTCTTCCTGGTGGCGACCGCGAACGACGTGTTCCGCCTGCCGCCCGAGCTGATGCGCAAGGGCCGCTTCGACGAGCTGTTCTTCGTGGACCTGCCGAGCCCGGCGGAGCGCACGTCGATCTTCGAGATCCACCTCGCACGCCGGAAGCAGGATCCTGCGGGCCTGGACCTCGAGGCGCTCGTCGCGGCGAGCGAGGGCATGAGCGGCGCGGAGATCGAGCAGGCGGTGGTGGCGTCGCTCTACCGCGCGCTCTACGAGAAGCGTCCGCTCGACGGCGCGATGCTGCTCGGCGAGCTCGGCAGCACCGTGCCGCTCTCGGTCACGCGCCGTGAGGACGTGGAGCGACTCCGCAAGCTAGCGAAGGGCCGCTTCGTGCCGGTGGCTTGATCCCGCGCCGCCGTCGCCGGCGAGCACGACCTCCAGCACGCGCCACAGGTACAGCTCGCCGAGCGCAGCCTCCGCGTGGAAGCCCGCCCACACCACCTCGCGAGAGTCGATGCGCAGCTCCGGCTTCGCATCGAGGCGGAGCTCGTAGGCGTGCACGTGGTCCTCGGTGTAGTCGTGGGGCACGACGAACTCGCCGAGCGCGCGCAGCGCTTCGGGCTGGACCACGAGCCCGACTTCTTCGCGCAGCTCGCGCGCGGCCGCGAGCCGCGGCAGTTCGCCGCGATCCACGCGCCCACCGGGCACCGTATACCAGGGGCGATAGGAGGGCCGGATCAAAAGGAGCTGCTCGCCCACGCGCACCAGCACGATCGCTCCGGTGATCTTCGGGCGAAGCAGGAAATTGCGCGTGTCCCAGAGGCGGGCGGCGAGACGATGGAGCACCCTCCACAGGGCGTCGGTCACGGCGCGCCCGCCTCGAAGCCGGTCTCGCGTCGGAAGCCCAGGCTCTCGTGGAGCGTGCCCGCTGCGTCGATCACGAGGCCTTCCGCGCCCGCGACGCCAGCCAGCAGCGCGAGGCCCTCGTCCGGGCCCAGCACGAGCAGCGCCTTGGTGAGGGCCTCGGCGGTCGCGCCATCGCGTGCGAGCGCCACTGCGGCGAGCGGCTCCTTTAGGGGCCAGCCCGTGCGCGGGTCGATCACGTGCCCATAGCGACGGCCCTCGATCTCGCTCGAGTCTCCGAAGCTCTCGGAGAAGGAGACGCTGGTGTCGCGCAGTGACGCAACGCCGGCGTAGCCGCCGCGCCCGTCGCGCAGCAGCACGCGCCAGGCCATTGCATCGGCTGGTGCACCGAGCGCGAGCCAGGAGCTGCCGCCGAAGTCGAGCAGTGCGCGCTCGATGCCGCGCTCTTCGAGCAGCTCGGCGGCGCGGTCGAGCGCCCAGCCCTTGCCGACGCCGCCAAAGTTCACCGCCATGCCGGCCGCGAGCGAGACGCGTCCCTCGGCGTCGATCACGATGCGCTCGATGCCGACAACCCCCTTTGCCGCGGCGATCTCGGCGGCGGCGGGCAGCCGGCCGCTCTGGCCCGCTCTCGTCCACAGCTCGATCAGGGGGCCGACCGTTGGATCGAAGCTGCCGCGCGTGAGAAGTGCGAGGCGCTGCGAGTCGGCGAGGATGCGAGCCAGTGCGGGGGGCACTGCTATGGGCCCGCTCCCCGCGCTCGCGTTCATGCGACTCGTCGCGCTCGCCGCAGCGTAGGTGGTGAGCACGGCCTCGATGTCGGCCACGAGCTCGAAGCAGGCGTCCGCGGCTTCGCGGGCGCGCGCCTCGTCCGCCGCCACGAAGGTGAGCTGGAGGACCGTGCCCATCAGCGGGCGACCGTCACGGACCGTTACGAGCGGGCGCTCAGCGGTCGTGCAGCCGAACGCCGAGAACGCGAGCAGCGCGCTCAGGGTCCGGGCGACTCGCCGCTGCGATAGCTCTCTGAAGATCCTCGGAATACGGACCACAGCGAGATCAGGATCAGGGCCCCGAGGCTCCCCTGCAAGGCGAGGAAGCCGCTGACCTTGAGTATCGCGAAGCCCGGATGAGCGAAGCGCACGAGCCATCCGGCCCCCTCGTCGATCAGCGCCGCCGCGAAGGGTGACACGATCAGCCAGAGCTTGGTCCGGTCTCTGAGCGGGACGAACAGCATCAGGTGCGTCAGCACCAGCAGCAGCAGGCCCATCGCGAACAGGTGGAAGTGCGAGACCTCGAGCAGGCCCTGGAAGCTGCGCGGCGTGAGGAAGCGCTCCTCTGCGCCGAGGTAGTATTCGACTACCGAGGCCGGATCGAGGCTCATCTTCTGGAAGTAGAGCAGCGCGTTCGTCGTCCACAGCCCGGCCACGTAGATCACGTAGAGCACCACGATGGTCTGGAG
>Ga0247727_10015410_pt1 | contig 12542 bp, 9 predicted proteins | sample WisWelCaveWW1625_FD_202498 | JGI IMG/M metagenome (GOLD analysis project Ga0247727, IMG submission 202498) | Biofilm microbial communities from Wishing Well Cave, Virginia, United States - WW16-25 | ecosystem: Environmental > Aquatic > Deep subsurface > Groundwater > Cave microbial mat | place... | reverse complement strand
CAGGAGTTTGCCACAGATCTCGGACAAGATTCGAGGTCGCGCCACGCTGGCCCAACCCCAGGCTGGCTGCAGAGTTGAGACACGTCACGTTCGCTCATTTACCCACTCCAATGTGCGGAGAGCCTTCTTGTTTATCTGGTCTGTCTCGTTTGTTTGGTTGAACCAGACAGACTAGATAGACCAGATGAACCAGATAGACCCTTGCGTCCCGTCAGCCTCGCGCAGTTTAGCGTTGCTCGATGGGCACATAGGGCCGGCCATGCTCACCGGAATAGATTTGATCAGGACGAAACAGTTTGTTCTCGCGAAGCTGTTCAAGCCAATGGGCCAGCCACCCCGACACGCGAGCCATCGCGAATACCGGTGTGAACAGATCGGTCTCGATGCCCAACTTGTCGTAGACGATCCCGGAGTAGAAGTCGACGTTGGGATAAATCCCCTTCCCCTTCAGCAGCTCTGCTGCGACCCGCTCGACCTCTAAGGCAACCTCGTACAACGGTGAACTGCCACATTCTTTGAAGAGTCGCTCGCACAGACCTTGTAGGATTGTCGCACGGGGATCTTTGACCTTGTACACCCGGTGACCGAAGCCCATCAGCTTCTGTTTCGCTCGGAGCTGTTCTTCGAGGTACGATCGGACCCGCCTTGGCTCACCAATCTCCTTCAGCATCTGCACGACTTCTTCGTTGGCCCCGCCGTGCAGCGGGCCCTTCAGGGCCCCGATTGAGGACGCAACGACCGTATAGGGATCGGCCAGCGTTGATGCGGTGATCATGCCGGTGAAGGTTGAGGCATTCATCGTATGCTCAGCATGAAGGACCAGGCAGTCGTCGAAAATGTTGCCCCACAAAGGAACCGGCTCCGTCTCAGTCAGCATGTAGAGGAAGTTTTCTGATAATCCGAGATCGTCGCGCGGTGGAATGTACTCGTTCCCATACCGCAGACGCGCCCAGGCCGCGACGATCGTGGGCAGTTTGGCAACGAGACGGACGGCAGACCAATAGTTATTTTCGATGTCCTGGACATTCCGGCCTGGATAAAACATGCCCAAAGCGGCGACCGCAGCCTGCAAGGCATCCATGGGATGCCCCTGCTCCGGAAGGCATTTCAATAAATCGACAATCTTGAACTTGATGCGACGGTGATGGACGACGTCCTTGTTCCATCGCTCAAGCTGCGGTTCCGTGGGAAGGTGCCCAAACAGCAACAGATAAGCGGTTTCGAGATAGGACGATCGCAGGCAAAGTTCTTCGACGCGGATGCCGCGATATTCCAGCACACCGCGTTGCCCGTCCACATCGCTAATCGCGGATTTGGCTGCGGGGACGCCGGCAAGGCCTGGCATGAAATCATGTGGCATGGTCGTGCTCCTTAGCCCGTAGCGCGTGAAGCGCGAGACTTGCGAGAAAGGCGCGAAAAGTTTTCCGCAGCCTGCTAGAGTCGAGACAGTTTATCATGTTCAGAGAAAGAGGATCTTGAAATGGCTCTTATCGGTTGGCATACTCAATTTGTCGGCCGTTCACGCGAAGAATTGGATGCGCAGAGGAGTTAAGCGATGACGTCGCGTCTGTCCCTCCTGCTGATGCTGATCGGGCTCATCGCGATGGGGACAGCCGTCCTGGTCCAGGCCGACGGCGAGATTCTTGCGTTTGCCGTAGTAAGCGATGTGCCAAAGGATAAGGCGCGGGTATCTGCGAAGGTCTTGCTGAATGATGTAGTGTCGGATATGAAGCTCCTCGCGGCGGAGACGATCCTAAACAATCTGATTTGGAAAAAACTGGAAATCTGCCATGCCATGAAGCTTGAAGGATACAAAGCCGCTGAAGGTTTTCAGGTTGTCACGGTGCACGTAATCGACGCCAGCATGCTGCCGATGTCCTTACAGTCTTTTGCGGGCGATTGCTTGATTAAGAAAGCAGTCGAGATTGCGCCGCTGGTCGATTAGCAGGATGCTCAAAAAGGCGGGCCTTTTTGAGCGTGAAAGGTGAAACGTTTCGGAGGAAGAGCATGAGGCAGTCCCACGTTTCACGCCTCACGTTTCACGTTTCACGGACCGCTGGGCGGCATTCCGGACAAAGGACGGGTTCTGCTGCTGCTTCACACTCTTCGGAGGTCAAGGGGAAGAGTTGTTCGCACAGCTTGCAGGGACGAATTTCGAAGTAGCCGGTTCCCTTGTCGTCGATGTCGGTGGGCAAGAGCAGCTCCCGCGGGTCATATCCGATCGCGCCGCCGTCGGAGAATTTGACGATGGCGAGGCGGTCGTTAAAGACCTCGAAGGTTCCTTCCTGCTCTTTTCTAGCCAATACATGCCCGAGGACGAACACCGGCTGTCCCTTGCGCTTCGTACGGAGGTCTCGTAAGGTATGTTGCATGTCTGTGGCGCAGGAAAACTGGCCACTCGAGCTGGTTCCGAAGATTGGCGTCGGCATAATGGACATTCATGTGAATACGATGAGCCCCATGTATCACAGGGGTAAAAATGGCGTCAAGACAAGCCGGACGCAACCCTGATTATACATAGTCCGGGCTAAGATGAGGAGTTCGAACATGCCAGATGTGACGATTTATCAGAAACCGACCTGTAGCACATGCCGTCAGGCGGTGCAGTTGTTAAAAGAGAGCGGCAAGCCGTTCACGACCGTCAATTACTATGAGAAACCTTTTACTAAGGCGCAACTCAAGAACCTTTTAAAGAAGGCAGGTCTCTCACCGAAGGATATTCTGAGAACTAAAGAGGACATCTATAAGGATCTCGGTCTGGCGAAAAAGTATCTTTCGGACGACGAATGGCTCGATGTGCTCGTGGCCCATCCAGATCTCATTCAGCGACCGATTGTCGAAAAGGGCGAGAAAGTGATCTTGGCCAGACCGGCGGAGTCTGTGAAAGAACTGCTCTAGCCAGCATCATTCATGTTCCCTTCTGGTGCAATTGCGAGCTGGCTGGCGAGAGGCACGGGGCTAGAGGCTAGGGGGTGAAGACCTCCGGTCGGAAACACGGCTCTATCCTCTAGCCCCTAGCCTCGCGCCACTCGCCTGGCCTGGTCCCCCTCCCTCACCCTCCCCCATATTATGGGGGAGGGATGGGTGGGGGACCGACGAACCGTCCTGAATAATACTAGCCAGGCCTACGTTCCGTATTCTCCACTCGCGACAATTCTCCCCGTTTCGGATTGAGACCGTCGTACCGGGATAACCGCTTCCAGTCCGCGCTTTACGAGGTTCCCTCCTATCCCCTTGGCCTCATAGAGTGCACGATAGGCCGACTTGATCACCAGCGTCAGTGTCGCGCTGTCGCTCTGTTTTTCCGCCACGCCGATACTGAGGGTGATCCGGAGTTCCCGGTCGCGAGAACCGGCCTTCTGGGTCCCTCGCTGTTCCCATACACGATCTCGGCCTCGGAGGAAAAGACCAATGCCTTCGACGGATTTTCTGACGATGTCCAATGTGCCCATGGTTTCTGTGGCGGACTTTCCAGGAAAAAGTACGGTGAATTCTTCTCCGGTAGTACGGAAGATCTGCCCATCAGAACAAGCGGCCTGAATTCTTGGTGCTGCCAGCTTCAATATCTGTACACTAACAGATTTCCCGTGGATATTGGCGTACTGTGTCAGCTGATCAATGCCGATGACAGCGACGGTGAATCGTTTCCCGAGTTGCCCGATCGCTTCGTCATAGGCTAGACGACCAGGAATGCCGGTGAGTTCGTCGCGGTAGGTCCGCTGATAGAAGGATTGAAGCAATGTGACAAAAAGAATCAGTCCGCCCGCCATGAAAAAGTTTGTCGGTTGCCAGCCGTAGCGGCTTGTATGATACGCCACGAAAATGGCAACCAGAGCCCAGATTGCTCCTCCCTCTAGTGGGTCACGATGAAGGGCAAATCGTATGAAGTGCAGTAGCAACGCTGTGGAAAAGGCAAACAGCGCCGGCTGTGGAATCGGCGTCCATTCCGTGTACAGCGAGGGGAGGAATTCCCGTCTGAAGGAGGAGGCCAGGTCATGCTGGTCCGGAAGGCAGAGCCAGAACAGCAGAAATGGTTGGACCAAGACGAGCAGCACACGCATCGCACCGCGAAGCGTCGTGAGGGAATCTTCTTTGAGGATGGAAAAGGCTAATAGATTGAGAGGGACGAGAAAGGCGGTGATGGCAACAATCGTCTGGCTCATGACCTCCTGATCGACATCGGTGGTATGCAACAACACCTGAGCTCGATCTGCGAGTGCCAACACAAGCAGGGAAAGGATCATGCGGCTACTGGCAAAGTACCAGCCAAAGATGAGCCCAAACGTGAGGACGATATACGGCAGGGCTGCGACCGGCTGTTGCAACCACATGGGAAGTCCCTGGGGACGAAGAAATCCAATCGCTATGAGAAAAATCAGCCCCCCAGGGAAGAGAACCGCGATGATGGATTTCCAGAGCTGACTTAGCATGGTTCGTACCTATGAATAGAATAGAGTGGACTGGGGTCCTAGCAGAATTGCCAGATCCATACCAGCTCGTGCCTACGCTGTAGAGGGCGTTGAAACAAGGATCCTGTCAAACCATGGTTTTTTGAGAGGAAATCCGACCTCTGCCGGCCGCTTTGTGAGGGAGATGCGAGGGCGAGGGCTGACTCAGGGCCGTTTTTGAACAGTTGGAGGAAGTTGTCAGGCAGGGGACCTAGGAGGAAATAAGAGACGGCTCCTCAGCTTGAAGCGTTCAAGGGACGGCCCTAGCAGACTGCGGAAAACCTATTTGGGAGGCGAAAGCCTCGGGCGGTCCGTACCTGTAGCACAAACCCCGTCTGTCTGGTCTATTCGGTCTGTTCGGTCTGTCTCGTGTGTTTGGTTGAACGAAACTAACCAGATGAACCAGATAGTCCAGACAGACCGAACAGACCACTTCTTCAGCATCCTGCTAGGTCATCCGGAGGGCACCGGAAGTTCGATCTACGCTAATGGTGACCGCTCCATCCAAAACTCTTAGTAACAGGTCGCCAGCCAATTGTCGTCGCCAGCCACGAAGGATGGGCACATCAAGGGCTGTTCGATTTTGCTTGGCTTCCACGAGTGATTGTAAGTCGGCGCTGGTGGCTAGCATGGTGGGGGCAATCCCCTCTTCTGCTGCGCGGGCCTTCAGCACGGCTTGCAGGAGTTCGACGATGCCGGTCGATTCAGGGTCCGGTTTTCGTTCACGAGGAACTTCCGGCCAGGCCGACGGTGGAAGCGCCAGTGCGGAATTGATGGTGGCCAGTAATTGTCCTCCATGTCGGTCGACTTCGGAGGCATGGACGCCTCGGAGACTCCGGAGATCATTGACCGATTTGGGTGGATGGCGCGCGAGTTGCAGAAGCACCTCGTCTCGCATGACGCGTCCTCGAGGCACATTCCTGCGGCGGGCTTCCGCTTCCCGCCAGGCAGCCAATTCACGAAGCACCGCAGCCCCTTTGGGCTTGAGCGTGTCCCATCCTCGAATTCGTTGGTAGCGCTCCTGAGGCTCTCGACTTTTTTCTCCCACCGCCGCTTCGAGGCGTGCAAATTCCTCACTGACCCACTCCAACCGTCCGAGTGCGCTCAGGCGATCCCGTAGATGCGTATGGATCGACAGGAGGAATTCGACATCTTCCAAGGCGTACGCGATCTGGTCATCCGAGAGCGGCCGCGCACTCCAGTTGGTAAAGGTATGGGCTTTCGCCGGCTTCGTGCCGTGGAGCCGCTGGACCAAGTTCGCGTAGGCGATTTGGGCTCCATACCCGGCCATGGCAGCGGCGATCTGGGTATCGAAAAACGGCTTCGGGATCTGCCCTGCATGTATGGCAAAAAGATCGAGATCCTGCCGCCCGGCGTGGACGATCTTCTCAATTTTGGCATCACAGATGAGCTCCCAGAAGACGTCGAGCGATCCGCCTGCCTGCACGGCAGGAAAGTCGATAACGGCAGCGGTGGCGTCGGTGGCGACTTGGATCAGTTCGAGTCGTGGGACAAAGGTGTCTTCCCCGACGAATTCCGTATCCAGAGCCAGCCGCGGACTCTGCCGCAACGTGTGGCAAAGGGATTCAAGCGCGGGCTGGTCGGTCACATACGGCAGCGATGGATGGGGGGGGGTCACATGTGTCTCATTCTGTTGGACGGTAGGTGGCGTCCGGTGGCCGCAGAGGCTCAACATTGCTGAGGCTCAAGTACTCCTTCAGGAACTGGTAAGCCTCCAACATGCGGCGTAATTCCGGTTCGGCGCTGCGGTCCCCATTATTCGAATCAGGATGGAGTTGCTTGGCCTTGTGACGAAATGCGGCAGTGACATCGGCAAGCGAACTGCCGAATTCCATGCCCATCGCGACATACGCGTCCATCGCGTTGTTGATGCCGCTCGATCCTTGTGATAGGTCGCCGCCTCCCCCACCGGCGGCTTTCAACATATCGGCCAGGCTGATTTTCCGGCGCCGGCGCCGGGGGCGCTCTCGAATCTCGCTGTCGAGATCGTCCCATCGGTCTTCGACAAACTCGAGACGGGACTCCAGACGCATCGCGCCGGAGAGATCACGGACCTCCACAATCTCCTCTTCAATCTGGACCAGTGATTTGATGATTTCCTCCAGCCCTTGTTCAACGCGAAAGAAGCTGTCTACTCGCTCCTGCATCATCGTATCGACGGCGAGATCCAGACTCTCTTCGGCTTTCGGGCGCAACGAGTCGATCCGTCGTCTCATCCCTTTCTGAAACTTGATGAATTTGCTTTGTGAGAACGGCATGTGAACCAGGCTCTCTCCCAGCAGGCTGCGGAAAACTCGAAGTGTTAAACGTAAAACGTTAAAGGTAAAAGGTTTCCTATAAAGAGCACTCGACAGTCTTTCGTTTCACGTTTCACGCCTCACGTTTCACGGTTCCTGGGAGCGACTTTTTCAGCATCATGCTAGGGGGCGCATTGTAGCACAGCCCGGTCGCGTGCCAGAAGGGCAGTGAAAACAGCTGGGTTTATGCGGGTTAATCGTCAGGATGACGCGAAGTCGTCGCTGAGTTTGGTACGGCGCCGGGCCACGCCCGATTCACGTGCGGCTGCCGCCACGGCTTTTGCTACACGTGGTACGACTCCCTTGTCGAACACGCTCGGAATGATGTAGTCCGCGCTGAGAGCCGCAGGGGGAATAGTCTCAGCCAGGGCCTTGGCCGCAGCCAGTTTCATCGCTTCGTTGATGTCGCGCGCCTGCACGTCCAGTGCACCACGAAAGATGCCGGGAAACGCGAGCGCGTTGTTGATTTGATTCGGATAGTCTGAGCGCCCGGTGGCAAAGATCCGGCAGTGGGAGGCAGCCAATTCAGGAGGGGCTTCGGGGTCGGGATTGGCCATGGCAAAGACGATGCGATCAGCCGCCATCAGATCCAGATCTGCCGCAGTCACGATATTGCCGACGGATAATCCGATGAAGACATCAGCCCCCTTGAGCGCGTCACGAAGCGTGCCTTGGGGATGGTCTTTAGTCATGCAGGCGGCAAGATCCGTCCGGCAGGCCCGCAGCTGCTGGCCGTCCCCACGTAAGACGATACCTCCAGGTTCGCATCCGACCAGGTGAGAGAGGCCGGCGGCAAGCAACATCCTGCAGCAGGCGGTTCCAGCTGCGCCGAGACCATTGACGACTACGCGGATGTCCTCTATCCGTTTCCCGGTAACGGTGAGCGCATTGGTCAAGGCGGCGAGGATGACCACGGCCGTGCCATGCTGATCGTCATGCATGACCGGAATATCCAGGGCACTCTTCAAGCGGCGTTCGATTTCGAAACAGCGCGGCGAACTGATGTCTTCCAAATTGATGGCGCCAAATCCCGGAGCAATGGCCTGAACCGTGTGAACAATTTCGTCAGGATCTTGCGTGCTGAGGCAGATCGGCCATGCGTCGATTCCCGCAAATTCTTTGAACAGCATGGCCTTGCCTTCCATCACAGGTAATGCGGCTTCCGGGCCAAGATTGCCAAGGCCCAGCACCGCAGATCCGTCAGTGACCACGGCAACCGTGTTGCCCTTGCCGGTAAAGGCATAGGCTTTGGCTTTGTCCTTCGCGATCGCTTGCGAAACCCGGCCGACTCCCGGCGTATAGACCATCGATAAGAGATTCCTTGTCGTGATGGGGAACTTGCTTTGGACACGAATCTTTCCGCCGAGATGCAAAAGAAAAATCCGGTCGGAAGCCGAGAGTACCTTCACATCCGGCAGCGCCCCGATACGAGCAAGCACCTTCTCTCCATGCGCCTCGCTTTGGACGTCGAAGGTCACATCCGGCACCATACAGTCCGCCGTTGCAGAGACGACATCCACCGCGCCCAGGTTGGCGCCTTCCTCGGCCAGGACGGCAGCCACCTTTGCAAACATGCCTGGTGTGTTGGCCAGTTCAAGGCGAACGGTCAGGCGGTAGTTGGAATAGGGCCCAATGTCAGTCATATCTAGCCCTTCATTGCATGTAACTACTCAGGTATTCAGGCTAAAGGCTGAAGGTTATAAATGGCCTCGCAAAGCATGAACCAAGCCATTCAACACCTTCTCGATTTCTACGACCTTGGGTTCAAGCAGCGATGAATCCTCGTTGCGCAAGAAGCCCAACCCCTAAAAACCTTCAGCCTATCTACCTGAATCGTTACCATTCACTAAAGACTACCACAAGACAGGTCATGATCCAGAGCGACTTGAGTGTCGTGGTTTTCATGGAGGTGACAGACTAGGAAAATGCGCGGATGACAGCAATGCTTATGAAGAAGGACCAGAAGGGCAAGTAAATACGACCAATCTCGTTTATCTGATCAGACAAGCCTAACTTGCACGATTCTGAAGAGGCCTGCGATCGTGAGATCGCAGGCCTCTTCCCTCATCCGCTCATTGACCCCCAACGCCCCCGATGCTACCGTGAAACCATGTCGACTCCACCAGAATCAGCACGACATAATCGCCTGATCCACGAAACCAGTCCTTATCTCCTCCAGCATGCCTCGAACCCGGTCGACTGGTACCCCTGGGGACCGGAGGCCTTGCAGGCATCGAAAGCGCAAAATCGTCCCATCCTGCTCTCGGTCGGATATTCCGCCTGCCACTGGTGTCACGTGATGGAGAAGGAGTCGTTCGAGAACGAGGCTATCGCGTCACTCATGAACCGGCATTTTGTCTGTATCAAAGTCGATCGGGAAGAGCGCCCCGATCTCGACGAGATCTATATGCAGGCCACGGTGACCCTCAATCATGGGCAGGGTGGATGGCCGATGACGGTCTTCCTGACACCGGATCAGGAGCCGTTCTTTGCCGGTACGTATTTTCCACCTGACGATCGCTGGGGCCGTCCCGGATTCCCCAGCCTGCTCAAGAAAATCGCAGACGCGTGGCAGCAAGATGCCGCCGTTCTCATGAGTCAAGCGCGTCAATTAACCGAACAGTTGAAGAACGAACTCAAGACGGTGTCCCCCGTTTCCGTCAGTACCTCCGTGCTTGATGAAGCCGTGATCCAGTTCCGCGAGAATTTCGATGAACGCCATGGAGGGTTCGGCAGTGCACCGAAATTTCCCCCCTCCGCAGGGCTCTCGTTGCTCCTGCGTTGTTACCGGCGAACAGGAGCGAGCCGAACATTGCAGATGGTCACCAGCACGCTCGATGCGATGGCGGCCGGGGGGATCTACGATCATATCGGTGGCGGGTTCGCACGGTACTCCACCGACGAGCGCTGGCTGGTTCCCCATTTCGAGAAGATGCTCTACGACAATGCCCTCCTGGCCCGGACCTACCTGGAAGCTTATCAGGTGACCAAGCAGGACTCCTATCGCCAGGTCACAACGGACGTGCTCGAGTATATTCTTCGGGAGATGACCGACCCTGCCGGCGGATTTTATTCCGCGACGGATGCAGACTCGGAAGGGGTCGAAGGCAAGTTTTTCGTCTGGACGCCGACGGAGATCCAGGCCGTGCTGCAGAATGCAGAAGATACCCGCCGATTCTGTGCCTGTTACGATATTACCGATCAGGGGAATTGGGAACATCGGAGCATCCCGAATCGACTGCGTTCCATCGAGGCCGTTGTCAAGGAATTGAACCTCACCATCGATGAACTGTACGAGACGATCCATCGCGTGCGTCCTGTCCTCTATCGCGCCCGTCAAGAGCGAGTCCCGCCCGGACTCGACGACAAGATCGTCACGGCATGGAACGGCATGATGATCTCGACGATGGCCGAGGCAGGCCGTGTGTTAGGGATCGTCCGCTACATCGTCGGGGCCAGGAAGGCAGCAGACTTTCTCTTGCTGGTACACCGGACTTCCGAGGGAGCGCTGCTCCGCACGTCGCGGCAGGGCCGAGCCCATCTCGATGGGGTACTGGAGGACTATGCCTATCTCGCAGAAGGATTGATCGACCTCTATGAAGCCTGTGGGCAGGAACGATACCTCACTGCCGCGCTTCAATTTGGAGAGCGGATGGTGGACTCGTTTCTGGATGAGGAGCAGGGAGGGTTCTACACCACCGCGAAAACGCATGAAACGCTGATCATCCGAGCGCGTGAGGGGGCGGATGGTGCGACGCCCAGTGGAAATGCCGTGGCGGTCTCAGCCCTCGCCCGACTCTCGTTTCACTACGATCGACAGGACCTGCGCGAAGCAGCGATTGGCGGGATTCGCGCCTATGGCCGCCAGATGGCCCGGTATCCGAGAGCCTTTGCCAAGAGTCTTGTAGCGGTAGATTTATTGGCGGAAGGGCCGATTGAATTGGCTTTTGTCGGGGCGGCCAACGATCCTGGGCTGGAGGCACTCCAGCTCGCCGTGCGCGAGGTGTTCTTACCTCATCGCGTGATTGCCTCCTGCGATGGAACGGGCACGCCATCCGGCCATCCCCTGCTGGCCGGCAAGGGGTTGGTGGGGGGGAAGGCGGCACTCTATATCTGTCGGAACTTTTCCTGTCAGCGTCCCCTCACCGATCCGCGGGAGGTTACCGAGGCGCTTCTGTCGGCGTCGCGCCGAACGGATCAGACGAGCCCACAGACACTCCTGCAGGGAGCGGCGCTTCCTGGGTCGGCCAGTCCCGAAGGAACAGCCGGGTATGCCGCGCGCATCGTGAGTCAGTCACGCCATGACGGCCGCATGGAGCACGGGTATGGCCGGTTCGGCAACAGGGGGTTGACGACGTCCCGACTGGGGTTCGGCACTTACCGGGTCGATACGAGGGAGCCGGAGCATCGAGAATCGCTCAAGAAGGCCCTGCAAGAAGGTGTGAACCTGATCGACACGTCGACGAATTACATGAACGGAGACAGTGAACGTCTGGTCGGCTCCGTGTTACGCGAGTTGATCAAGGGCAGTGCGCTGGATCGGGAAGAGGTGATCGTTCTTTCAAAGATCGGCTATGTGCAGGGACATAACTTGAAACAGGCGGAAGCACGGGAACAGGCCGGGCACCCCTACCCCGACATGGTCAAATACGGTGAGGGCATCTGGCATTGTATCCACCCGGAGTATCTGGCCGATCAACTCACATTGTCGTTGGATCGGCTTGGACTGGCCACGCTCGATGTCTGTTTGCTGCACAACCCGGAATACTTTCTCTCCGAGGCAGCGCATCATGAAGGGGGAGATCTCGCAGCGACGCGGGATGCCTTCTATCGCCGGATTGAACAGGCCTTCACATTTTTTGAGTCGCAAGTGGCTGCGGGACGGATTCGTTATTACGGCGTGTCGTCGAATACGGGCACGGCAGATCCATCGGATGCCGAGGCGACGTCGTTCTCTCGCATGTGCGACGCGGCGCGAGCTGCCGCTGTGGTACAGGGCATGGACGGCCACCACTTCGCGGTGCTGCAATGCCCCATGAATCTCTATGAGGCAGGCGCGCTGGTAACGCCCAATACCGGGATGGATCAGCGGGAGACGGTGTTCGACGTGGCGCAACGAGAAGGGATCGCGGTGCTTGTCAATCGTCCGCTCAATGCCATGCTGACGAAAAAGAGCGGCGTGCGTCGATTGGCGGATTTTCCGATCGAAGGCGATCCGGTGGACTTCGAGCGACAATGCCGGACGGTCGCGGCGCTTGAAGAAGAGTATCGGACGGCCATTGCCTCGGCCCTTCAACATAGTGGTCAAGGGATGGCCCCGGCCGACTTCTTCACTTGGGCCGTTGAGTTGACGCGCGTGCGGCCTCAGATCCAGGGTCTGGAACATTGGGAGCAGATCGAGCAACAAATGATCGCGCCGCATGTCAGTCAAGTGATGCAGGCGCTCTCGCGGCATTTGACTGGAACGGCCGCTGAACAGTGGGAGGCCTGGCGCGATCGCTATGTCCCGCAGTTGCTCACCCTGTTGCGCGGACTCCGCAGAGAAGCCACCGAACGCAGTCGTGCGAAAACCGCCTCGGTGTCGGCGGTCCTCGATCCCCTGTTGCCCGAAGCAAGGCGCAGAGAATCGCTGTCACGAAAGGCTTTGTGGGTGCTGGCCAGTACGCCTGGCGTTACCTGTGTCTTGAATGGAATGCGTTCTCCGGCCTATGCCGACGATTCTCTTGCCGTCATGGGATGGGAACCGCTGAGGGGAGTCAAGCAGATATACGAAGGC
>Ga0247727_10015409_pt1 | contig 12542 bp, 11 predicted proteins | sample WisWelCaveWW1625_FD_202498 | JGI IMG/M metagenome (GOLD analysis project Ga0247727, IMG submission 202498) | Biofilm microbial communities from Wishing Well Cave, Virginia, United States - WW16-25 | ecosystem: Environmental > Aquatic > Deep subsurface > Groundwater > Cave microbial mat | place... | reverse complement strand
CTGTACTTTCTCTACGTCAGCCGGATGGAGCCGGAAAACAACGCGCTTCTGGTGCGCGAGACCTTCGAACGCGTCCCGACGCCGATGAAGCTCGCGCTCGTCGGCGACGCCCCGTACTCGGCGGCTTACATCCGCCGGGTGCGTGAGACGAGGGATCCGCGAATCGTCATGCCTGGGGCGATCTACGGGGCCGGCTACCACGAGCTGCTGTCCAACTGCTTCGCCTACGTTCACGCCACCGAAGTCGGAGGCACGCACCCGGCGCTCATCGAGGCGATGGGCCGCGGCGCGCTGGTGCTCTATCTGGACACCCCGGAGAACGCCGAGGTGGCCGAAGGCGCCGGGATCGCATTCACCGACGACCTCGAGGGAAAAATGCGGCTGCTCCTGGCCATGGACGAGCCGGAGCGCGATCTCTGGCGCGGCCGCGCCAGGGCGCGCGCCGCCGAGCGCTACAATTGGGATTCGGTGACCGATGCCTACGAGCGTCTGCTGCTCGAGCTGGCCGGGAAACCATGGTAGGGACGCTGGGGAAAGAGTTTCGCCACGCCGTCAGGTCGCTACGGATGCGGCCCGGGTTCACCGCCACCGTTGTGGTCACCCTCGCGCTAGGCATCGGCGCCAACGCGGCGATGTTCAGCGTGATCCGGGCCGTTTTGCTGAGGCCGTTGCCGTACCGGGATCCCGACCGGCTGGTGGTGATCTGGACCCGCCATCCGGCCAAGGGCGCCGAGCAGGAGCTGGTCTCGCCCGCCGATTACGCCGACTGGATGGCCCAGAATACCGTCTTCGACGACATGGCGTTTTCCCCCGCCTACGGCGCGGCGCGGCTGTTCAACCTGCAAGGACCGGAGGGCAACGAGCGCATCCGCGGCGCGGCCGTCTCGGCGAGCTTTTTCCGGTTGTTGGGCGTCGCGGCCGCGCTCGGCCGGACATTTCTCGACGAGGAAGACCGGCCGGGCGGAGGGAAGTCGGCGCTGCTGAGCCATTCGCTGTGGATGCGCCGCTTCGGCGGCGAGCGGGGGGCGCTCGGCAGGACCCTGACGCTCGACAGCTACGGTCTGGTGACGTTCACCGTCGTCGGCGTGATGCCGCCGGGCTTCGGGTTTCCCGATCGGCCCGAGATCTGGATTCCGACCGGGGCGACCGAGATGAGGGTGCCGCCGCCCGGAGCTTCCGACCGCTGCTGCCGGTGGTTCCAGGTGTTCGCCCGCCTGAAACCGGGCGTCGGCCTGGAGCAGGCGCGCGCCGAAATGCGGGTGATCCAGGGGCGGCTCCACCGGCAATACCCGGCGGCCGACGTGAACCCGGAGGTGAGCGTCGTGCGGCTGCTCGATCAACTGGCCGGTCCGGTGCGGCTCGCGCTGTTCACGCTCGAAGCGGCGGTCGCCAGCGTGCTGCTGATCGCCTGCGCCAACATTGCCGGCCTGCTGATGGCGCAGGCGTCGGCGAGGCGGAAGGAATTCACGATTCGCGCGGCGCTCGGCGCCGGCCGCCTCCGCCTCCTCCGACAGTCGCTGGTCGAGAGCTTGACGCTGGCGCTGGCAGGCGGCTTGCTCGGGCTGGGACTGGCGGCCGCCGGCACGCGGGCGTTGCTGGCGGTGATTCCGGAACAGGTCCCGCGCCTGGAGGAGACGCGCACCGACGGCGCCGTGCTGCTGTTCGCGCTCTCGCTCGCGATCGTCACCGGATTGATCTTCGGGTTGCTTCCAGCGATCCAGGCGGCGCGGGGTCATCCCGGCGAGTCGCTCGGCGAAGGCGGCCGCGGCGGAACCGCCGGAGTTCGCCGTCGGAGATGGCGCGGAGCGCTGGTCGTCGGCGAGATCGCCCTGGCGGTGGTGCTGACCATCTGCGCCGGACTGTTGATCCGGAGCTTCCGGCTGCTCGGGCAGGTGGATCCGGGGTTTCGCGCCGAACGGGTGCTGGCGGCGTCGATCGATATGTCCAGCAGCGTCTTCGACGATCCGAGCCGTCGTCCGCGGTTCTTCGATCAACTGATGGCGCGGATCCGCGCGCTGCACGGCGTCGTTGCCGTCGGCGGGCAAAGCCAGCTCCCACTCGACGGGATGGGCGGGCGCGGCCAGACGTTCACGATTCAGGGCCGGCCGTCGGTTTCGGCGGGCGATCTGCCGACCGCCGGCCTCGGCGGCGTGACGCCGGACGGTTTTCGCGCCCTGGGAATCGCGCTGCTGGCCGGGCGCGTGTTCACCGCCGCCGACGGCCGGGATGCGCCGCGGGTGGTCATGGTCAACCAGACGCTGGCGAGGCGGTACTGGAGCGGACCGACGCCGCTCGGCCAGCGCCTGGTGCTCGGCGGCGGCGGGCGGATGGACCGCGTGCGCGCAACCGGCGAGCCGAACTGGCGCGAGATTGTCGGCATCGTCGCCGATGTGCGCGGCCTGGGGTTGGACCGCGAGCCGAGGCCGGAGATATTTGTCCCGCATTGGCAGTGGCCGTGGCACAGCGCCGACTTGGTGGCGCGGACCACCGGCGATCCGCGGGCGCTGGCCTCGACAGTGCGCGCCGAGGCGCGGGCGCTCGAACCGAACGCCGTGGTGACCGAGGTGCGCACGATGGAGCAGATCGTCTCTGACTCGATGGCGCATCCGCGCTTCCGCTCCCTGCTGCTCGGAGGGTTCTCCGTGCTCGGCCTCCTGCTGGCGGCGGTCGGGATCTTCGGGCTCATGTCGACGACGGTGGCCGAGCGAACGCGCGAGATCGGAATCCGGCTGGCGCTCGGCGCGCCGCCGGGGCGGGTGCGATGGCTCGTGGTCGGCCACGCGATGGGGCTGACGATGGTCGGCGTTTCGCTCGGACTGGCGAGCGCGGCCAGCCTGACGCGGTTGGTCTCGCGCTTGTTGTTCGGAGTCGGCGCCACCGACTGGCCGACGTTCGCCGCGGCCGCCGTGGTGCTCGCCGTGGTGGCCGCCGCCGCCAGTTACCTGCCGGCGCGGCGCGCGACCCAGGTCGATCCGGTGGAGGCGCTTCGTTATGAGTGAAAAGCGGGACACGCGCCGCGGCCTTTTGATGGGCACGGCGGCGCTGGCGGGAGAGACGTTGGCCGAAACCGGCGCGGCGCGGCGGGTCGCGTCGGCGAAAGGCCAGTTTCATTTTCTGCGCGGGATCGCGCCGTACAGCTCGGGGGCGGTGGCGATGGCCGGCGTCGAGGTGGTGCACGCGACGCTCGATCCGGCGCCCGGCTGGCGGCGGGGGTTCGCGATCGTCGACCGGCATCTGAAGGAATCCGGGCGCCCCCCGCAGGCGCTGTGCGGCGTCGAGCTGCGGTCGCCCAAACCGTTCAGCTTCGCCGGCTTCATCGCGTTCAATCAGGGCTATATCCGGGCGCTCGACGAACGCGGCCTGCTCGAGGACGGCCTGAATCCGGTGGCCCGCACCAACGTCGCCCCGGAGATCGGCCCGCCGCCCGAAGTCGCGCTGTACGGATTCAGCTACACGGCGCCGGCTGAGGGCGCCCGCCGGACGTTCGTGGTCGCCGGCGCGGGCGAGCTCGCCGGCGAGCGCCTCGACGCCGGGGACATCGTCCGCCGGGGCGATCTCAGCCAAGCCGGTCTCGCCTCCAAAGCCGCTCACGTGCTGACGCTTATGGACCAGCGGCTGGCCGGCCTCGGCGTCGGCTGGGGGGATGCGACGGCGGTCGACGTGTACACGGTCCACAACATCTTTCACCTGCTCCGGCGGCTGTTGCTCCCGCGCCTCGGTCCCGCCGCCCGGCACGGCGTGCGCTGGCACTTCGCCCGTCCGCCGATTGAAGAGATCGAATTCGAAATGGACGTCCGCGGCTCGGCGCGCGAGCTGGTGCTGGCGGGCTGAGAGCCGGCGGCCGCTACGGGCGGGGATCGTTGGCGTCGAGAAACGTCTCGAGCGAGGTGATGTAGAGTTCCGGGATGTAGCCCGCCATGATCGCCGTCAGGTGCGACTTGCCGGGAAGCACGACGCCGCGGAAGTTCTTCAGCTCGCGCTGCATACGATGCGTCTTGGCGACGGGTCTGTCGAACTCGCCGTTGATGGCGAGCACCGGGATCCGGATCTCGGTCAGATCAATCGAGGTCCGGCGGGCGGCGGTCCCGAACCCGGCCCGCACCGCGTCGAGGGCCTCCTGGTCGCGCATCGGGCTGGCCAGCAGTTTTTGGCGCGCCTCCGGTTCGAGCGGATCGCTCCCGTCGGCGTCCTTGGGCGCTTTGGCGATCCATTCCGGATCCACCTCGGCGACGCCGCTTCCGCCGAACGCCGCCGTGAACAGCCGCTCCGGGACGCGCGCCAGCAGCGATAGAGTGATCGCTCCGCCCATCGAATAGCCGTGCACGTGCGCGCGATCGATCGCCAGATGGTCCATCAGCTCGATGACGTCTTTCCAGAGCCGGTCGCCATACATCGCCGGATCGCGCGGCTTGTCGCTGCGGCCGTGGCCGCGAACGTCGATGGCGACCACGCGATGCTTCCGCACCAGCCGGGCGGCCACGCCGTTGGAGAACCAGTTGCCCTCGGCGCTGCCGGTGTAGCCGTGAATCAACACGACCGGCGTGCCGCGACCCATGACCAGGTAGTGGATCCGGATTCCGTCGGAGGCCACCAGGTAGCCATGGGACGGCTGGGGGTCGGCCGAGAGCGCGCCCGCCATGAGCGGAACACAGCAGGCGATCAAGCGAAACATGGGGCGGCAGGTCATGCGGCTCCTCCTCAACGTGTTCAGTATAGTCCGATCCCGAGCGGTCGTGGCTCGCCAGCGGCTGGTTACGCTGGTTTGGTCGCGCGGATGAAGCCGGACATGAACTTGCCGTCGACGGCCGGCGCGATCGCCTGGGCGTCGATCCCGGCCGAGCGAAGGAACTCGCTGGCGTCGGCGGCGCGGTAGATGCGAGTCGGCTCGATCGAGATTCCGGTGAAACCGGCGCGCTCGAGTTTCCCGATGTAGTCGGCCTCGCTGAGCGCGCCGGCGATGCAGCCGATCCAGAGCTCGACGCTTTTGCGGATCGCCGGCGGGATTTCGCCGCGCACGACCACGTCGGAGACCGCCAGCCGCCCTCCGGGACGGAGCACGCGGAAGGCCTCGGAGAGCACGCGGTCCTTGTCGGCCGAGAGATTGATGACGCAGTTGGAGATGATCACGTCGACCGAGTTCTCAGGCAGCGGGATGCTCTCGATTTCACCCTTCAGGAACTCGACGTTTTCGACGCCGGCCCGGCGCTGGTTCTCCCGCGCCAGCGCCAGCATCTGGTCGGTCATGTCCAGCCCGTAGGCCTTGCCCGACGGCCCCACGCGGCGGGCCGACAGCAGCACGTCGATGCCGCCGCCGGAGCCCAGATCGAGCACCACTTCGCCCGGCTCGAGCGCCGCCAGCGCCGACGGATTACCGCAGCCGAGCGAGGCCGCCAGCGCCTGCTCGGGCACCTGGCCGGCTTCGGCGCCCGAGTAAAGATCTCCGGTGATCGGGTCCGGGCCGCTCGGCCCGCAACAGCCGGTCCCGCCCGAGTGGACGCGGGCGGCGATCCGGCCGTACCGTTCCTTGACCATGTCTTTGACATCGGTGGTGTTCATATGGTCCTCTCCTTCCAATCAACGTCGAGCCGGCGGCGCCGGCAGGCCGGCGAATCCAACCACGACCGCCCGGTTGCGCGTGCAGCACTCGGCGTACAGAAAATTCAGCAGCCGCCGCAGACTCTCGGTGTGAGCCGTGTACCAAAGATAGGTGCCTTCCCGGCTCACCCCGATCAGGCCCTCGTGCTTGAGCCGGTCCAGGTGATGCGACAGCGTCGAGGCGGCGATGCCGAGCTCCTCGGCGATCTCGCCGGCCGGCAGTCCGTCCGGATGAGTCTCGAGCAGCAGCCGCACGATTCTGAGGCGCGGCTCGGCGCCGAGCGCGGCGAACATTTCGGCGAAGCGGAGGGTATCAGGATCGGGGCGGGCGCGCATATTTCTATTGTTGGCGAAATATCGTAGATTGTCAAGCCCCGCCGGTCTCCAGAGGATCCTCGGAATCAGAGAGTACAGTTGGAGAGAGACTCTCCACGATGTCCCAACCGCCATCACTCAAGCAGTTGACCCTCTACTTCCTCCGGCTCGGCGCCATCGGATTTGGCGGACCGATCGCCTTGGCGGGCTACATGCAGCGAGATCTCGTTGAAGATCGGCGCTGGATCTCGCCGGAGGAATATAAGGAAGGGCTGGCGCTGGCGCAGTTGGCGCCAGGCCCACTCGCCGCACAACTGGCAATCTACCTTGGATGGGTACGCGGCGGCGTTCTCGGAGCCACGCTTGTCGGTTTTGCCTTCGTGGTTCCGTCGTTTCTCATGGTGCTGGCTCTGGCCGTGCTTTATCTTCAGATGGGCGGTCTTCCCTGGATGCAGGGGCTCTTCTACGGCATCGGCGCCGCCGTGATCGCGATCATCGCGAGGAGCGCCTACAAGCTGGTCAGATCGACGTTAGCGGGGGATTGGCTGCTCTGGACGATCTTCGGGGTTTCCGCGGGGGTTACCGCGTGGACGGAGTCGGAGATCATCTGGTTGTTCGTTCTCTCGGGTGTGGTCGCAATGGTCGTGCGACAGCGGTGGGTACACATAGCCTGTGTCGCTGTTGTTCCTGTCTGGCTCACCTTCGGACTCCACGGTGAAGCATCGGGGAAAACACTGGCGACGCTGTTTTGGTACTTCGCCGAGGCTGGCGCCTTTGTCTTCGGAAGCGGCCTCGCCATCGTGCCGTTCCTCTACGGAGGGGTCGTTCGCAACTTTCAGTGGTTGACTGAGCGCCAGTTCCTGGACGCAGTGGCCGTGGCGATGATCACTCCCGGTCCAGTGGTAATCACCGTGGCCTTCATCGGCCACCTGGTGGCTGGTCCGCTCGGCGCGACGATAGCGGCACTTGGCGTTTTTCTCCCTTGCTATTTGTTGGTGGTCATTCCGGCACCCTACTTTCGACGCTTCGCGAACAACCCACGATTGAAAGCATTCGTTGATGGCGTGACAGCCGCCGCAACAGGCGCGATCGCAGGCGCTGCATTCGTTCTTGGCAGGCGGGCAATTATCGACCTTCCCACCGCTCTCATCGCAGCGGCAACCTTAATCGTGTTGCTCAAGGGCAAACGACTTCCCGAGCCACTCGTGATCCTGCTGGCCGGAGGTGTCGGCCTGGCTCTTCGCGGTGTAGCCGTTTGACGCTCCAGCCGATCCGCGGCAACGCGGCGAGCGCCTGTTTGGCCCTGGTTGAGGGCCAGTCTGGGGGTGCTTTCTTAGGCGGCAACGAAGGACAAGTCCATGGGGCCGGGGACGCCTTCCCCGCGCTCCAGGCGGTCCGCGATCAACCGCCGGGCAAGCGCCACTCTGGCCTTCGGCGGGACTCCATGATGCCAATGATTTGGCGCCCTAGACAAGGGGCGGCCAGCCGTCTTCTTCGATCTCCTTGCTCGAGGAAGGCTTGCCGGCGGGACCACAACTAACGAAACTGATCGAGCAGGATCAGGTCGGCGTCGAATTGGTCCGCCTGGCTATACAGAATCCACCGGCCGTCACGCGTCGTTGAGAGGCCGGGGATCTCCCGGATGATCGGCTTTTCAATCCGGCCAACCCCCGCAATCCGATTGGTTCGAGCGTCCAGGAACTGGATCTCTCCTCCGGTCCTTCCCGCGGTGAACTGGACCCAGTAGATCCCATTGCGAGCCGTGGCCCAGAAACCGTGCCGCACCGAATCGAGAAGAAGCATTTCCGCGCCCGCTCCTCGGACAGCACGCTCCCGGAACGCCGGCCAGTTAGGCCGCCAGGAAGCCGGCGAAGACGATCCGGTGGAAGCGCGCCACAGACCCGGTTGCTGAAGGGACTTGATAAAATAGAGCCACTCCCCGTCGGCCGACTCCATTGCTTCGAAGCCTCCTCCGCGGGTCACCTGTAGGGCGGCGCCGCCCGCGGCCGGCATCTTCCAGATCTGATCGACGCCGGAACGGTCGGATCGGAAATAGATGGTCCGGCCGTCGCTCGACCAGCCTGGCGCCGCCTCCGTCGAATCCTCGGTGGTCAAGCGGCGCAAGGAAATGCCGTCCAGGCCGACCTCGTAGATGTCGCTGTTGCCACCGATGGTGGAATGAAAGGCGATCTTGGTTCCGTCGGGTGACCAGCGCGGCGATCCGATCGAAGGCCCCCGAAGGGAAGTGAGCTGAACGAACGTATTGGCCTCGCGGTCGCACATCCAAATCTCAAACTCTCCGGTGCGATCGGAGACGAAAGCGATGCGATCTCCGTCCGGCGAGTATTGCGGGCTGATGTCCCAGCGCGTCGAGCCTACAATTCGTGTTGGACCGCTCTTGCCCGCTGCCGTCGTTTCCATCCGCCAGATGTTCAGGTCATAAAGCAGGCGCTGATAGGCGAGCCTGTTGCCGGCGATCACCGGGTACGATGCATTCTCGCCGGCGCCCGCCACCAACTGCGGCTCGCCGAGGAACTCTCGGCCCGCGGGAATGCGCCACAGTTGATAGCCGCCCCCCCGGGTTGACGAGAAGACCAGCTCCTGGCCATCGGTGGTCCAGGAGATGCCGGCGATTTCGCTCCCCGCCGGCCGGCACCGGGGCTCGCCACCGGCCAAGGGCCAAAGGCAAAGGCGCCATTCCGCGGTCAGCCGCCGGACAAAGGCCAGCGTCTTCCCATCGGGAGAAAAGGCCGGGTGAGAATCGCCCATGCTCTTGTCCGGAGGCGACGTCAGCCGCCGCTTCGCGCCGGTCGTAACGGAAACGAGGGCGATGCCCGGCGGGGTCCGCTCGGGGCGAGAATCGGTCATGGCGAGGTGCTTTCCGTCCGGAGTCCAGCTCATGGAAGAGTTCTTCGCCTCGGCCAGCTTTCGCTCCGGGCCACCCGTCGGGGAGATTAGCAAGACTGCTCCGGCGCGAAGGAAGGCGATGTGGCGGCCGTCGGGCGACCAGGCCGGCGCCTCCTCCCCGTCGGGCGTCGTGGTCAACCGCAGCGGGGGTCCGCCACCGATCGTCATGATGTAGATGTCGTGGTTGTCCTGCTGCGCGCCGTTCCAGCTAAAGGCGACCTGCCGGCCGTCCGGCGACAGGCTGGGCCGGAACTCGTTTCCCTGGAAGCTGGTCAGTGGCATCATTCTCGGCGGAGCCGGCGGACCCGGCGTCGAGCGAGAACCGAGCCAGATCAATCCCACGGTCATCGCCAATACTCCGCCGGCCACCAGCGCCATCCACATCGGCATCCGACCCGCCACCCTGGCGCCCGCCCGGACTTCGAAGGCTGGCGCATAACTTCCCTTGGGGATCGAGATCACCACGGCGTCGGCTTGGCCTTCGGTTTCGTAATACTTTTTCAGCTTCGCGCGCAGCTTGGTCGCCTCCACCCGGACGGTCGAGTCGGTTCGCGGGTCATATGCGGTGACATCCTTCCGATACACCTCCACTCCGACGACATACTCCTTGACTTGGTCGGCCCGGCCATCGAGGGCCTCCTGAACCACGAATCGCAGAAAGTGGCTCAGGCGCTCGAGCCCATGGAAGGCCCGGCTGGCGGTGATCTTTTCGACCGCGGCCCGCACGGCGGCCGGCTGGGTTCCCGCAACGTTCATACCGGAGATCATTGTCAACGTTGTCCCCAAGCGAGTCAACGTCTCAGGGGTTAGCCAACGGTTAGCCAACACCGAAGGGATTGTCCGCGCAAGGCCCGGCGGCGTATTCTGATTGCGTCAGGCGCGGACCGCCGGCGGGTGCCTTCCCGCCGCGGACGCGCGGAAGGGAGATTGTATGGCAAGGATCGGGCTGGTTCTTCTGGTGACCGCGGCGGCCATTGCCGCCGGCGAGACCCCGCCGATGAGCCAGGCGGATATCGAACGGTTCCTCAGAACCGCCAGGATTGTCGAAACCAAGGAACTGGCTCAGGGATTCCCCCACTCCAGGCGGGCCGTGCTGGACGACGGGAAGATGAAGCACGATGCCCACATCCAGACCGTGAACATCACCCGGGCCGAGTTTGAAGGCGCCCCGGAGAAGAAGATTAACGTGCGCGACTGGTATCGTTTCAACCTGGCGGCCTACGAGCTGGACAAGATCCTCGACCTGAACATGATCCCGCCCACCGTGGAACGCCAGGTCGACGGCTTGCCGGCCGCCGTGACCTGGTGGGTCGACGACGTCCTGATGACCGAGCTCAACCGGACGAGGAAGAGCATCCAGCCACCGGATCCAGACGCATGGGACAAACAGATGCACGTGGTCCGGGTCTTCGACCAACTGATCTTCAACACCGATCGGAACCTGGGGAATCTGCTCATTTCCAAGGGCTGGAAGCTCTGGATGATCGATCACACGCGCGCCTTTCGATTGCAGAGAACTGTCGCGAACGAGAACCTGGTGAAGTGTGACCGGAAACTGCTCCTGCGGCTGCGGAAACTGAACGAAGGGGAACTGACGCGGAAGCTGAAGCCGTCTCTCAACGCCGTGGAGGTCGACGCAATGCTCGCACGGCGGGACGCCATCGTGAAGCATTTTGACCGGCTGATCGCGCAGCAGGGCGAGCAGGCCGTGCTCTATGAAGATGATTAGCGATCAGAAGCTACCTCATCCGTGGCCACGCCTGTCAGACTGACTACCAAGCGCCCGGGCCAGTCAAGGAGCGCCTGTGGTTGAACGTATATTCGCCGAGCAGACGCTCGCCGCCTGCTTCATCGAAGGTGACCAGACCCGCGATCACTTTGCGGAGCCGCGCCCCGCATCGGTCGCAGCGAAGCCGATGATCCGAGCGGCGGACGATCAGGCCCCGTTCAACCGCCTGCATCCCATCCCGTTCACTGTCACGATCCCCGACGCGGAGATCGACAAGACCCTGCCCCGCAAGCTGCTGGCCGAAGCCGAAGGCATTCTGGCGTGGGCCGTCGCGGGCGCGCGGGAGTGGCGGCAGAACGGCCTCGGCAAGCCGCCTGAAGTCGTTGCCGCCAATGATGACTGGCGGTCCGAGAACGACCAGCTCGGACGTTTCGTCGAAGATTGCTGCGTGGTGTCCGAGTCGCTCGGCGGGAAGGCGCGTCCGCTATACGAGTGCTACCGCCAGTGGGCCGAAGGCGCGGGCGAGAACGCGATCACCGAGACGCTGTTCGGCAGGCGATTGAAAGATCGAGGGTTCCTGAAGGAGCACCGCCGGTACGGCACGGTCTACACCGGCATCGCTCTCCGCGCCGCCGTCAGCGCCTCGGGAGAAGAGGCGTGACGGGTTTGCCGTGTGACGGGTTGTGAACGTGTTTCCGAACATTCGCATTCGCTTTGGCTTCGTCCCATTCGAACTGAAACTGCCGCTCGCTCACGACTCGCAGCCCCAAACCCGTCACGGTCGGGACCGGCGGCGTTGGTACCTTTTTCGCGAGCCGCGCAGCGGGTAGAAGCAGTTCGAGCCGGTCGGCCTGCACATCCACGCCGCACGTCCGGGCTTTCGGCGCATCGCGTGTACTTGCTATGTTCTTTGCCAACGGGAACCTGGGCTGTTCGGCCTCAAGTGGCCGGAAAACGCGCGATGGTGAGATTGGCCCCTCACCATAGACCCTCGCTAACGGCGCAGTGTTTACGAGACGTGGCTGGGTCCTCGGCCAGCGTGTCGCAAAGTGGCATCGGCGCCAGCACGCATGTATCGAGGACGTCGAATGTGATGATTACTCGGCGCGTTCATCCGGCGCTTCTTCGGCTTCCGCGCGGGTCAACTCGTCCAGGATCTGGCCGCGCTTTGAATCGCGCCTGGCCTTGTACGCCAGCAGGTCGCGTACGTATACACGCCGGTGTGTCCCGACCATGTGGTGTGGGATTTCGTCGCGCTCCAGGAGCTTGATCAGGAACTGCCGCGAGACGCCGAGCATCTTCGCACCCTCCACCGTGGTGAGTTGCGCGTCATTCTGGAGGATTGCAACGGACTGCCCCTCGCACAGGTCCGCTATCAGCTTCACGAGAAACTCGTAGGGGGAGACCGGCAGGCTCTGCGTCTTGCCATCCGGGCCGACAAGCCTGAAGCGGCTGCCGTGGATCTTCTTGCGGATCAACAGCTTGTCGCTGGTCGAGCGCGGAGATCGTCAAGGGCACTCGGGCCTGCTCGGCGGATCACATTTCGTCTCCGCCAAGGCCTGGACCCTCCATTTGCCAGAGACTCCTCAATGGTCAATTCCTACAGGATGCCCCTCTGCCTGAAGTGGAGGAGCGAGACTGAGGAAGCTCTGACGAAACGGTCGCGGGGGATCGGGTCACTGTGGACCAATGCAGTAAGGCAGATTCCACCTGGGGAGATCGGCTTCGTGTACATCGCATACCCTGAAGGAGGGCGGCCTGCCATCGCGAATGCTCGCACACGGCACATCCTCAAAACGATGGAGGAGTCCTGGCATCACTGGTTCGTACGCATCCCCGTGACCGTCATCTGCCGGCTCTACCCGAGACCGATCCACGGAGGACGCCCCGACCTAATCGAGAGTGTCTTGCCGGGGGCAGCAAAGGGCCAGGAGCATTGGTTGACCTATCTGCCGTGGACCGTCTTCACGCGCCAGTTCGAGTGACCTGTCTGAGG
>Ga0247727_10015408_pt1 | contig 12542 bp, 11 predicted proteins | sample WisWelCaveWW1625_FD_202498 | JGI IMG/M metagenome (GOLD analysis project Ga0247727, IMG submission 202498) | Biofilm microbial communities from Wishing Well Cave, Virginia, United States - WW16-25 | ecosystem: Environmental > Aquatic > Deep subsurface > Groundwater > Cave microbial mat | place... | reverse complement strand
CGCAGATCATCTGCGGGACAACTTGTTTTTACGGATTCATCGCATCGATCAGTAATTCCTGTCCAATCCAACGAGCCAGCCTCGCGTTATCCTCCTCCAACAGCACAACCACAACCAGTGGCGTTGCTTGCCAGTTTGGAGGCGTCCCCCCAATGAACCAGGTGACGGGCGACTCATCTCCTGTTGCCTGCCCGATGTGCGCCCAGTAACTTTGACCCTCCACGATCAGAGACTCCGCCGCCTCATCTGCCGCTGCTGCCTGTATCGCTTCGAATGGCATTCCCAGGGCTGGTAACACCACCCAACCCTCTTCGAGAGTGTTTACTGCCGTGGCAATTCGCGGCGCGGGGACTTCTCCATGATTACTTAATGCCGCGGATGCCAGCACGACCTGCAGCGGAGAAATGTGCAAGCCATTTACATTGCCGTTCAAAAGCGGTTCAGCAACCTGCATTCGCAATTGGGGGGAGTTGGAGAACCCAAATGTATCATATATTGTTTGTAATTCATTTTCATCAAGCGGAAGGTCACTGTTCAGCGCGTTTGCAAAAGGATCGACCAATGAGCCGATCGGGTAGAGTCCCTGCGCGGCGCGATTGATCAAGGGCTTTTCAGCATCCTTGTTAAGTTGCAGTCCGATCTCATTCAGGCGGTTCGGATCGAATGTCGGTTGTGATGACATGACAAAAATTTCGCCGTTCGCCGCGTTCAGTAAAATTGCCGCCCCACGATGGCCAAACATCAATTCGTCTGTGCGATATTGAAGATACAAGTCAATGCTCAAGCGCACATCCAATCCATCCGGTGACATGCCGTAAAGGAGGTGATTCCACCAGATGGCGGAAGCAGGGTTTCCTTTCAAGCCTCGCAAGTATTCATCAAGGGAGGCTTCCAGCCCCGTCTGCCCGTAAATTGGATGGTTAAACCCTATGACCGACGCGAGGTCCGGGTATTCATAAACACGGATATAACTGCCCGTTTCTCCCTCAGTCGTGTTGATAACGGTATTCGTCCTGTCCAGCAACCTCCCGCGCAGGATGTAACTATCTTCGATGATGCGGCGGGGGTTGTCAGCGCGCGTTAGCAGATCAGGTCCACGCACGACCGCCCACCATCCGTTCGCCAGCGCGGCGGTGAACAACCCCACCGACAGGAACACGCCAAGTGCGATATAGGGCCGCGGCTGTGGAAGAGGCGCGGGTTCTTCATCCAAATGGTTGCTGATGAGAAGAAGGAAAAGCAATGCGATGAACGAAGTCAAAAGGGAGGACCCGCCGTAGGAAATGAACGGCAAGGTTACCCCGGTCAACGGAAGCAGGCGCAGGTTCCCGCCGATGATCAACATTGCCTGGATGCCAATGTATGCAGTGATGCCTGCGGCAAATAATCGGCGGAAAAGATTGGGGGCGCGGAGCGCAGTCCGCAAGCCGCGGGAGAGGAGCAAGCCGAAGAGCGCAATCAAGCCAACAGTCCCGATGAGACCCGTTTCCTCCGCAATCGCCGCGAAGATAAAATCTGATATCGCAACAGGTACAAGGGCAGGACTTCCCAATCCGGGTCCGCGTCCTTCAATGCCTCCGTTCGCAATCGCAAACAATGACTGAATGATTTGAAATGACCCCCCGCTGGGATCGTCCCAGGGGTTGAGCCATGAATCTATTCTCGCCTGAACGATGGGAATAAAATAATATCCGGCGATGCCAATCAAGGCGATGAACGTTACACTGACTAGGATCGTAAGGCGGCGCCGGGTTGCAAGATAAATAATGATCGTGTAAAGCGCAATAAAAATTGATGCGGTTCCCAGGTCTCGCTGAAAATACAAAAGGAGGATCGCAATGCCGCTCAACAGCAGTGTGGGATAAAGGAGCGTAAACGCGCCAAGCCGAATGGGCAATCGGTCGGCGAGATACGCGGCAAGATATGCAACGAGTAAAAGTTTGAGCGGTTCTGATGGTTGAAAGTAAACATCGCAACACCCAAGCCATAAACGAGGTCCATATCCGAGAGGGTTCGTTCCGAAAATGAGTGTAAGACTTGTGAGGATCAAACCGCCAGTCAGCAGAAGATACTTGTATTTGCGGATGGAATCAAGGGTCGTCGGAAGGCGCAAGCCAATGAATAATACGATAAGGCTGATGCCCAGCCAAATTGCCTGGCGCGCGCCAAAGCTCGAATCAAGCCTCCATACGGTGAGCAGTCCCCATCCACTGAGGAGCGCAGCGGCAGGGAAGAGATATGGGTCGGCATCCGGCAGGCGTCTTGTAATAGAGCGGTGAGTGCGAAAGACAAAAAGTCCCCATAGTACAAGCGCCACCCATTGTGACCAGCGAAAATCCGTCTCCCAGGTACGGGCGCGGACACCCGGAGAGAGAGTGATGATGAGTGTTTGTAAAACGAGGAAGCCAGCCGCTATTTTCAGCAGGTTGCTTTGGATAATGGCATTCATTGATTACAGATATTTATTGATCAGCAGGTCCAGCTTTTGGCGGGTCTCGGGAGGGATGACATCTTTGCGCGTGATGAGCGCCGAGGCGAGGGCGTAGCCACAATCACAGTGTCTTTCATGTTTCAGATTGCGCGCCAGGATTTGCACTGCCTCCTGCGCAAGCGCCGTGTTTTTATTGAGGGTTTGGATTACCATTTCGACGGTGACAGGCGCTTCACTGACATGCCACACGTCATAATCCGTGACGTGCGCCATGACCGCATAACAGATTTCCGCTTCACGCGCAAGAAATGCTTCAGGTGAGGCGGTCATGCCTATGATGGACATTCCCCATGAACGATATGTGTTGGACTCGGCCTTTGTGGAAAAGCGCGGACCCTCAATCGTGAGGAATGTGCCGTTACGATGAAGTACGCCTCCTGCCGCGCTGACGGCTGATTCAAGCTGATCGGATAGGTCAACGCAAAAAGGGTCCGCGACGCTGACATGAGCAACCAAGCCTTCGCCAAAGAACGATCGGACGCGCCCGCGCGTATTATCGAAAATCTGGTCGGGTATCACGATGTGGCCCGGCGCAAATTCCTCTTTGAGCGACCCGCATGCGCTGATACTGACGATGCGCTGCACTCCCAGGAATTTCAACGCGTAGATATTTGCGCGATAGGGCACCTCGGCTGGCGTGATATGATGCCCGATCCCGTGACGCGCAAGAAATGCAACCTGCCCGCCTTCCAATGTGCCAACGATGATCGGGGCGCTTGTCCCCCCAAAGGGCGTGTCGATATTGTATTCCTGCGAATCACTTAATCCTGGCATATCGTAAAGACCGGAGCCGCCAATGATTGCTAGGGTTACGTGTTCTGCCATAACAGACCTCCGATTCTAATTTGTCTTCGCGGGGGAGGGGAGATCGTCCGCATCTGTGCGGATATCGAAGAGGGTATTTCCGCATTTGAATTGATCGCCGGTGATCACAACGGCAGGCGTATTTAGTTTTTCGCGGTTGAGAAATGTTCCATTTCTGGAATTGAGATCCTCCAGCCACCATTGGCCATGATGGTGAGTTACGCGGGCATGATGCGCGGAGAGCGCCTCGTCGAGCACCGACAGGTCACAATTTGTATCACGGCCGATCATGACTTCAGTCTGCAAGAAGTGGCGCAGGTTATCCCTGTTTTGTGATCGAAAAAATATCGTGATGCCCGGTTTTTTTTGTGTTGATAGTTTATTCCCCTGTTGTTTTAGTTCCTGCAAAAGTGTAAAAAACGCCCACCCCAGAAATGCGTAAAGCGCGATTGCCAGAGCGAATCGTAAGGCAAGGACGACGGTCGCGATCATTTGGGAGGTTTTTCTTCCCTAAGTCTAAATTTTAGGCTGTCGGTCTTAATATCCACGGTATTCTGATCGACTGTCGCAGTCGGCCTTTCACTTGCGCCCGGTTCAGATTCCCCGGGTGATGTATCTGTATCGAGGCGGGGAGGCGGATTGTCCTGCCCAAAGATCAAGGCTACGCCAGCAAGCGATATAACATCGCCTGGATACAGAACAGTCTGACTGGTGCGCTGACCATTTACGAATGTCCCACCGGTTGAGTTCAAGTCGAACAGAACAAAACGTCCTTTGATGGCGCGAAGTTGGGCATGGTTTCGAGAAACACGCGGATCATCGATCACGAGCTGGTTTTCAAGCCTGCGGCCAATGTTGACAACAGAATCAGAAAGTTGATGCACTTTTACGCCTTCGATGATCAGGAAAGCATTTTCAGGGATATTCTCGCCCTCCCCTGGTTCCTCATTGTAGAGCGATGTTTGCATTCCCTGGGTCTCTGCCACCGGCTCCAGTTTATGTGATGCAATTACCCTGACCTCATCGGCTGAGTAGGTGTCGTCTGTTGTAATGGTAATCGTCGGTTGCGTTACAAATTTCAATCCTACATCCTTGCCCGCTGTTGTGATAATATTTTTTAAGGCGTCAATCGTGCGCTGTTCCTTCCACATGGGGGATGTGTCGGTTGCTACGATCAGGGTGAATACACTGGGGGCGATTACGCTCTCATCCTTTTGCTGAATGACATTCTCCCTCACAGCAGTTGCCAGGTGTTGAATGACGCGGTCTTCGAGTTTTAGCCCCGGAAGGATTCCCGCGAGTTGATCCTCAACAAGTTTCTGCAAATTTGCTTCCAATTGATCCAGTTTTAGCTTCATAGCAAAGCCCTCAAAACCAATTTGTAGGTTTCAGGTATTATAGAGGCGAGACGAAAAATCTGCAAGATGGCAATCTTACAGTTTCAAGATAACACATTTTGCCTAGGGTATGGGGCTAAGGTAATTTCTTACTGCAATTCGGGCAGATGACTTCGTCAAGGCTGACCGCGAATCCACAGTTGGGGCAGGTGGTGGGGTGTGCTTCTCCTAATGGGGCACCGCAGGCGATACAGTTGCCTTCCCCCAAAGGATTGGCTGATCCACAATACTCACACGAAATACGCGTCAGCCGTTCAGATAAGGCATGGGATGCGCCAAGAGTCGAGACCGTCCGATCAATTATATTCCATACTTTCTCGCTCAATTGCATGTTCTCGATATCCTGGGCGAGATCATCCAGCCTGCCGAGCAGGCTTAATGGATTGCGAAGCGCAGACCAGGCGGTCTGACCAAGACTCGCCGCAACCCCAAGCCAGGCTTGCTGGCCCAGGTCCACCATGATGCCATCTTCAATTTTTTGAATATTGATTGTCAGCGCGGTATGCCCCCCGGACATTGTGCCCATGCGTGTTGCGATTTGTACAGCTATTTTATCTTTGCTGCCCACCACTTGTGCATGCATGTTCCCGCGGTTAAATTCCGCCATCAGGGCATGCGCAACATCGCTTGACTTGATATTTCCGTGAAAAATTCGTCTATCCATGTTTTCGATTATAATCCGCTTTATGAGCGACGACGACATGTCGTCGTATTTTATCTGTTATGAATATATACGCAATGAAAAGATTTTGGTTTAAGACTTTGTTGGGGATGTTGACAGTAACAGGGCTTGCCCTGCCGAAGGTGTCGAATGGGTTGGGGGTGGGAGGGTTCCTTTCGCCGAATCAGGCTGAGGCTTATCAGGAAGCGTCCACCCCGGCTGGAATATTGGCGACAGTTATCTATCCCGAACAGATCAATGTCCGCAGCGGACCCAGCACGGTCTATTATCCAATTATTGGACAGTTGTTGCCAGGGGATATTGTGCCGGCCCTCGGAATTTCGCCAGGTCGTGAATGGATCGCGATATCTTATCCCGGGACAGCGGGTGGGGTGGGATGGGTCTATGCATCATTCGTTTCAATCTCAGGCGGCGAGCTTCGGATCGTGGAGCCGCCGCCGACTCCTACTCCGCTCGTGACTGCCACCGTTGACCCAACCCTCGCGGCAGCTTTTAGCGTTCAACCGACGCAAACACGTATGCCAACCTTTACACCCCCACCGCCGTTGGATGTTCCACAATTTACAGACACGAGCGCCTCGCGTCCTCCAGGGGCTGCATCTGGAATTTTCATCGTTGCGCTGGTTCTGCTCGGGGGAGTTGGTTTGGTTGTATCGTATGTGTTGAGAAGGTGATGGCAAGGTGCGTATGTTACGCAGAGCCGGAATAATCATCTGGGCCACTATCTTATTTGGGTTGATGCTTTTGGGCATCTTCCATCCCTCTGGCCAACCTTCGGTATTCGCGCAGCAGCCCACAGGTTCAGTTGCAACTGTTACAGGCACACCTTCGGGGCCCACCATCAAAGTGGATCAGAGCATCCCTGTCATTGATGTGTATGCAGGTCCAGGTTCGTTCGATTATCCAGCCATTGGTGTGATGCTTGGAAATGAAACCGCTCCAGCGCTTGGCAGGGCGAGAGGCAGGGAGGATTGGATCCTCATCCGTTACCCTGGTGTCCCAGGCTCAATAGGATGGGTATATGGTCCATTCGTGAAGCTTTCTCCGGGCGCGCTATTGCCGCTTGTCGATCTCCCTCCGACTCCCACTCCCTTTTCGACACCCACCATCAACCCGACGCTCGAAGCCGCGTTCATCGGTCAACAGACGCCGACCCGTTTGCCGACTTTCACGCCTCCCGCGACCCTTGAATTGCCTTCGTTTACTGATACAACCACAACCCCACAGACGGGCATCCCAACCGGGTTGTTGATCCTCAGCCTCGGGTTGTTTGGTTTTTTTGGAGCAGTGATTTCGTATCTTCGTGGAAGATAAAAAAAGACCGAGCGCTCGGTCTTTTTTTATCTTTGATCCTATTCTAGTTTTGGCAGGAGCAGGAGCCGCCGCAGCCGCAGCCCTCTTCGCCATGCGCATGACCATGTTCATGGCTTTTGGCGTTGGGACTATCCACCGCGAAGCCTGCACCGCGCACCGGGTCGTTGACGAAATCAACCGTCGCGCCGCGCAGGTAATCAATGGACACTTCATCCACAACAACTTTTACGCCATTGACATCAAAGGTTGTGTCCACGTCTCGGAAGTTGTTGTCCAAAGCCATGCCAAAATTCACGCCAGAGCATCCACATCCGCCGCCAGCCACGTAGACACGCAGGGCATATCCTTCTAGGTTTCGTTCGCTCAGGATGTTTTTTACCGCATCAGAAGCTGCTGTTGACAGCGTGATTGTCGGAATAGTTGTTTCTGTAAAGATTTTCGTTTCAAGTTCTTGTAGCATTTTTTCTCCTTTTGGAGTGAAGTAAACAAATCTTATCAAATTCGGGGCGGACTGTCAACGATTGTATTAAAGTTCTATTATGCTTGACACATCACTACCGCCCCTGTAAAATCCTTCTGCTTTGCCGGGCGAAAGCCCTATTTTATTTTTGCTAGGAGGATATACCCACATGTCTGTCATGGGACTTACCCCACTGGAGACCTCCGCGATCTGGGCCGTGTTTGGTGTTGCCTTACTTGGTTTGGCTTATGCGGTTTTTCTCCGATCCCAAATCCTGCGTGAAGATAAAGGCACGCCGCAAATGCAGGAAGTCTGGAACGCGATCAAGGATGGCGCGGATGCTTACTTGAGAAAGCAGTTACGCTCCATTTTTCCCTTGATCGGAATTCTCACCATCGCTCTCTTTCTCTCGGTTTATATCGTTCCGCCGTCACCGGAAGCGCTTGAACGTTTCAAGAACGTTGACCCGGACACAGTACGCTTGTGGATCGGCATCGCCCGCGCGCTGGCTTTTGTGATGGGCGCCGTGTTTTCGCTTGCCGTTGGACAATTGGGGATGCGCATGGCGGTGGAAGGCAATGTGCGCGTGGCATCGGCTTCAAAGCGTTCGTTTGGCGACGCGCTTCGCATTGCCTATCGCGCAGGCACGATCACCGGTATGCTTACCGATGGCTTGGGTCTGCTTGGCGGCACCATCATCTTCATGATTCTCGGCATTGCCGCGCCGGATGCTTTGCTTGGCTTTGGCTTTGGCGGCACGCTTCTTGCACTGTTCATGCGCGTGGGCGGCGGTATTTTCACGAAGGCGGCGGATGTCGGCGCTGACCTGGTTGGTAAAGTGGAAGCAGGCATCCCTGAGGATGATCCGAGAAATCCGGCTGTGATCGCAGACCTCGTGGGCGATAACGTCGGTGATTGCGCTGGTATGGCCGCCGATATCTTTGAATCCTATGAAGTGACGATCGTTTCGGGACTTATTCTTGGCATCGCGCTTTACCACATTACCAATAATCAGCTGGCCTGGATCATCTTCCCGCTGATGGTGCGCGGGATTGGCGTGCTTTCTTCGATCATTGGCACCTACTTTGTCAAAGCAGGCAAGACTGGCAAGAGCGAAGACGCGATGAAGGCGATCTTTAGCGGCTTTCTCACCTCCGCTGTGATCTCAGCCGTCCTGTTCTTCATTGCGGGTTTCCTCTATTTGAATACCGCTGAAATGAATGCGTGGGGCGGATGGTGGCGCTTGCCGACGGCTGTTGGCGTTGGCGTTTTGCTCGCCATTGTGATAGATCGTTTGACTGAATATTTCACGGGTACGCACGCCGCGCCTGTCAATGATATCAAGAAGTCGGCTGATACTGGTCCGGCGACTCTGATTTTGAACGGCGTTTCCGTTGGCTTCGAATCTTCTGTTTGGTCCGTGCTTGTCATTGCGTTGACGATTGTTGCTTCCATCTTTATCTTTGGCACTATCCCTGGTGTAGAGGGTGTGGATCAGGCAACCTTCATTTTGTACGGCGTTGCGATGACCGGTATTGGGATGTTGACTCTCACCGGCAACAACGTGGCGATGGACTCGTTTGGTCCGATCTCTGATAACGCCAACGGTATCGGCGAAATGGCATGGCATGGCAAAACAGATAAAGCCACAAAAGACGCGCAGCAGATCATGGCTGATCTCGATGCTGTAGGGAATACCACAAAAGCCATCACGAAAGGCGTTGCGATTGGTTCTGCCGTAATTGCGGCTGTTTCTCTCTTCGGCTCTTTCCTTGTGGACGTTTCTCGCGCGCAAGTTGGATTGGGAGTCGCACCTGAGAACTTGATCTCCGCTATCGGAATCCGCGTGGATGATCCGCAGGTTTTTGTCGGCGTGCTGATCGGCGGGGCGTTACCGTGGTTGTTCTCTTCCTTTGCAATCCAGGCTGTCGCACGCGCGGCTTCGCTCATTGTGTTGGAAGTGCGTCGCCAGTTCAAATTGGGAGTGTTGGAGGGCAAGGTCAAGCCTGATTACAGACAGGCTGTGGAAATCTCCACAACCGCCGCGCAAAAGGAATTGGTATCGCTGGCTTTGCTCGGTATTGTGACTCCAATAGTAGTTGGTTTGACGTTGCAAGTAGAAGCGCTTGGTGGTTTTCTGGCAGGCATTATCATTTCCGGTCAGTTGCTGGCTGTGTTCCTGAATAACTCTGGTGGTGCATGGGACAATGCCAAGAAATTGATCGAAGACGAACCCAAGGATCCCAAGAATAATCTGGGCAAAGGTTCCGAGCGTCACAAGGCTGGCGTGGTAGGTGATACGGTGGGCGATCCTTTCAAGGATACGGCTGGTCCCGCCCTCAACCCAATGATTAAGGTTGTGAATCTGGTTTCGGTGATCATTGCTCCGATCGTGGTGCAATATGCCGATACAGCCTCGCTTGGAGTTTGGGCTGTGGCAGTGGCTTTGATTGGCGTTCTCGCCTGGGCGGTTGTACGTTCGAAAGCGTCAGCACCGTCCATGACAACGGCTGAAGCGGCACCTGTCCCTGTAGCCGAGAGTGCGGCTGTGAAAAGCGGAAAGCGCAAAAATAAGAAGTAAGAAAAGTAAAGTAAAATGCTCCCGACAATCTCGGGAGCATTTTTTTGTGATCCATATATGTACAAGCGTGCCTTCGATCTCTTGTTCGGTCTTTTTACACTGATCTTAGCCCTGCCGCTCATGGCTTTATCAGCTTTGATGGTGTATCTTGAAGATGGCACTCCCATCATTTTTCGCCAAAAACGCGTGGGCAAGAATGGAAGTTTGTTTGAGATGTTCAAGTTCAGGACAATGGTTAAAAACGCAGAGCAATTACAAAGTCAAATGGAGAAGCGGGATTTGCACGGAAATCCGATTCACAAAACGAAGGATGACCCCCGAATCACGCGCGTGGGACGCATGCTTCGCCGCTTCAGCCTCGATGAGCTCCCACAACTTTTCAATGTTCTTGCCGGGACGATGAGCCTTGTGGGACCCCGTCCCGAGATACCATATTTGGCAGAAAAATATGAACCCTGGCAGCGTAAACGTTTTACTGTTTTACCAGGCATGACGGGCTGGTGGCAAATCAACAGTCGCAGTGCTCAACCGATGCATTTGCACATAGAATATGATTTATACTACATTCAAAATTATTCCATTTGGCTGGATCTCAAAATCATTTTTCGGACGATCTGGGTTGTCTTTAGTGGGAAGGGGTCATACTAAAACAAGTGATTTGCTCCAAACCGATATTAAGGTCGCGATGCAGATAAGCGGGTTAGCTGCCACATGCCCGCCGAATTTTGCTTACAGGAGATTTCGGGCTGGATGGGTGGGTTGATGGCTTCGAGTTGGAACACTCTTTGATTTGCGTTTGCTGAAGAATATAAAACCTTGACTTGTATCCAGTCAGGGGCAATCTCCGGGCTTGGGAGTTTCCCAAAGTTGTAACGACTTTCTGATAAATGCTGTTCAAATATGATAAATTGAAAACCTTGCCGGTACACTTCAACCCAAAAGCCAGGCGAGTTCTGGCGGGCAAGGGCTTCCAAGGTGGGGTATTCGTCTACTCGTGAGGAACAAGCAAACAGGTCAGGACGCAGGTAATAGCGATAGGCATGGAGAACCAACACGCGGTCGCCGGGCGCGGCGGGCTGGCTGAGCGTATCCAGGAAGGTGCATAAATTATTATCCAGGCAGCGTCTTGTCTCATCCAGCGGGAAGTAGGTGCTCAGGGCGATGATTAAGGTTCTTGCGCTCATAACTGCCAAGAAAATTATCACCAAAGATACAAGCAAGGGACGAATAAGAATCCCTACGTGTTGGGTCGCGCTCTCCAGTATTTGCGCTGTTGCAAGGAACAAAATCACCCACAAGAACAGAACGTAACGAATTTCCACCACCGTAAAGGTAAGGGTGATCCAGGGCAGCAGGGTCAACACAGCAACCAGGGAGAGCCAGCTAAGGAGTGGAGAGATTTGCAGATTTTCTCTCACTCTTTTCACGAGCAAAAATGGCAAGAAGCCAACGAGCAAGGGTGAGATGTTCCCTAAGCTTTGGGCTGAATTCATAAAAGTCAGCGTGAGAGGATAAAGCAGGCGGTAAAGGGTCAAATTTGCTGGGTCGAATTGCCACTGCCAGTCGTTCGCACCCAAATTCCCGGCATAGGTCAGTGGAGCAAACGGGCTTTTCAAAAAGAACCAATTTTCGAGAAGATGGAAAATACCCAGGATCAGCATGGGTGGCAGGACCCAAAGCGCGGGAAGCACATAACGTTTGAAGTCGACGCGACCTGCTTTGTACGATACAAAGATTTGACTCAAAAAAAACGCAGTCATGAATAGGCTCACCAGAAAAATATTGTAGGGGCGGGAAATCAGCGCGAAGCCTGCCAGCAAGCCAGTGATTACAAAAGTGCTTTTGGTTGGCTGTTCGAGACCGCGCAACATCCAATATACTGCAGCGAGTATGGGCGCGGTGCTGATGAGTTCAACCTTTCCATCGCCGAGCAAGTCCATGAATGCTGTGGATGTGACCATCAGGACCAGTAACCAGAGGCGGGCGCGCGGCGTCAACCCAAGTTCCTGCCCGAGCGCCAGCCCAATGAGCAAAATTGCCGTCCCGTTGACCCACGGTAACATACGTGCAGATTGGTCGCCAAAGAGTTGAATGAGCGCCGTGAAAAGGATGCCTGGGTGAAATGAACTGACCACAAAGGAATCTTTTGGATAGAAAAAGACTGGCAGTTGCGAAACAGCCATGATTTTGGCATGAGAGAAGTATCCCGCCGCCGCATCGTAGCCTAGCCGCGTAGATGAAAGCAGCAAACCAAGAACCAGGCCGGTCATGACCAACGCCAGGATGATTCGCTCGCTCAATTCGAAACCTGTTGATAGACTGGAACGAAGCGGCAAATCAGCAATGAACGCTTTGAGTGCGGGGAGTCCCACCAGAAAGCCAAGCGAGATCGTGATGGCGACGAAGGCAGGCGTCAAACGGTACAGGCTGATAACCGTGAGAAAAATCAACGAGAAGAGAATTTCACCTATAAGGAAGGCGGTAATCCCTGATGCCAGCTTGGACGACTGCGATAGTATCCATTTCCGCAAGACGCCCAGCCCAAGCGACAGGCAAGCCAGCGAGAAAAGCATCGCTCCCAGCCACGCGCCCAGCAGATCGAGTGTATAACGGAGCGGCGAAATGTGGGTGAGCATTTCTACAAAGAGTTTCCAGCTTGGGGTGACTATCGGCACAAAACTACTGCGGCTGATATAAACAAACAATATCAGGCAGAGGATGAGCCACGCCAGTAAAAAGGGGTAAGCAAAAACGGTTTTGGTGTTTGATTTCATAATCGCCTAATCAGAAGTAGGAGGTTAATTCGGCAAAGG
>Ga0247727_10015407_pt1 | contig 12542 bp, 10 predicted proteins | sample WisWelCaveWW1625_FD_202498 | JGI IMG/M metagenome (GOLD analysis project Ga0247727, IMG submission 202498) | Biofilm microbial communities from Wishing Well Cave, Virginia, United States - WW16-25 | ecosystem: Environmental > Aquatic > Deep subsurface > Groundwater > Cave microbial mat | place... | reverse complement strand
TCCAGGAGCGCTGCGGGCCCTCGTGGGTCCACTCGACCCCGTAGCGCCGCTCGTCCCAACCGCCACCCGTCCAGACGATCCGGCCGGTGGCCGGCACCGGTTGGCGGGGGCGGGCGAAGTTGAGCCACAGGATGACCTCGTCGCCGACCGAGAGCTCTCGCGATTGGAGCGCGAAACAGGCGCCGCCGGCCGACAGGTCGAGGGCCTCTCCAAGCGCCAAAGCGCCGTCGCACTCCGCGGTGACCTGCACGGTATGCACGGGCGCCTGCCGCTCGAAGCGCCGCCTGGATTCGCCGCCTGCGAACTCGCCCATCTCCCGCCTCCGTTCCGGAACAGTATCGCACGACGGCGGGGCTCACCAGCGTGCGCTAGAGCACAGCCTCGCCCCGGACCAGGCGGCCCCGGAAGGGGCGCCCGGCTCGGCTAAGATGGGCGGGCAGGAGCCCCAATGCACGTCCTGGGAATCGACGCCGGTGGGACGAAGACGATCGGCTACCTGGCCGATGAGAACGGCAAAGTGCTGGGCGAGGGACGGGCCGGGGGGGCCAACCTCAAGGCCGAGGGCGAGTTGGCCGTCGAGAAGGTCCTGCACACCGTGATGGACCAGGCCATCGGCGACCGCGACCGCGACGTGGCCGCGATCTGCCTCGGTATGGCAGGCGCCGACCGCGATGACGAAAAAGAGCTCGTGCGCGCCATCATGCGCCGGATCGGCGCGCGCTCGCGGGTGGTGGTGGTGAACGACGCGCTGGTGGCGCTCGTGGCCGGGGTGGGCGACGCGCCGGGAGTCGTGATCATCTGCGGCACCGGCTCGATCGTCTACGGCCGCAGCGCCGACCGCGCCGCTCGCGCCGGGGGCTGGGGCCACATCCTGGGCGACGAGGGCAGCGGTTACTGGATCGGCCGGTTCGCTTTGCGCGCCGTCGCGCGCGCCGCCGACGGGCGCGGGCCGGCCACGTCCCTCACCCCGCGCGTGCTGAACCATTTCGCCGTGGCGAAGCCCTCCGACCTGATCGCGGAGGTCTACGACCGGCAGCTCCGGCATCACGCGATCGCGCAGATCGCGCGGGTCGTGCAGCAGGCGCGCGACGAGGGCGACGAGGTCGCGACACAGATCCTCGAGCAGGCGGCGCACGAGCTGGTGCGCGCGGCGCGCTCGGTGGTCGAGGGGTTGCAGATGCAGGAGGAGGCGGTCCAGTTCATGCTCGCGGGCGGCGTCTTCTCCGGCCTGCCGTGGCTCGCGGAGGAGCTCAAGCGGCGCCTCCCGGCGACCGCGCCGCGCGGCCAGGTGCGAAGGCTCGAGGTGGAGCCCGCCATGGGCGCCGTGCGCCTCGCGCTCGCCGAGGCGCACGGCGGCGCGCGTCTCCCGAGCTACTGGACTTGATGCGGGCGCTCGTCCGCGCCGCGCGACCGCGGCCGCGGCTCGCGGACGGCTGGGACGATCCGGCCTGGGCGCGCGCCGAGACGCTCGAGCTCGCGCACTTCCGGCCCGAGGGCAGCGGCCACCGCCCGCGCGCGCGGGCGCGGCTGCTCCACGCAGGCGACGGCCTCGCCGGCATTTTCCGCGTGGAGGACCGCTACGTGCGCTCGGTTCACACCCGCTTCGGCGATCCCGTCTACGAGGACAGCTGCGTCGAGATCTTCCTGCAGCCGAGACCCGATCGCGGCTACCTAAACTTCGAGATGAACTGCGGCGGGGCGCTGCTGGCGAGCCACGTCACCGACCACCGCCGCGTGCCCGGCGGCTTCGCGGCGTTCACGCGGCTCAGCGAGGAAGACGGGCGCGGCGTGGGCGTCCGCTCGACCCTCCCGCTACGGGTCGACCCGGAGATCGAGGCGCCCGTCGACTGGCAGCTCGCCTTCTTCATCCCGGTGGACCTGCTCGAGAGCCACGTCGGCCCGCTCGGCCCGCTGGCCGGCCAGGCGTGGCGCGCCAACCTCTACAAGTGCGGCGACAAGACCTCGCACCCGCACTGGGTCTCGTGGTCGCCTGTGGATTCCCTCAACTTCCACCTACCACACTGCTTCGGCACCCTGCGTTTCGAAGAATAGCTCCGCGGGCGCCGCGAACGGGGTGAGGCGCTCTCCCCGAGACCCCCCGCCCTTCGTCGACATGGACAAATGGATGCCCCCCCCGGTGTGCCGGGTCCAACGAGCCACCCCTTGGCTTGGTTAGAATCGGCAGATGCTCGGCAAGCCGACGCTCGCCCTCCTGCTCGTCGTCTGCTCCGCGTCCTCCCCCGCCGCGCCGCCCGAGCCCGACCGCAAGGCCGCGGCCTGGGTCAGGAAGACGCTCGCGAATATGACGCTCGACGAGAAGGTCGCCCAGCTCGTCATCCCGGGCCTGAGCGGTGTCTACACCCCGACCGACAGCGACGCCTTCGAGAAGCTCGAGCGTCTCGTCCGCGAGCGCCGCGTGGGCGGCTTCCACGTCTTCGGCGGCGGCGAGGCGCTGCCGCCCGCGCTGCTCAACCCCGTGTACGGCACCGCGGGAGGGCGCGCGATCAAGGGCGACGCGCTCGCGATCGCGACGCTGCTCAACCGGCTGCAGCGCGCCTCCGCGCTGCCGCTCCTGTTCACCGCCGACTTCGAGGGCGGCGCCGGCTTCATCGTGGCCGGAGCTACGCGCCTGCCACGGGCGATGGCCCTCGGCGCGACGCGCGACCCCGGTCTCGCCGAGCGCGCGGGGCGGCTGGGGGCCGAGGAGGGACGCGCGCTCGGCGTCCACGTCGACTACTACCCGGTCGTCGACGTGAACGTGAACCCGATGAACCCGGTGATCAACATCCGTTCGTTCGGTGAGGACCCGGAGCTGGTCGCGCGGATGGCGACGGCCTACATGCGCGGCATCCAGCAGGGCGGCATGCTCGCCACCGCCAAGCACTTTCCCGGCCACGGCGACACGGCGACCGACACGCACCTCGATCTCGCTCTCATCGGGCACCCGCGCTCGCGGCTCGACGCCGTCGAGCTCCTCCCGTTCCGCGCCGTTATCGCGGCCGGCATCGACGCCGTAATGTCGTCGCACATCCGGCTTCCCGCGCTCGACCCGACCGAGGGCCTGCCCGCGACGCTCAGCCGCCCGATCCTGACCGGCCTGCTGCGCCAAGAGCTGGGGTTCTCCGGGCTCGTGTTCACGGACTCGATGTCGATGCACGCGATCAGCCGGCGCTTCACGCCGGAGCGGGCGGCGGCGATGGCGGTCCAGGCGGGGACCGACATCGTGCTCGATTCGCCCGACCCCGATGCGGCGCTGCGCGGGATCCGGGAGGCGGTGGAGCGGGGCGAGATCCCGAAGGAGCAAGTGGACCGCTCGGTCGAGCGCATCCTGAAGGCGAAGGCGCGCGTCGGGCTCCACAGCGCGCGAACCGTCGACGTCGAGGCGGTGCCCGGGGCCGTGGGCGGCCGGGCGCGCCAGGCGGTCGCGGCCGAGGTCGCGGCGCGCGCCATCACGCTGCTGAAGGACGAGCGCGGCCAGGTGCCGCTGCGGCTTCCGCAAGAGGCGCGCGTGTTGCTGCTGTCGATGGTCGACTACGCGAGCGGCTGGCGCGAGGCCGCGCCCGGACGCGTGCTGATCCCGGAGCTGCGCAAGCGCTTCCCGGGTGTGACGGCGGTCGAGGTGACGGATCGGACGACGGCCTCCGAGCTGGACCTGCTGCGCGCATTGGCGCGGGAGGCCGACGCGGTGGTGGCGGCGACCTTCACGCGCGCCGCCGAGTACAGCGGCCGGATCGGGCTCGCTCCCGCGCAGCAGGCGCTGCTCGAGGGCCTGGCGCGGGACGACGCGCGGCGGCCGCTCGTCACCGTGGCGCTCGGCAGTCCCTATGTCGGCGAGCTCGGCGCGAAGCTGCCGGCGGTGCTCGTGACGTACGAGCTCGGCGACGCGCCCGAGGCCGCGGCGGTGCGCGCGATCTGCGGCGAGGCAGAGGTCGGCGGGCGGCTACCGGTCTCGCTGCCGGGGCTCTTCACCGCGGGTCACGGCCTCGACCGCGCCGCGATCGCCCCCGGGGCGCCGATCGCCGAAAAGTGAGCGAAGCGCAGGCCGACCCAGCGCCGAGGGCCGCCGCCGAGGGTATCGGCGGGACTGCGGGCGGCAGGCCCAGCGCGCTCGGGCGCACGGCCTGGCCGATCGGCCTGTTGTTTTTTGGGCTGACCTCGGCTCTCCTCGTCGCGCGCCTGCCCTCGGACCCCGACCGGCGCATCATGACGCGGCGCCATCACAATTCCGACCCGCTGCTGACCGCGACGCTGCTGCAGCTCAACACCGCGAGCCTGCTCCATCACCCCTCGCGCTACTTCCAGCCGCCGATCCTGTTCCCCGACCCCAACCCCTACCGCAGTACCGAGCCCTTCATCGCCGAGGCGCTGCTCGCGGTTCCGTTTCGCCTGGTTCTCGGCCCCCGGCCGGCGCTCGTCTACACGTCGGTCCTCGTCACGACACTCACGCTCGTCGCGTGCTTCACCGGCCTGCTGCTCCGGGAGCTCGGGGTGAGGACGAGCCTCGCTCTCGCCGGTGGGTGCCTGAGCGTGCTGATCGCGACCACGACGGTCTTCGTCGACCGCCTGCAGTCGCTCTCGATCCAGTGGCTGCCGCTCGGCCTCTTCTTCGCTTCCCGGTACTGGCGCCAGGGCGGCGCCACACGTCTGGTCGCGTTCGCGCTGTGCGCCTTCCTCACGGTCCAGGCGAGCCTTTATACCAGCGTGATGCTGGTGGCGGCGGCGCTCTTCCTGCTGCCGCTCGTCCTCGCGCTACGCGGGGTGCCGGGAGCGCGTCGACGTGTCTTCTTGCTCGCGCAGGCCCTCGGCACGGCCGCAGTCGCCTGCATCCTCGCGCTCTGGCCGTACCTGCGGGATCGCGAGGACGTCGCGGCGTACTCGAGCGCGGCCTACGCGCCGGAGAAGCCCTGGGGCCAGGCGTTCCTCGCCGAGCTCGCGATCAGCCCACCGGAGTACGGCCAGATCGGCTGGCCACTCGAGCCGTGGGCGAGCTGGGACGGTGTCTATCCCGGCGCGGGGTTCGTGCTACTGGTGGCGAGCGTGGCCGTGCTGGCCGCGGCTCGCTCGCGCCACGGGCCCCGTGATCCCGGGTGGCGCAGCGGAGCCTCGCCTACCGGCGAACGGTGCTTCGGCCCAGCCTTCCGCAGCACGACGCGCGGGCTCGCGCTGCTGCTGACCCTGCTCGTGGGCTCGCTCGCCTGGAGCGCGCTGTCGGGCGGCAGCGCCACAGTCCGCGCGCTCGCCGACGGACTGCTGTGGGCCGTGCTCGCCACCTGGTGCCTGCGCCTCGCCCTCTGGCCCGTGGGCGACGCCGATGAGGCCGGGTGTCTGCGACTTCTGGCGAGCGCCGCGTGGCTCGCCGGGTTCGTCCTGCTCCTGCTGAGCCTCGGCAGCCCGATCGCGCTCAGCGTTTTCGATCCACCGCTGCTCCGCGGCCTGTTCGCGCCGCTGTCTTCGGCGTTGCCCGCGCTGCGGGAGCTGCGCGAGCTGAAACGCTTCCTGCTGCCGGCGGGATGGGCCGCGGTCCTGGCCGCGACGCTGTCGCTCGAGACTCGCCTGCCCCGGCGGCCGGCGGCTGTCGGCCCTTTGCTGGCGGCGGCGCTCGTCGCGCTGGGGTTCGGCGAGCGGGTCCGCGCCGACACGCGCGGCATCCACGTGCCGCCGCTCCCCGAGTTCTACGCGCTGCTGCAGCACTCGCAGGCGAAGGGGGGGCTGCTCGAGCTGCCCTTCGATCCCTGGGGCCGGATCAGCTCGGTCAAGCGCATGCTGTGGCAGCCGCTGCACGGGCGGCCGATCGTGGCCGGCAAGGTCAGCCTCGACCCGGCCTGGTACACGCCAGCAGGCGAGGTCTTCGAGCTGTTTCCATCGGAAGAGAGCGTGCTGCTGCTGCGCGCCTGGGGCGTCGGGAGCGTGCTCGACGCCCGGCCCGACGCGTGGCGCCAGCTCCTGCCGGACTCACTTCCCGAGGGTCTGGTGCTGCGCGCCGAGCTGGGCCGACCGGAGGGACCGGTGCGGCTCTTCGACGTGCTTCGGCTCGAAACACCGGATCGCCTCGCGGAGCCCGTGCCCGGGACGGGTCGATGGCTGAGGTCCGACGCGGCCGCGACCGCCCCCGCTCACCGCCCCGCCGTCGACGGCTCGCTCGAAACAGCGGCCTCGTTCGAAGCGGCGGACGGCCCGCTCTTCGTGGTCCCCGAACAAGCCACGGCGAGCGCAGTGGAGCTCGACTACGGCGCGGGACGCTTCAGCCGTGTCCCAACGCAGCTGCAGGTTCAGACGCTGGTCGAAGGCGTATGGCGCGACGTGACACAGGAACCGACTGGCTCTTTGCTGCGAGCCCGCGCTGCGGACCAGCTCATGAAGAAGCGGCGCGCCCGTCTCGTGATCGTGTTGCGAGAGAACGCGCGCGGGCCGCTTCGCCTCGTCACGAGCGCAGGCCCCTGGGACCTCCCCGAGATCCGGCTACTAACGACAGAGGGGTCAGGTCTTGAACTAGCGCATTAAATGGCGTCAGGCCGGCGTCGCCCGGTTGCCGTCGCCGGGAAGCCGGTTCGTGTCGAGCCAGTACGACTCGACCTGGTCGATCAGCTCGCGGATCCGCGAGAACTCGGCCGGCTTCACCAGGTAGCTGTTCGCGTGCTGCGCGTATGCGCGCGCCACGTCGTGTTCGGAGTCGGAGGTGGTGAGCACGACCACGGGCGTCGAGCGGGGCGCCGGCGTCGCCTTGATCTCGCCGAGAACCTCGAGACCGTCCACGCGCGGCAGGCGCAGGTCGAGCAGGATCAGGCGCGGCCGCGGGCTCTTCCTGGGGTCCTGGTAGTCGCCCCGACGGTGCAGGTAGTCGAGCGCTTCTTCGCCGTGGCGCGCGACCGCGAGGGAAACGCCCGGCTTGCGCTCGGCGAACGCCCGGCGGATCAGTTCCTCGTGGTCGGGGTTGTCCTCGACCAGGAGCACCTGCGGGGGTTCGGCCTCGGCCACGCTGTTCCTCCTGCGCTCTGGGCTGCCCACTTGTAGCACCTAAGCCGTGCGCCGCCAAACCGGCAGGCGAGGAACGCTCGCTCCACGAGAGTGAGCGAGCGCACATCGACCCTGGCCGGGGAAGTCTTACCGTGGGTTTTTCCGTGTGTGGGGTCGTCGCGATCCCGGGAGCAGAGATCCAATGTGGAACAAGCGCGAAGAAGAAGTGCTGGGCAATCTCACGGCGCCTCGGGTCGGCCTCGAGGACGGCTGCTGCTTCAGGGGGAGCGTCGAGATGGAGGCGCAGCCCGAGAAGGGCCGGGCATCCGCTCCTCCCGCGCGCGGAGCCTCTGCGGTCACTCTCGCGAAACCCCCGGAAGCCGTGGCGCAGCCGGCGGGCGACCGCGGCCTGCCGGCGAAGCCCGTGGCACCGGAGCGCCTCTGAGTTGACCTTGGGATGGTTCTCGGGGGCACGCTCCCGCCGCGCCGCGGCCGAGCCTGCTCCGCCACCGGGTCATCGCTCGCTGGCGCTAAAGGCGCTTCTCGACGGCCTGCGGCCCGAAGCGCGCCCCGCGGTGCTCGATTTCGGGCCACCGCTCCGGAGCAACGTCGAGTTCTTCTCGTCGCTTTCGTGTCGCCTGCGCATTGCCGACCTGCATCGATCGCTCAGGGCCGAGTCGATCGAGAACCGGCAGCCCGAGGCACTGGGGGCACTGTTCGAGCGACTGCTGCCCCTCGCGCCGGACGAGCGCTTCGACGCCCTGCTCGCGTGGGACGTCTTCGACTACATGCGCCCGGATCAGGTTTCGTGCTTGATGGCCCGGCTGACACCGGCGTGCCGGCCACGGGCTCTGGTGCTGGCGCTGGTTTCGACCCGCCGCCAGATCCCCGCGGTGCCGCGACGCTACCGGATCCTGGACCGTGAGACCCTTGCTGAAGATGGCCCGCTCGCGCCCGTGCGTGCCTGCCCGCGCCACCGGCAGTCCGACCTCGAGCGCATGATGCCCGGGTTCTCGGTCGGGCGCAGCTTCCTGCTGCGCAACGGCATCCAGGAGTATCTGTTCGGGCGCGATGCACCCGCCGTCAGTGCAGCTTGCGCACCTTCTTGTTGAGGTAGTCCATCAGCACGTACTGGCCGAGGCTCCATGGCGTCGTGAAGTACGCCTTGCCGCGGCACATCTCGGTCACCTTCTTGACGAACGCGACCAGCTCGCGGTCGCGCGCCAGCATGAAGGTGTTGACCAGGATCCCCTGGCGGCGGCAGCTCGCGACCTCCTTGAGCGTGAGCGCCACCACGCGCGGGTCGAGGCCGAACGGGTTGCGATAGATGCGGCCGTCGGCTTCGCTGAGCGCCGACGGCTTGCCGTCGGTGATCATCACGATCTGCTTCATGTCCTTGCGCTCGCGGGCGAGGATGCGTTGCGCGAGCCGCAGGCCTTCGCGCGTGTTCGTGTAGTGCGGCCCCACGCGCACCTGGGCCAGGCGCGAGAGCGGGATCTCCTCGGCCGAGTCGTGGAACAGCACGAGGTGGAGGCTGTCGCCCGGGTACTGGCTGCGCAGCAGGTGCGAGAGCGCGAGCGCCACCTTCTTGGCGGGAGTGAAGCGGTCCTCGCCGTAGAGGATCATGCTGTGCGAGCAGTCGAGCATCACCACGGTGGCGCACGAGGACTGGTACTCGGACTGGCGGACGTGCAGGTCCTGGTAGTCGAGCTCGAGCGGGACCTTGAGCCCCTCGCGCGCGATCGCGGACAGCAGCGTCGCGGAGACGTCGAGGTTCATGGTGTCGCCAAATTCCCAGTCCTTGGAGGGTCCGGACGCCTCGACGCCGGTCGCCAGGTCACGCGTGTCGTGGCGGCCGAACGACGACTTCCCGACCGCGCCGAGCAGGTCACGCAGCGCACGGTAGCCCAGGAAGTCGACGCTCTTCTCCGTGAGCTCGAAGCGCACGGGCGGGCCCGGCGGGCCCTCGCGGCCGCCCGTCGGATCGTGGAAAGGCTGCCCCTCGCTCGCGCGCAGGTAGCCCTCGCGCATCATGCGCTCCACGGTCTTCTGGAGCAGCTGGTCGAGCGCGTCGCTGTCCGCCATCAGCTTCTCGAGCTGTTCCGGCGAGAGCAGGCCGCGCCGCAGTAGCGCGTCGAGGATGGCGTCGTGGAGCGACTGCAGCGCGTCCTCGTCCCACTCCCCTTCCTCCTGGCCGAAGCCGCTCTGGAGGAAGAAGTCGCTGAGCTCGTCGACGAGCGACGGGAGGTCGAGCTCGTCCCACAGCTCGCCGATGTAGCGGTGGTAGCGGACGACGCCCATCCCGGCCTCAGTTCACCTGCTTCTTGAGCCGTCGCAGGCGCTCGAGGCGCTCCAGGTCGATCTCGACATCGGCGCGGCGCTCCGGGGCTACGAAGCCGCGGTCGTCGCTGCGGCCGATCTTCTTCTGGGCCCACAGGCCCTCCAGCAGGAACTCTCCCGCGGCGGCCACGAGCGGCGCCGGGGCGCCAGGCTCGATCCCGAGCGCCACGAGGTTCTCGAGCACCTCCGGCACCTTGCGAAGCTGGGCCAGAACCTCCGCCGAGGGCGACCCCTCGCGGATCCGCAGCGTGCCGCCCTCCTCGAAGAAGCGCACCACCTGCTTCAGGTCGGCCGACCCCAGGTAGGTCGAGAACACCTCGCCCACCGCCTCGCGGATCAGCTCGCGCGCCACGTTTTCGGCACCCACCAGCTCGCCTTCGTACTCGAGCTCGAACTTGCCGGTGAGCGACGGCAGCGAGGCGTAGATGTCGGAGACGCGCGGCACCACTTCGGTCTCGCCGGCGACGAGCGCGCGGCGCTCGGCGTTGCTCACGGCGTTCTCGAGCGCGCTGATCGGCAGCCGCTGCGAGACACCGCTGCGGCGGTCGACCTTCTTGTCACGGCGCGCTGCGAAGGCGACGCCCTCCACCACCTCGCGCACCCAGCGCGGGACGTGCAGGCGCGGAGCGCGGTTGGTCCAGGCTTCCTGCGCCGTGATCGCCACACCGTGCTCGAGCGTCACCGGGTAGTGCGTGCGGACCTCGCTGCCGATGCGGTCCTTGAGCGGCGTGATGATCTTGCCGCGCGCGGTGTAGTCCTCGGGGTTCGCGGTGAACACCATCGCCACGTCGATCGGCAGCCGCACCGGGTAGCCCTTGATCTGGACGTCGCCCTCCTGGAGGATGTTGAACAGCCCCACCTGGATGCGCCCGGCGAGGTCGGGCAGCTCGTTGAGCGCGAAAATCCCGCGGTGCGCGCGCGGCAGCAGGCCGTAGTGCATGGTCAGCTCGCTCGCCAGGTCGAAGCCCCCGCGCGCGGCGCGGATCGGGTCCACGTCGCCGATGATGTCGGCGATCGTCACGTCGGGCGTCGCCAGCTTCTCGACGTAGCGTGCCTCGGGCGCGAGCCAGGCCACGGGCGTCGCGTCTACCATCTGGGCAATCAGGTCGCGGCAACGCCGACAGATCGGCTCGAGCGGGTGGTCGTTGATCTCGCAGCCGGCAACGACGGGCACGGCGGGATCGAGCAGGCTCGTCAGGCTGCGCAGGATCCGGCTTTTCGCCTGGCCCCGCAGCCCGAGCAGGATCATGTTGTGCTTCGAGAGCACGGCGTTCACGATCTGCGGGATCACCGAGTCGTCGTAGCCCACGATCCCGGGAAACACGGGCTCGCGGGCCTGCAGCTTGCGCAGCAGGTTGCGGCGCATCTCGTCTCTCACCGAGACGCGCGCCGCGTCGCGAGACACCCGCAGCTCACCGAGGGTTCGGGGTTGGGACATGCGGAGGGACCTCCTCGACCATTATACGGGGCGCAGCCGGGTGCGGATTTGGACCCTCGGGTCGGGCGTCTATGGAGCGGCTACCGGTTTCGCGGTGGCGGAGGCGAGGGTGGTGGGAGCTGGCCTGAGGTCACGCCAGCCGTTCGCTTGCGTCCACTCACGTACTGGCGGCGGCGTCTTGTACATCGGGCAATCGGCCACCGAGTGGTCGAGCTTGCCGGCCGCCTGAAGCCTGTCATGCGTGCCCCAGTTGTCCCCGGCAGCGGCGTTGGTCAGCTCCAACTGCGGGGAGAACTCGAACAGCAGCTCGGCGAAGAGATCGCCTTCAGACTCGTGGGTCCGCGCCTGGAGCGCGGTGCCCACCCGACGGATCCGCGCCAGGAAGTTGTAGGACTGATCTGTGGCGCGAACGATCTCGGAGGGCGGGAACAAGAAGTAGCGCGCTGGCAGATCGTCGCCGCATCCCAGGCACTCGTAGGAGGACCCGGCCGGGTCGGGCGAGTGGCCGGCGACCCTCCGGCCGTCCAGCACAGCCAGGCTGGCCGCTCGCCAGGCGTTGCTCACGCCACCCGCCAGCACGAGGGGTCCGGTGAGCCCCTCGACGACGGCGAGTGCCCGGATCTGCCCGGAGTGGATGAAGCGACTCAATCGACGCCCCTTGGCGTCGAGAATGACGACAATGGAGGACCACCAGGTCAGATGTGACTGCGCCCAGGCGATCCGCGTCTGGCCATCCACACGATAAACGGCGACGCGCCCCTCGTGCCAGGGCGGCCCGTACGTCCCGCTCCGGAACGTCAACTGGTCGTCGAGGCTCAGTCGCCAAAGGACCTGGCCGCGCGACGAGAAGCACACGAGATCGTCCGACCGAGGCTTGTAGTCGGTCCCGTGGTATGCCTTCCACTCCAGATTCACGAGCGACTCTCGGTCACCATCGCCATCGAGATCGGCGATCGCGTAGGAGTACGGGTCCCTTCTGAGTTTCTCCGCTTCGATCGGCGACGCTACAGCGTGACGCCAGAGCGTCCGCCCGTTGAGGCTCATGGCCACGACCTCGTCGGGCCGGTACTCGATGTGGTCGACCTGTTCTCTCCGGAGTAATGCCCGGGTGCCGCCGCCTGGGAATGCAGCCACGGCGTAACCCAGCCCCGCCAAAGCCGCGGCCGCCGCGGCCCAGCGCACCGCGCGCGCGCGGACGAGCCTTTGTGTCCAACCGCTTGCCTGCGGCACCGGGCCTCCCGCGGCGCGCATTTCCGACTCGCCGGTGTGAGGGGCGGGGCTGCGGTCGGCCGCTTGCGCTGTGAGGACCGACTCGCCGCCACTGAGAGCCCCGGGACCAACGGCCGCCAACGGGCCGTGGCCGTACCCGCTCAGCCAGCGGTCGATCTCGTGCCGGTAGGCGTAGACGGCACCCCGCTTGCCACCAGGCACGCGATGGACCGGTAACCGCCGTTCGTGCTCCCAACGAATAGCCGTGGTCACGTCGCGGCCGAGGTAGACCGCGATCTCTTTCCAACCGTCGAGCTTGGAGGGGAGCCCGGGCGGCATTGCAACAAGAGTTTCGCCGAATCGCCACCTTTTAGCACCTCACGCGGTGTCTTGCCAATTGCGAGGCGAAGCTGGAAGGCCGTACTTGTACGTGGGCGTTGCTGACCGTTCCCTTCGTGATGCGATTCATCAGCGCGCGCACGAGGTGCCCAGAGGAGGTTCGATGATCGAGAGCGTGAGTTCGGTGTTTCGCAAGCCTCTCCGCGCCGGGGCGGTCCTACCCGTATTTCTGACACTTTGCGGTGCGGCCATTGCTCAGGAC
>Ga0247727_10015406_pt1 | contig 12543 bp, 11 predicted proteins | sample WisWelCaveWW1625_FD_202498 | JGI IMG/M metagenome (GOLD analysis project Ga0247727, IMG submission 202498) | Biofilm microbial communities from Wishing Well Cave, Virginia, United States - WW16-25 | ecosystem: Environmental > Aquatic > Deep subsurface > Groundwater > Cave microbial mat | place... | reverse complement strand
TGAAGATCGCCAGCTGCGTTTCAATTTTCATCGCTTGGGCCTCGCCTGCTGGCGTTTGAACCGAGTCCACGCGGCGACGGCGGTGCGCTCCGACGGATACCGGTTGCTGAAGCACGGCATCTCATCGACGCAGACGACGAGGTGCCACCTTGCGGCGTGCTGGGGGTCATGCTCCAAGCTGGGGACGAATTGGCGGCCGTGGATTGTGGCCGACTCCACGCCTTTGGCGCGCATGGGCTTGCGCCGCGCGCTCAGGCGGTCGAGCGGGCTGCCGCGCTGCGCCATGAGCTGCCGCAGCAAGAGGGGCGGGTCGGTGAACTCAATGCCGATATCGAAGAGAAACGGCGGGATGCTGCGCAGGTCCAGGCGTTGGATCACCCACGCGACGCGCCCGGTGCATTCCACCGGCCGCAGCCGGTTCACCGCGCTCGAGGCCGGCGTCAGCTGCAGCCGCACCAGCGAGCGGACCTCGAGCATCGCGCCGACGCGCAGGCACAGGCCTCGTTCGCTGACATTGATGCCGTCGGGAGCGACCGCCACCCTGGGCTGCAGGAGGTTGACCCCGACGCCGGCAGGCAGCGGGTTGCGGGAGAATTTCCGCCGCTCCGGCATCATCGTCTTCATCAGGGGTATTGTAGCGGGCTTTCGCGCCCTCGGCAATGGTGTGGTCCGTAGTAAGAACGGTTTGGCTACGGACTACCGACTACGGACCCTGCTGCAGATCCGCTGATCCCTCCGCAACCCACCCCTTCACCTCTGCAGGCAGCGCCAGTTTCAGCGCCTCGGCGCGGCCCTGCTCGCTCATCTTCTTCCAGGTCTTCACGACGATCTCCCGCATCTTCTCATCCGGCGTCTTCCGTTGGAGCTCCCCGAACTGCGTTTCGAGGAACACCAGGCACAGCGCGTCCTCCAGCGTCTGCACCTCGGGATCGGCGGGGAGGTCTTTTTTTCGGATGAGCCGCGAGACGCGCTCGATCTCTTCTTCGGAGCAGCCGGCCTCGCGCATCAGCGAGGCGACCTGCTCCGCGTGGAACGCCTTCAGCGTTTCGCGCCAGCGGAGGTAGCCGCGCCGGTTGCGCTCGTAACGGTCCCGCGGAATCGTCCAGCGGCGGATGTGCTGGCCGCGGGCGGCGATGCGCAGCGCCTCGGAGGCGCGCGGATTCAGCCGCAGCACCCAGTCCGTGAGCCGCTGGGAGTACACCAGCTCCCGCGGGCGCGGCAGGCCTGCGACCAGCTCGGTGTTGGGATCCTGGCTGTTGAGCTGATCGATCCGCTCAATGAGGCGATTGAAGTGCAGAGCGTCCATCCGCGCGGAGGTGCTGGAGGACGTCCTGGGCGTGCCCATCGACGCGCACCTTGGGAAAGACGGCGGTGAGGCGCCCCCGCTCATCGATGATGAACGTGGTGCGCTCGATGCCCCAATACGTCCGGCCGTACATCGACTTGCGCTTGTAGACCCCGTACGCCTTGCACACCGACGCGCCCGGGTCGCTGAGCAGCGGAAAATTCAAATCGAACTTGCCCGCAAACCGCTGATGGGAGGCGACGTCATCGGCGCTAACCCCCAGCACGACGGCGCCCGCCTTAGTGAACTGGCCCAGCTCGTCTCGAAAGCTGCAGGCTTCCTTTGTGCAGCCCGGCGTATCGTCTTTCGGGTAAAAGTACAGCACCACCCGCTTGCCGCGGAACTCGGAGAGCCTGACCGTCGCCCCGTCTGAGGTGTTCAGCGCAAACGGGGGCGCTGCGGCTCCCACGGTGAGCCTTCGTTCGGCCATCGCGCGTGTTATCTCCCGGCTTCCCGCATCGCCGCGATGAACTCTTCGAACATATCCGGCAGCAGGCCGACGGGGGGCAGCGGGATGCCGTTGACGAGATAGGTCGGCGTGCTCGACACCCCCGCCTTCGCGGCCTCCGCGATGTCGCGCTTGACCGCCTCCACCCCTTCCCCCGATGACAGGCAGGCGCGAAACCGCGGCATGTCGAGCCCCAGGCGCGCGGCGTCGCCGTCAATGTCCGCCGGTTTGTAGAGGTGGCCCTTGGCCATGATCAGATCGTTGAACGGCCAGAACTTCCCTTGCAGGTGGGCGCACTCCGTGGCGGCGGCGATCTGGCAGGCGCCGGGGTGGACCATCCGCGAGACGGTGCTGTTGCAGCTGGTGTCCAGCGGGAAGTGCTTGAAGACGAACGCCGCGTCGCGCCGATGGTTCGCCAGGAGGATCGTGTTCAGCTTTGCCGCGCGGTGGCAGGCCGGGCAGAGGAAATCGCTGAATTCGATGATCTGCAGCTTGGCGTCCGGCCGGCCGATCATCGGATCGCCGATGACCGACAGGCTGATCCCCGGCTGCCGGGCGATCAGCTCCCGGAACTGCATCCGGATCGTCCCCATGGCCCCCCGGCTGGAGAAGGTTGCGGCGGCATGCACGGCCACGGTGCCGAAGGCTCCGACGATGACCAGACCCCAGAACAGGCCCACGGGAGGGCGCGCAGGAGACGGCATTAGCGAGCCCAGCGCCGAGCCCGCCTGCCGCACCGCCTGAGGCCATGGACACCCGAGCGCGCGCGCCGACACCAGCAGCAGCGCGATGTTCACGGCATATGTCAGCAAACAGAACAGGCAGTAGTGGCGGATGACCACCGCCATGACGGTCAAGAGCAGCGCGTCGATGGCGACGAACCCTGCCGCCAGCAGGGAGAGAGCGGTCATCGCGCGGGCGGCCCAGTCGGGCGACTGCAGCGCCAGAAGCGACAGCGCCAGCACGACGATGTACCCCAGCACGCCCCACAGCGCCAGCGGCATGCCGAGGAACGAGCCCCAGGCGCCGGCGGTGACCGCATGGCAGTTGAACGCGCCGCTGCCGCAGACGGCTCCCCCGAGCAGCTCGCCGCGCAGCAGACCCAAATGCAGGTAAGCCAGGTAGGAGGACAGTCCGATCCCGATGAGGCTCAACAACAGGCAGGTCCAGGCGCCGCGGAGAGGTCGCATGGGGCTATTTAATCGGGAAACGACCGAGAAGTCAACCGGTTCGACGTCACCGGCTCAGCACAGCGCTGGCTGCGCCGTAGACCTCATCGACGCTCAGCGAGGTCAAGCAGAGGAAGCCGATATCGCAGTTGTGGGCCAGGCACGTCACGCAGCCCACCTCTTTATGAAGGATCACGTGGCCTTCGCCCAGCGGCCCCCAGCGAAGGGGCGAGAGGCCGCGCTGGTTCCGGCCGAAGATGTCGACGACCGGCGTGCCGACCGCCGCCGCGACATGGACAGGGCCGGAGTCATTTGAAATCAGCAGCCGGCATCTGCGCAGCAGCGCGGCCAGCTCCCCCACCGACAGGCGTCCGGCGAAATTGAGCGCGGGCTGGCGCATCGCCATCTCCACTTGCGCCGCGTGCTGGGTGTCATCGGCGCCGGCCACGAGGCAGACGCGAACACCCTGCTCCGTCGCCAGGCGGTCCGCCACCTGCGCGAACCGTTCAGGCATCCAGCGCTTCGAGACGCAGCTTGCCGACGGATGAATCGCTACCAGCGGCTGGGCGGGCTCGACGGCGGCTTCGGCGAGCATCACCTCCACCCGGCGCACAGCCTCCGGACGCAGCGGCACGATCGGGCGAGGAGCCTCAGACGCCACCCCCAACCCCTGCAGCAGCTCCAGCGTGTAGACCGCCTCGTGCTTGCTCCCTTCCTGCTTCCGATGGGGCAGCCGGTGCGTCAGCAGCCATCCCTGCTTGCGGTCATAGCCGATGCGGGCGGGAATGCCGGCCAGCCAGGGGATCCAATGCGACCGGTTGCTGGGGTGGAGCACCAACGCCGTGTCAAACTCGTAGCGCCGCAGCCGCCGGGCGAATTGGATCGTCCCGAACAGGCCGCGATGCGCCCCTTCCTTCTCATGCTCATACACCAGCACTTCGTTCGCGTGGGGGTTGCCCTCCACCGCTTCACGGCAGGCCGGACGGACCATCATGGCGATGAACGCATGGGGGTAGCGCTGACGGAGGGCCTGCAGCACGGGCGTGGAGAGGATGACGTCGCCGAGCCGATCCAGCCGGACGACCAGGATGCGCTGAGGAGACGACATCGTTTAGTGTGCGCTTGCCGAAAGAAGCGCTTGCGCGGCGTTAAAGACTTCTTCGGGAGCGATGAACCGCATGCACTCGTGGTTGAAGCGGCACAGCGCCTGCTCGCAGGGGGCGCAGAAGAGCGTGCGGCGGATCACCCGGCGGTGCGGCGAGGTGGGGCCGTACTTGTCGGCATCCGTCGGCCCGAAGATCGCGATGGTCGCCACCCGGAGGCTCGAGGCCAGATGGAGCGCGGCGGAATCGTTGGCGATCACCAGTGCCGCTTCGCGCATGAGCAGCCCCAGCTGACGGATCGTCGTCAGCCCGACCGCGCTGTGGGCGCGATGGGACATCAGCCCCATGACCTCTTCGACGATGGGCTTCTCTTCCGGCTCGCCGGAAAAGAGCACCTCGCAGCCGGCTTCCTCGATGAGCCGGTCGGCCACGCGCGCAAACCCCTCCGCGGTCCACCGCTTGATGTGGCTCCGCGCGCCGGGCGAGATGACCGTCAGCCGCCGGGCGCCGTCCAACTGCCACCGCCGGCGAAGGATCGCCACGTGCGCCTGGTCCTTCGCCGTAAACCGCAAGACATCGTCGCCGGCTGCCGCCGAGGGGCCGCCAGCGAGCGACGGCACCTGCGCACGGAGCTTCCACAGGTGGCGGTCGCGCATATGCGCTAGGCGCGCGGGAGGCTGCCGAAGATAGCGCCAGGCGGAGAGCGGCTTCAAGAGCAGCGCATAGAGGGTGTGGCGCAGATCCACCAGGATCTGCGGCTGGTAGCGCCACAGGGCGAGCGCCAGCTTCACCCGTCCGGCGAACGCGCCGAAGGCATCGGCGTTGACCAGCGTCTGAATGCGGGGGTCTTCAGCGAAGAGCGCCTGGGCGCGCTCCCCCACGACCAAGGTCAGATGGGCGCCGGGAAACCGCCGGTGGAGCTCGGCGATGACGCCGCCGGCGAGAATCGCGTCGCCGATGTTGGATGGCCCGATCACCAGAATGCGCGTGGAGGGATGCGTCATTGGGTCACGCTGTTCAGTAATTCAGCGGCGGCTTGATACACCTCATCGACGGCGATCGCTTCCATGCCGGGATGCACGGGATGCTCCGGCGCGTAGCAGGGGATGTGCGGGCAGCAGTCGGCATGATGGATGATCGCCGTCCGGCGCGGATCTCCGAGGGGGCCGGTGAACGCGGGCGCCGTAGGGCCGTAGAGCCCGACGACCGGCCGATGGAGGGCGGCGGCGATGTGCAGCACCCCGGTATCGCCGGCGACCACCAGCCGCGCCTGCTCAAGGCAGGCGCCGAGCTGGCGCAGCGTGGTCAGGCCCGCCAGCATCGCCACGGGCTGGCGCATGCGCCGCGCCACCGCTTCCCCCAACGCCGCATCGTCCCGCCCGCCGGTGATCACGATCTGGCTCTGCGTGCGCTCCGCCAACCGATCTCCGAGGGCGGCGAACCGCTCGGGGGGCCACCGTTTATGGCGCCAGTTCGCCCCCGGATGGAGCATGATCATCGGCCGCCCGCTCACCAGGGGGGTCGTCTTGAGCAGCGCGCGGGCCGCCAGGCGCTCCTCAGCGCTCACGGTGTAGTCGTAAGGGTGGCGCGCGGCGGCGAGGCCGATCGCCTCCAACAGCGGCAGGTAGGAGAATGCCTTGTGCGGCGCGGGCGCCGGCGGAGAGACGCGGCGCGTCAGGAGCCAGCCGCTTTTCGGGTGGTCAAATCCGACGCGCGCCAAGATGCCGGCCGACGCCAGCAGCAGCGACCGCGAGAGGCTCTTGCGGAGGATGAAGGCGGTATCGAACCGGCGCGCGCGCAGGGCGACGATGAGGCGCCACTTCCCCGCCACGCCGCGATGGGCGCACCGTTCGTCGTAGTCGATGAGCTCGTTCACGTGGGGGCTGTGCAGCAGGACCTCGCGGCACTGCGGCCATCCCAGCGTGGCGATGAAGGCGTCGGACCGCTGCTGGCGCAGCGCGCGCAGGAAGGGCGTGGCAAACAGCGTCTCCCCGTACCAGTTGGGCAGCACCACCAGGATTCGCTCCATCTACGGACTTCGGACCACGCTCGTGCTCACCAGTTCACCGTACACGGCCTCAACCTGATCGACCATCCGCGCAACGCTGTAGCGCTCCTTGACCACCGCGCGCGCCTGTCCTGCCGCGCGGCAGGCTGCCTCGCCGTTCTGAAGATAGCGCACGACGGCATCCGCAAGCGCCTGCGCATTCTCCGGCGCAACCTGCGTCCCGACATCCACCTGGTCCAACACCCATGAGGCGCCGCCGCCTCGCCGGACGGCGACAATCGGACGGGCGCTGGCCATCGCGTCCAGCAGGGACAACCCGAACCCCTCCTCTTCAGCGGGCAGGAAGACGAACACATCCATGAGCGAAAGGGCCGCGCGGGTATCCGGCAGCGCTCCGGCAAAATGCACCGCCTCCGCCACACCTATTGCCCCCGCCAGCCGCTCAAGCGCCGGGCGCGCCGGGCCGTCTCCGATGATCAGCAGCCGGAGCTGCGGCAAGGAGCGGCGCATGAGCGGCAGGCTGCGGATCAGCTGATCGACGCCTTTTGACGCGACCAGGCGCGCGATCGTCCCGATCACCGGGCCGGTCTGGGGCAGATGCGCCTGGACGCGTAGGCGCTCCTGCGCGGCGGGGTCGACGGGGCGCTCAAAGGGCGTCGGGTCGATGCCATGCGGAATCAGGCGAATCCGCGCCTCGGGCACGCGCAGCACCCGGATCAGGTGCTGGCGGACCGGCTCGCTGATGGCAATGGTGCGATCACCCGCGCACGGCCAGAGCCGCCGGCCGAGGTTGGGGCGGAAAAACCCGTGCCAGGTCGCCACGTAGGGAATCCGGGCGGCGCGCGAGAGGCGAGCCGCGACGACTTGCCCGACCCGCGTGTGGGCGTGAATGATGTCCACCGGCTCGCCCGCTAATTGCGCTGACAGCCGACGGAAAGCGCTGAAGACGCGCGGGCTGAACTCCGCGCTGGTATGCAGCGGGACCGGCCAGTGCGTCAGGCCGAGCACGGGAAGCTGCGCGGCGAGCGCGCCGCCGTCAGCGGCAACGAGCACGCGATGGCCGCGCGCGGCAAGCGCCTCGGAGAGCGACAGCACAGAGCGGGTGACGCCTCCGATGTTCAAGTGCGACGTCACGTGAAGGATCTTCATGGGGCCTAACAGGCTTAACGGGTCTCCGTTTCCGCTTCCGCCAGCTGCGCGAGGACGGCGCCGAGCACTTCCTCGACGCTGATACGCTTCATGCACGCGTGCGTGACGGTGCGGCAGCGGGTGGAGTAGCAGGGGCTGCAAAAGACGTCGCGCTTCATCACCTGCCCCTTGAAGGTCGGCGGCAGATGGCGCCGGGGATCGGTGGGGCCGAAGAGCGCGACGGTCGGGGTGCCGACCGCCGCCGCGACATGGAGCGAGGAGGAGTCGTGGGCCAGAAACGCGTCGCACCGCTTGATGAGGCACGCCAGCTCCATGAGCGTCGTGCAGCCGATGAGCACGATGGGAGGAGGCTCGGCCAATCGGGCCAGCGCCTCTCCCAGCGCGCGTTCATCCGATCCTCCCACGACCACCACCTGCACGTTGCGCCGGGCCAAGATGGCGCACACCTGCGCCCACCGCGCGAGATCCCACCGTTTCGTCTTCCAGCGTCCGCTTCCCCCGGGGTGGACGCCCACGAGCTGCCGCTGCGGCGTCGGCTCCGCCACACCGTAGCGGGCCAACAGCCGCGTCACCGCCTGCTCATCGCCCGGGGAGGGCCACAGCTCGAGTGCGTCGCCGTCCGTCGAGAATCCCGCTTCCCGCAGCAGGTAGTGCTGGTGCGCGACCGGTGCGAGCACCACCCGCGGTAACCGCACGCCGCGGTTGAGCAGCCACCCGAATTTCCTGCGGAAGCCGACACGCACGGGCACGCCGGCCGCCCACGCCAGCAGGTGGGTCTTGCGGCTGTTCTGCAAGTCAATGGACAGGTCAAAGCGGCCTCGCTGCAGGCGGGCGAGGAAACTCAAGTGCCGCCAGAGGCCGCGATTCTTTCCACGGGGATCGTAGATCAGGATGTCGTCCAGGTAGGGGCAGCGCGCCACCGCCTCATAGGCGCTGCGGCCCACGGCGAGGGTGAGGTGCCCCTGCGGAAACTGGCGGCGGATCGCCCGCAGGCTGGGGGTGGACAGGATCACGTCGCCCAATGCGCTGAGCTTCCAGATGAGGATCCGCGGCCGCGTCAGGCATTCCTCATAGACGGCGAGCGTCTGCTCCACCATCCGATCAAGGCTTCCCTGCGCCTGCGCCCGCTGGCGGCCCTGCTCGATGCATCGTGACCGCAGCGCGGCATTCCCGATCAGCCGTTCGATCGCGTCGGCCAACGCGTGCGGATCCCCCGGCGGCACGAGCAGCCCGCTGTGCCCTTCCTGAATCAGCTCGGGAAACGCTCCCAGGCGCGAGGCCACGACCGGCCGGCCGACCGCCTGCGCTTCGAGAATGGCGCGGCCGAACGACTCCGGGTAGACCGAGGGGACGACCACGATGTCAACGGAGGCGATGAGCGCGGGGATATCCTGCCGGACGCCAAGCCACTCGACGGCGTCGCCCAGCTTGAGCCGCTCGATGAGCGCTTCGAGCGATCGGCGGCCGGGCGCTTCCGGCGCATCGCCGGCCAGGCACAACCGCACCGGCACCTTCCGGCGGATCAGGCGCTCGCAGGCTCGCACGGCGAGCTCCTGCCCCTTGATCGGGCTCAGGCGGCTGAAGAGGCCGATGCGCCAGGGACCTTCATGCACGGCGGCTGGCGGTGAAAACGCAAACTCCTCCAGATCCACCCCGCGGGGAATGACGCGCAACCGCTCTTTCGGCAGACGGAACTGCTCGACCAGATACCGCCCCAGCGCCTCTGATGGCGCAATGACCAGGCGGCCCCACACCATCACGCGCGAAGCCGGATGCGGCCGATAAAACCCGTGCGCCGTCGTCACAAACGGCCGCTGGGCGCGCCGAGCGGCCGCCAGCCCGATCCAGGCTGGCACGCGGGAGCGGGCATGCACCACGTCCACGTCAGTGGAGGTGATGAGACGTTCGACGGCGGCGATGCAGGAGCCGATCACCCGCAGCGACTTCTCATGGACGGGCAGCTGATGGTGCGCCGCCCCCAGCTGCGTCAACCGCTCAACGAGCTGGCCGCCGGAGGAGATGACGCTGACCTGATGACCCCGCGCGATGAGCCCCTTCGCGAGATCCACCGTGCCGCGCTCGACGCCGCCGACTTCCAGCGCCGGCAGAAGCTGTAAGACGTGCATCGTCAACCTCTAGAGGAGGAGGCGGCCGACGGCTTCGCTGACCATCGCGAAGTGGTTGAGGCGTTTGGCCGCGGAGCGCTCCCGGAGCAGGCGGCGAATGGCCAGCGCCACCTCAGGCACCGGAACCACGCGCACGTAGCCGTCGCCAGCCAAGTCTTCCAGGAAGCGCTTATGCTTCGTCGCGGCCGCGGGCGCGCGCTGCCGCAGGGGCGGCTCGACGACGATGACGTGCCGTCCGCTCGCGCAGGCCTCCGACACCATGGAGACGCTCTCGCCCGTGACCACCACCGCCTCCGCGGCTCCGAGCATCCCCTCGAGCGTGCCGTCCACCGCATCCTGGCTGGCGATGAGCAGCAGCCGGCAGCGGGGATGGCGACGCAGCCGCTCGCTGAGCAGCCGCTCAACGGCGGGCGAGGTCCGGCGAGACGTCGTCACCAGGCAGGCGCCGCTCAGTTCATCGCAGGCCGCGGCGACCTGGTTGATCAACGCGTCGGCAAACGACGGCGTGAGCTCGTAGTGGGCGGTGTCGCCGCCGATGAGCACCGCGACAGCCGGCTGGCGAGCCGAGGCACCCGGCCGGCTCCGGAAGCGCGGGTGCGCCTTAAGCCGTTGCGCGGCCGCTCGCAGGCGCTCTTCGGTCATCGGGCCCGCGAGCGCGCCGGGGAGCTGGACGATGTTCGGCCGATGCGGCAGGCGGTCATGCCGCGGCGCGATCACCAGGTCAAACCGGCGCAGGGGTACCGGCGCCGGATTCATGACGACGATGGATTTCGCGTCGTTCTCGCGCGCCCAGAGCAGGTTCACGGCGACCGTGGAGGAGCCGCAGGAGACGACGACATCGGCATAGCGGCACAGCAGCGCCTTCGCCGTTGCGGGGACCAGGACCCGCTGCAGGCATCCGGCCGCCCCGATGGCGGCGGGCGCCCACCAGCTCCAGAGGAGCGCGCAGAGCCGGCCGAGGCGATGCCGGTACCGAATCTCGATCACGTCGCTGGCCAGCTCGGGGTGGCGCTGGCGCAACGCCTCGACGACGGCCAACGACTGCTTCAGATGCCCCGTCCGGCCGTCGCTCAGCACCAGGACGCGGCGGGCGGTCGTATACTTCCATCGCTTGTGCATCCACAGCCATTGGCCGGGGTCGTCCGTGATATTGCGGGAGAGCGCGCCGGCGAATCGTTCGATGCCGGCGTAGATGGCTTCCGTTTTCGGCGCATCCCGTGCCAGCTCGAACGGCGGCTCGACAACGATTCGGTGGAACGGGCCGCGGCGCCGATGGATGAACACCGGCACGAGCAGCGCGCGCCGGCTGCGGGCCAGCTCAAACGGACCGGTCGCAAAGAGCGCCGGGCGGCCGAAGAACGGCACGAACACCCCCTGCCGGCTGGCCTGGTCTGCGACGATCCCGACGAGCCGCCGGGCCTCCAGCGCGGCGATGAGCCGTTTCATCGCCCCCCCTTTCTGGACGATGGTCGCCCCCTTGGATTCCCGGTATGAGACGAGCAGGCGGTACAGCCGGGGGAATTTGTTCTGCGCTCTGGCCAGCGCCACCACCGGGAAGCCGTAGAGCGCGGCGGCGATCGATGAGAGCTCCCAATTGCCGTAATGGCCGGTCAGGAGAATCACCGGCTTGCCGGAAGCGGCGGCCTGCTCGAAGCGGCCGCGGCCTTCAATGGTGATGTACCGGTCGATGTACGCCGTGTCCATGACGGGCAGGCGCAGCAGCTCCACCAGCCCCGCGCCCAACTGCCGGTAGGACGCCCGCAGGATCCGGCGGGCCTGCCGGGGCATGAGCCGGCCGTCGAACGCCGCGCGCAGGTTCAGCAGGCCGATGCGCGTGCGCTTCGGCTGAAGCCAGTAGGCGAGTGCGCCCAGACGTTCCCCCAGCCACACCGCCGCGCCGGGCGGCACGCGGCACAGGCACCAGCCGGCCGACTTAACGAGCGCGCAGAGCAGCCAGTCGAGCATCCAGTTCCGCTTCTCCGGTGAGAATCTTCATGCGAACCTCCATCACCCAGAAGGGCGCGATCCACGAGCCACGATCCACGATCCACGAGCGAAGCCGCACCCAATCCTTTTCCGTCGTCACGACGGCGTCCGGACGCGTCCGGTTGACGTGCTCCTGCAAGGCCGCGACATCGGCTGCGCTGTAGCGGTGGTGGTCGGGAAACGATCGGTGCCAGAGCACGGCCGCCTGCAACCCGTTCACCGTCGCCTCAAACCCAAGCGGATCGCCGATGGAGGACACGAGCCCCACCCGCAACCCCTCGAGCCGCCGGACGCTCTGCGGCTGCCCTGAGCGCGCCTCGAAGAGCCCGACCGCCTCGTGGACGGCGCTTACCAGCGCCGCCTCGTGATTCAGCGAACGCAGCCGCTCGTTCATCGCGGCGAGCCGCTCCAGCGCTTCATCCGCCTTGGTCACGATGATCACGTGGGCGCGCGCCAGCGACGCCAGCGGCTCGCGCATCGGGCCGCGGGGCAAGAGCGCCCAGCCGCCGAACGGCATCCGCGCCTGGACGAGCACGATTTCGCAGTCGCGCCACAGCCGCCGGTGCTGAAAGCCATCGTCCAGCAGGAGCGCGTCCGGAGCGAACCAGCCGCAAGCCAGCGCGCCGGTGCGATCCCGCCTGGCTCCGACGACGACGGGCGTCCCTTCGAGATGTCGCGCCAACAGCTGCGGCTCATCCGCGAGCCCGTCGGCCGCCGCCCCCGCGTCGCCGTCCACTGACAGGCGGCCGCCATCGCAGCGGAGCCAATGGGTGCGGCGGAGGCCGCCATAGCCGCGCGAGAGGACCGCCACGCGGCGGCCGCGCGCGATCAGCTTCTTCGCAATCAGCTCGACACAGGCGGTCTTGCCGGCGCCGCCGACCGTCACGTTTCCGACGCTGATGACAGGCACCGGCAGCCTGGCCTGCTCCAGCCATCCCCGATCATACGCGGCGTTGCGCAGATGCACGACCGCGCCATACGCGACCGAACCGGTTTCTAGCACGCTGGCAGCAAGCACATCCGGAAGGGAGCGGGGCTGGGGCTGCGCGGCAAGACGCCACCAGGCGTCATGGAGAGCATGCCACCTATGCATAACCTCTTATTTTACGTCGTCGGGGAGAAGCGTGTCTAGGAAAGATGGGTGGCGGTCGACTGCGGCGGGTCCTGCCGCCTGCGGGGAAACCTCCGCCGGGCGGCCTGGGGGCGACG
>Ga0247727_10015405_pt1 | contig 12543 bp, 11 predicted proteins | sample WisWelCaveWW1625_FD_202498 | JGI IMG/M metagenome (GOLD analysis project Ga0247727, IMG submission 202498) | Biofilm microbial communities from Wishing Well Cave, Virginia, United States - WW16-25 | ecosystem: Environmental > Aquatic > Deep subsurface > Groundwater > Cave microbial mat | place... | reverse complement strand
GGTTCGCACCATTACCATGAACGGCCTGCGCGCTGGCCTCAATTCCGTGCTCTGGGACGGAAAATCCAGTCAGGGTTCAGCGTTGGCGCGAGGCGTTTATGTAGTGGACGTTGCCGCCACCGACGATGAGTCTTCGCAGGTCCGGGCGGTAAAGGGCGCAGCGCTGAAGTAGCTGGCTATGGCCGTGCCGGCCAGAATTGATTGGTCGATTGTGCGTTACCCCAAACGTTGTTGAACGCGGCCCACTTGGCGTGGCCGTCCATGTAAAGGTAAACCGACCCGCCTTGATGGCGATCGAGGGCGAGATCCAGCCGTGCTGATTCTGCTGGAAGCTTGTTCAGCGGCAGCGGCCAAACGGTCGCCTTCGTCCACTGCCACCACGGCATATCCTCTTCGAGTATTTCATACTTGGGGCCCTTGAAACCTTTGAAGATGGGAGTGATGGTGCGCTTGCGACCGATCACTTCACCCATGAGGATGGTGTCGGCCATCCGCGGCGAGCTGCGCATGGCCGGGGGATCCAACTCAAACCAGCGATTCGTTCCGTAACTCGTTGGACGGGGGATCGTCTTATCGAGGCCATCGACCCCGCGCAACGTCACCATGTCCTTGTCGTTTGGGCACCGTAGCACTTGCTTGTTCTTGACGTACGGCATGATGCGTTCGTACCACGGCAACAGGTTTCCCTCGAATTCCTCACCCTCTTCGGCCGGCTCACCGGGCTCACTGATATGGCGCTCGCCACTGGTCTCCGGATCGTCCGCAATCGGATTGCCGGTAAACTGTCTGGTGCGATCGGTCGGAAACAACTCGTCATGGTCGGTGAGATACATCTGGAGCGCCTGACCCATCTGTCGGATATTGGACAGGCACTGCGTCCGCCGTCCGCGCTCGCGGGCGTTGCTGATCACCGGCAGCAACAACCCGGCCAGGATGGCAATCACGGCGATGACCACCAGCAACTCAATCAACGTGAAACCAGTTCGCTTGTCCATTTCAGGTCTACACGCCTCGATGATATACGTACCACTCGAAGCATAGCACACTCAGGGCGGCGAGGATGAGCCATTTCCAGATTTCGCGGTTGCTGCGCGTGCCGGTCTTCGCCTGGACTTTGCTTCCGCTCAGTTCGATCGAGTCGCGGGGCTGAATGTCGGACTCGCGCTTGTTCAACAGGCTGATGCCGACTGTCTTCTTGAACGCATTGCCGCCGCGCAATTCGTACTTGCCCACGCGGTCGGTGCGTTCCAACGCGACTACGCCCTTGCTCGCCTCGAGTCGCATGGTCGTCTGGTCCGGCAGCGTGACTTCCACGGTCTTCACGCCCTCGGGCACCGGGACCAGCACGGCGTCGCCGGTGTGGCGCTGCGTGGTTTCCTCGCGGCCCTTGCCGGCGCTGGCCAGCCAGCGGACGGAGTTGTGAATGAAAATCGGAAACGCCGGCCGCTTCCACCAGAGCGACTTCATGAAGTCGAGCCCGCACCAGACCGTGCGCTTGCCGTCCTTCTCGCCGGCGACTACCAGCGCACCGTTCTCGACCTCGACCACGCTGCGCCCCCAGTCTTTCGTCTTGCCCACGGTGGCTTCGGCGATGGGGATGTCGCCCAGACTCAGCCAGCGCGTAACCGGGTGCTGCCGGTCCCACTCGACGATGACGGGGTTCCTGACCGTGCCGCGCGCCGTGACGGGCGCGGTGGGCGTGATCGCATCAATCAGCATCACGCTGGCGTCGGGCAGCTCCCTCGGCGCATAACCGTCGAAGATGACCACGTCGAAACCCTTCACGGGTTTGAAATCGAGTGGCTTCATGCGGGTGAGCTTGATTTGGGCGTCCACGTTAAGGCAGCGCTCAAGCACAAAGTTATCGTTGGCGACCAGCAGCACGTCGATGGTCTCGCGCGGGGTCAGTTCGGCATAGGCGACATTGTCGGCCGCCAACTCGTCCTCGTGATCGAATTTCGCGCTGATGAGCCCGCTTTCGAACCCGAGGTTCTCGAACAGTTCGCTGTGTTTGCCCGGGCCCTCCTTCGTCGCGCGAGGCACGGTGATGCGGCGCGGCGCGACCAGCGAGTCGTTGCGAAGCAGCTCCAGGACGGTTTCGACGATGCGGTCGGAGAAGTTTTCGACCGTCACGAAGACCTGATAGGTCGAACTTGCGGTGTACGTGCGTCGCACATCGAGCGCGGTCAGCGCGACGTTGTTGTGTCCTTTGCCGAACTTGACGAAACGCATCTCGGCGCCGCCGAGGCTCAAATCGCTGAGCTTGTCGGTGGCGCCATCGCTGAGCAAATAAATAGTGCTGCGCGGTTGCCCCTTGATGAGCGACAGCGCCAGCACCACCGCTTCGCGCAGATTGCTGGTCGAGTCATGGACCGTGGCGGCGCGCAGCTTGGCCTTGAGTGCGCCCTTGTCGGTGGTGAACGCCGACAGCAGCTTCGTCTTCTCGGCGGCCTGGATGAGCATGAGCTTGTCGCCGGTGCTCATGCGGCCGACCATTTCCAGTGCCTGGCCCTTCGCGCGCTCGAAGCGCGAGGGCTTCAGGTCGGTGGCGCCCATGCTGGCCGAGGCATCGAGGATGATCGCCAGATTCTGGCCCTGGTACGAAGTCGTCAGCACGTACGGCCGCGCCACGCCCAGCACGACCAACGTCAGGATGAGCAGTTGCAAAAACAGCAGCAGGTTCTTGCGCAGCTTCTGAATCGGCGCGTTGGCCTGCACGTCGAAGATGGCCTGCTGCCACAGCAGCACCGACGGCACCGTGAATTCCTTGCGCTTGAGCTTGAGCAGGTAGAGCAGGATGATGACGCTGAGCAGCGACAGGAACGCCAAATTGAGGGGGGTGATGAAGTGCATGACACTATCAGTTTGGCAAACCGAACACAGGACCGCCTAGGCAAATCCCACCCAGCCAAAGCGGCCGGGAACGTGATTGTCGGCGTGCGGCGTCAGCGTGGGCGACCAACACTGGTACTCATCGCCGCCGCGATTCTGGCGGCGGTCGCGGTCGATGCGGTACAGATTCAGCGGCATTTCGTCGTGCTTCTGCGGAGGTCCGCCCAACTCGCTCCACGGAATGGCCAGTTCGGCGCTCCACCACTGGTCGCGCGTGCTCAAGTCGTCGAGCGTGCCCTCAACTTGCACCGCCGTGCGCAAACTCGCGCAATCCCATTCGCGCTGGAATGTGCAACCGTCTCGAAATCCCGTGGTGTTGACGACCTTCAGGTCGAGCACGACATTGTGCGGGCTGACCTCGAACTCGAAGTAGGTCGAGGTCTCGCCCTCGGTCACTCCGCCCGGCGCGATGAATAACTCGACGACCTCCTGCTCGTGGATCGGTTCGTCGCGCTGGCGGTAGCTGCCCCAAATGTCGTCATCAGTGCACAGGAAGGCCGCGTATAGGAACTTGCTGTTCCAGCCGAGCTTGGCATACGTGCGCTGCACGCAGTCGCGGCCATTGAATTGCTTGAATGGGCCGAGCGCCGTGAAATTGATCCAGGGCCACTTGTTCCAGACGCCGTCGATCGGGTAGTCCAGGGGCACGTGCTTGACGATGTAGGTCGGGATTTCAAATTCTGACATGTTCAGACTCTTCGCTTCGCCCGGCGCTGGTTCCTCCTGTTACACTGTCGGCGATTCATTCTCAGGAGAGAAACACATGCCGGTTTTCCAGCACGATTATCTGCACGCCGTCACGCGCGGCATCTTCGAATCCGCCGGCGTCCCGGTCGACGAGGCGGGCATCATTGCCGATCGACTGGTGTCGGCCAATCTCGTCGGCCACGATTCTCACGGCGTCATCCGCATTCCGCAGTACGTGCCCATTCTGCAGAAGGGTGAAATCAAGCCCGGCCAGCCGATTCGGCTCGTGCGCGAGACGCCGACCACCGCGCTCATCGACGGCAACTGGGGATTCGGTCAGGTGGTGGCGACGAAGGCAACGCAGCTCGCCATCGACAAGGCGCTGGCAAATGGCGTGAGTGTGGTGTGTGTGCAAAACCAGTATCACGTCGGGAGACTCGGCGACTTTCCCGAACTGGCCGCGCGCACGGGGCTTATCAGCATGGCGACGGTGAATGGCTGCGGCGCCGGCCAGCGCGTGGTTCCGTTCGGCGGCGCGGAAGGACGGTTCGGCACCAACCCAATGGCGTGGGCAATTCCGCGCCGCGATCACGAGCCGATCGTCCACGACTTCACCACCTCGGTGGTCGCCGAAGGAAAGATTCGTCTCGCGAAGAACCGCAGCAAGCCGGTTCCCGACGGCTGGCTGCTCGACGCCAACGGCCAGCCCACCAACGATCCCGCCACGCTGTACGGCAATCCGCCCGGCTCGATACTGCCGTTCGGCGGCGTGGTGGCGCACAAGGGGTACGGACTTAGCCTGGTCGTCGACATTCTCAGCGGCGCGCTCAGCGGCGCGGGCGTATGCCGCCCCGGACCAACTCGCATGGGCAACGGCATGTTCATCGAGTGCTTTCGCGTCGATGCGCTCATCGACCCCGAAGATTTTTACGGCGCCGTGGAGACGCTCATCGCCCACGTGAAGAGCACGCCGACGCTACCCGGCTTCGACCAGGTGCTGCTGCCCGGCGAGCCGGAGCTGCGCACGCGCGCACAGCGGTTGCAGGACGGCATAGACGTCGAAGACGAGACCTGGAGACAGATTGAGCAGGCCGCGGCGATGGTGGGTTACGTGATGCCCGCATGACCCTCCGCCGCGAAGATGACTACGTAGACCTGCCGCCGGAAGTGCGCGCCAATCCCAAACCTGATCAATGTCATTGCTGACGACAGCCTCGACAAACTTCTTGAACACGGCTTCCGCCTGCTTTGGCACGACGAACTGTCGGTCTTGATTCGCGGCCGTGAAATTCGCAACGATAAGCAACAGGCAAGCTGCCAACATGCGGAACTCTTCAACTTTCACATGCCCCAGTATCCGTTGAGCATGTGCTGTTAGGAATGAAGTCGTTGTGAACTGGAGGCAACGGAGGCTGATGCCAGCAATCGCCCACGCTCACGCCGAACTCGAGCAGCAGTCCGCTCAGGCGCGCCAGCGGGAGACCGACGACGTTGAAGTAGCAGCCGTCCAGGCGCTCAACCAGTACCGAGCCGCGTCCCTGAATGCCGTACGCGCCGGCTTTGTCGAGCGGTTCGCCGGTGGCGACGTACGCTGCGATCAGTTCGTCGCTGAGCGAGGCGAACGACACCAGCGTTGCCACATGGTCCGTCACTTCGCGGTTGTTGCAGCGCAGGCAGAGCCCGGTGACGACTTCATGGGTGCGTCCCGACAAGCGCTGGAGCATGGCGACCGCTTCGTCCGCATCCGCCGGTTTGCCCAGCACCGCGTCACCGAGCGCTACGACGGTGTCGGCCGCCAGCACCAATCTGCCCGGCGCCGCGAGCGTGGCGGCGTGAGCTTTGCGTTGCGCGTTGCGCGTGACCAGTTCGGCGGGGGTGCGGATGCGGTCGGCGGTCAACTCTTCCGCTGCGGTGATCAGCACCTCAAACGGCACGCCGATCAATCGCAGTAGTTCTGCGCGACGTGGCGAGGCGGAGGCGAGTACCAGCGGCAGCACGCGGCGACTATTCCGCGCGCGCGGCAAATAGCCCGAGCGCAAAGACCACCGAAGCGCCGAGGCTGAAAAACATCATCACGGCCGCCGGCATGATCTTTTTCGTCCTGGTGTAGCGCACAGCGAAGAACACTAACAACGCCAACGCCTGGAGCAAAGCCAGGCCGAGTCCGGCGGTGTAGGGCGGGTTGCGGGCAAAGAACCAGGCCGCGGCCAGAATCGTCCCCATGGCCATGCCCATCAACAGCGAGGCCTTGCTCTTGGCGGTGGCATAGCCCATCACTCCGCCCAGCGCCACCAGCGCGGCGTAAACGAGGATCGTGGTCTTCGCGAGTTCAACCATGGTTGGCTCCTGTTACGTGGCCTTCACTTCGACGAACGTGCGCGCGATTTTCCCGTCCTTCGCCACACAAACGAAATAGCCCTTCTCCCTGGTCCCGTCGTGGTTGTTGCGCTTGAGCGCGCAGCAGCGGTTGGTCGTCACCACCGCCTTGCCGACCATGCGCTCGGTGAAGCCGTGGAAGTGGCCGTTGAACACGGCCTGCAGATTCAGGTCCTTAAAGCGCTCCAGTACAACATCGGCATTGAGGGGGCGGGTCGGCGTCATCGGTCCCAACGGGAAGTGCGTGAAGACAACAGTGGGCTTCGCGCGGTCGAGCTTCGGCACTTGCTCGTCCAGCCACTGTATCGTGTGCGGCTGCACCGTGGTGTTGTTGTACTTCTGGCCTTCGCTGGTGTCGAGGCCGACGATTTGCCAGCCCTTGTGTTCGAACCGGAAGTCGAGGCTTTTTGGAAAGTGATCTTCATACGGCTTGCGGTCGATCGGCGACACGTAGTCGTGATTACCGATGACGACGTGATACGGGAGACCGAGCGTCTTGTACACCTCGCGCGCGCCGCCAAGCTCCGCCACCGTGCCGTGATCGCACAGGTCGCCGGCAATGAGAACGAAGTCCGGCTTGGGTGTCGTGGCCTTCATTTGCGCCATGACCTTTGCCAGGAACTCGCCGCACTGCTCGTCGATATAGTGCGTGTCGTTGACGGCGATGAACGAGAACGCGCCGCCTTGCCCGTTGTCTTGCGCGCGCAGTGCGCCCGGCCAGAGGCCCATCGCCAGCAGACTGCCGACACTCCGCTCCAGAAAATCACGGCGCTTAACAGTTTGCAGCATTTTCGCTCAGTGCCTTCTGAACGGCGTTGATTATGTCGATCTGAACGAATGGCTTATTCATCACACAGAATGCGCCCTTCTCAATCGCCTTCTCATTGATCCCCTCGTCGCCCAGGCCTGTGATGATGATAATTGGCAAGTCCGGTTGCAACTCCCTGAGGTGATCGATGGTAGATATGCCATCGAGCCCGGGCATCATTATGTCGAGAAGCACAAGGTCGTAGTGGTTGTTCCGGACCTCCACCATTGCGCGGTAACCACTTTCGACGCATTGGATGTCGTAGTCCGGGCTCAGGATCTGTGAAACCATCTCGCGCATGGAAGAATCGTCGTCAACCACAAGAATCCTATCCGCCATCGTTCCATCTCCTCGTCAACCACCGGGTTGTTTCACAGTTGTTCCTAGGTTGCTTCTGGTCCCAACTCCGACCCGATGCCCGCCAAGGTCGACACCGACCTTAACCTCGTAAGGCCGCCAACCACGCCAAAGATTTCGTCCATAAAGTGTCACTGCAATCTCCGTGAGGTCACTCAATCGCACGAGTTTCTTCGTTAGCAGCGGAACAGACGTTAGAACGCCCTTGATTCGGATGAGATTGTCGATTAGGTCTTCAAGTTCGGCGTAACTCATGCCTGCGTCTGCTACCTCCGCGGGCAAGTACTCAGCAGGATTGTGAAGACGCCACGACGGCATGCTGCGAAGCACCAGCTCATCGCGGTCGTTCAACTCAGGTGGCGTAGTTCCACGGATTGAAGCTGGTGCAATTCTACATCGTCGCGACTGGAATACGAAGAAGCCGGAAGGAAGAACGCTGCCGGCCATAGCGAGGGAAAAATAAATGGTGTACGCTTCAACAAAGTTGGTAGCGACCAATCCGAGAACAACAAATGTGCCCAGATCGCTAACGCTCATGGCGACAACGCATAAGACCGGAACCCGATTCCAGAATCTAGCACCTTCGCGTGGGACATAGTTAAGTTGACTCCAATAGGTACAATCGGCGACTGTTACCATTGAAGCCACAGCGGCAATAAAGGCTGAGAGATTGACGACAAACGGCGACGCCGCCGAATTGACGAAGACAATAACGATTACGGCCGCTGGAACAATGACGTACGGCGCGTTGCCTATCCACGGTTGATGCTTTTCCAGCCATTTGCGTGCCTCATCTTGGCTGGTTGCATCCAGTGCTGATAGGGTCAACCCGCATACCGGAAATGCGCAAATCACGACTGCCACAATATAGCCAACGATTTCTGGCGCCCACATCGATGCAAACGGTGGAATCGCCAAAATCAGGCTTGCAACGAAAGAGGTCACCAGAGCCTTTTCAAACCGCTTAGCTCTCCCATTGCGCGCGGTCAGTTGTTTCTCCTTTTTTTTGAAATAGCGAAAAGCCGAGGGCATGACCGAGCACCAAAGATGTCTCGTTCGGCGGTTTTCCAACATGAGAACTGGAACGTAGATGACGAACAGGGCAGATGGAGTTAGTGCGCCGAAAACTAGTGTGATTCGGGCAATACTTGGGTAGACAAGCTGTGTCGTGATGGCAACGACCGCTAAAATGACACCAACTACAGCAGAAAGATAGAGGCTGCCCAGCATGACGTCTACCAGCCGATGTCGTCTGTCCACGTAACATGCGAAGCGGAGGAAGAAGTAGAAGGCGCCCGGCAGAACTGTTGCCCATAGAATAATCACAGTTGTTTTGAAGAGGATGTCGAGCGATGCTTCTTGCCATCTGAACGTGCGAGCCAGTAACGCATTGTAGCCAGTGACCCACGCCATGCAGAATAGAATCGATGCTCCCGCGATGGCTGCGGCTTTGCGGATATGCGACGATTGCGGATAGACGCGCTGGCGCGCACGGGAAACGTAGTAAGTGACGGCTTTGCGCGACCTTCCGTGTAATGCGAAGAATTCCGCGCGCATCATCTCAACTACAGACTCTGGGAACTCTCTCTCATCAGACTTGGCAATGTAATCATCGACCACATCATGTGGGATTCTCCGCACTTTCTCTGCCAAGCTTTCAGCTTGTTTAGTCATTCCTTGGTATCGCAAGACGGAGGAGTGGAGAAGCACAGGGCGCGGATCTTCTGGCAATGCATGAGCTGCGGCTCGGAGATACGTGCGCGAATCGGCATACCTGACCGCGTCAATTCGCTTAGCTGCTGTTTCAAGCGCTACCGCTCCGGCTTCGCTTTCTGCCTTGTCGAACGCGAGCTCAAGTTCGGAACAAACGATGGCGACAACGCGATCACAATTTTGCAGCGGACCAGTGATCCGTGGGTCAAGGGGATCAATCCCCGCGCCGAACCTTGTTTTGATGTGCTGTGTAAGAGCGAGAGATTCCTCGCCATTCCGCAACCAGTAGAGATAACGAAGCAGAAGGAAGGGCAACGGATGGTCCCGAAGGATGTGCGCTGAACGCGCTAATTGCTCCTCCGCCATGCCATAGTCCCAGAGCTGTAGTGCTTTGACCCCTTCTCGCAGCGCAGTTTGCGCTTCTGTGACAGTGCTCGCAGAGGCAGAATCATCGAAGACGCGATTCAACTCAAATAATAGCGCGTGCTTTAGATCGGCGCGACCAGAGAGGAGTTCGTGGGTCTCGATCGTGCTGCGAACTATGTCTCGCCCGAACTTCCGAGTGATGATCCTTCGCAAGATCTCCGATTCGTGGCCGTTCTGCCACCACACGACGTACCGCAATATCAGTCGAACAATGGGGTCACCAATCAGGGCACGTGACGCCTTGTGCAGCAATGTTTCGGCCAGCTCATACTGCCATTCGTCCAGGCGCTGGATGGCTTCCTTCAGCAAGTCAGTTCCCAGCTCCTTCAAGCGACCGTCGCCGTCCTCGTATCTGATGTATTCTCCTGAGTCCGGCGTAGTCAGGAGGTACACATGACGCTTTTTTGCCTGAACGCGCTGGTCGTGCGGCAGCAACGTAGCCTGGCCTGTTGATTCCAAGCGCTCAAGGTCTTCACGCGAAATGACAAACCCACGCAATATGTCTTCCTCGTGAACATACGGGGGGACGATTATCCCGTCGTTCTTCAAGGCATTTCTCGACGTCGCGAAGATAAGCTGGGGATAGTCTGGCGTTTGCTCATTCGTCGTCTTGCCGACGTACCCGACAATCCAAACGCTTCGCAGTGGAAAAGTTCGAACACCCGGCGGGCTCGCCATCTGAGGAGCGCCCGCATCGTCGCGTTGCAATAGAAAATCCCTGTTCACCGGTGCATCCTCCGCCCAATCTGACAGATCAACCGAGGTACTGCAGGACAAAATTATTCGTGGTGCCGAAGACACCCGGTTCTTCCAAAACTGTCCCCCGCTGCCTGGCCCTCTGAGCATACCCGATTAAGGAACCGGACGCATCGAGCTGCCCATCTTTCGCACGGTAGGAGAGCACCGCAAAGTTCCCTGCGGCTAATTCGACCAAATCCTCCTCTTCGAGTTCCGAGCAAACCGCCGCCAGAATCACACCACGCAGAGAGAGGTCCGTTTCGAATCGCACTTCCCACGTGACGGTTCGGACGTCCTGTGGCCCAGGGAAATCGCGATTCTCCCAATAATCCGGATCTCCCAGCACATACTTCCGAGTGTTACCGAACAAGGTGGCGATGAACTCGGGCAGCGTGTCGTTACGATAGTCCGGCACGGTGTGTGAATGCTGGTCAAGCCACTGTTTCCGGGTGACTCCTCCTGGAATGACGACGCCCGGCCCGTGCAGTCCACCGCTGTCGAATGAGCACGCAGCAGAGTCGTTGCTTCTGAATTCTTCAACATCCGCAGCAATGACTATCGTCCTTCGGACCGTGATGTCTCGCCCCGGTCTCGCCCCTCCGAGGAAACAGAAAACACAGTCGTCCGTTCCTAAATCAATCCTTGATGGAAGTGGGCCCTCTTCGCGGAGGCCGAGACGTTGAAGTTCGCGGCTTGAGAGCAGTCGCTGTTGACTCACTGCCGAAAGAAGACCTGACCTGGGTGAGTCTCTTACATGCGACGGCATATCTTCTCGAAAGTCCGCTTCCGCGTGGACGAGTGGCAAACGGTGAGAGTAACTTCTCGCATCGGATTCTTGCTGGCGAATCGTGGCTGCGTCAAGTCCCTTGTCCTCTCGCAACTGGCGAAGATTTTCACGAGTCGGGTTTGTCTGTTGCATCAATCACTCCCCGGTGCACACTCAACTCCGGTGTGTGGATTTGTCACGAGAAATACGCCGCAGGATTGCAAAATACTTCGCATCTTCGAAATTTTTTTAATCGAGATTCTCTTTAGAAGTTGAGATTGCATGATTAACGTCCCTTCCACCAGTCGTCCAGCTTGCGCACAAGTTGGCGCACGCGTTCGGGATGTGCGGCGGCGAGATTGGTTTCCTCGTGCGGATCGTGCTCAACGTCGTACAGTTCGGCCGGTGCGCCGGCGGCGAACCAGATGAGCTTCCAATCGCCGTCGCGTTCGCGCGCGCGCAGCCAGCGATGCGTGAGATTCAACCACGGCTGCTGCAAATCCACCGCGGTATGCACGAACAGCTCGCCGAACACTGCGTTCCGTCGCAGCTTGCCTTTGCCCGCCGCCGCCGCAAGCAGGCTCAACCCCGGCAACTGCTTGGGCGGCGTGACGCCGCACGCGCGCAGCATCGTCGGTGGCAGGTCGATGGTCGACACCAGATCGTCGTGGCCCCCGGGCTTGATCCTGTGCGGCCAGCGCAGCAACACGGGCGTGCGCAGGCCGCCGTCGTATGGACTCAGCTTGCTCTTCGGCGCGAAGTTGCCACGCGTGCGCCGCACTTCGCCGGTTTCCTGAATCCAGCCGTTGTCGATGACGAAGACTACCAGCGTGTTGTCGCGCTGGCCCTTGCGATCCAGCCAGCCGAGCAACTCACCGCAGGTCTCGTCGAACCACTCGCACATCGCATAGTACTTCGCCAGCTTCTCGTGACGGCCGGGCAACTGGTACTTCTGCAGCAGCCGCGCCGGCGGATTGTGCGGCTCGTGCGGCAGCATGGGCGCGTACCAGACCAACCACGGCGAGGGGCCGCTCTGGTCGATGAAATCGTAAATCGGTTGCATCGTCTGGCGACCAATAATCAGTCCTTCGTCGCCGTGACGGCCTTTGGTCGTCATCCCGTGCGTGAAGCCCGCGTTGCGGTAGTGGCCTTCCCAGAACTTGCCGGTCTGCAGACTCCGATAGCCGCGCGCGCCGAGCAAACGCGGAACCGCGGGCGCTGCCTGGATAAACGGATGCATGGCCGCGCGGTCCACCCCAGCGGGCGGATCGTTGCAGCAAATCTTGTGTTGATGGCCGAACAGCCCGGTCAGTAGCGTTGCGAGACTCGCGCGGCAAAGACTGGTAGGAACATACCCGTTCGAAAACACCGCGCTCTCGGCGGCGAGTTGGTCGAGGTGGGGCGTGTTGACGAGCTTGCTACCCATGAAGCCGAAGTCCATCCAGCCCATATCGTCGCCGATAATCATCAGCACGTTGGGCGGACGTTCGGCCGACCCCACGGGGAGGGTCATGATCAGCGCGGTGACGAGAATGAGGCCGAGCAGGCGTACGGTCATGTGGCTCGCTCCATTGAGATATTTTCGCTGCTCAGAATGACTCACTCTGGTGATTTCGAGCGAACCGGGGAATCGCCCAGCGCAATCATCAGCACGCTTACGCTTCGACGCTCCTGCTTGCGAGCGCGGACTTCCACCTGCGGCGGCAAATCGATCCACGCGCACAGCGCGGACGGCGGTGACTTTCCCAACGCTGCCCGGACTTCGCGCTGCCAGCGGGTT
>Ga0247727_10015404_pt1 | contig 12544 bp, 12 predicted proteins | sample WisWelCaveWW1625_FD_202498 | JGI IMG/M metagenome (GOLD analysis project Ga0247727, IMG submission 202498) | Biofilm microbial communities from Wishing Well Cave, Virginia, United States - WW16-25 | ecosystem: Environmental > Aquatic > Deep subsurface > Groundwater > Cave microbial mat | place... | reverse complement strand
CAGCCGGTGGCGTTGAAGGCCGGCCCCAGCCCGTCGGCGGCCGTCTCGACTTCGGTGAAATCTTCGAGTCCCAGGCGGAAGCGCTCGAACTCGGTCGGGGTGAGGCCGGGCAGAGGACTGCCGGGCGGGTCCTTGGCGTTTTGGCCGAAGGCAACCGCCAGGGCCAGGGCCAAAGCGATTCGCAGGAGCAGGGCGCGCATGGTAGTGAACTCCGAAGACTACAGTGGTGTCCCGGCTAACTGTTCACAAACGGTGGGGCGGCCTTCAGGCCGCGGCCGGGCTTTAGCCCGGCCCTGGCGGGGACTGAAGTCCCCGGCGGGCTGAAGCCCGCCCCACAAGCTGTCAAGGATTAAGTGGGACACCATACTACGGCTACTCGACAATCAGGACGCCGCGCATCACGTTGTGGCCGGCGCCGCAAGGCTTCGAGCACTCGAAGACGTAGCGGCCCGGACGCTCGGCGCGGTAAGTCACCTTGAGCTCTCCCTTGCCCCGCTTGGGGACGACCGCGTTGATCCCGGCCTGGGGCAGGCGAAAGCCGTGGTTGGTGTCCTCGCTGGTGATGCGGAACTCGACCACCGTCCCCGCGGGGACCTTCACCTGCGAGGGCACAAAGGCGAAGCGCTCGGCGACCAGGCGAACCACCCGCGTCTCCCCGGCCAGTCCGCCGGGCCAGGCCGCCGCCAGCACGAGAAGCAAGCCAGACCGAATAAGCATTAGAACCACCATCCAATCCCGAAATTCAACGAGTTGACCGCCCTCACCACCGAGCTCGCGTTGCGTAGAAAGGTGTAATCGAACTTCAGCGCCACGTCCGGCTCGGGGTAATAGGTCAGCCCGGTCACCCAGGCCGAGCGATCGAACTGCTTGAGCGGCTGAAACCCGGCGGGCATTTTGTTCTGCGTGTCGAAACTCTCGTAGCGGGCGAAGGCGACCAGCTCGTGCTTCCAGCGGCGGGGGAAAAGCCCGGCCGCCGACTCCCAGTAGAAGCCCCGCAGCCGCTCGGCGACGTTGGGATTGACGCCGTTCTCCTGCTGCAGGGCGCGGTTCAGCTCCTCGGCGCGGCTGATGTCCACCTGGGCGAATTGGCCCCGGAAATCAAAACGCCCGACCCGATAGCGGCCGTCCACCTCGGCGACGCGGACCCGCGGGTTGATCCCGGGCAGATTGAATCCGGTGTGGCCGCGCCAGAAGCTGGCGCCGGCGGTCAGGCGCGGCAGGCCGCGATACTCCAGCCGTCCGGTCTGGGCCACGTTCCGAAAGCTCGATTGGAAGCCTTTCTGACGCCCGCCGCGCACTCCTTCCTGGGCGTCAAAGCCGGTCGCGTCGAGCGGCGACATCAGGTAGAACTTGTAGAGGAATCCGCCGCCCAGATCGCCGAAGACGCCCACGCCCGAGTCGAACCAGGTGGAGGGCAGAATGACCGTATCGACAAACGGGCGCTCGACGCCGTTAAAGGACGGCGGCTCGTGCCGCTCGTTGATCAGTCCGACCGGGGCGAGCAGGATCCCGCCGCGGAAGCTCAGGTACGGGGTGAGCAGAAAGTCCAGGTAGGCCTGCTCGAGCTCCAGCTCGCCTTTTTCCTCGCGGCCCTCCACCAGGGCGTGCTCCAGCTCGAGCTCGGACCAGAACTTGATCCGGTCCGAGAAGCTGTGCCCGAACAGCAGCACGAAGCGGTGGAAATCGAGCTGGCCGGGCTCGCCGCGGGGCTTGTTGAAGTGAAAGTCCATGTAGCCGGAGAAGGGCAAGCGGGACTCGCCGGCTTCGGATTCGGCGCCCTGCCGGGCGCGCATCTCCTCGACTTGCTTCTCCAGCTCGCCGACGCGGGTTTCCAGCCCCTCGACCTTCTGCGGCGGCGGTTGGGGCGGGGCTTGTCCTCGGGTCGCCGGGCCGGCCAGCAGGACCAGCCACCCTGCTATAACCACGGTTTTCATGCAATAATAGTCTTGAGGTAACCTTGTGCTAACCATGGTTAGTGCATAATCATAATTACACTTAACAGGAGCGATGTCAAGACCAAAGTTCGCCGTCTCCCGCGAAGACTACGTCAAGACCGTCTGGGAGCTGGCCCGGGCCGGGGAGAAGGTCATCTCCGCCCAGTTGTGCCGCGAGCTGGAGGTTTCCTCCGCCGCCGTGTCCAAGGCCTTGCAAAGGCTGGCGCGGGACCGGCTGATCGCGCTTTCGGCCGGGGGCGCCATCACCCTCACCGCCGAAGGCAATCGCCTGGCCGAGCGGCTGGTGCGCCGTCACCGCCTGGTCGAGAAGCTTCTCTATGAAGCCCTGGACTACCCGTGGGAGGAAGTGCACGAAGAGGCCGAGCGGCTCGAGCACGCCGTCTCGGACCGCCTGGAGGCGCGGATGCTGGCCCGCTACGGGGACAAATCGACCTGCCCGCACGGCTATCCGGTCGACCCTCAGTCCGACCACCGGGCCGCCGGCCGGCCGCTGGCCGAGTTCCAGGTAGGGCAGTCAGGCGCGGTAGCCCGGGTCTGGGAGAAGGATCCGGCCCTGCTGAAGCTGTTCGCCGCCATGGGACTCAAGCCGGGCGCGCGCGTGCGGGTGCTGCGCAGGCTGGCCGATGACACCTTCCAGATTCAGGTGGAGAACCGAATCCACCAGGTCGGCTTGAAGGCCGCGCGGGTGGTGTGGCTGGGATGAACCGATGCTGGCGGCGTCTCGAGCGCTTGGTCAGCGGAACCGCTTCCGGTGCTCCTTGAGGAGGCAGCGGTCCATCACCACCGCAAGGCCCGCGGCGCGCGCCTTAGCGGCGGCCTCGTGGTCCCAGACCCCCTCCTGCATCCAGATGGCGCGGGCCCCCACCCGGATGGCCGAGTCCACCACGGTCGCGACCGCCTCCCGCCGCCGGAAGATATTTACGATATCTACTGGCTCGGGCACGTCTTCCAGCCGGGGGTAGGCCTTTTCCCCCAGCGCCTCGGTCAGGTGGGGATTCACCGGGATGATCCGGTATCCCCGGCTCTGCATGTACTCGGAAACGCCGTGGCTGGCCCGGAAGGGCTTGTCCGACAGCCCGACCACGGCGATGGTCCGGGCCGAGCTCAGCAGCCGCCCGATTTCTTGCTCGCTCATCGGTTCCATGTTGTTCCCGCCGGGCCGCGGCCAGAAACCGCGTCACCTCGCGCTCGCTCAGGGGCCGGTGCCGGCCCGGCGGAAGGCTTCCCAACTCCAGGAAACCGATCCGCACCCGCTTCAACTTCTCCACCCAGAACCCCAGGCGACGGAACATCCGCCGGACCTGGTTCTGCCGCCCCTCGACCAGGGTCACCTCGAGCCAAGGGTTAGCGCCGAGCCGGAGGCGGCGGATCTGGGCCGGCGCCGTCCGCCGCCCGTCCAGGACGATCCCCTCCCGGAGCTTTCCCAGTACCGCTTCGTCCGGGCTCCCGCTGGTCTTGACCAGGTAGGTCTTGGGAAACAGCCGGCCGCGGGTCATGATGACGTTGGCGAACTCGCCGTCGTTGGTCATCAGCAGCAGGCCCTCGCTGTGGTAGTCGAGCCGGCCGACCGGATACAGACGCTCCCGCACCCCGCGCACCAGCTCCATCACGGTGGGACGCCCCTGCGGGTCCGAGGTGGTGGTGACGCAGTTCTTGGGCTTGTTCAGCATCAGGTAGACCTGCTCCGGCGGTCCGGCCAGGAGCTTGCCTCCCACCCGGATGTGGTCTCGCGCCGGATCCGCCTTGGTCCCCAGCTCGGTGACCACTTGTCCGTTGACCGCCACGCGGCCGGCCAGGATGAGCTCCTCGGCTTTGCGCCGGGAGCTGACTCCGACCCGCGCGAGGATCTTTTGCAAACGTTCGGAGGTCCCGGTTCGTTCGGCCATGACCCGCCTCGCTCAAAGCGGCGCTATTCGAGGATGGCCGCCCGGGCCAGCTCCTCGAACTCCTTCAGGGTAGGCAGCTCGCTCAGGTCATTCAACCCGAACTGCAGCAGGAACTCCCGGGTGGTGCGGTACAGGATGGGGCGCCCCAGAACCGCCTTGCGCCCGGCGGTCGAGATCAGCTTGCGATCGAGCAGCGTGCGGATCACCCCGGCCGCGCTGACTCCCCGGACCTGCTGGATTTCGGGCACCGTCACCGGCTGCTTATAGGCGATGACGGAAAGCGTCTCCAGGGCGGCCAGGGAGAGCTTCAAGGGCGGCTGCAGGGTCTTGACGAAGCGCCGCACCGCGTCGTGGTGCTCGGCCTTGGTAGAGACCTTGTAGCCGCCGGCGATGGCCCGCACCTCGACGCCTCGCTCCGGCCGGCGGGACTCGGCCACCAGCTCGGCCAAGGCGGCCTCCACCTGCGCTTTCGGCCACTCCAATCCCCGGGCCATCTGCTCGATGGTCAGAGGCTCCTCGGTCACGTAGAGAATCGCCTCCAGCAGGGCCCGCCGCTCCGGCCCGCGCTCCGGGGCCTGCTCGATCACCGGCTCGGCCGCCGCCGTCAACGTCCCCTCAGACATAGCGCTCCTCGATGGCCAGAAGCGGCTCCTCCGCGCTGAACACCGTGTCGAACCGCTTGTGCCTGCGGATCAGGATCGGCCCGAAGATCTCCTTCTGGTGAATCACGATGGCCTGCAGCCGGACCAGCTCGAGCACGGCCAGAAACAGGGTAACCAGCGGCCGACGCCCCGTCTGGCGCTCCAGCAGCTCCTGCAGCGACAGGGGCTCATCGCTCGACTGCAGCAGGTTCCGCAGCAGGCGGATCTGCTGGGCCACGGTTACGTCTTCGCCGGCCACCTCGAAGCCGGCCCGGTTCTTGGCCCGCTCCAGGATCTGCTCGAAGGTCCGGACCAGATCGATCAGGGTGACCGCCAGTCCCGGCTCGGAATCCTCCTCGCGAAACTCGCCGATCCGCGGATTGGACCAGACGTGCTCCTCGATCATCTGCTTCTGGCGCAGCATCTCCCCGGCCCGCTTGTACTTCTCATGCTCGACCAGCCGATCGACCAGCTCCCTCCGCGGATCGCCGGGCTCCTGGCCGGGCAGAACCGGCTCAGACGGCAGCAGCATGCGCGACTTGATTTGAATCAGGGTCGCCGCCATGAAGACGAATTCGCCGCCCAGGTCCACGTTGAGCGACTCGGCCTGGCGCAGGTAGTCCAGATACTGTCCGGTGATGCGGGCGATGGGGATATCGTAGATATCGATCTGCTGCCGCCGGATCAAGTCGAGCAACAGGTCCAGGGGACCCTGGTACTTCTCCAGCCGCACGTTGAGAGGAGAGGCGTCGGCGGGCGTCATAGGCGCAGCAGGGAATTGCACAGTCGCATGGCCGGACCAAAGAGCCATTCATCGAGCGGCGTGTACCAGAAAGCCACCAGAAGGATCAGGAACCCGAACCGCCCCGCGCGGCCGTACCAGTCCTGCAGCCGGGCCGGCAGCAGGTGGCGGAAGATATGGCTGCCGTCCAGGGGCGGAACGGGCAGCAGGTTGAAGATCCCCAGCACGACGCTGATCACCAGCACCCGATGGAGCAGCCAAGCCAGGGGGTTCAGCAGGGAACCGGCGATGTCGGGCCTCCCGGTCAAAGCCAGCCGCTCGACCACCCGGGCGCCTTCAGCGGAAGCTAGCCGGATGGCCAGCAGCGCGCCCAGGCACAACAGGGCGGTCATCAGGTTGCTCGCCGGTCCGGCGGCCGAAACCAGGATATCGTCTCGCCGGGGATGCCGCAGCTTCCGCAGGTCCACCGGGGTGGGCTTGGCCCAGCCCAGCGTCAGGCCGCCCAGCGCCGTGACCGCCGGGAAAATCACGGTCCCGAACAGCTCCGCGTGGCGCAGCGGATTCAGCGAGACGCGCCCCAACAGCCGGGCCGTCGAGTCGCCGCAGCGGTCTGCTACCAGCGCGTGCGCCGACTCATGCACGCTGATGGTGAACAGAAAAGCCACGAAGCTGAACAGGACCAGCAGCGCCGTATCGCTCACCGTTCAGCCATCTTAGCAGGAGCGGCGCAGCCTGTCAGGCCCTGGCGGCGCTAGGGCGAGTTGCTGCCATGCCGAAACCACATGCTTTGGGCACGCATCGCCTGCTTCAGTGAGGATCTGCGTCTGGAACAGAACTTGTGGGGCGCGGAACTGGAAAACGGCTCCCGTCCGGACCTCCGCCGCCATGAGCTTGCGGTTCGACGCCACGTAGAAAAGCTCCTTGCCGTCGCGCTGCCATTCGGGTTGAACTCCCCCGCCGGTGGGAACCTGCCACTTGGCGCCGGTCGGCGGGAACGGCTGCACGAAGATCCGTATTGTTTCCACCCAGGCGAACGCGGCCCGGCAGATGCAGCTCGCGCTCGAGCTCTATGGTCCGACCGGGATTGTCACCGCGTTGCTCTGCTTCCCGTTCATGGTCAGGACCACCGGAATATTCGCCGCTGCCCGAGTGTTGGGAGGAATGCGCAGGTTGACTTGGTTCAAGGCGACAAAACCGGGCGCAGCGCCGGCGAAAAGGATCTCCGCCGACGACCCGTCGATGGTGACCACCGGGTTTCCGACACGGTTCAAAACGGCGGGTTCGCCGGTCTCCAGCGGCGGCGATAACGTCCCCAGCCCGGTAACAAAGAGCACCACCACTTCATCCGGACGGGCCGGGTTCTGCGCGGTGACGGGCGTGACGCCATCCTGATGGAGCACGGCCGCCGCTCCCCTGCCATCTGCGGTCGTCGTGAATATGCCGGGCGCGACGGTATCGATCGAAACGGTTCGCGGCGCGCTGGTCTGGCCGGCAACGGTCACCCGGATGGTCGCCGACGTTCCTGTGACGTTGAAGGGAATCTGGATACCGAGCTGTCCGGGCGTCGAGTAGAAGAGCGGGGCCGGGACATTGTTGATCGTCGCGCTCGCACCGCCCAGGGTCGTGGTCAGCCTGCCATTCGCCCCAAAGCTCGAACCGAGGACGATCGTGCCGTCATTCAGGTTGGCGCCAAACACGGCCGCGAGCGATCCGGGCGCGACGGGCGCTGGACTCGGAGCAAAGCTCGCCAAGTTCGACTTCAAGTTGAAAGCCACCGGCTGAGCAGCCGGCTACCGCTTGCCCTGCCAGTTCAGCACCACCGTGATCGGGCCGGCGTCCGGCACCGAGTTGATCACCAGGAAGCGCCGGCCGTTGCCTGCGGCTATGTAAGCGTTGCGGCCGGTGCTCAGATTGAGGATCTGCGTCTGGAACAGAGCCTGTGGGGCGCGGACCTGGAAACCGGTTCCAGTCTGGACCTCCGCCGCCATGAGCTTGCGGTCCGACGCCACGTAGAAAAGCTCCTTGCCGTCTCGCCGCCATTGGGGTTGAAACCCCCCGCTGGTGGAAACCTGCCACTTGGCGCCGGTCGGGGGGAACGGCTGCACGAAGATCTCGAACTTGCCCGCCTCGTTGGAGGAGTAGGCGACCCATTTCCCGTCCGGCGAAAACCGCCCCTGCGCCTCCCAGGCTTCCGTTTGCGCCACCGCCACGGGCTGGCCCGCGGCAGCGCCGCCTTCGACGGGCAGGGCCCACAAATCGCTCTGGGTCTTCGTCCCCGTGGTATGTAACAGCAGGAAGCGTCCGTCCGGCGACCAGTCGGCGAGTATCAGGCTCCTGAAGGCGTCGCTGCGGAAGAGCAGTTGCTCGGTGCCGGCGCCGTCCGCGTTCTTGGTGTAAATGCCGAACAGGTCCTGGGGATTGGCAGCGAAGGCAATGCGGCGGCCATCGGGGGACCACAAGGGGCCGAGGTACTCGGAGGCGCCGAAGCTGAACCGCGAGAAAGCGTCGCGGGCCAGATCGAGCACCCACAGGGTTCCCTTGGTGGCTCCGTCCCGAACGACAACCAACCGGGTTTCGTCCGGCGACAGCCAGGGTTCCTCGTAGCCGCCGGGCGGGCCGGCCGGTCCAATGGATTTGCCCTGGCGGTCGAACCACGTCATTTGGGAGGCCGAGACGCCGCCACCGCGATAGGCCAGCAGGCCGGATTGGGAGGCGGAAAAAGCCGCCAGGCCCCAGAGGGCAGCGTGGCGCCACAGCCCATCGGCCACCGGCGCCGGCTCGCCGGTCAGCAAGTGACGGCGGTGATCGAACGGCTGGCTCATCAGCGTGGAGCCGCGAAGGAACAGTAGAGAACCGGTTGGCGCGCCGGCCGGCAGCGCGTAGATCCCCATCCGGTCGGTGTTGACCACCAGCCTGGTCTCCTTCGAGTCCAGTGAGCCGGCGTAAACGCCCCGGATGTTGGGCCGCGCCGAATAAACGTAGTAGAGGAAGCTCCGGCCGCCGGGCAGGAACTGCGGCCAGCGATGGGAGACTTCGCCGCGGGCCTCCTCGAGGGTAGTCTGAAGCGCAGGCTTGCCGCCGGCAGGGGAAACGCGATACAGCCCGTCGCTGTAGGTTAAGGCTAAAAGGATCCCCCCTTGCTGGCTCCAGGCGCCGCCCCGCGAATCGTTGACGTCGCACAGCGTCTGGGGCGAGCCTCCGGACAGGGGAATGCTTTTCAGCTTCTCCTCGGCAAAAAAGGCCAGGGAGCGGCTGTCGGGCGACCAGAAGGGGAAGGCGGCGGCGGCGGTGCCGGGCAGCTCGCGGGGCTCCAGCGAGTCCAGCGACCGAACCCAGAGCGTGACGCGGCCGGCGGCGCCAACGGCAGTAAAGGCCAGGTGCTTGCCATCGGGGGAAACAGTCACGCCGCCGTCGAGCATGGTCTTGGCAGGGGGATGAACGAAGAAGCGCGCCAGGGCCGGCTGGGGCGGGCTGGGACGGAAGAGGATGATCGCAGCCAGGACCGCCGCCAGCAGGGCCAGGGCGGCCGCAACCCAGGCCGCGAACCGGAACCGCCGCGGCGGCAAAACGGGTTTGGAGGCCTCTGCGGCGGAGGCGCCCGCCAGCGCCTCCAGGGCGAACCCCAGGTCGCGCGCCGACTGGAAGCGATCCTCGGGCGCTTTCTCCAGGCAACGCCGCAGGACGCGCTCGAGCGGCGAGGCTCCGGCGAGCTCCGGCGGATCGTGCTTGAGGATGGCGTTCAGGGCCTCGATGGCGGTGTTGCCGGTGAAAGCGCGACGCCCGCACAGCATCTCGTAGAGGATGGCGCCGAAGGCGAAGATGTCGGCGCGGTGATCGGCCGGCTGGGCGGCCACTTGCTCCGGCGACATGTATCCTGCCGTTCCCATCACCACGCCGGCCTGAGTCAACATCGGCGAGGTGGGGGCCTGGGCCGCCTCGCCGGGGTCCAGGTGGGTGAGCTTGGCCAGGCCGAAGTCGAGGATCTTGAGGCCGGCGCCCTTGGCGAGGAACAGGTTCTCCGGCTTGAGGTCACGGTGGACGATGCCCTTTTGGTGGGCGGCGGCCAGCCCGCGGGCGATCTCCACGGCGTGCTCGAGAGCCTTGCGCTGCGGCAGGGGCTCACCGGCGCCGAGTCGCGCCCGAAGTGTCTCGCCTTCGAGCAGCTCGGAGACGACATAGGGGGCGCCCTGATGGGTTCCGACGTCGTAAATGACCAGGATGTTGGGATGATTCAGCATGCCGGCGGCGCGGGCTTCCTGCTCGAAGCGCCGCAGCCGGTCCGGATCGCGGGAGAACTCGGAGGGCAGAACCTTGATGGCGACGTCGCGGCCGAGGCGGCTGTCGTGGGCTCGATAAACCTCGCCCATGCCTCCGGCGCCAATGGGGTGGAGGATCTGGTAAGGGCCGAGCTGGGCGCCGGCGGTCAAGGACACCGAGCAATGATAGCAGGAATTTCGGTGCTATACTCACCTGTTATCGGGAGGGAGGATTATGAAAGCGCTCAAGTGGACGGGGGCGGGCCTGCTCGGGCTGATCGCGTTGGCCGGCCTGTTGATTGCAGCGGCCTTGGCCTTCAACTATCGCCCCGGGGCTGTCCTGGGCCAGCGCCTGGAGGCAGCAAAGATCGAATCGCTGGAGGGCGGCCAGGTCGGCTTGTCCGATTATGCCGGGCGCGTGATCCTGGTGGCCTTTGCCACCAACGGTTGAGGCCCCTGCAACGCGGAGGCTCCGCGTCTGGAAAAAGACTTCTGGCGGAAATACCGAGACCAGGGCTTGCAGGTCGTGGGCATCAATCTGGACGAGCAGCGCGAAGAAGCGCAGCAGTTTCGACAGCGGCACCTGCTATCGTACCCCGTTCTTCTCGATCGGGGTCACAAGCTGTACCGGGATCTCCGTCGCGGCGATCTGGTGGACGCCCTGATCCCGGCCGATGTGGTGGCCACCCCGTATCACGTGATCCTGGACCGGCAAGGCGTGGTGCGCCACCGGGGAATGTTGTTCAACGAGGAGACCTTCCGGCGGATCATCGAGAAGCTCCTCTAGCAGCGGGCAGTTCATCTGCGTTCATCTGCGTTCATCTGCGGTTTCGGAGCAGTCCGGGACTCCAGGAACGGCCGCAGGGTCAGCCGGTCGAGCCGCCGCAAAGTGAACCACGGCAGGCGCATCCATTCCTCGACCTGGCGGCGGTCCCAGCTTTCCCAGCCGTCGTAGGGGGCGGCGATGAGCTTGCCGGTGAGTCCGGCGGCGTCCTCGGAGGCGAGAAACACCGCCAGGCGGGCGGCGAGCTCCGGCGGCACGCCTCCCTCGCCGGTCTGGCGCAGCCGCTCGATGCGTCCCAGCAGATCCCCGGCTCGCTCGCCGGCTTCGAGCACCGCGTCCTGCAGGCGGGTGTTCACCGCCCCGGGGGCGATGGCGTTGACCGTAATCCCCAGCTCGCGGACCTCCTCGGCGAGGGTCTCAGTAAGACGGACGACGGCCGCCTTGGACGTCCCATAGGCGCTGAATCGCGGCAGCGGCGCCGCGGCCCCGCCTCCGGAGAAGTTGATGATCGAACCCCGGCGGCGGGCGATCAGGTGGGGCAACACCGCCTGGCAGCACAGGAACGTGCCGTAGACGTTGACCTCCAGGGCCCGCCGCCACTCTTCCCCGTTCAGTTCCCAGAGGCGTCCGATGGGCCCGTAGACCCCGGCGCAGTTTACGAGGATGTCCACCTGCTGAAAGCTCCGCAGGGCGGCCTCGACCAGGCGGGCGACCTGGTCGGGCTGGGAGACATCCGCCGCCACCGCCACGGCGGCGCCGCCGCCGGCGATGATCCGCTCGGCGACCTGCTGGACTTCGGACAAAGTGCGGGCGGCCAAGACCAGCCGCGCGCCCTCGCCGGCCATCGCCAAGGACGTGGCCTCTCCGATACCCCGGCCGCCGCCGGTCACGATTGCTACCTGGTTTGCCAGCTTCAAGGTCGTGCCTCGCTAGTGTAGTGTCCAAGAAGTATGTGGACAGACTTGGGACACCGCTTGCTCACGCGCGCGGCTCGGTAAGCTCCTACAAATGCACCGATCCTGCCGAGCCGCGACGGTTACGGAGCGGTGGCCGGCTTGTCCAGCCAATTCTCGGACACTACGCTAGTGTGCTGTGCCGGCTGGGCAGCGTCCGAGGCGCCCCCGCGGCCGATCCCGAAGTAAAGAAAGCCGAGTTCCCGCATCCTCTCCGGATCGAAGAAATTCCGGGTGTCGAGCAGCACCGGGCGGCGCATCGCGTCGCGCAGGCGGGCCAGGTCCAGCTCGCCGATTCCCGGCCATTCCGTGATCAACACCAAGGCGTCAGAACCGCCGGCGGCCGTGTAAGGGTCCGGGCAGACCTGGAACGGCGGACCATCGGGCGCCTCGCTGAGGTTGGCCAGCGGGTCGTAAGCCTGGATCCGGACGCCGGCCGCGGTGAGCTCGGCGATGATCTCGAACGCCGCCGACCGCCGCAAGGTGCTGGTTCCGGGCTTGTAGGTCAAGCCGAGCACGCCGGCCTGAAGACCATCGAGAGAAGGATACAGCCTCCGCAGGGTCTCGGCGACCCGGCGCGGGCGGGCGAGGTTGACCGTCATCACCGCGTCCAACAACGCGGTCGACCGGCCGCGGCGCCGGGCCAATTGCTGCAGGGAGCGAATTTCGCGACCCAAGGTTCCGCCGGCGAAGCCCAGACCCGGGCTGAGGAAAGCGTGCGTACCGATGCGCCGGTCGAGCTTCATCGCCCGCGCCACTTCCAGCGCGTCGGCCCCCGAGACCTCGCACAGATCGGCGATCTCGTTGATGAAGCTGATCGAGGCGGCCAGGAACGCGTTCGAGGCGTGCTTGGCCATCTCGGCCGTGCGCAGCCCGGTAATGCGTAGGGGCCGCTTCAGCGGCGCGTACAGCTCGGCGACTCGCGCGGCCGTCCCAGGGTCCTGGGCGCCGATGATGATGCGGTCGGCGCGGCGGAAGTGCTCGACCGCGGCGTTGAGCCGGAGAAACTCCGGCACATACACCACCCGGCAAGAGAAGCGCGGGGCCTGGCGGGCCAGGCGGGCGGCCAGCTCCTCGCAAGTCCCCACCGGGACCTGGGCGGTGACGCACAGGATCAGATCGCCGGACAGGTTCGCCCCCATCCGGTCGGCGGCCGCGAAGACGGGGTCCAGATCCGAGCGGTCCTCGGCGTCGACCGGCGTGTCCAGGGCCAGGTAGGCGAACTCCGCCTCCCGCAAGGCCTCGCCGTAATCGACGAGGTAGCGCAACCGGCCGGCCTTCAGGTTGCGGCGCAGGATCCCGTTCAGACGCCGTTCGCGCACCGGAG
>Ga0247727_10015403_pt1 | contig 12545 bp, 11 predicted proteins | sample WisWelCaveWW1625_FD_202498 | JGI IMG/M metagenome (GOLD analysis project Ga0247727, IMG submission 202498) | Biofilm microbial communities from Wishing Well Cave, Virginia, United States - WW16-25 | ecosystem: Environmental > Aquatic > Deep subsurface > Groundwater > Cave microbial mat | place... | reverse complement strand
CTGGTTGATATTCGCGCAGGTCGGCAAAGTCCACGCCGAAGCCATAGAACAGCGTGCGATAATCGCCCTGCAACAAGCCATCCAACTTGCGGATGACGTTCCAATCGAGCCGCAGGAGAATCCGCTCAGGCGTTTGCGCGGATGTCAACGTGTTCATGCAAAGGCACCACCGGGATGGGAATGCGATCGAGGATTTTATTCAACAGGTCATCGCTGGTCACGTTATCGGAAAGCGCTTCGTAGGATAAAACGATGCGATGACGCATCACGTCGAGCGCCATATCCAGCACATCCTGCGGCAAGGCGTAGTTGCGTCCGCGCACAAAGGCGAGCGCGCGACCCGTGAGGATCAAATTGATCGAAGCGCGTGGAGACGCTCCAAACATAATGTAGTGTTGCAGTTCTTTCAAGCCCACGTCCTGCGGTCTGCGGGTGGCAGTCACCATGCGGACGGCATATTCGATCAACGCCGGGTCAACATAGACCTTATCTACATCCTTTTGCAAGGCGAGCAATTGATCAGTGGTCAACACTTTTTGTACTGCCTGCAACATACCCGTCATCCGTTCGACGATGACAAATTCTTCCGTCGAGGTCGGATAACTGATCAACACCTTCAGCATGAAACGGTCCACTTGCGCTTCAGGCAGGGCATACGTGCCTTCGGTCTCGATCGGGTTCTGAGTGGCAAGCACCAAAAACGGATTCGGCACTTTGTACGATTCGCGCCCGATGGTTACTTGTCTCTCTTGCATCACTTCGAGCAACGCGCTTTGCACTTTGGCGGGCGCGCGGTTGATCTCATCAGCAAGCAACAGATTCGTGAAAACAGGACCCAGCGAAGTATCGAATTTTCCGGTCTTCTGGTTATAGATGCGCGTCCCGATCAAATCGGCAGGGACAAGATCAGGCGTAAACTGGATGCGTTTGAAGTCCCCGCCAATCGACTCGGCAAGAGTCTTGATCGCCATCGTCTTTGCGAGTCCCGGAACGCCTTCCACCAAAATATGCCCACGCGCCAGCAACGCGACGATCATCCGTTCGAGCAGATTGTCCTGCCCAACGATAACTTTTTTTACTTCATATAAAACTTTTTCCATCGGTGTTCGGTTTTCAGGATTTTTATTTAGTGTCATAGAAATCAATCTCCAATCTCTAATCTCTGGTCTCGACTGCTCGCGTCTCGACCAACACCAATTACAAATTACCAATTACTTGTGGTCTCGATACGGGCTGAGAAAATCACTCAGCCCTACTCGACCACCATCAATTACCAATTCTCTCAATTCTCGATTTCCCTCATCACCCAATCTCCAGTCTCCAATCTCCGCTCTTAATACGGAGGCGAACCCATGCCGCCAGTCGCAGTACCGATGGGCACCGCAAAACCGATACCCACAAAAAAACTTTCATCGGTTGGGTTTACGATTCCAGTGACGATACCGATCACATGACCGTTTCGATTCAACAGTGGACCTCCCGAATTGCCCGGGTTTGCCGCGGCATCAAACTGGATTAATCCTTCGATGACAAGATCGCTCCCAGGCGGGTGAAACGTGCGATTAAATCCTGAGATCACGCCCGCGCTCAACGAACTGTATAAACCAAACGGGTTGCCAACCACATACGCTTCATCACCCACACGCATGGCGCCCGGGTTGCCCAGTATCGCGGGGAACCATTCGCGCGGCAAAAGGGCAGGCTGCAATACCGCGATATCAATTTCTGGTTGTTCGGAAATCACAAGTCCCTCTGTCTGTGTGCCATCGGCAAACGTGATCATGATTTTAGTTGCGCCTGCAACCACGTGCAGGCTCGTGAGAATTTCGCCGAAGTCATTCACGATCACGCCGCTCCCCAAACTTTTTTGCGGTTCACCGTTTTCCCCCGCATACTCCGTCTGAATTAACACCAGCGAGGGCTGAATGACCTGATACGCCTGCACAGAATATGCCGGGCGCGGTGTGGCAGAGGCAAGCGCGCTGGAGATCGCATCATTCACTTCACTCTCGGTTACTTGATTTGCAGGAAAAAGAAAATTGTAAAGAAAAAGGGCGAGAAAAGCGGCGAGCACACCCGAAGCGAACGGAAGCATATCCCTCACGCGTGCCCGTAACTTCGCCAACTTTGAACTATTCAGTTCGCTCATCACAAACTCGATTATACGTCCAGATGCCCCCAAGCCTGGAATGTTTACTTTATTCTCATCTGCTTGTTACAATTGGCACATGGAAATCATTCATCGAATCAAGAATATCTTTCAGGGTACATTTGGACATGTACCCGACTACATCGCACGCGCGCCTGGGAGAGTGAATCTGCTTGGTGAACATGTGGATTATAACGACGGATTCGTCCTGCCCGCCGCGATTGACCGCGCCACGTACATCGCGTTCTCGCCCGCAAGCACGCCTCATTCCACGCTGGTAGCTGTGGACTTGAATCAACAGATTTCTTTCTCGCCCCAAACCATTCCGTCAAAAACCCAACCCGATTCATCTCCCCTCCCCGATTGGGCACATTATCCTGCAGGCGTGATGTGGAGTCTGCTCGAGGAGAATCTTTCTGCTCCTGCCATGAATGCTGTGTACGCGTCGGATGTGCCGCGCGGATCGGGGTTGAGTTCGTCCGCCTCCGTGGAGATGGCGTTCATGATCGCGTGGCAAACCCTCGGCGGCTGGACCCTGCCTCCCATGCAACTCGCCTTGCTTGCACAAAAAGCGGAGAACAAATACGTTGGTGTCAATAGCGGAATCATGGATCAATTTGCGTCTGCGTGTGGCGCGGAAAATAAAATACTCCTGCTCGATTGCCGCTCGCTGGAATGGCAGACCATTCCCCTTCCCGAAAGTGTTTCCATTGTCATTGCCGATACAACCATACGGCGCAAGTTGACATCCGGCGAATACAACAATCGCCGCGCCGCGTGCGAAGAGGCGGTGCGGTTGTTACAAAAAGATTTGCCCGAGATCAAATCTCTGCGCGATGTGAGCGTGGATGATTTCAATCGTTTTTCGGAAAAGCTTCCGGGGGAGGCGGCGAAGAGGGCGCGTCATGTGGTGGAAGAGATCGAGAGGACGAATCAGGCTCAAGCGTTGCTTGAAGCGGGTAACGTCCAACACTTTGGCAGGTTGATGACCGAGTGTCACGTCAGTTTGCGCGATCTGTACGAAGTCTCCTGCCCCGAATTGGACGTGATGACGCGTATCGCGCAATCGCTTGAAGGATGTTACGGCGCGCGATTGACCGGTGCAGGCTTTGGAGGTTGCACAGTGAATCTTGTGGCGCGCGAATCGGCAAATGATTTTGCTGTTTCGCTTGCGAAGAAATATGAAATTGAAACAGGGCTTCACCCGCAAGTATATATTTCCCGCCCTTCAAAGGGAGCAGAGTTGATTTATTCCTACTCAAGCGGGTTGAACCCCCTGCCCAAAATTTCCTGAGCCGGAGAAACGATCACGAACGCCTTGGGGTCTTCCTTCGCAACAGCCGATTTCAAATTATGAACTTCAGTGACTGTTAACGCGCACAACAAAACGGAATGCTTAACTCCCGTATACATCCCTTTGCCAGACAATGCAGTGACCCCGCGTTTGAGATCAGTGAGGATGCGGCTCGATACAACTTCAGGTTTATCGGTAATGATCAGCGCCATCAACGCGCGCCTGCGATGGCGGGGGTAAAACACGCTCCGAAGTTTGGTTAAGCCCTCGCCGATTTTTTGATCCTGAAAGATGTCCAATCCAAAGCGCGGGAGCACTTCGCCCGTGGCGCGCGTCATTCTAATGGTTGCCAATGCAACAAGCGCGAGAGTTGTATAAAATGCGAAACCAAGCACGATCATAATATTCCCCGAAATCGGACCCACCGCGCTCCTGGCGATAAATATTTCCAGGGTGTTTGCAGGCTCAGGGAACAGCCAGATCTTTGCCACCCACGATGCATATAGAATGAGAAAAATCCAAAAATAATTTCGGCGAAGCCGCCTGCCAAACGCTTCCCAGATCGAGATAGGAAAGCTTGGTGTGAGCAGGGTCTCTGCCAAACTTTCTGCCCATTCGGGGGAGGGATGAAACGGAGGCACAAGCATGGGCGCATAGAAATCGGTTTCCATCAAGCGGACGCGGTAACTCCATAACTCGTAATAACGATACCGCCGCGCTTCGATGAATAAAAACCACAACACCAATAAAGTATTGAGAATAATAATTCCATGATGAATATCAGCCTGGCTGAACGCAATCGAAAGAGTTGCGCCTGTGGCTACAACCGCCCAATTCGTCGTAGTATCCAGCCTTTGCCGCCATACGTTGGCGCGCTGGATCTCGGCGCGGAATAAATGCACCATCGCGGTGACAAATTCGCTGGTCTTGAGCTGGTAGCCGCGATACGTCCAAACCGGTTCTTCGGCTGTCTGTTTTTTTGTGCGTTTCTTATTTGTGGAAGCGGGTGGTTTTGCCATTGTGCATGACTTGAAAGGATTATAACTGATGGAACCCATGTACAATATGCAGGCTGGGTTCTGAAAGACACCGAGGCTGACAACAAGGAAAAGGAAAACTTCACAGATGACCACACACAACTTCCCTCACAACTTCCTTTAGGGCGCGGCAACCGCCTCCTATCAAATCGAAGGCGCATGGAACGAAGATGGCAAAGGCGAATCCATTTGGGATCGCTTCAGTCACACGCCCGGCAAAGTGACAAACGGCGATACCGGCGACGTGGCTTGCGATCATTATCACCGCTACCCCGAAGACATCGCCCTCATGCGCCAACTGGGGCTCAAAGCCTATCGCTTCTCTACTTCGTGGACGCGGGTTCTGCCTTTTGGGCGGGGGCGCGTCAACCCAAGCGGACTCGATTTCTACGACCGCCTCGTGGACGCGTTGTGCGCGGCAAAAATCGAACCTTTCCTCACCCTCTACCACTGGGATTTGCCACAAGTTTTACAAGATGAAGGCGGTTGGGCAAACCGAAACACCTGTTACGCCTTTGCCGACTACACCGCGTTGATGGTCAAACGTCTCGGTGACCGCGTGAAATACTGGACGACCCTGAACGAACCCAGCGTCATTACCTATATTGGATATCTTTCCGGTGAGCACGCGCCCGGCATACAAGACCCAAAGACTGCCTATCAAGTGGCGCACCACTTAAAGCTCGCACACGGACTCGCCGTGCAAGCCATCCGCGCTGTAGAACCAGGCGCGCACGCGGGCATCGTCCTCAATCTGTGGCCCGTCGAGCCAGCCACAGAAGCGCCTGAAGATATCGACGCGGCAAATGTCGCCTTTGAAAGAAGCGAAACGCTTTTCCTTGATCCCATCTTCAAGGGATATTATCCACCCATCATGTATGAATTCGTTGGAGAGAATATGCCAAAGATTCAGGATGGCGATATGCCGCTGATCGCACAAAAACTCGATTTCGCCGGCATCAACTACTACTCGCGCAAACTCGTCAGCGCGCAAAACATCATTGACCCTGTGCCAAGCGCTGAATACACCGAGATGGGATGGGAAGTCTGCGCGCCCGCATTGCGCCGTTTGCTCAATCGAATCAATGACGACTACAACCTGCCTCCCATCTACATCACCGAAAACGGCGCGGCATTCAAAGATGAGGTCGGCGCGGATGGAAAAATCCACGACCCGCGCAGGCTCGATTACATCAAGAATCATTTCATCCAAACGCAACTCGCCATGCAGGATGGCGTGGATGTGCGCGGTTATTTCGTTTGGTCGCTGATGGATAACTTCGAATGGGCGCACGGCTTCTCGAAACGCTTTGGACTCATCCATGTGGATTATGAAACCCAAAAACGAGTTGTGAAGGATTCTGGTGAGTGGTATGCCGAGGTGATCCGCACCAACCAAATCCATGATTGAACAAAAAGGATTCACAACATGAACGACAACATCGCTTCCAATTCAAAGGACTCCGTTGATTCAATACGCGCCGCGCGTGAGCGATTCAACCAAGCCATCGCAGATAAAGACGCCTCAGCTACTCAAACCTTTTTCGCACCAACGTATCATATCGTCACCGGGCGCAGCGCGCAAAATCACGGCGCGCAGGAAGAGTCAAAACGCTGGGCGGATGTATTTCAACAGGACTCAACTGCTATCTACCGCCGCACACCGCGCGACATCCGCGTGAATGAGGCATGGGGCTTGGCAGAGGAACTTGGAAATTGGCAGGGCAGTTACACCGCCGAAAATATTTTGGTTCACGCCTTAGGGGTCTACGCCGCAAAATGGCAACGTGCAACAAATGGCGATTGGGTTTTGCAAGTGGAAGTGTTCACTACGATGGAATGTTCCGGTCCCGAAAGCGGATGTGTGAAGCCCGACCCGATTTACAGATAAAGTGCATCGCCTCCCTCCCAGCCGGAGACTGTTACGCCTCAAAAGCATTACCTCCCCGCCGCGTTCACCCGCATCAAATATTCCAACACCGCGTCGAATAGGATGGTGAGTCCCTTTTGCGCGGGGTGTAGGTCATTTGCCATTCTCCACTCGCCACCCGATAATTGATCCGCAATCGAAAACGCCGCGACTGCAGGCAGGTTATTTGCTTTTGCAACCACCAGCATCGCCGCGGCTTCCATATCCACAGCAAGAACACCGTTGCTTTGGTGCGCAAGCACATCTTTGCGAAGTTCACGAAAAGGCGCGTCGGTTGTCCATGTGACGCCAAGTGTGTGAGAATGATTTTGTTTGGTGAGAATATCGCTTATCCTGCGAGTCGTTTCTTCGGATGAATCAACCGTTGGATGCGGAGGTAAATAATGCTGAGAGACTCCCTCCCCGCGAATCGCATTTGTTGAAATTACAAGACTCCCTGTTGTCAAATCTCGTCGCAATCCACCAGCCATGCCGATCAACACAAATTGTTGAACACCCAGCGCGGCAAACTCATCGGTAAGCCCCGCAACGACTGGCGCGCCGATTCCAAAACCAGTGGAGAGGGCAATCTGTCCATTTGTGCGTTTGAGTAAATAGAAATCACCCAAAAATCCTTTGATGCGTTTCGTTGAGTGACGGCGCAGAATGTAATCTGCCAGACTCTTTTGCGGCGCGAAAATCACAGCGCGCGGCGCAGGGAATTCGGGTAACTGTCCGTTCGCGCGGCGGTAGGCGAGGAGTTCGGAGGGTTTGAGGACGGGGTCGGAGTCGTTGGTCATTTTCAATTAATGTTTCCGTATTGCGAGTCTTCGAGAAGCAATCCCCAAGACGATGGTGGAGATTGCTTACTCTAAAGAGTACGATGTCGTCGGCTATCGCCTCCTCGCAATGACGAGGATCATCGCCTGTATTATCTCACCAGCCAGCGCGGCGTAGACGGCTCCAGGCAAATTGTATGCTGAAATCAGACAGAGATATAGAACGAGAAACACCACGAGAGAAATCGCTGTGGCTTTTACGAGGGTGTTTTCCCGTCCGCGCGCGATGAGGTCGTAGGAAATGAAGGAGGAAATGGTGTATGGAATCAGAGTCCAGCCGAGGAGGGCGAGCAAGTTCGTTGATGAGAGGAATTTTTCTCCGTAGAGAATCAAAATGATGATGCGGGGAAATAGCGAAAGCCCAATTGCCATCACGAGACTGAAGCCCGTGAGCAGGATAAAGCCATTGCGAAAACTTTGTTTTGATTCCTGAGTCCCGCGTGAGATGAGGGGTAACAACGCGCCGAGGATGGCGTAATGTCCAAGTTTCAACCCATCCACGACGCGGGAGACGGAGGAGAAGATGCCTGTTGCGGAGTCGCCCATAAGCGCGGAGACAGTTAACACGCCGAGGCGCTGTGAGAGGACGAGGAGAATTGTCAGCGCGGCGAAAGGTAGAGTCAATTTGAAGAGAGGATAAAAATCTTTAAGCGGAAGCAGGTTGAACGTCGGGAGAGATGCGGAGCAAATCCAATAAGAAAGCGCGGCGGCGAGGATATGTCCGATGAGGAGGTACAGGCAAAGAGTCCATAAATCCGAGGCAAACAACGCCGCGATGAGTTGAACGAGTCCGTTGGCGAGGCTGAGAGTCCAGACTAAATCCATGCGTTCGAAGGCGCGCAGGGATGCGGTGGCGACTGAAAAAATTGCGAGAGGAATAAGTGAAAGAGAATATACGAGGATTGGAGAATTGGGCGCGGCGAGGAGGATTACGATAACCCAAAGAATGGAGAGGCTGAGTTGAAGAGCGAGTGCGCGTGGAACGAGCGGCGCGATTTGTTTTGTGCGCGCAATTTCGCGGATGAGGTAGGTGTCGGTGCCAAAGTTGGTGAACGTGTTGCCGATGAGAACGAGCGCGGCGATGAAGGTGAATTGACCGAATGATTCGATGTCGAGTCGCCGCGCGATGAAGGCGATGAAAAGAATTGTAAGTGTTTGCGCCGTGAGGCGGGCGAGGAGAAGCCAGATGGAATTGAGGCGGAGGGAATTCATATATCAAACATAATCGGTTGGTTGAATAAGGCGAGTGCTTGTCTCGCCTGTATCGAAACCAACAGGTTACAAAAATACTTCTGTAACAATAGTTTTTTAGTTCGTGGTGGTTTCGATACGGGGCGGGAAGACCCCGCCCCTACTCAACCACCGGAGTTTTATGCCGAAGCGAAACAATTGTGAAATCCCCCCAATATTTGAATGGATAATTTTGTGCAAGCGCGTCGTCGAGCCTACAAAGGAGTTTGAACGTACGCGGGAACTTAACCGAAAAGTCCTTGCTGGTGGCGGGTGGAGTGATCACAGAGAGGGCTTCGACAACCTCAAGTTGGAAATCTTTTCCCCATGCGTTGGCAACCTGACGCGGAGTGTAATAATAAACAGGGTATTCCAACCCTTCCTTGTGAACGGTGGATTGACCCGAAAAACGGCGCGTGGCAAGTTTGAATTTGCCGCGCAGGAGCAGGGCAGTCTCCCACAAACAAAACGGAGGCATGATCGCCCAGATGACGCGCGCGTTGGGTTGTAGCAGAGGGCGCACATTTTCGGCGACCAGCGAAAGATCGGAGACACAATTCAAGCCGCCGAAGTTGGAGAAGGTCAAATCAAAGGAACCGGCATCGCTTTTTTTCAAGTCGGTGTATGAAACCTGCTCAAATGACAGGCGATCCTCCAAACCAAGTTCTTTTGCTTTTTGGCTGGCACGTTTGAGCATTTCACCAGAAATATCCACGCCATGAACTTTGTATCCGCGTTGCGCGAACCAGGCCGCGTCTGTGCCTGTGCCGCAAGCCAGATCTAGGATACGCGAGCCTTTGGGAACGTGGGCAGTGACAAAATCGTAGACGTGCTTTCTCATGCGCACGAGGTTTTCGTTGTTTTCGATGAAGTCGTCGTATTTGTCGGCGTTGCGGTCGTAGGCTTCGGCGACGGTTTCAAAGGAAGAGCCTGATAAGATGTCTGTGGACATAAAACTCCTAATTTTCACTCTTGCTAGACGGTGATGCACTCATCATTACCGCACGGACGTGAACGTCAGTGCTACACATACGAAGCCTGCTTCGCAGGCTTAAGCCGCCTTTGGGCGGCTTTGTATGAATAGCCAGGGGCTTCAGTCCCTGGCGGCGGGCGTGAGACTCACAAACTCTTGCGAAACAAACTTCCTCAATTGCAATTCACTTTTCAACAAGCCTGCCATGTACAAAGGTATTGTCATCCACCCACGCAGGGATGGATGTCGTAACGCCTTCCGTACCCGAAACTCGTGATGCACCCGTCCGTGCAGGACGCGATAAAACTCAGTCGGGAAGGGACCGCGATGCAACATCGCCAGATCATCCGAGTCCACCCAGTTTTGTTTTTCGCCTAATTCCATCTTCACGCGCTCGAAGAATTTTGTCCCTGGTAACGGATACGACACTGAAATGCCGATGTCATCGGGCGCGCACTCACGCACCATCTTCAACGTCTTCTGCACATCCTCCCACATCTCGCCGGGATAACCGAACTGCAAAAAGAATCCCACTTCGATTTCATTTGCGCGCAACAAACGCGCGGCGTTGTAAATATCCTCCACCGTATCGCCCTTGTCCATCGCATCGAGAATCTTTTGCGAACCAGACTCGGCGCCGATCCATACGGTTTTGCATCCCGCCTTCGCCAGCGCGAACGCCGTCTTTTCATTGACCAAATCCGCGCGTTGCAAACACTTGAATGGGATCACTGCATCCGCTTCCTGCAACAACACTGCAAACTTTTCGATCCAATTTGGCTTCAATCCCAAAATATCATCCACGAACCAGATGTGATCGGGCGCAAAATTTTCCTTGATCCATTTCATTTCCGCGACCACATTTTCAGGCGAGCGCGAGTTGTAACGCTGTCCCCAGATCGGCTTGGCGCACCAGTTGCAGTGATACGGGCATCCGCGCGTCGTCACCATGTTCATCGAAAAATATCCATGCCGCTTGAGCCAGATGCTTTTGTATTTTTGGATGTCCACCAAATCCCACGCGGGGAATGGAAGCTTATCGAGATTCTTGATATCAGGTCTTTTTGGATTTTCGACAGCGGACCGCTGACCGCCGTCCGCTGTCTGCTGTCTGCGGTCAAGGTAAGCCAATCCTAAAATGGATTCGAGCTCCGCATCATTCTTACCCGATAATTGATTCAGCAATTCGATCAGCGTCTCCTCCCCTTCGCCAAGCAGACAATAATCCGCGCCTTGCTCAAGATATTCTGCATAATGATCGGACGCGTCCGCGCCGCACAGAATGACCGTGCACCCGCGCGATTTTGCCATATCTATCATCTTGAACGCGGCTTCGCGCATCCGCGACAAACACATCTTGGAAAGATAGTTGAAATTATCTTCATAGATGATCGCATACTGCGGCTTGTGTTGATCGAGGGCGATCCCCCATTCCTCTTCTGACTCCGCCAACATTGCATCGAACAACGCGACATCGTAGCCGTGCTGACGCAGATAACTCGCGGCGTATAACGTTCCCAGCGGAGGGTAGGGTTGCATCGCACGCCACAGTTTGGGGTCGAAGCGCAGGTAATAGGATTGACCGAGGAGGATTTGAGTCATTATCTGTTTGCTTCCGACGCCGTTCTAGGCGACGAGTATTCTATGAATTCTCCGCCGAGGACGGCGTCGAGAGCTATTAATTTTTCCTGAAACACCTCATGCGTCCATTGGCGGTGGCTGTGGAAGTTGCCCTGACATACATCCACCGTGAAGTTGGTCTCGTCGCTTGCGCCGCGCTGGGCAATGTGACGCAGTTGAAATTCCATGCACCACGTTTCAAGGCGGTCGCCGAATTTGCCGCGCAGGAAGTATTCAACGAGATTGCTCCACGACGGTCGGAGACCGTCGTACTGGCGGGTCACAGACCCGCCAGGAGCATTAATTGTTGCATTGGGCAGAATGGACTCCGTCCATGCGTTGGCGGCGCGGAGGCGGAGATAAACGTCAACGCCTGTAATGGGAATCATCTGGCACATCTCACGCGCTGAGTATAAATCATGCTGGGGCCAGAGGAGCGCGTTTTCGGAGACGAGCAGGTTCACACAAATTCGATATCCAAACAAACGCATCATTCGTCCAAACGTGACGGCAACCGCGCGCGCTATCCACAACCTGCCGGGCTGGGTAACGAGCATGAAGTCCATATCTGCGCCTTTGGAGAGGTTCTTCATGGCGAGGGAACCCGTCAGCCCGGTCATGCGGACGAAAGGCAGACAGCTGAGAATCCGCCCGAGGCGCAGGGACCAGGCAAAGGCTGGGAGAGAGGCGTCTGTGCGTTGGACGCGGATGTCTACGTAGTCAGCATGTCCCGCGAGGAAGTAGTATCCGTTTTTTGAGTCCACTCGATCTGAGCGTTCCAGCGCGGCGCGCACTTCATCCAATTCGGCGCGCAAAGGCAAATAGCGATGCGCTTCTTCGAGGCGAAGCGGGTATTCGAAGATGTCGGAATAAGCGAGTGTTTCGAGGATGGCGCGTTCGAGCGCGGTGAGTGAAGTCATAAAGGTTGGGAAGATGAGCGTGAAATGGATTGTGCGATGGTGAATCCTGAAACGAAGAACAAGCCCAGCGCAAAAAGCCCGGCATAGAAACTGATGAGATAGTTGCCAAGTTGGAACGCGAGAAAGACCGTGTACAGATTGGCAAACGCCATCAGAATTTCAAAGAAGACAATGCCATCCACGCGCACGCGGTATTGTCTTGAATCCCACTTCTGTCCGCGCTGTGTGATGCCATATTTGGGTGTGCGCTCGAACACGGCTTTTCTGCCAAAACCGATTTGCAGGGCGGCGCGCACAGTGTTGAGCATCATGCCTGCGCCAAGGATGGTTGTAAATAAAATAGCAGGCAACGCTCTCAGCCATTTTTTGCCGAGAGAATTTTGGGCAACCACAAAAAAGGTCGTCGGCGCGAGCGCCGTAAAGTTGAAGAGCACGGCGATTCCGAACAGGCTGATCAGGGTGGGGTATTGAACGGAAAGCGATAAAACAAGCGGATAGAGAATTGACAATGCAAATAATAAAAGGTTAACGCCATACCCTGTGAGGTGAAGCACGGCTTCGACTCGTTTGGCTA
>Ga0247727_10015402_pt1 | contig 12546 bp, 6 predicted proteins | sample WisWelCaveWW1625_FD_202498 | JGI IMG/M metagenome (GOLD analysis project Ga0247727, IMG submission 202498) | Biofilm microbial communities from Wishing Well Cave, Virginia, United States - WW16-25 | ecosystem: Environmental > Aquatic > Deep subsurface > Groundwater > Cave microbial mat | place... | reverse complement strand
TTTCGTATCTTTAAGTAATCAGTCAAACGTGATTCATCCACATTGAAACCGGAATCGTTCGGAAAATAGGTCACGATAGGTATATTTGCCTGATAATAAGATAGTTGCAAATAGTTAGTGTCAAAGTCGGGACACTAAATTTACCTGATTTATACATGAGGATTGAGTCTTCTTATTCAGGAAACCTCTAAAAACTCTAAATGTGAACAGGCAATCATTCGCAAAAAAAGCGGTTCCCGTTCACGCAGTATCCGCAAACCGGTTCTCCACTTTCAGGAAATAATAAACTCCCGATACCAGCAACAGGATCATCAGCGCAATTCCAGCTGAATATTGCCAGTCAGGAAACGGTCCGCCCAAAACCGTCCAGCGGAAACCGGCAATCACTCCCGCCATCGGATTCAGGTAAAGCACAGAATTGAAACCGGAAGGAATGATGGTAGTCGGATAGAAAACGGGTGTCAGCCAGATGCCGAGATTTACAACATACGGAATCACGTGATGAAAATCGCGGTATCTTACAGTAAGGGCTGACAACCAAAGCGCAATTGACAGTCCGGCAAGCATATTCATCAAGATGAATACGGGCAGACAAAGGATTTCCCAACCCGGAAGATTGCCGGTGACAACCATGATCACAAGCAGAATTAAAATGGAAATACCAAGTTCCAGAAGTCCGCCCATGGCTTTGGAAAGAACAAGGATCATTTTCGGAAAGTATATTTTTGAAATGATGTGGCTTTCCTGGGAGAGGCAGGTTCCCCCCTGGGCGACAAGAAAGGTGAAATAATACCACGATACCATTCCGGAAAATGCAAAGAGCGGATAGGGACAATCCCCCGTGTCAATTTTCAGAAGAACCTGGAAAAAAAAAGTGAATACCAGAAGTCCGATCAGAGGCTGACCTGCTGCCCACAACAGTCCGAGCAGCGTCTGCGAATACCTGGATTTGATATCTCTTTTCGCCAGAATCAGAATCAGCGATTTGTATGACCATACTTTTTTCAGATATCCGAAAACCGGGATCTTTCCGGCCTGTATGATTTTGAGATTCCCGCCCATCGAAGCAGGAAATTTATTAATTTTGATTCAATGCGAACGAAGTTATTCCTTTTCCCGGTATTGCTATTGCTTTTTTTTTATGATGAAGGCATTTCGCAATGCGTTCCTGATCAGACCCTGAACGCTTTATCAACCCCGGTTTCCATCAACGGCAATACTTCCGCTGCGCCCGATGACTGCATTTTGAACTCACTTACACGGGAACATACTGTACGTGTGATTATTCCCTGCAATGGTACCTGGGTCTTCCAGACATGCGGCGGTACGACAAATTTTGATACCTGGCTTTTCCTGGGAACCACTTGTTGTGATGGAAGCCTCGCAAATAACAACAACTTCTGCTCCAGCCAGGACCGGGTGACCCTGACCAGCATTCTTGCAGGAAATTATTATGCGGAAGTAGAAGGATGGGGAACTTCGGTTGCAGGAAATTATACCCTGACGGTGTATGAAATCACCCCCCCTGCCATCACTTGTCCTGCCAATCAATCTGTAAACAGTTCCCCCGGCCTGTGTTCGGCAGCAGCTTCATTCACCACACCGGTCTCCAGTGACAATTGTACCACGAATCCAACGGAAGCGCTTACTTCCGGATTGGCAAGCGGCTCCACATTTCCGGTTGGAACAACAACAAATGTTTTCACCTCAACAGATAACAGCAGCAATACAGCTTCATGCAGTTTTACGATCACTGTCAGCGATGTTGAAAATCCGGCAATCACATGCCCGCCAAATATTACTGTGAGTACCGGACCAACCTCCTGCAATGCTGTAGTTACATATACAGCCCCGGCAGGCACGGACAATTGTGCAGGCACTACCACCGCCCTCAGTTCCGGAACCGGAAGCGGCGGCACTTTCCCGGCCGGCGCCAGCAACGAAGTATATACCGCAACAGATGCATCAGGAAATACTGCATCCTGCAATTTTACAGTGACGGTGGTTGACGGTGTGGCGCCGGCCATAAATTGTCCGGCAAACATTACCGCAAATAACGATCCGGGAAATTGTGTGAATCTGGTGAATTATACCACACCTTCGGTTTCTGACAATTGTCCCAATCCGGTTACCGCTCACATTGCCGGGCTTGGAAGCGGATCCAATTTTCCCGTTGGCATAACTCAGGAGGCCTGGGTAGTCACTGATGGCGCCGGCAATACAGATACATGCAGTTTTGATGTCATCATCATTGACAACGAAGTTCCGGTAATATCGGGTTGCCCTTTGAATCAATTCATCACTGCTTCCGACAGTTCAGATTGCGACCCGGTTGTCAGCTGGATCGCAACGACAGCAATAGACAATTGTCCCGGATTGATCTTCTCAGAATCAGACACTTCCGGAACGGAATTCCCTGTAGGTACGACATCCGTTCTGATTGTTGCTGCGGATTCATCCGGCAATGCCGACACCTGTTCTTTTAATGTCATCGTTCAGGCATTGCCTTTTTCCGGTGGTGCAATTGTGCAGCAGGATGAAACCTGTCTGAATTCAAATGATGGCATCGCTTGCGCCGAACCGAAAGGCGGATGTACGCCTTATATTTTCAATTGGAGCACAACTGCCACAACATTATGCGCATCCGGATTGGGAGCAGGCAGTTACATCCTGACGATGACTGACGGACAGGGTTTTACGATCACCGATACAGTCAGCATTGCACTCAGTGCCGGGTTGATACCTCCGGTATTCCAAAGCAATGATACGCTGTGTACCAATCCGTTTTACACGACCTATCAGTGGCTGGATGCCATCGGAAATCCGGTTTCCGGTGCGATTTTCAATTGTTTTGTGCCGGGCGGATCGGGAACTTTCAGTGTTCAGGTAACAGACACAAATGGATGCACGGGAACTTCCGGACCATTCAACTATGTTGGATATGAAGATGGATTGTTTTCGGGGTGGCTGGTGTATCCGAATCCGGGAAATGGAAATTTCCGGCTCGGGCCGCGCAATCCGGTTGCGGGGCCGGTGGAGATTGAGATCATTGATCCGCAGGGTCGAATGGTAAAAAGAATATTACATCCGGGCACAATTGACCGCAATTTGGAAATCACGATACCATCGGCAAGTTCCGGGATATATATGGTGATTCTGAAGTCCGGCGAACAGCAGTTTGCTCAGAAGATTGTCGTCACGGAACAGTAAGAAGACACGAATTTCACGAAACAAATGAAAAACGAAATATCACGAATGGAAAGGACATGCCAGGCATTTATTCTGTCAGTGAACAACGATTCGTTTTCTGCCGGCAAAATTTTCAATGCCCCATTCGACAATATATAATCCGGCTCCCATTCTTCCGGAATTGTCAATATTGATTTCATCGGCCGAACCCTCCACTTCCATGGCCAGGATTTTCCGGCCGTACAGGTCAAAGATCTGAATTCTGCCGCCGCTCCCGGAATTCCGGTCAAACCGGATTGCAAAATTCCCATCATTCGGATTGGGGAACACATCGAAGTTCAATGAAATTTCATCTTCGAGACCCACTACCACATTCAGGACCAGGGATGTCGCTGAACATCCGTTGGAATCGGTAATGGTTACGGTATAATCGCCGGTAGCGGTGGGAAGGTAATATTGTCCTATCGCACCGAGGATCGGTTGACTGAAAAAATTCCACTGCCAGAAATCCGCAAGGGTAGCCATCAGGCTGTCGCCGATTGGAAAAATCAGCGGAATCTGTGCCGCAGCCACCGTATCTACCGTCACGACATTGGAGGTGTCGGAACATCCGAATCCATTAAATACGATGATCGAATATGCACCCGGTAGTGAAACGTCAATGATCTGGGTTGTTGCTCCATTTGACCAGTCGTATGAAAAATAGCCGGAGCCTGCGTCAAGAGTCAGGGTGTCATCACTGCAAATGATGAAATCACCGGCCGGGGAGACTTTCGATACCGGAGCCGTCCAGGGTTCAAATTCCACGTATGTAGTGTCCTTTTTGAAACATCCTGATATATCGTAATATGTAACAATATAAGTACCCGTTGAGATTGCTCCGATGGCATTTCCCGTATCTCCGGTATTCCAGCTGTATGATGCGAATCCGGGTGTTGCAACAACAGCCACTGTGTCGCCCATGCAAATCACAGGTTTGGAATACACGCTGATCGCTGAATCGGGCAAACTGCCGGTCAGAAATGTAACCGTATCGGTGCCGGAGCAAAGCAGGGAATTGGTTACTTCGACGAAATAGGTTCCCGCGGAAGTAATTTGTATGGATTGCGCCGATGATCCCGTTGACCAGGAATAGCTTGTATATCCGGCTCCCGCATCAAGGAAAATCGAATCTGATCCGCAAATGCTGGAATCCGGACCCAGATTCACCGGCAATTCCGTATTTCCGAGAGTGTCAACAACAGTTACAGTTGCGGCACATGTATCGGAATTTCCTGCCGCGTCTTTCACAAAAAGAGAGGCAGCATTTGAGCCAAAATTGACACATCCGTATGCCGTTTTTGACACCCAGATTGTATCAATTCCGCAGTTGTCGCTGGAACCATTGTTCAGCATATTTGCCGTGAGATTTACCGTTCCTCCTACCCCCAGTTGAAGGACGACGTTCTGGCAACCTGCAATCGGTGAAATCGCATCCAAACAGGTAACAAGCCCGGAACATGAATCCAGGTTGCCACTTTGATCGGCAGCGATCAGGAAAACAGAATTGTTTCCGATTTCACCGCAGCCAAGAATCGAAGGAGAAACCCAAATGCTGTCAATTCCGCAATTGTCTGTCGAGCCATTGTTGACATCTGAAAGTGAGATCGAATACAAGCCGGTTGAATCAAGGGCAACCACAGCCGCTTTGCAATTCATCAGGGGCAAGGCAGAATCGGCCACGGTCACCTGGAAATTGCAGATATCGCTGTTGCCGCTCGAATCGGTGACAGTCATGGTGACAGCATTGAGTCCGGCATCGTTGCAATTGAAGGCGGCCTTGCTGAGGACACGGGATTGGATTCCGCAAACATCGGCGCTTCCGCCATCAATATCTGATGGTGCTAAAACTGCTGTTCCGCTGCCATTCAGGTAGAGGGTAAAATTGGTGCATATTGCCAACGGAGAAATCGTATCAAGTATTGTTACATTCGAATTGCAGGAAGAAACATTGCCATTGACATCTGTTACCTGGAGACTCACTGCCACAATCCCCGTCATGCTGCAATTCACAAGGATCAGCCCGGGGGTCAACGAAGCAATTCCGCATGCATCGCTGCTTCCGTTGTTCAGCATCCCTGATGAAACCGAAGAGGTACCGCTTCCGTTGAGGTAAACCGTTGCAGGCTTACAATTTGCCAAAGGTTTGACGGTATCCATCACAACCAATTGAGATTGGCAACTGTCGGAATTTGCCAGCACATCCGTTGCAAACAAGCTGACGAAGTTCAACCCGGTGTCACTGCAGAAATAGGTAATAAATGGAATAAAAATCGTGTCTATTCCACAGGCATCTCCCGTGCCGCCATCCACATCGCTAAGATTGATTGTCCTGATTCCGGATGAATTGAGATAAACGGTATCATTTCTGCATACCATAACCGGACCAAGCGTATCCATGACATAGATGTTTGTCGAGCATGTATCGGAATTCCCACCGGGGTCGGTTACAACAAGATCCACGGACTGCAATCCGCTGTCAGAACACGCGAAAGCTGCCGGTATGGATGAAAAATTAAGCCCGCAGGCGTCAGAGGAGCCATTGTCAAGTCCCGCAGCCAAAACCGGAGATGTTGCCCCGGAATCCAGGATCAAAGTATCAGGCTGACACAAGGCCAATGGCTTGATGGTGTCTTGAACGGCAATTAACGAATTGCAGGAATTGGAATTTCCGTTCATATCTATAACGAGCAATTGGACCGTATCGGTCGCAGATGCGCCGCAATACAAAGTATCCGGAATTGCAACCATGGATGAAATTCCGCAGGCATCAGACGAGCCGTTGTCCAGATCACCGGCAGCCATGGGAGCGGCGCCGGTGGCATCAAACATGATGGTGAGATTCTTGCACACCGCAGTTGGCGGAACATTGTCATTGATTGTTACCGATGCCGAACAGCTGTCGGTATTTCCCTGGTTGTCAACAGCAATCAACGTGACCGAAACGGGACCAACATCTCCGCAATTGAAACTATTGGGATTGGCTGTGCTTGAAGCGATCCCGCAACCGTCAAAGGTTCCGCCGTTTATTGCGGCGGCTGACAGGGTCCCGGTACCGCCTGCATTCAGGGAAACAGAAGCAGACTGGCAAATCATTGCCGGTTTTCTTGTATCTGAAACCGTGATGGAAAATGCACAGGTACTGGAATTTCCGGATGTATCAAATGCGGAATATATGACATTGGTAATGCCAACCGGAAAAACAGATCCGGGTTGAAAGTTTGTATCGCAAGCCGGTGCATCCAATTGACAGGCATCTGTAATTGCAGGATGGGTCCAGTTTACGGTTGCGCCGCAAAAAAGACTGTCAGTTGATTTCACAATGTTGGACGGACAGGAAACAACGGAAGGCACATCCACGTCATTCACTGTGACCGTAAACTGGCAAGTGTCTTTTTTCATTGCCGGATCAAAGGCAATGAACCGGTTGGTGGTAATCCCTACCGGAAAATTACTCCCGGAAGGAAGTCCCAGAGTCTGAATTACAGAATCCACATTGCAATTGTCGGAAGCTGTAACTGCTGCATAGGAATAATTCTTAAAGCAATTCCCGGCATCGTTACTCATGGTCGCATTGGAATGACAAAGTGTAAATGATGGCGAAATGTTGTCAGTAGTAAGTGTTCCACCAAGTGAAGTGTCGCCGCCGCATACATTGACAGCGATCAGACGGAATTTATTGCCGCTGCTGCCGGAAGGAATACCTGACAAGGTCAGTGTCGCGGTTGTTGCACCGGAATATGCCGGGCTGCTGCCGCCGTTTGTTACATTGCTCCAGCTTGAACCGCCGTTTGTGGATTTCTGCCACTGCAATGTCATTGGGTTTACACCCGCAAGTCCGGAAGAAAATGTTGCCCCCCCCCCTATGCAGGCCATACTGTCAGATGGATTGGATGTCACCGATGCGGCAACACACTGAAACTCCACCGCGCCGATATCAATTGTGGCAGAACCCGCGCCGATTCTTGGCTGCCCGAGAGCATCAAACATGATGTATTCCGCAAAAAAGTTATCCACGTCCATATCGCCGTCATCGAGCACCATGTAGTTGTTCTTTCCGGCATCAAATGCCGGTGAGTTGCTTCCATAACTAAGGTCCGTTGGCGGATTGTCAAACAAGGGATCGGCATTCTGTACGATGCCGCATGTTGCGCCGGCCGGACAGCCACCTTCCACAATGCACGAATCAATGGTTCCCGTTGCAGCCGTCAGAAGAACGGCCACGGGCGTGTCACCCCAGAAAATGGAGTTTCTGATTTTTATATCTTCGTTTTGGATCTCAATACCCGCTGTGACTCCGGAATTTCCATTGAAAGTAGAATTGATCAATTCCAATTTCCTGAGACTGAAAATTCCGCCTCCGGCGGCTGTAGCGACATTTTCGCTGACGATGAGATTGGCAAACGGTGGATAATGTGTATAAATGGATGTGTTCACATAAATCCCCCCCCCTTGCGAAGCCCGGTTATTGCGAAAAATGCAATTCAGAATTTCATTGTACCTGCCACTGACAAACATTCCCCCGCCGTAATCCACAGCAGTATTGTATTCAAAAACCATATTCTGAACAATTGGTGATGAATTGTCCGAGATATACATTCCTGCACCGCTGTTTCCGATCCCGGATCCCTTATTCGCATTTCCATAACGCACAACAAAGCCATCTATCATGCTTCCCGGGGAAAGTCCTCCCGGTGACAGCAATACATTGTATGAATTGTCGGTGCTGTCTCCCGGCGCCCCAATGTCTCCGCTCATGATGCAAAGATGCTCCCTGGAATTCCGGGTTGGAATGGTTGTATCACCTGCAGCGGAATTGAATCCGCCATAGATCAGCAAAAAGGGCACCATGGTAAATCTCATATTCCGGTTTCCGCTTCCGGTATCTGGCTTATAGGTTCCTTTAGAAACAAAAATGGAATCGCCCGCACCAAGACCGCCAGTCAAAAGAGCAACCTGCAAATCGTTATATGCATTCTTGAATGAAGTTCCATCATTCAATCCGGTTGCTGCAGAGTCAACGTAAATGGTCTGAGCGGTCGCCGGAACAAAAAAAGCAATCAACAATATGGCAAGTAAAGTAAGGCGAATGCGTTGCAACATAAGGTATGGAACGGTTGTTATGGATATGGTCATCTTCCTAAGCCCCGCGGAGAAATCCTCGATCTTTTTGTAAAAATCATATCTGCCGCGAGCATCAATTCGTGTGATCCGCTCCGGAACGGACCGAATATTCCAAGCGGGAAATCGTAGCTGTATCCAAACCTGAAATTTTTGCTGACGATCCACTGAATATTCGTGATCCAGGCATCATCGGTACGGTATCCGGTTCCCAGAATCAAACGATCCTTGATTTTCAGGTTTGCATTGAGATTCGCCGAGACGGGAAAATTGACTGCATATTTCAATAAAGCAAATGGCTGAAGTTCCACATCATTTCCCAGGCTGAATGTCATTCCGCCGGTGAATAGAAAATGGCGGCGGTAACTGAATTCAACGGAATTGGCAGGATTTCCTATCGCTGAAAGTTCCAGAAGTTGAGGAACAGAAATTCCAAGAAAGTAATCCGGTCCATCCATGTAAATCCCGGCACCGGCATCCGGAATCCATACATTTTGATCCTGACCGGTAAAAGCATTGTCATTTCCTTCTCCTGTCCTTACCGATGACAAGGAAGTGATGGCATGACAAATCGTTCCTTTCAGTCCAAACGAAAGTGACGTTTGATCATCAAAAGGAATTCTGTAAGCATATGAAACCGACACATCTGTTACCGATGAAACCGCCATTTTGTCATTGACAACTGCAAGTCCAAATCCGCTTCGCAGATTTCCGGAAGGAGCATGCAGAAAAACGCTTTGAGTTGAGGGTGAACCCGGAATCCCGGTCCATTGTTCCCTGCCAATCGCCATGAAGCTGAGTTGGCCCCCGGATCCCGCATAGGCAGGATTCAGAATGAGTCCGTTGTAGATGTATTGCGAATATCCCGGCAAAAGCTGGGCCGTAATTCCTAAGGGAATCGCAAAAAGACAGGATATGAAAACCAGTTTTCTCATCTGGAAATGATGATGTATCCGGTGATTCCCTCAAAATCAATTCCCGGATTCAATGCGAAATAATATGTGCCATCGGGCAATTCTTTGCCCTGATCGGAAATTCCATTCCATTCATTCTGATAATTGTCGTTGTGAAAGACAAGTGAGCCGTTGCGGTCAACAATCTTCAGCGATGTTTCCGGAAACAATTCGAGACCGGGTACGATAAACCGGTCATTGACACCATCGCCGTTCGGACTGAATCCTTCAGGCAGATCCGACAAGGTCAGCACAAAATCAAGGAGAAAAGTGCTGCTGGTATCTGTGCATCCGGCCTGATCAACTGTCACGACCCGGTAATTTCCCCGCCGCGGCGGAAGAAGAATTGCTGAAGTTGCACCGGCCAGGGGAATTCCATCAAACATCCAGGTGTGGGAAAGTCCCGCCTGGGTGCTCAAAACTCCATCCGAATAAACCACAATGGGTACAGCAGCTTGAAACACAGAAATGTCTCTGATTCCCGAGAAATTATTGCAGCCATTGGAATCGGTTACCTGCACAAAGTATGACCCGCTTTGGCTGACTTCGATCGTCGGCGTAGAATCTCCCGTTGACCAACTGTATTGGGTGTAATTACCGGCATCGAGCAAAACAGATTCGCCGAAACAAAATGAAGTGTCCTTGCCCAATGAAACTTTCGGCACCGGATTCACAGAAATCAGGATTGTATCAAAGCCCTGGCATCCGTTTACATCTGTAACCGCGACCGCAAGAAGCAATGCCGATTGAATCGTGTCGCGCCTGGTTGCATTGGAATCAGACCAGGTATATTTCACGTAAGCGGGGCCAGCGTCAAGAATGATTTGATCTCCCTGGCATATTGCAGTGTCATTCCCGAGATCCGGCGAAGGGTTCTTGCTTATTCCTACAAACACGAGGGAAGAAGTATCAGGACATCCCAGTGAATTCCAGCCAATCACAAAAAAACTTCCTGTTGAATCCACAATGATATCACCGGAAGTCTCCCCGTTCGACCATTGATATGCGAGGATTGTCAGATCTCCGGCATCGAGCTTGACGACATCCCCTTCGCAAATAAATACCGGACCTGACGGTTGAATGATCATATTGGGTTTTGGAAGGTAGAACAGATACGCCGTGTCATAATATGTATTGTTCATGGAATCCATGACCCAGACGACGTACATTCCCGAATCTTTCACCGAAATTGTCCTTGTGGTTGCGCCGGTATTCCAAAGCACCAAAGCCCAGCAATTTCCTGCATCGAAAGTTGCTGAACTGCCTTCGCAAACCGATATGTCTGGTCCGATATCAATCACCGGGCAAGCCTTCACCGGATTTGGATAACAGATTACAATTAGGGCAATGATTGCGGGCAAAATCTCCCTAAAAAACTGCATATTGGGCGGTAATCCTTTCTCGTACACCGAATCTGAATTCAATTAATTTAACATTTTTCTCTTATCCATGAGCGTTAGTACGGAGTTCTTTGCTTGCTATCTTACGCATTCACAGCGGAATAGGGTCTTTTTGTTGCTGGCTTTGGCCCTGTTTCTGACTTCCTGCAAGTCTTCAAAACCGGCATCCTCCTTCCCTGAACCCTCTGTTTCCGATTTTATCATACTTCAACTGAATGATGTGTACGAGATCAGTCCTCTGCAGGGTGGAAAGGTTGGCGGACTGGCGAGGGTGGCCACCGTAAGAAAGCAGCTTCTGCAGGAATGCCCGGTTGTGATTACAGTACTGGCAGGTGATTTCCTGAGTCCTTCGCTAACCGGTTCCTTGTCAACGGGAACAGGCGATGAAAAGGAAAAAATCGCCGGAAAACACATGATCGAGACACTCAATGCTTTGCCTCTGGATTACGCAACATTTGGCAATCATGAATTTGACATCGGCGAAGCTGCGCTGGTGAAACGGATTTCAGAAAGCGAATTTATATATACATCAGCAAATGTAAATCACCTCGTTGGAGGAAAAGCTGCAACATTTTTCCGCAAGGGAATGGCGGTATCGCAGTTTGAATTCATCAGCATACCCTTACCCAATGACAGCATCCTCCGCCTCGGATTGATTGGAGTTACTCTGGTCTTCAACCAGGTTGACTTTGTTGAATACCGGGAACCGATACAATCGTTTGCGAACATTTACGCCTCCATCGAACGAAGCTGCGATGTCGTGATCGGCCTTACCCACCTCGACCGCCACCAGGACCAGCAACTTGCAGAAGCAGTTCCTGCCTTGCCATTGATTATGGGCGGTCATGAGCATGATGATACTTTGTTCACAATTGGAACCACGGTGATTGCGAAAGCCAATGCAAATGCAAAAACTGTTTATATACACCGGTGCAAATGGAAAAACGGCAGTCTCGAAGTAAAGAGTGAATTGCAACACATCACCGATGCCATCGAAAGTGATTCAACAGTACAGGCAGCCATTGACAAATGGGATAAAATCGCCACCGAAGCCGTTGGTGCGATGGGATATGATGCGAAACAGGAAATTGGACATACGGCAAATGCATGGGATGGCCGGGAAAGTGTGATCCGTCACCGGCAGACAAATTTCGGAAAGCTGATTACCGAGGCGATGCTTTATGCCGATACCACAGCTGTGGCCGCGATCATCAACAGCGGTACCATCAGGCTTGATGATCATCTCCACGGCAAAATCCATCAATCTGACATTCTCAGGTCCCTCCCGTTCGGCGGTCCGATTGTTCATGCGGAAATGATGGGAACAGACCTCGTTCGGGTACTCGAAACCGGCACCACCTCGAATTCCGGCACAGGGGGATATCTTCAGTATTCAGGAGTTGAGAAACACAATTCACAATGGCTTGCCAACGGAGCAGCGATCGCGCCAGCGGAAAAATATGCCGTTGTTATGCCGCAATTCCTCGCGCAGGGAAAAGAATCCAACCTTGGATTTCTCGCCACTCTGGATATTTATTCGCCGATCATTTTGACCGGCGTCAACGGTGAGGAGAAAAATGACATCCGGGACGTCGTAATTACATATATCAGGAGGTGAGCCTGTGAGTTCCATAGATTTATCGGTGTACAGGCCGGCAGAAATCTGGGAATTGACACAACGGCGCCTTGCATATCCGAAGGCTGCATTCCGCGACACGATCATTTACCTCCTTTCGGCTGGCGCTATGAAAATGTCGGTGAAGGAGATCCGGTTTGATCCCGGTTTACCCGACACCATCAAGACCACATGTCTTCAAAAAGGACCGACATTTGATGAATTTAAG
>Ga0247727_10015401_pt1 | contig 12546 bp, 9 predicted proteins | sample WisWelCaveWW1625_FD_202498 | JGI IMG/M metagenome (GOLD analysis project Ga0247727, IMG submission 202498) | Biofilm microbial communities from Wishing Well Cave, Virginia, United States - WW16-25 | ecosystem: Environmental > Aquatic > Deep subsurface > Groundwater > Cave microbial mat | place... | reverse complement strand
AGCCTGCTGTCGAACAACCTGAAGGAAGAATTCGAAGCGATCTCAGGCAGGTATGATGCCCTGATGGGCCACATGCAGCTGATACACCGCTTCGAATATGTCGAAGGCGTGGACATCATCAAGCGCATGGAAGACTCTGTCAAGCCAGGCAAGTTCGCCAGCACTGAAGAGGCGCTGAAAGAATACGCATTCTTCCAAAACGTGGACAAGATGAAGGCCCTGTTCGACGGAGAGATACTCCGCTACCAGATGATGGGCGACGAGGCCTCTGCCAAGCAGATGATGGGCCGCAAGGCAGCATTCGAGACAGGGCTCAAGCAAGCCCAATCGCAATGGACAGGCACGCTGTACACACGGCTTGGAGAAGTCGAGGCAGAGCTCAGGTCGCTGCACAACAAGCTCGGTCTCGGAAGCACTGATCGGCAGATAGCCACAGAGATCAGGATATCAGACCTTGAGGCAGAGCGCGAGAAACTCAGGCGAGAGACAATCGGCTTCCGCTCAGGCGTAGAGCTAAGGGACGAAAAAGTGCACCTGACGAAAGTCTTGCAAGAAGGATATTCAGACACGACCCCATTATTGGAGTTGCGCGACAAGGTCGAGCTAGCTTACAACAAGTTCTACGACAAGATCAGCCGCGGGGAACAGCTATCTGAATCAGAGCTCTTGCAGATATATCCTGATGTCAAGCAATACTTCGAGACTCCTGCGCGCGCGCAGAACTCGCTCGTGAGCATCAACAAATATGTCCAGGAAACCCTCTCCACGCTCACTGCAGTCAACGCAGAACTCATAAGACGCGAACATCCAGAACTGCACAATGCTGATGTCATGACACGCGCGATCAGCCAGTCATACCAGGTAGTCGGAGTCAAGTTCAAGGAAACCAGCGAGGACCTGAACAGCATGTTCGCAGAAGGCAAGGAGAAGCGCGGCCTGTTCACGATTATAATTTCCGGCGGCCTCGCAGCTGCCGATAATTATGCATACGGAAACATCATCGATCGCAGCAATCTCCGCAGGGAATTCCTGAGAGGCCTAGGAGACAGTGCGCAGAGCCAGATAGGCAGCATAACAACGCAGTACGCAGGCCAGTACGACCTGTCCAAGGAATCTTCTGATGCGCTGACTGAATTCAGCAAATCAATGACTGCAGGCACTCTGCTCGCGAACAAGGCGCGCATCGGCAATGCGGTGATGGAAGCGAATGTGAAATACTCAGACCTCGCAGGAAACCTCGTGATAATGGCAGCATCAGCGCCAGTCGCAGGATTCGCAGGCTCATTGTTCCAGTTCACCAGAGGGGTAACCACCATTGGCAAGATAACTAACTGGGTCACGAGCACTGTAATGAACGGAGTGACATTCCACTACACATCGAACGTCGGCACATTGCTCTTAAAGCCTGATACGAAAGTGGACTGGAATCCAACACACGCGGTGGTGATGATGGGAGTCCTGGGTATTGCCACCAAGCCATTCAGGGCGCTCGAAGGTGCTGTCGCGAACACATTCGGAAGGAGCGCAGGAAGCCTTGGACACCAGCTGACGACAGGTGTCATCAAATCAGCTGAGATCACGGCAGAAGCAGGCATCTTCACAGGCCTGAGCGCTGTTGAGGCGCGACTTGCAGGCGCGAACGCATGGGCGCAGTATGACTTCCAGGAATCCGCGCTTGACAACCTCATAACAGTTGTCGGATTGAAGGCAAACCCATTCCAGGCGCCACACGCTCCAGAAGTCGCGCGCACAAAGTTTGAAGGCAGGACAGGTGAAGCAGTCAGGACAATGCTTGAGAACAACTATGACCGCCTTATCCGCGACCAAACAGGCTATGACAGGCAATTGCAGGGCGGCGAGATAAGCCTGGCAAAATATTCTGAGCTGTCACGCGCTACACAGGCAAAGGCGCTTGAGACAAAGTATGAACTGGCTGACATCACAGTCAGGTCTCTGCAAAGAGAGCACATGAACGCGCTCGCAGAAACACCAATATTCCGCAGCAAGTATGACGCGCTGCCAAAAGAAGTCAGGGATGTAACGCCATACGAAGCGTTCAGGGAATCACAGATGCGCCAAATCGAGAATCGCATACGCGAAACCCAGTCAAACCTGCAGGCAGACGTGGCGCTCTCGCTCGGACGCATTGAGACATTGAATGGGATTGCGCCAAGCCGGAATGCTGAATATGGAGAAGCCAACAGGATATTCTCTGAGAGAAACCTTGACCTTGCGCGCTTGATGACAGCAATGCGCGACCCGCGGCTTATCATCGACCCTGTGACAAACAGGCCGGTGATTTATGGCGCTGATCCTGCCCAGGCGACAGACGTCTCGCGTACAACCGAGTCACGCGTGAGCACCACAGTGCAATCCGCAGCAACACGGGCGCAGCTTGCTACGTCTGCGCAGAACAGCGTCGCCAGGAGTGTCGCTGGAGGAAATACGCGCGTGTCTACTGCAGCTGTGGCACGGGAAACCACTGCAGACCGCAGCGCAGCAACCACAGCATCACGCGGCACAACATCTCTCAGGACAGCAGCCCAGGAAGTCAGGACAGTGTCTCCTGAAGCAGCAGGCAGGCTCGCAGAAGCAGCGCGCGTGGCAGAACAGGTCTGCCCAAGATGCAGTGTTGAGGAAGCACGCTCGCAGGCAGCTGAAGCAGCAGTCACAAGACCGCCAGAGCCGTCACGGCCGACAGCGCCTGAAGCCGCGCTGCCAAAACCGCCTGTAGCTGAGGCGCCGCCTAAGCCAGTTGAAGTCAGGCCTCCTCCTGCAGAGCGGCCTGCTGAGCTCGCGCTTGAGCTGCGTGATATTGTCAGGAGCGAGATGAAGCGGGAACTTGGCCTGAGCACTGTGGAAGCAGACAATATCAGGATGAGCCAGGCTGTCGACTACCTGCGCGAAAGAGGACGTACAGAAGACCTGAACAGGCTCACAGAGAACATCCAGAATGCTCGAGACCAGTTGGCGAGCGAGCGTCAGTCCATGCTGAGGGAGGCAGAGACAGCTGCACCTGAACGCCGCAGCCAGATACAAACCCTGCTCCGCATAAATTCTGTCCGCCTCGGCGAGTATAACCGCGCGCTTGAACGCGCAAAAGCGCCTCTAGAGGCCAGGCCGCCTGAAGCTCCCAAGCCTCCTGAAGTGTCGCTGCCAAAGCCGCCTGTAGCTGAGGCGCCGCCGAAGCCAGTTGAAGTCAGGCCTCCTCCTGCAGAGCGGCCTGCTGAAAAGGCGCTGGAGCAGCTTGATGCCGTCAGGAGCGAGATGAAGCAGGAACTTGGCCTGAGCATTCTGGAAACAGGCGAGCTAAGGCTAAGCGAGGCTGCGGATTACCTGCGCGAAAGAGGACGCACAGAAGACCTGAACAGGCTAGCAGAGAACGTCCAGAAGGCGCGCGCAGAGCTGGCGAGCGAACGCCAAGCCCTCATGAGGGAAGCAGAAACAGCGACACCTGAACGCCAGGCGCAGATAGACTCCCTGCTACGCATAAGCGCAGTCAGGCTCGAAGAATATAACCTCGTGCTCGAACGGGCAGGAATAACTCCAGAAGCAGTGCCTGCACTCGAAGCCCCACAGCCAATGCCGCCTGCTGAAGCCCCGAGGCCTCCAGAAGCGCTGCTGCCAAGGCCCCCTGTGGCTGAGGCGCCGCCAAAACCCGCCGAGGCTCCTGTGCCACAGGTCGGAAAGGTCGGCCTTGATGCGTGGGAGCAGCGCATGCAGACCGTTATTGACCGCAGCAGTGCGATTCGCGAAGGAGGTACGCAGGAATATGTCCGGCAGGGGATTGATGCTGCAGAGCGCGATGGCCTCATCACAAAGCAGGAGGCAGACGCGCTTCGGGCTGTACGCATCAGGACAGCCCAGGACCTGGCGGCGTTTATGAACAGTATTGAGGGCATTGCTGCGAAATCAGAAGCAGCAAGCATGTATTTCGGCCCTGCACTCATCATGTATGGCGAGGGCCTGCGTGAGACAGGAAGGATATCGCCCTCTGCTGATTTCAGCATACGGCTCGCCCAAAGCAGGGTTGCAGCGCATGAGTTGCTGTATCGCTATGACCGCGACGCGTATGCCGAAAGCATAAGGAACACTGCAACTGAGCAGGCAGTCCGTGATGCTTACCGCCTTGCCGGAGAGACTGAGCGTTACGTGCAGCGTGCCCGTGAGTTTGGCGTGACGCCGCCAAGCCTCCTGCGCCGCGGCCTGGACGCGCTCACCAGGTTATTTGCACGAGAGCAACCGCCTGAAGCAGTTCAGAAGGCACTTGCAGAAGAAGCTGCAGCCAGAGAAGCCACGCCAACCAAGCCTGTGACAGAAGAACCGCTCTACAGGCGCGAACCAATCGCAAGGGAATCCGTAGAGAATGCTCTCGATTTGGCGCGCGCATCTCCAGAGGCAAGGGCAGAGGCGGCAAAGCAACTGGGTCCTGCAGAGGCTGCTGACCTCGAGGTCGCCGCAAGAGTGATGCCTGCCCTTGAAGCGCGTGTGGCCAAAGACATCGCCAGAGAGCTTGCTCGCGATGCGCCAACGCGGGATGCTGTGGATTTCGCGGCACGCGAAGGCGCTGAGTTGAAGAAACTGGATGTCACGCCGGAAGCGCGCGAAGGCATTGCGACAGTCATGGACGAGCTCGCAGCAGGCATAAGGACGTCTGAACAGGCGCGCGCGGAAATCAACTTCATAGTCGGAAGGCTCAAGGCAAAGCCTGGAGAAGTGGTGGAACGCGGCATTGCAGCTGGCGAGATATTTGAGCAGTACTCCAGATTGCTCACTGCAGAAGCTCGCGCGCGAGATCCGATAGTACAGGCAGTGCGAGCGCAGTTCCCTGAGCACGCAGCTGCCATAGAAAGGAACCTGGCGCTCCACAGGAGCGGGCGGCTATCATCAACAGATGTAATAACGGCTTTGGCAATGGAGCTCGGGAGCGCTCCCAGGGCAAACGAGATATACAATGCATACGAGCGGACAGCGCAGGAAAGAGCTTCTACTGCAAAGGATATGATAAAGGACCGCACCACTGACGCAGTCTTTGCTGCTGAAGTCGCGAGCAGAGGCGAGACAGGCGTGCAGTCCAAGCGCGCCGCCGGCGCTGAAGTGCATACGTACAATTCGCCGCATGATACTGCTGTCGGCGGCGATTACACGCGAACGCTTGAATCAAGGGGCAAGCAGATAGTCATCAATATGGACATTGCAGGCAAGGGCACAAGCGCTGCAGCGATGAAGGCGGCTGTGCACAGGTATGTCGAGGACCTAGCGCGCAGGGCTGAGACAGACCCTGAAGCCCAGGCAATACTCGAGGACCCGGCTGCCCTGCACAAGTACATTAATGACCGTGTGATCCAGGACAAGGTCTTCCCGGCAGGCAAGTTCTCGACAGCATCTTTCGCGATGTTCGATCCAGCCACAGGCAGGCTTGAACTGGCAGGAACAGGCGACAAGATGTATGTCCTCCGAAGGCAGCCTGACAGAAGCTACAAGCCAGAGCTGATTGAGCCGCAGAACCTTGCGGTCGGCGTTCCAGAACCAAGGATAATGACTCCTGAAGCAAGGGCAAAGTATGAGGCAAAGAAGACCGCCACAGAGCTGAAGGAAGGTGACATTCTGGTCTTCTCCAGCGACGGGCTGGCTGAGCAGAAAGGACCTGTGTCAAAGGAAGCTGCGGACAGGATCCGCAAGAGCCTCGAAGAGGGCAAGTCGATTGATGAAATATACAAGGAAATCAAGACAGATGATATGCCTGCATTCGACCGTGTGCCAGAGACGCTCGCAGAGAGCGCATCACGCGGCAAGACCCCTGAGCAGATGCGCGAAGACCTGCTCAACGCAGTCAACAAGCACGCAGGTGAAGTCCCACGACACGATGATATATCGCTTGTAATGCTGAAGCGGACCGCTCCAGAGGCGCTTCCAAAACCGCCTGTCGCTGAGGCGCCTCCAAAGCCTGTCGAGGTCAAGCCAGAAGCAAAGCCGCCTGAGGCCCCTGCACCAGCACCGGCACCAATGAAATATGAGATGCGCATGGGCGAAAGGCAAGTCGGCGTAAAGGTTGAGCAAGGGCAGAGAGGAGAATTGGTTGATCGTGTGAGCAAGGCCTCGAAGAAGCACAACAATGAGGCTTACGGAGTAGCGCTTGTCGATGCAAGGGATCCTGCGAATGTCCGGCAGATAGGATTTGTTGAGCCAAAAGACGTGCTGCCATTCAAGGGAGCAGAAATAACCTCTGCACAGGCAGGCAGGAACAAGAAGCTCTACGACGCAATACGTAAAGGCGACAGGAAGGTAATCATAGACGAGAAACTATACGAACAAATACCTGAGGAATACCTGAAGGAAAGGCTTGGCAAGGATGCAGCTAGCCCAGAGAAGATCGCAGACCTGCTTGTCAATACCAAATGGGAAGTCTACACTGCTGGACGTGAGGTGAGACTCGAGAGGAGACGGTTCTACGAACGCGTGAGCCAGGAAGCGAGAAGACTGCAGGCAGAGAATCCAGGGGCGATTATCAAAGGCATTGGCGGGCACACCCATCCTTATCGCGTCGATTTGGTTAACAGGCTCGCAAGGCACCTGGCAGATTCCGCAAAGGCAAAGGCCACCAGTGAAGAACGCAAGGCAATCGACGCCATCAGGGATGCCCTCATCAAGGAAGCAGGAGCCAAAGGCGATGCTGGATTTGACAGCGAAGCCGCGCGCTCGCTCATCCTAAGCACCAAAAAACATTTCGAGGAATTACTGAGCCGGCAACGTGGAGAAAAGGTCACGCTGACAGACGAGGAACTCATAGAGGGAGTGCTGCACAACAGGTTCGATCCAAGAACAGCGGAAGAATTGAAAGGCGGCACGCGCCTGACACGCGATGACGTCAAGACATTCATCGAACTCAGCGAAAGGGACTTTGGTTTCGGTGAGACTGCCGCAGATGGCGCTCGGGAAACGCTGACATGGCTGGTTGTCGGCGGCGAGATGAAATTCTTCAAGATCCGCGCCAAGCAGACTGAGAAAGGGCCGGTTTACACCGCAGAGGAGCTCGGCGCCAGGATTGAGAAGCCAGCAGAAGCAGCGCCAGAAGCCCTGCCGAAACCAGCAGAGGTCGCGCTACCCAAACCGCCAGTCGCTGAAGCGCTACCAAAGCCTGTAGAGGCCAAGCCAGAGGCAAGGCCGCCTGAAGCAGCACTGCCAAAACCGACATTATGGGAACGGGTAAAGGGACTCTTTGCGCCAAAGGCACCTGGAAATCTTGAGACCTTGACTACTCAACAGTTTGATGCGTTGAAGGACAAGGTTAGCAAGAGGGCAGGTGGCCTTGAGAGCGTATTGCAGGAAATGCCTGCTGGTGATCCATTGCAGCAGATAGCGCGCGGGACAGCGTTCCGCACAGTCCTTGTGGGAGCAAGGCCTGGAGGAGATTTTATCTTCTACGGGCCTGAGTCAGCATCAACACTGGGTGAACTGCCCCTGACTGTCAATCAGCTGCAGTCTTTTGTCGACAAGCTGAATGTGCGCACAAGCTCTGACCTGCGGCTTGTCGTCCACGAACCGCACGATATCACTCTCAGCGAAGGAGGGACCAGACGGGTGCAGTCAGTGACCGTCATCAGCATCTCTGGCGTCAAGCAGACGCTAAGGAGTTATTCCAAAGAGACGCTCGCAGATGGGCGGAGAGTATTGAGCGACGAGCAATTGGGGCTTCTGGATACCGCCGACGGAGTGGTGGAAGTCGTGCGATCTCTCTCGGGCAGGAAAGGGATTTCGTCAAATGGCGCAGAAGGCCTTGTGTTCGGATATGGCATGAGGAATACATTGAATTACATGTCATTCCTGGCGGTGAGGGAGAAACTCCTGAAGCTCATCGGTCCTGACACCGAGCGCACGGATCCAGATACTGGCAAGATGGTCCCGTCACTAAGCGCTGAAAAAACAGTCATCTGGTTTGCGGATCCTGCCAACAAGGCGGCAATCGAGCGTGAATTCACGCAGGAGGAGCAGGCTGTCGTCGACAGGCACAACAGCGGACCAATCGCCTCTTTGCTGCTCACGCCAGAGATCGACTCAAGGTTGGCAGGGATGCAGCTCAACTGGAGATCCACTACGCCTGAAGAGACAGCAGAATTGCAGAACCGCTATAAAGAACTACTTCCGCCAGCAAAACCAGGCGCGCCGCCTGTCGCAAGACTGGTGCCGGCCGAACTGGTACCTCGTGTGCTTTTGCAGAAAGCCGAAACGCCAGCAGAAGCGCAGATCACGCCTCAAGCGCAGCCTCAACCAGCGCCTGCATCCACCGGCAGCTTTGCTGATGAGCTGAAGACGACTGTGTCTGAAGCCGCGTCTTCAAAGCGCGTGCGCTTTGGCGCTGTGGGTTTGGTCGCGCTCGTGCTTATCGCAGTGCTGGTGCGCACTGTCATCCGCAGGAAGAGAGATGCGCTTTCAGATTTCAGCAGCGAGATAATCAGCGCGAACAAAGCGCTTGATCAGCGGTTGGAACAGCTCCGCAAGCAGCGCGAAAACCGGCAGAAGAGGTTTGGCAGGCCTTAATCGACAAAAGATATCGCGATATTCCTGAGCACGGTCGTGTAGACGCCTTCGCCGAATTTCTTAGGATACCTCGCGCAGAAATCATAGAACCTCTCCACCTCGGCAGGATCAAGGAACAGCATGTTCTCGAGCGCAAGAGCATTGCGTGCATCGCGCTTCTCATCAACAGGAGAGTTCGGATTACGCGAAGTAGATACCAGTCGCGGCGGTTTAGGAGCCTTGGAAACCAGCGCCCTCAGGATGCCCTTGACCTGCTGATACACTTCATTCTGTTCAGGGGTCATGTTCCGGAAATAATAGACATTGATTGCCCTGTCAAAAGCGAGCAATGCCTTTGCCTTCTGTCCAGGGTCTGCCCTGCTAGCCAGGGTATGGCACACATCTGACCAATAATCTTCCATCGTGGCATATTCATTCGCCTTGTTGCTGATGATCGCCAGCACAACAACTGCAGAATGTTCCTCAGGCCTGAATTCAAAATGGCTGACACCCATCAACAGTCCGTACAGAGGCTCGCTGAGGCTCTGGAAGACAGCCATCCTTTTCTGCAATGCGCGGGCCTGATCGATTATGCCTTCAAGATACCTCTCCATGATGCGGAAGAACAAGCGCCTGCTTAAAAAACTTATCTCAGACAAACTGCGTCGCTGTGAAGGCGAATGCGGTCGCAAGGACGCCGATGACGAGCCCCAAGATGAATCCCACTATTATATTGATGACGAATATTATCAGCCACGCCAAAGCAGCCCTGCCCCAGGTTTCGTCATAGTACTTCCTGATGAACCAGATGAAGACAACAGCATTCACTGCCGCGAAAAGCACGTTTATCACCAGCGCGGCTATCCTGCCTGTCGTCAGGAAAAATGCTGAGAAGAATGCAGGGATCATGCTCAGGCCAAAGCTCACAAGGCCTGCGTACAAGGCGACCTTGTAAGCAGTCTTCCAATCATCATCTGAGAACTCCAGCCAGCTTGAGATGAGCTTAAGGAACAAGCCGTTCAGCGCGAAAAAGACAGCAGTCGATATGAAACTCACCAGGACTGCGATGAGGAATGTCGAAAACGGCATTATCGAGCTTGCGCACGCCCTGTTATTAAACTTTCTCTCCCACCGGCAAGGAGTGAAACTCCGCAAAGCACCGTAATGTTTATATACCATCCCGAGCTTACTGTGCGCGGGGTGATTGAATGCCAGCCGCAAAAAAACCTGCTTCCAGTGCAGCCAAGACTGCAAAGCCGATAGGTAAAGTCACGCATTTCTTTGACAAGATAAAAGTCGCTGTCGTAAAGCTCAATACCGGGCTCAAGATCGGAGACAAGATCCGCATCGAGGGCCACGGCCAGAACTTCGAGCAGGCAGTGTCAAGCATGCAGATAGAGCACGAAGTGCTCAAGGAAGCCAAGAAAGGCCAGGAAGTCGGCATGAAGGTCTCAAAGCCGGTAAAGGCCGGGGACTTGGTGTTCAAGGCATAAGCGATCTGTGAAAGGAGAAAAGTATTTAAACGCAGTCTGATTGAGGAGAACTATGACTGAAGTAACATTGCGGGAAATCCATGATGACCTTGAGGCTCTAAAGCAGGACGTTGCTGATTTGAAAACAGCGCTTCTTGGCGATGAAGGAAGGCTCAGCGATTGGGCAAAAGAACGAATCGAACGCTACCTAAAAGAAGGGCCCAAAGGCACGGTTTCACAGGAAGAAATAGAAAAGGAATTCTCATAAATGGCGTACCGAATCAACTGGGAACCCGCGCGAGAAGACGTTCGCTCCCTTGAATCTGAAATCAGAAAGAGGATTATCAAGAAAATAGCAACCATCGCAGAACACCCATTACGATTTGTCGAGCGCGTACAGGGATATCTGCTTTTCAAGTTACGTATTGGTGACTACCGTGCAATCCTTGACATCAAGCAAGAGACTGCGGAAATCATTGTTGTTCTCGTCGGACACCGTTCAAAAGTGTACCAGGAACTCGCGCGCCGGATGCATTGAGGCCGCACAAGCTGGTTGATGCGGAGAAGAATATGTGGGATTTGGTCAAGATTCGGCAGTTCTGTCAGAAAGCTTATAAGGTATGAACGATTACTAGCGTGCATGACGAGCACGTTATCCCGTGAAGAACAAGCCGTGGCAGAATGGCTTGAGAATGACTATTCAATAGATATTGTTGCGAAGAAATGCCAACTTCCTCACCTCAACCAAATAATACAGAACTATTTCAAACGCTTTGTCAATGCAGCAGAAGCGTATCATCAAGATGCTACCGGGGAGCTGACACACAGGAGCGCTGCGTACGCAGAAGGGCTTGACATTTGGATGTATGAATTGTTTCTGTCCAAATTCAGGATTGATCGTGAAGCAGGCGAAGATGGCAGAAGCAAAGTCGCCATGTTGAAAGAACACCCGCTTTATGCCTCAGGGAACCAATCTTCGTGACTGAAGAATTTTCACGAGTGGCTTATATGCCGGTATCACTTTTGCCAGTGCAAGATAAAACTGATTTATTTCCCTCTCACTTTTGAAAGTGAGGCGATTCGTGTCCCGGTCAGGCAAATTAATAATGTCGCGAATCTTCGCGGCATATTCTTGCCGGAACACATTTTGCGCCTTTGTGTTCAGAAACAATGCTTCCTCGGCACTGAGCTCTTCAGACAAAACAAATGTTTCGATTTCCCCCAAGGCCAATTTGGGATGTGCGCTTTGTATCTGCACCACGCGCGCATTGTCCTTCACAGGAAGTACGGTGGCGTGTTTCGCTACAAAATCAACAGCTTCCTGCGGATATTTGATATCTCTTGCGGCTGCCTCGGCACAATATATCTTGTCATAAAGACGAAGAAGCGTGTCCAGATGACTTGCACGCGCGAGATGAATGACCGGGCTTGCGTTAGTGACGACAATTCGTGAGCCGCTCATACGCAAGTGTCACGTGCCCGCTGCTTTTAAACCTTTCTAGATTTAATCACTCCTAAGTAACAAATGTTACAAGGTAAGGAAAACCGCAATCAGCGTCAACAAGTTGACGAGGTCTCGGAAATCGAAGATTTCCGAAACCTTTATAAAGCCCCTATAGATTATGTTCTCCAATAAGAACAATTCTCAGATAAGAAATGATATGTGTGGTGTGGTAATTGATGACAAGTAATACTGAAGCAAAAGATTTGCAATTGAAGACAGGAACAACGACCATCTGCATAATGTGCAAGGATGGCGTGGTCCTCGCGGCTGACCGCAGGGCTTCTGGCGGCGGCATGGTTCTGCACAAGAGGGCACAGAAAATCCAGCCGATCACTGACAGCATCGCGGTCACGACCGCAGGAAATGTCTCAGACATCCAGTTGATGGTCAAGCTCGCAAAGGCAGAAATCAAGCTGAAGGACGTGCAGGTCTATAGGACGTGCAGTGTCAAGGAAGCAGCCAGCCTTGTCGCAGGAATGCTGTACAGCACATTCCGAAGGCCAAGCTTCATACTCAGCATAGCCTCATTGATGATGGCAGGCAGGGACAAGGAAGGTTATCACGCTTATGAATTGAGCCCTGATGGAAGCATGATGGAAATCAGGGATTATGCAGCAGATGGCTCAGGAATGGTCTTCGCGCTCGGCGTGCTCGAGACATTGTTCAAGAAGAACCTGACGCTTGACGAGGGCGTCAAGCTCGCTGTCAAGGCAGTCAATGCAGCCCTGCAGCGCGACACTGCCACAGGAAACGGCATAGATGTCGTGACCATAACTGAGAAAGGACTCCAGACTGTGCTGGAGAAGGAACTCGAGATAAGGCTCGAGGCGTAAGGCCTGTTTCTCTTCTAAGGCCTGACATACATAAGGTGGACAAGGAACAGAAAGGTGAATACTACTATGGCAGATATAATAAAGGAAATACTGAAAATCCTCCCTGAGGGCAAGATCTCAGACGCAGTCTTCGAAGGCGCCAATATCGTCCTGTACACAAAAGACAATAAATATTTCCTGAACGATGAAGGCACCATCAGGGCAGCAGTCAATGCGTTCA
>Ga0247727_10015400_pt1 | contig 12546 bp, 11 predicted proteins | sample WisWelCaveWW1625_FD_202498 | JGI IMG/M metagenome (GOLD analysis project Ga0247727, IMG submission 202498) | Biofilm microbial communities from Wishing Well Cave, Virginia, United States - WW16-25 | ecosystem: Environmental > Aquatic > Deep subsurface > Groundwater > Cave microbial mat | place... | reverse complement strand
CGGCAACGTCAGTCTGGGATTGGGCATTGCCTCCTCGGCGCTGGTATTTGCGCTTGGGCTTTGCGCCCTCCTCGGCGCGCGGCAGGGCTGGATTCAGGTGGCGGCCACACCGTTGTTGCTCTGCGGGGCAAGTAGCGCGTTTCTCGGCCTGATTGGCGCAGTGACCGGAGTTGGCGGACTTTTCGGAAGCAATCGCTCGAAAGCCACTGCCGTCGTCGGCCTCATTCTCAGTGGGATTGGGCTGTGCCTGTTTGTTTTGGCGCTGGCCGCTCTGCAACGTGGAGGATGACTCAATGATGATTGCGCCTTACGGGTCGTGGAAATCGCCAATCACGTCAGACTTGATTGTTTCTGAAAGCATCGGGCTTGGGCAACCGATGTTGGACGGCGGTGCTGTCTATTGGCTCGAACTCCGGCCACAGGAAAAAGGGCGGGTGGCGCTCGTGCGACGGGACTTGACCGGAGTCGCCGCCGATGTGACCCTGGCCCCTTTCAACGCCCGCACCCGGGTCCACGAATATGGCGGCGGCTCTTACGTGGTGGCCGATGGCATCGTATATTTTGCCAACTTTGCCGACCAGCGGTTGTATCGGCAGAAGCCGGGTTCCGCCCCGGAGCCGCTCACCCCGAAGATGGCATGGCGTTACGCTGACATGATCATGGATCGCAGGCGCAACCGGTTAATCTGCATCCGCGAAGATCACACCGACCCGAACCGAGAGGCAGTGAACACCGTAGCCAGTGTGTCATTGGAGACGGGCGAGTCCATCGTGTTGGCCTCGGGCAACGATTTTTACTCGTCGCCGCGCCTCAATCCTGATGGATCGAAGTTGGCTTGGCTGACGTGGAATCACCCAAACATGCCCTGGGATGGCACGGAGTTATGGATGGCCGACGTTGAGGGTGGGGGGACGGTATCCGCTCCCCGACGAGTGGCGGGTGGCCTGGCGGAGTCGATCTTTCAACCGGAGTGGTCGCCGGGCGGCCTCCTCTATTTCATCTCCGATCGCACCGGCTGGTGGAATTTGTATCGGCTGGAGGAGGGAGAGGCTGTCGCCTTGTGCCCGATGGAGGCCGAGTTCGGTCGGCCACAATGGCAATTCGGCATGTCCACCTATGACTTTGCGGGTGACGGGCTTCTGTGTACGTATATTCAAAAAGGGCGTTCGTATCTGGCGACTTTGAACACGGCCACGCTGAAGCTGGAAATCATCAACTTGCCCTACACTGACATCTATCGAGTGAAGGCAAGTCAGGGTGCGGCGCTTCTCCTTCTCGGCTCCCCTGCCGAAGCGACTACTCTTGCCCGACTCGATCTGGCGAGGCACGAACTTGAAGTTCTACGCTGCTCTGTCGAGGTCGCAGTTGACGCTGGCTACTTTTCGATTCCGCAAGCGATTGAATTTCCAACCGCGAACGGACTGACGGCTTATGGTTTTTTTTATCCGCCGCATAACCGGGATTTTGCCGCGCCAGAAGGCGAGCAGCCCGCGCTGTTGGTGATGAGCCACGGCGGGCCGACGGGGGCAACATCGGCCGCCTTCAATTTGGGCGTTCAATACTGGACGAGCCGCGGCATTGCGGTGCTGGATGTGAATTATGGCGGCAGTACCGGCTATGGCCGGGCCTACCGGGAGCGGCTTAAGGGGCAATGGGGGATTGTGGATGTGGATGATTGCGTCAATGGAGCGTTGTATCTGGTTCAGCAGGGATTGGTGGATGGCAATCGTCTCGCCATCACCGGCGGGAGCGCGGGCGGTTACACGACGTTGAGCGCGTTGACGTTCCGGGACGTGTTCAAGGCCGGGGCAAGCCACTTCGGCATCAGCGACCTCGAAGCGTTGGCGAAGGATACGCATAAATTTGAGTCGCGGTATCTCGACGGCTTGATCGGCCCGTACCCTGATCGGCGCGATCTTTATCTTGAGCGGTCGCCGATCCATCACACCCATAAGCTTTCGTGTGCCCTGATTCTGTTTCAAGGGTTGGAGGACAAGGTAGTGCCGCCGAGTCAGGCCGCGAAGATGTTTGAGGCGGTGCGGGCGAAGGAATTGCCGGTGGCTTATGTGGCGTTTGAGGGGGAACAGCATGGCTTCCGGCAGGCGGCGAACATCAAACGTTCATTGGATGGCGAGTTGTATTTCTACTCGAAGGTGTTCGGGTTTGAACCGGCTGACCCGGTGGAGCCGGTGGCCATCGAGAATCTTTGATGGACGCTGGGAAGCCATCACACTGGCACCCTGGTTTGTTACATAATCCAATACCCCAGAGGCATTCGACGGGATTGCCCTAAAATTTGACCCTGAAATTGACCAAAATTGAAATGCTCCTGAAAGGCTCTGTTGGTTGCAAGTAGTACTGCTTATGCTATACTGCTGACTTAAGTACGTAAGACAAAAGAACTATCCTTTACATTGTTGTTTGGAGAGCCGCATGGATAAGGCTGGTATTGTCATTGTTGATGATCATCCCCTCTTTCGCCAGGGATTGCGTGATTTATTACGCACAGAAGCTGATTTGGCGATTGTGGGTGAGTGCGCTGACGGCAGTGAGGCGGCTGGTCTGGTAAGCTCACTCAATCCTGACGTTGTCCTGATGGATATAAATCTTCCAGGGATGAATGGGTTGCAGGTGACGCGACAGATTAAGGCTGACCGCCGGAGAGTCAATGTCGTTATGCTGACTGCTTATGATGATGCCGAACAGGCGATCCATGCTTTTCGCGCTGGCGCGTCAGCTTATTGCCCGAAGGATGTGGAGCCGACGAAACTTATTGAGGCGATCCGCCATGTTTTACGGGGTCATTATGTGGTCGGCGATCAATTGTTTGATCGGGAAGGGATTGAAACCTGGATGGACAAGGGCGTGAGCCAGATCAACCGCCCCTACGTGGATGACTCCCAGGAATTATTCTCCCCTCTTTCTCCTCGCGAGATGCAAATTCTCCAATATGTGACGCGCGGTTTGAGTAACAAAGAGATAGCTTTTGCGCTTGGCATCAGCCATCAAACTGTGAAAAATCATATGACGGCGATCCTGCACAAGTTGGACGTCGAAGATCGCACCCAGGCCGCCGTCTATGCTTTGCGGCACGGCTGGGTGCGTTTGCAAGACTCGAAGACTGAAGTGAAGTCGTGACCCTGCGGGAACTGATGGATTTCACCCGCACAGAAGCAGAGCAGGTGCGGGACGAACGGCAGAGCGCTGAACAATTAATTGAACAGCACCGTGAAAAAGCTGGCGAGTTAATTGGCCGTTATCGTGTTCTTACTGAACAATTTGAGCGACTGCGTCACAGCCCCAATGCCCAACCCCGGGCTGAACTCGCCGTCGTGTTCGAGGCAGTGCTGGAGGCGCAACGACAGCTTCTGGCCGCACGTAATGAATTGAACAGACTGGAAAGCGCGCATGACACCCTGGGTCGCTACGCCAATTATCTCGATGCTGTTTTGAATGAGTTCGGCGAAGTCATGCCCAGAGTCTTACATGATGAAGTTGCCCCCCCGCTCACCAATAGCATTCTCCAAATTGAGATCATCCAGCGCCTATTGGACCGCAATCTCGAACAGGCCCGAAGTGAATTGAAGGATTTGAAAGCTACAGCGACAACTGCGATCCAGCGTATTCGTGGTCTCATGACCGATCTTCGAACTCCAAAAGCTGGCTGAAGGCACCTATGACCAAACATACTTTGCAGGAACTTCTCGATTTTGCTCAACAGGAGGCAGAGCGGACGCAAGGTGAGTTACGGGAGATCGCCTTGCTGGTCGAGCAAAGCCGGGGTGAGGTTGAGAAGTTGACCCAACGTAACGCTACCATTAATAACCAGCTTCGGCAGTTGCAACAAAATTTTGAGACTGTGCCGCGCGGTGACATTCGTTCAATCTACGATGCCGCGTTAACGGCCCAGCAAAAGCTGTTTACCATGCGCGGCCAACTGGAAAAACTGCAAAGCGACCAGAACAGTCTGGATCGTTACGCCAAGTCTCTTGGGATTGTGCTGGAAGGGTTGGGGGGAGTCGATCCGGGAACGACCCTGCTCAGCGGAGGAACAAGCGCCAGCTTAATGAGCGTTGGCGACGGCAACGAGTTGATCATCCGCATCATTGACGCTCAGGAAGCGGAACGGCAACGCATGTCCAAGACCATGCACGATGGGCCAGCGCAATCGTTGACTAATTTTATTTTGCAGGCTGAGATTGTCCAGCGCCTGTTCGACAGCAACCCTGAACAGGCCCGGGTGGAATTGCAAAGCCTCAAAACTGCGGCGACGGCCACCTTCCAACGAGTGCGAGAATTCATCACCGAGCTTCGGCCCATGATGCTGGATGATCTGGGCCTGGTGCCAACGGTTCGCCGATACGTCAAAGGTTTTGAGGAAAAAACTGGTATTCAGACAACGCTAACAGTGACCGGTGATGAACGTCGTTTTGAGGCCCATCGCGAAGTTCTGGTTTTTCGAAGTTTTCAAGAGCTTTTGGCCAATGCCCGGCTCCATGCCCAGTGTTCACAAATTCGGGTTACTTTGGATGTAGACGAAAGCTATGTCCGAGCGACGGTCGAGGACAATGGTAAAGGGTTTGATGTTGCCGCGGCGATAGCCCCCGGCCAAAAGCACGTTAGTCTTGGCACCTTGCGGGAAAAAGCTGAATTGCTCGGCGGCCAATTGCAAATAGACAGCACTATCGGTCAGGGGACACGTTCTACGCTTGAAATCCCGGTGACCAGCATGGCCTTGACATAGCACATTGGGGTTGCAGTCCTATTGCTCATTATGGCATTTGTTTTTATAATCCCGACGTTTATTATGCCGCGTGTATATTTCATTGAAGAAGGGAGGTGAAAAAGATGCTATTTATTCCGCGAGAAAAGGGGCAAGGCTTGGTAGAATACGCGTTGATTCTTGTTTTGGTAGCCGTCGTCGTCATCGTCATTTTGGCTTTGCTCGGCCCGGCCATTGGTAACGTGTTCTCGAACATTGTTTCCAACATCTAGCGTTGGGCCATTTGACCAAGTTTTGCAACGTAGAGCCTTGCCGGAGGCGGCAAGGCTCTATGTTTTAATCGCAACCCGTGCGTGGTTTGGCACGCTCTGAGTTCGCTTGACTTTTAAACTGATCAAAGTATTATACTGGCTACATTTGGCAGTCTGGAAAATTTTGCCGAGGAGGCTCAAATGCAACGCGGTCGTTTGCTGATTCTGGTAGGATTATTGTTGTTGGTAGCGACATTGGCGGTTGTCTACATCATTAGCATTGTTTTGCCAACTTCCAATGGCACCACACTCACGCCAGGGCCGGACGGAGACCCCACACTTCAGGCGCCGGTTTCGACCACTGATATTGTAATCGCCGTCCTGCCAATTCAGCGGGGTACTGAGATCCAGGCTGAGGCGCTGAGGACGACGAAGTGGCCGAACGACGCCTTGCCGCCCAACAATGCCGCTGGTCAACCCTTATATTTCACCGATCCTAAGCAGCTGGAGGGGCGGCTGGCTCGCTACGATATTGACCCCGGTTCACCCATTTTTACCACACTGGTGACAGAGGATGCTGGTGGTTTGAGTGAGGCTGGTTCCGACGCCGCTTTGAGCATTCCGAAAGACAAAGTTGGGATCACCGTCCCTTTGAATCGATTGTCAGGCGTCGGTTATGCGTTGCAGGCGGGTGATCATGTGAATGTTTTGGTTTCGATGCTGTTTGTGGATTTGAAGGAAGCTGCCCAAACTATCGCCCCGGATCAGGTGAGCGTATTGAGCGTTACGACCGATCCTACAACGGGTTCGCAGACTGTCACCTTTACGCCGGTAGGCCCTGAAGGGACATTCTCGAACGCCAGTGTTGGTAGTATTCAAATCCCATTTTTGGTGCAACCTCCGGAGGCCCAGCGCCCACGGTTGGTTGTTCAGCAAGTGGTTAAGGATGCTGTGGTATTGAAAGTAGGAACTTTTGAGAACGAAGAGGGTCCTTTTGCCGTAGCCTCCCCGACACCCCTGCCCGAAGGGACGCCGCCCCCGCCGCCGACACCGATTCCGCCGCCTGACATCATTACATTGATTGTGTCACCTCAGGATGCGGCAGTATTAACTTACTACATGTATTCAAGCGCCAAGTTCACCATGGTGCTGCGGGCGGCGGTGGATGCCAGCACCCAGGCAGTGGACACCGAAGCTGTAACCCTGCAATATACAATTGAAAAATTCCGAATTTCGGTGCCGACCAGTTTGCCCTATGGTCTCGAGCCTGCCATCCGTACCTTGAAGCCGCCTCTGTTGCCAAACGATGGAGAGCCGTTGTTGATACCTGTCAATCAGGGTTACATCTGTGTTGGGGCCAACTGCCCCTGAAATGGCATAAAGCTGGTTAGAAATAAATGCGCGGCATTCATCAGGCAGGTTGCTTGATGGGTGCTGCGCATCAGATTTTTCAGAGAATAGGTTAAGAGTGATATGCCTCCCGGTCAAAAAATAAACGTCCTCATTGTAGATGACATTGCCGAAACTCGTGAAAACATCAAAAAGCTGCTTCAATTTGAGGCGGACATTGAAGTGGTCGGCACTGCCAAAACCGGACGTGAGGCTGTTACCGTCGCCAAAGAAAAACGCCCCCATGTTGTATTGATGGACATCAACATGCCCGACATGGACGGGATTACGGCCACTGGCATGATCATTAAGGATGTCCCCTCGGCGCAAATTGTTATCCTTTCGGTTCAAAACGACACAGACTATCTGCGTCGGGCCATGATGGCCGGTGCGCGTGACTTCCTGACCAAGCCCCCCTCAGGCGACGAGTTGATTAGCACAATCCGACGCATGGGGGTGATTAGCCAGGAACAACGGAGCAAGGAAACTCTGGTCGCTATGCCGGTCGGTCCCGGAGGGGAAGCAAGCGGCAAACTGTCGGCCGAAGGGAAGATCGTCACTGTTTACAGCGCTAAGGGTGGGGTAGGGTGTACGACCATTGCGACAAATCTGGCAGTGGCATTGCATTCCGAAGAGACTAAGACAGCGATTGTTGATTGCAACCTCCAGTTCGGCGATCTGGCCGTGTTTTTAAATCTAAAGCCTCAGCACAATGTCATTGAAATCTTTGAAAGAGCTGAAGACCTCGATCAGGAATTTATTTCCAGCGTGGCGGTGCCACATACCTCCGGATTCAAAGTTTTTCTAGCTCCAACCAGCCCCGAACAGGCCGACGTCATCACTGCCCCACAGGTTAAAAAAGCGTTAGAAGTTTTGCGCCGTCAATTCGCCTATGTTATTGTGGATACGGCCTCGGCACTGACCGAAACTACCCTCTCAATCTTTGATGTTTCGGATAGAATCATCCTGGTGACCACACCAGACATTCCGTCAATTAAGGATGCTCGTATATTTTTTGAACTGGTGGACGCCCTTAGTTACCCGCCCGATCGTGTCCTCTTTATCTTAAATCGGGTAGACAAACGTGGCGGAATTACGGCGGCAAATATCCAAGAGTCGATCAAGCACGAAGTGGTGGCCCAGATCCCGATTGAGGAAAGAATTCTGGCTTCAATCAACAGTGGCGTGCCGATTTTGATTAGCAATCGTAACCTGCCCATCGGCCAATCGTTTTTGGAGTTGGCAAATAAGCTGAAGGCCAGTTTCATCCCGGTCGCAAAAGAAGCCCCGGCGACGACCACGACGGAAGACAAAACCAAAAAACCGCTTCCACGGCGGTTGTTCGGCGGCTGACCTCCGATCAGCCCGCGCAGAGGTATAATTCTGCTAACGAAAGGGAACTCAAGCCGTGTCTCTTCTCAAACGCATCGGTCAAAACACCTCCCAACCTCAAGGCCCGTCTGCTCCGTCGCAGGGCACGGGTGGCGCTGAGCAAGGCTCAAAGCTGTCTGAATTACGGATGCGCCGCACTGAGGCGCCTTCGGGACAAGCGGCGGCAAAAGATAGCTACATTGACCTCAAAGTACGGGTGCAGAATAAGCTTCTCCAGCAACTCGATCCCTCGATGGATGTCACCCGCACAGCTGAAGTCCGCAAAACGATCGAAGACTTATATGAGTCAATTCTGAACGAAGAAAACACGGTTATGGCCCGGGCCGAACGCAAGCGCCTGTTTGAGCAGATCGTGGCTGAAATTCTCGGCTTTGGCCCGCTGGAGACTTTGCTGACCGATGAAAGCATCACCGAAATCATGGTGAACGGCCATAAGAATCTATACGTCGAGCGCAAAGGTAAACTTTACCGGGTGCCGGTGGCCTTCGAGAGTGATGAACACCTGATGCGGATTATTGATCGCATTGTTGCGCCGTTGGGCCGCCGTATTGACGAGTCCAGCCCCTACGTGGACGCACGTTTGCCCGATGGCTCCCGCGTCAATGCCGTCATCCCTCCGATTTCGCTGGTCGGCCCGACGCTCACTATCCGTAAGTTCTCTAAGAAGCCGATCACCGTTGAGCAGTACATCGGCTTTGGGGCTGTCACCCCGGAAGCTATGGAATTCATGAAAGCCTGTGTGATTGCCCGTTTGAACATTGTCATATCGGGCGGCACCGGTTCAGGGAAGACGACGTTCCTCAATATCCTCTCCGGCTTTATTCCGCCAGATGAAAGAATCCTGACAATTGAAAACGCGGCTGAACTTCAATTGCGCCAGGAACATGTAGTCACGCTCGAGTCGCGCCCGGCGAATATTGAAGGCAAAGGCGAAGTGACCATCCAACATCTGGTGGTTAATTCGTTGCGGATGAGGCCGGATCGAATTGTGGTGGGCGAGATTCGCGATGAAGCGGCTTTGGACATGCTCCAGGCCATGAACACCGGCCACGATGGCTCGATGACCACCTGCCACTCCAACGGCCCGCGCGACACACTGGCCCGCCTGGAAACCATGACCCTGATGGCCGGTATGGATTTGCCGGTTCGCGCGATCCGCGAGCAAATCGCGTCTGCCGTGAACGTGGTCTGTCACTTGGAACGCTTGCGCGATGGCTCACGCAAGGTGGTGGCGGTTTCTGAAGTTCAAGGCATGGAGGGTGACATCATTACCATGACCGATCTGTTTGTGTTTGAGCAGACGGGTGTCGAGAATGGTAAAGTGGTCGGACGGTTACGGGCCACTGGATTGCGCCCCAGGTTCATGGATCAGATCGAGGCGGCGGGCATCCAGCTTCCACCCGCTATCTTTGGTATTGGCGACCGTCATCGCTACTAAACAGCGTCTTCAATTAGCAAACGTCATCGCAGCTTGATAAAGGAGGCTTACCTATGGGCGCACTTCAATGGACGGTCATGATCATTGGCGGCCTGTTTACCTTGGCCTTAATTGTGGCTGGGGTGATCGCGTCGCGCCGTCAGCCTTCGGTGGTGCAGGAGCGGTTGGGGCGCTACGCCGAGTCCACCATTCAAGTAGCGTCAACCCCGGAGACGGCCGAAGCCAGACCCCGCCAAAGTCCCCTTGGCGAGCGTCTCAACGAACTCCTCAGGAATCGCAGTTTCTTCTCCAAGATACAAACCGATCTCAATTCAGCCGATTTGAAAATCAACGTCGGCGAATTTTTTGCCTTCACGATCATCTCCGTACTTGGCGGCGCTCTTGTGGGCGGGCTGCTGGCCGTGCTGCCTGAATGCGGCATCAACATTTTTTGTTTCTTTGATAATCTTACGGGCGCCGCCGTGTTCGCCGTCGTCGGGGGCATTGGCGGCTTCTTCTTTCCCCGGTTCTATGTGGGCTGGCGGAAAAGCAACCGCCTCAAAGCTTTTGACAACCAACTCGGCGACACCCTTAACCTGTTGGTGAACGCGCTCCGATCCGGATATAGCGTCTTGCAGGCAATGGAGGCCGTTGCCAAAGAACTGCCGCCGCCCATTTCGGTCGAGTTCCGTCGCGTCGTACAGGAAATTCAATTGGGCCTGCCGATGGAAACCGCGCTGGATCACCTGCTTGGCCGCATCGCTAGTGAAGACCTTGATCTAGTGGTTACCGCCATTAACATCCAACGCGAGGTCGGCGGCAACCTGGCTGAAATTCTGGATGTGATTTCCCACACCATCCGCGAGCGCGTTCGTATTAAGGGTGAAATCGCCACCTTGACATCACAAGGGATGGCGACGGGTTACGCCATTACCGGCATGCCCTTTGCCCTGATGGGCCTGCTGGCGATTGTCAATCGGCCCTACATTTCCGAATTCTTTAAACCGGAAAACAATCGGCCGCCGGTATTCTGCGGTTACTTAATGCTGATCGTCGGCTTGATCATGATCGCCGTCGGCGGAGCCATCATCAAGAAGATCGTTGATATTGAAGTATAGAGTGCCGGTTTCTACGGGAGGCAACGATGTTTGGTTTTGATCTGACAACGATTATTATTGGCGGTGTGGCGGTTATTGTCTTTATTGTCGCCATTGCTTTGGTCGTCGTCGGCTTGCGCTCACCGCAGGCGGGTGATCCGCTTCAACAGCGGCTAGCGGCGTTTGGCTCGCGCGAGACGCCGGTGACTTTGCAAGAGATCGAAATGTCACAGCCGTTCTCCGAGCGTATCCTTTTGCCCCTCATCCGGGGGTTGGGGCAGTTTGCTTCGCGCTTCACGCCGGAAGCGACTTTGGAATCTACCCAGCATAAACTTGATCTGGCGGGCAACCCCGGCAACATCGGCCCCAGGGAATTTTTAGTGATCCGTATCGGGGTCTCGGTGATTTTGGGCTTGTTCATTTTTGTGGCCTTCGTCTTTCAGCCTGAACAGAACTGGCCGCGCAATTTGGCTCTGACGTTGGGCGGGTTTGTTCTGGGATATTTCCTGCCTGAATTATGGCTTCGAAGCAAAATTTCGCGGCGGCAGGATGAGGTCGTCAAATCACTGCCCGATTGTTTGGATTTGCTGACCATTTGCGTTGAAGCTGGCTTGGGGTTTGACGCCGCGATGAGCAAGGTGAGTGAAAAGTGGGACAACGAACTGGCCAACGCCTTCGGACGCGCCTTGCAGGAAATCCGGCTGGGGAAAACACGGCGGGAAGCCCTGCGTTCCATGTCCGAACGCTTGGAAGTGGGGGATGTGACCAGCTTCGTGGCCGCTGTTCTGCAGGCCGAGCAGTTGGGGGTGAGCATGGGCAAAATCCTGCGCATCCAATCTGACCAGATGCGGGTGCGACGGCGGCAACGCGCCGAACAAAAAGCACATCAGGCGCCGATCAAAATGCTTTTCCCGATGGCGCTCTTTATCTTCCCGACCATCTGGCTGGTGTTACTGGGGCCGGCTTTCTTCCTGTTGATGAACTCTGCGCTGGCCGACGTGTTTTAATCGCGCCCGGCTAATACTCTAGTCAAACAGGAGGGCGCCTCTATGGCGATCCCTTCACTGAATCACCGCGTCGTCTCGCTGACGGCGCTTGCCGAATCGATCTACTGGGCCGGGCTGGATTTGATCTTCCCGCCCCTCTGCCAGAATTGCAAACGGACAGGTGAGCGGCTTTGCTCGGCTTGCCGCGCTCAAATTGAATATCTGACCGAACCCGTATGCCAACACTGCGGTTATCCTCAACCTGCGCCGACCCCTGACTGTGAACAGTGTCGGCGCGTTCCTTTTTCCGGGCAGGGATTGCGGTCACTGACATTTCACGCCGGGCCGATGCGACAGGCCATTCACAGTTTGAAATACCGCCACAACCCGCCCCTGGCTCAAACTTTAGCCTGGCTCATGGCCCGACAGTGGCCGCCGTCACTGCCCCCCAATGCCGTCATCCTGCCTGTGCCGCTGGCCGCAGATCGTTTGCGTCAGCGCGGCTTCAATCAGGCTGAACTGTTGGCCCGGCATCTGGCCGCCGAAAAACGACAGCCTTTCCTCGGCAGTGCCCTGCGCCGAACGCGAGCGACACCTTCGCAGGTGGGACTGAATGCTCAGGAGCGGCGGACAAATGTCACTGGAGCATTTGCCGCCGACTCTGCTAAGATACGAGGAGCAACCATCATTTTGATTGACGACGTGTGCACGACCGGCGCAACCCTGAGCGCCTGTGCCACCGCCCTGCTGGAAGGAGGTGCTAAAAACGTTTGGGCGTATACCCTGGCCCGGGCCAAACACAGTCACGCCGATTAAACTCTCACAGGAGGCCAAAATGACAGTCGAAGTGGTGATCCATGGGCACGACATGAACATTTCCAAAAAACTTCGCGAGTACATTGAAAAGAAAGTCGGCAGGCTTGATCACTACCTGCCGGAGATCAATGAAGTGCGTGTAGACCTGTCGTCACAACGCACCGCCCGCGATGCCGACGACCGGCGGGTTGTTCAACTCACCGTGCGCTCGCGCGGAACGATCCTGCGCTCTGAAGAGCATACTGGCGACATGTTTGCCTCAGTGGATTCGGCGTTGGAAAAAATACAGCGGCAGATCGAACGCTACAAAACCAAGCACCGCCGCCGGCGGGGAGACGGCGCCCATCTGGCCGACGTACCCCTGGAAGAAGAAGCTGAAGCTGAAGTGGAAGCCGCCGCCGACAATGGCAACGGCCCCCAAATCATCCGCCGTAAACGCTTCCCAGTCACGCCAATGACGGAGGCTGAAGCCATT
>Ga0247727_10015399_pt1 | contig 12547 bp, 17 predicted proteins | sample WisWelCaveWW1625_FD_202498 | JGI IMG/M metagenome (GOLD analysis project Ga0247727, IMG submission 202498) | Biofilm microbial communities from Wishing Well Cave, Virginia, United States - WW16-25 | ecosystem: Environmental > Aquatic > Deep subsurface > Groundwater > Cave microbial mat | place... | reverse complement strand
TTATGCGCCCGAACTCAATCCCCAGGAACATCTGTGGGATGAACTGCGTGAAAAGGAATTCCCGAATCGGGTGTTTGCAGACATGGCCGGGGTGGTGCGCACCTTGGAAGCAGGCCTGCCACGGCTGACTGGGGATCGAGATCGCGTGCGGAGCATCTGCGCCTGGCCCTGGATAGTTAGTCTCACCTTGAACGCGAACTAGAATTAACAGGCGTGGACGCCTGTCCTACTTTGAAACTTTTCTGATTTCGTCGCTTGACATTCTGTAAAGCCTATGTAAATACATAGTGCTGACAGGATGAACACATGGACTTCGATTGGTCAGATCCGCCGTTCAGCCCGAAAGACGCGCCCACGATCCGTGAGATCGAAGAGGCGTTCGAAGACCCCCACGGCCTGCGTTTCTTTCCCGACTCGACCCGTTTTGCCAAAGAGTCACGCGCCTTTTGTCTGGGTCACACCCTTACCGGCCGCGGCATCTTTTGCGTGTACCGGGCCGACGGCAAAAAGATTCGCGTCGTCAGCGCCCGCCAAATGACCGAGGAAGAAGACAATTTTTACGAACGGAAACAACAACAGGCCGAAGCATAAGTTGAAATCCGAAGCACGAAATCCGAAATCCGAAACAATGACGGCAAATTCGAAATCAGCAATGCTCAAGAAAGTGGAAGGCACACCCAAGCCACCGATCATCTTCCGTTTCGGTGATTACCGCGTTTGCTCATTCGAATTTGTTTCGGATTTCGAGATTCGAATTTCGAGTATATGAACGTCGTCAACAAATGGGAAGAGATCCCCGAGTTCGCCTGCGAGCACGACGAGGCGAAGTACTGGATGACGAACCGGCTCGACCTGCGCCTGCTCAACCAGTCGCTGGCGACGGCCGACCAGAGCGAGTCCACCACGATCACCTTGCGCATCGATCCCCGGATGCTCTCCCGCATCAAGCGCATCGCCCGCACCCGCTATCTCAACTACCAAAGCATGATCAAACAATGGCTCAGTGAACGCCTGGAGCAGGAGCTCCGTGGAAGAGAGGCGAACCGATGAGAACTAAAGTAGGACAGGCATCTTGCCTGTCTGCTGTGATCGCCAATCGCCCCCGCCCAGCTCACGCTGGACGAGGAGACAGCCAAGATGCCTGTCCTACTTTGACTGTCAGGAAGTTTGTCCCTGCGTTCACCTTGATCGAACTGCTGGCGGTGATGACGATCATCGCCATCCTGGTCGGCATGGTGATTGGCATCGCCGGCTACGCCCAGCGGAAGGCCGCCCGGTCTCAAACCGAAGTGGAGATCAAGTCGCTGGAATCGGCAATCGAGGCGTTCAAACTCGACCAGGGCTTTTATCCCACTTCGTCCGCAACGCGGAGTTCGTCCGATTTCTCCGTTGAGAAGACCAACTGCTGGTTGCTCTACCGGCAGGTCGTGCTCGGCTCGAATGCGCTGTCAAAGCCCTATCTGACGACACTCACCGCAAAGCAGATTCAGTCCTCGGGCATCCTCACCTACATCATTGATCCCTACGGAAATCCCTACAACTACTACTGCCGGACCGACAACCTTGGCAGCCAGACCAACAAGGTCAGTTTCGATCTCTGGTCCTACGGCGCGGATGGTCTCTCCTCCGCCGCCGCGGATCTGATCGACGACATCAACAATTGGAAATGATGAACTCCGCGATTACCCAACGCAAAGGTCGTAAAGTAGGACAGGCATCCTGCCTGTCTGCTTCGCTCGATACTGTGGCTGGAGAGGCGAGACGCCTGTCCTACTCCGTAGCGAAGAGGCTGGAAGCCTACACCCTCGTCGAACTGCTGGCCGTCGTGTTCATCATCGCGCTGGTCACGGCGATCGCGCTCCCAGGCCTAAAAGCCTTGCAGGCCACGGCCATGCAGACCGCGGTCCGGCAGGTCACCAGCGAGATGAAACTGTCCCGGCAGTACGCGATTACGCGGCACACACCCGTACGGTTTGTGCTGGCGGTGAGCACTAATGATCTGCCGGATCAAGGTTCCAATCATGTCTGCCAAGCCTACTCGATCTGCGAATTGGTGAAGCCAGACTATTCAGATTCATCGACCTGGTATTGGAAGCCCGTTCAGGATTGGAAGTTCCTGCCGGACGGAGTCGTGTTTTCCGATCACAACAGTTACGACTACAACACGCTCACTCTGCCGGCTGGGCCGATTACCAAGACGAACCGCACCCTCAGCGGCGACGGCTCCCCGAGTGCGCAAGTCCGGTTCAATACCAACGGACTGATGACGGTTACCAACATGGCGGGGGGCACCGTTCAATGGAGTGCCAGTGCCGTGGAGTTCAAACCCACCGGGCAGGTCAACAGCATTCTCAACGGTTTCGCCGGTGGAGTCCGGCTGATGCAAGGCACGGTGCTGGTCCCGGCAACCCGTGAATTGGTCATCAACGACACCAACAACTGGGCGTACATCGAATACGACGCCTACGGCGGCCGGGTGCGCACGCGCTGGCGGGATAGCTATCAATGAGGAACACCATCATGAAAATTCGAAATTCGAATGTCGAAACTCGAAACAAATCTGAGTCCGGCAATTCGGAAGCTGGCAAGACCCGGCGCACATTTGGATTTGCCTGCTTTCGATTTCCTTCGAATTTCGGATTTCGGATTTCGAGTTTCCGGCGCGGATGCGACGGCTTCAATCTCATCGAGGTCACCATGGCCGTCGCCATCGTCGGCGTCGGCATGCTGGCCATCATTGGCCTGATGGCGTCCGCCGTGGACTCGAGCCGAAAAGTCTCGGACGATACGATCATCACGAATTTCGTGGATGATATGCTCAACTGGGCGCGGATCACCCCCTACGGCAAACAGACGGTCATGCCAATTGGAGCTGACCTGGACAATCACTCGACCAGCAACGTGGAGACCCGGATTGATGTGAACGGCTATTTGCCCCTCACGGACGTGGCGGGGTTCACCAACATTTTCTGGGCGGGGAACAAGTCAACCGGCCACGCCTACTACCGGGTCACCCACAAACCGCTGGATCATCCCGATGGAACGTACAATCCCACTGACGTTTCGCGCGTGTTGATCATCGTGGAATGGCCGATCAATCCGAGCACCGGCAACCCTGTGACCAACGCCAACAAGCGCTACTACATCAGCCAGGTGGCCAGGAGGTAAGGGAAGATGAAGAGCGAAGAGCGAAGAGCGAAGAGCGTGGTCCGACAATCGGCATTCGGCATTCGGCATTCCGCATTGGGCTTCACGCTCGTCGAACTGCTCGCCGCCATCGCCATCATGGCGATCCTGATGGTGATCATCTTCTCGATCTACAACCAGGCCAGCAAAGCGTGGGTGCTGGGCGAAAAACGCGTCGAGACCTTCCAGAATGTCCGGCTGGTGCTGGAGAATCTGGGCCGTGAACTCGAAACCGCGATTGCCACCTCCAATACCATCTCGGGCAAAAAAATCACCTTCATCAACGTCAAGCAGGCCGGCACCCTCCCGGGTAGTCCGACGCAACTAGCCGCCACGCCGCCGAACGACCAGTTGTTTTTTGTCGGAGCGTCGGCCGACACCGCCGGCCAAGGCTATCATGATCTCACCGAGTACGGCTATTTCGTGGTGTACGCCAAGCAGGATTACAACACCGTCCGCTCCAACTACTATTACCTCATTCGTCACGCGACCCGCTCTCACGATTCGGGCGGCGCGGTCAACGCGAACTTCGACATTTTTGCCAGCCCGACGGACTGGCACAGCACGCCGGGCTACAGCACCTCCACCAAAGTCCCGATTCTCGACAATGTGTTGCGGCTGTGGATCATGTTCGAGGCCGAAAACACCGGCGACGCGACCTACGGAACCGACATCGTCGAGGGCTGGACCAACGCCACCTACGAGTGCGGATTCGGACAGCCGTCGAGCTTTGGCGTCAGCAATCCCGAAGTGGTCCTGCCCCGCGCTGTCCACATCCGCATCGCCGTGCTGGAGCGCCGTTACGCCGCCCGGCTGGCCGCCTATTTCGCGGCCAGCCTGCCAACCGGCATTTCGTCGAACGACATCGCCCGAATCATCCCGAATTGTTCCACCCAGGACGTGAGCAGTATTTCCAACCCCCTTGTTCAAACCACCATCCGCGAAGGCATCCACTACTTCTACAAAACCGTGTACCTCAGAAACCATCCGTAACGGGAAGACACCGATGAACCATCATCAGGCTCCAATCCTCCGCACAGTAGGACGGGCATCTTGCCTGTCCATTCCCAATCCGCTCGCAACTGGACGCGACGTCCCGGCCGCTGCGACAGGCAGGATGCCTGTCCTACTTTACGGCAATTCCGGAGCCGCGCTGATCATGACCTTGGCGGTGCTCGCGGTGGTCACCCTGCTCGTCGTCGGCTTCGCCGTGAGCATGCGCGTCGAGCAGATCGCCTCGCGCAACTACAGCCACAGTATCTTCGCCCGGCAACTGGCGGACGCCGCCATCGACGAAGCCATCGTCCTCATCCGCACCAACACGCCGATCATCGACGTTTCCCGTTTTTGGCTGAGCCAGCCCGGCGCCATGGTCCGCCGCACCACCAGCGACGCCATCGCCCTGCTCTACTCGACCAACGGCCTCGCGAACAACAAAATCAACCTCAACTACGACCAGAGCATCATCGGCAGCAACAGCGTCTATGCCACCGCCTCCAACCGATTCGTCGAAGTCGAATGGCTGAACATCTGCACCAACGGACTCGCCAGCGGTGCCCCCCTGATCGGCCGCTACGCGTTCTGGGTGGATGACGAGGGCGCAAAAAACAACATCAGCGCCGCCGGCACCCGCACCAACATCCTGGGCACCACCACTCGCGATGTTGCGCTCAGCGCCCTGCCCGGCCTCTCCGTCCTCACCGCCACCAGCTCGTGGTACTATGCGCAGACCAACGGCTTCTTCAGCACCGAACATTGGAAGTCTGCTCCCGGCGTCGGTGCGACCACCTACGAGCAAAACAAGTTCTACATCACCGCTTGGGGCGGCCAGGAAGCCTTCACCCCGTGGGGCGCGCGCAAGTTTCACCTGAATGCGAGTTTCGCCGACTGGCAGACCGAGATTGATGGTGGCTGCGCCAATACCCTCAATCATCCGGGACTCACCAACTGGTTCGGTGTCGGCAACACCTTCACCAACAAATACGCCGGCTTGGATATCACGAAACAAATTGCTGCCAACATCTGCGACTTTCGCTGGCGCGCGGGCGGCAGCGCCTTGGCCTGCATGGGCGGCACCTACCGGGCTGCGGGCGGCGCGAACTCCGCGCTCGGTGAGATCCCGCAGTACTACCTCGGCCTGCGCCGCTACCCTTATCTCAACGAGATCGGCATCCAGGCCACCTACTGGACACCCGCCGCCAGCGGTGCCTGCACTGACCCCGAGATCCAGGCCAAAATCTATATCATCGTCGAAGTCGTCAACCCCTACGACCAGGCGTGGGGCAGCGGCGGCCAGATCCGCCTCAGCCTGGACAAGCTGCGGTTTCGCGTCAACGACGGTTTTGCACCATACTCCACCGGCCCCGACGCGGGCTGGAACCTCGGCTTCCATACCGGCCCCTGCGCCGCGTACGAAAGCGCTCAGGAACTCACCTACGACATCACCTCTAATATCCCTGCCAACAGCTACACCAATTACGTCATCGAAGCCTACGCGGGCCAGACCCAAGCCGCCGCGGCCTCCGTCGACGAACTCTACGTGCGCATCAACAAGATCCGCCTCCTCCAGACCGCCAACGACGACTCCACCATCCGCGACTGGGCCAGCGGCAACGACTTTGACCAGCGCGACAGTGCCGGCGCCTGCGTCGGCTATGGCGGCAACCACTTCTGCTTCTTCGCCGCGAACATCCAGAACACCGCCGCGTTTCCCGGCTACAACAACGCCGCCACCATGGGCCTCGCCAAGAACGACCCTCGCGTCCGCCGCTTCACCACCTGGACCCCGCCCGGCAGCGGCACCCAACTCCCCTGGTCGCCCGTCGGTTACGACATGGGCAACGCCGCCACCACCGTTCCCGGGGCAGAGGAAAACACCACCGTGAACTACACCGGCGGCACCGGCCTGGCCAACGTCCCGAATGACCCGACGCCTGGTGTCGTGCCCGCGCTCGCCTACCACCCCTCCTTCTACATGAAAACCCAGAACGCCGATCTCACTTACGAATCTTCCGGCGAAATGGGTTACATCCACACCGGCCTCCAATGGCGGACCGTCATGCTCCAACCCCGACCCGGCCCCGAAACCACCGCCGACCTGATCCCCGATTGGGCGGTGCTCGACATCTTCAGCGTCACCAACATCGACATCGTCGGCCGCATGAACATCAACCCCGTCGTCACCAACCTCTACACCGGCAACGCCAACTGGCGCGACCGTATCGAACCGCTCAAAGCCCTCATCCCCGACAACATGCACACCTACGGCTTCGGCCCAAACACGGACGTGGACCGCATCGCCACCAACATCCACGACCTCGTGTGGGCCAGCGGCTCCACCTGGGGCACCGAGCGCACCACCAGCCCCAATCGCTTCATCTCAAATTGGTTCTGCATGATCGGCGAACTCTGCGAGATTGACCGCGTCAGCACCAACTACACGGGCGCCACCAACGACGCCCTGCGCGAGGCCCGCATTCGCAGCTTCGCCAACCTCGTCGATGTCCGCTCCGAGCGCTTCCTCGTCCACGGCATCGGCCAGGCCATCCAGGACGTCAATGGAGACGGCGATTACGATGCCGGCACCGACCTGATCAACGGCGAAGCCAAGATCCAGGCCGTCGTCCAGCGCCTCCAAGCCGCCGGCACCGACACCGTGTACGGCACGTCGGATGACACCGTCACCTACAAAGTCCTCTACTTCCGTTATCTGGAATGAGGCGAATGAACGCCAGTGTTCGGTATCCAGTAGTCAGTGTTCAGTGGGCCGGAGGCCGGCTGGGGAATGGCCTCACGCAAGGGCGCAAGGGCGCAGCGCTTGGCGGGTTACGGCAGGGCAATTTTCTCATGGGCGAAATGCGCGTCGTGGGCAATGGCCTCGGTGATGTCATGAGTCCGCATAAACTCGAACGATACGCAGTCGGTCAAACTCAGCTCGCGCAGGTGGGCTTGGCGACAGCGGGCGACGCCGGCGGCATGCAGGACTGGATCAACAAACTCGACCCGGCACAATGGTAGGAACACATCCAAAAAGTCGTCCACAGCCTTCCAGCCCATCCGGGCTTGGAGCAGTGCCCACGTCTCGTGAACGACATAATTCGTCGTCAGCAGCGTCCAGCGTTCCCGCTCGGCTTGTTCAAAGAGGGCCCGCGCTTGGGGGTAAAACGGATCGGTGGTCGTCAGCACCGCGTAGAATGCGGACGAGTCCACGAACACGGACTTCACGACCAGCGGCGTCCTTTGGAGGCCATGATCGCTTCGACGAACCCGCGGTCGTGGTCCTTCAGGTCGTCCATGGGGATCGGGCGGTGTCTGCCCGCCACGTCCGCAATCGTCTTCCGGGGCTTGCCGGCGGGCACCGGGGGCGCGGCGGTTTCCTGCACAATGGCCGCGAACACCTCGCGCTGCTCGCCGGGGGTCAGCCGTTTGAACTCGTCCAAAATATGGGTCGCGGTCGCCGTCATGCCCCTAGCCTAACGTCCGAGGGGAACGCTGTCAACCGCCTCTTTTCGTGCATTTCGTGTGTTTCGTGGTCACAATCCGGGCGTTGGTTCGCAACCCAAACCGGTCTTGTGCCGCAGTCTGTTTTTAGTAGATTGGCCTGATGACAAGTGACATTCGCAAATTGTTGACTGCGCAGCCGTTCCTGCCGTTCGCGATTCATACGGCGGACGGCCGGGAGTACGCGGTGCCGACCCCGGATTATGCGCACGTGGTGCCCAACGGTCGCCGGGTCTCGATCTTCTCGGAGGACGGTTTCGAGTGCACGCTATCGGCCAATGGATTGAAGGTGCAGGCGAACGGCCGGGAGGCCACCTCATGAGTGTTCAGAGGCGATCATGAGAAGGTTAACCACGGATTGCACGGATGGCACGGATGATGGAACAGGAGTTAACGGAGCAGAAGGAATGGCCACAACGAACACAAAAGGGCACAAAGTAGGACGGGCATCTTGCCTGTTCCCCGCAGAAATCTTCGTGTCATTCGTGTGCTTCGTGGCTAATCTTTAAGAGCATGCACTGGAGCGTCACATCTGCCAAACAACTCGATGATTACCGGCTGGAACTCACCTTCCAGGATGGCAAGTCCGGTGTGGTGGACTTCGCCAAATACGTCCGCCAAGGCGGCGTGTTTGCCCGGCTCGCCGACCGTAAGCTCTTCCAACAATGGCGGATCAATCCCGACTTTGGCACGATCGGCTGGAGTGACGACCTCGACATCGCCCCCGAGACCCTGTACCAGCAGGCCACCGCCGCCACCCAGCCGGCAAGAGCTTGTCCCGCGTCGGGCAGCCCTTCGGCCACGAGCTCAGGGCCGAGTGGGATCGCCGAGGCCCGCGCCCCGTATGGCCGCCGGCGCGGCAGAACGCGTTCCGCGCAGACAGCCAGCGAAGGTTTAACCACGGATTACGCTGATGACACGGATGATTTCGACAGGAGCGAACCGAGCTTCGTGGTCGGCACGTCTCCCTTCTCAGTTTCCTCGGTTACCTTCTGTTGTAGAGCGGCCCGTTGCCCATCCGTGCCATCCGTGTCATCCGTGGTCACTATCCGGTCGTTGTTTCTGCAACCAAACAGCCGTATAGATTGAAAGAAGGCCGATCATGAAAACACTGAGCGTGCACGAGTTGGTCGAGGATGCGCCGGCGCTGGTGGCGCTGGTCAGGCGGGGTGAGGAAGTGACCCTGACGGAAAACGGCCAGCAGTTGGCCAAGGTTGTCCCCCTCGCCACCTCCAACCGCGGGCCGCGGCCAGCGGGGTTGGCGCGGGGTCAGTTTCGCGTGCCGGCGGACTTCAACGCCCCGCTGCCGGAGGCGGTGCTGCGCGATTTTGAGGGCGCACCACGAAAAGGATGAACCACGGATGACGAGGCGGATGACACCTGCAGAACAGGGATTGACGACAACCCAAGCGACCGATAGTGTCGGACGTGAAACTGGTCTGGAACGATGCCGACGGTCTTACGGAGCGGACCTTACAGGTTCTTCTTTTACGCGGGCGACCGCGATGAGCCGCCGCATGTTCACGTGGAACGCGAAGACCGGCAGGCCAAGTTCTGGCTCGACCCGGTGCGTTTGGAACGCAGCGGCGGGTGCTCGCGGGCCGAGATTCTGCGCATCCACAAGCTCGTCAACGAACACCGGGAACGACTCCTGAGGAGTTGGGATGAATACTTTAACGGCTGAAACGCAAGCCACCCGCGCCCAGACCGTGACGGTCACGGCAGACTCATTGGTGGTGGATCTCACGGACGGTCGCACCGTATCCGTCCCGCTGGCTTGGTTTCCCCGGCTGTTGCAGGGCACACCCCAGGAACGCGCCCAGTGGCGGCTGATTGGCAACGGCCAGGGCATTCACTGGCCGGCGCTCGATGAAGACATCAGTGTCGCGAACCTGCTGGCCGGCCAGCGGTCCGGCGAGAGCCAATCGTCCTTCAAGCGCTGGCTGGAAAAGCGACAAACGCCGCGCAAAAAAAATAACCACGGATCACACTGATGACACGGATCGAACAACCAGATTCTCACAGGAGCAAACCGAGGCAACCGAGACTCCGTTCGCGGAGCCTGCCCTGAGCGTGGCGAATGGGTTACCTCCTGTTCAGCCTCGGTCCTTTGATCCGTGGTCAAAGTTTGGTCGTTGTTGCCTAAATGCCGTATAGATTGAAAGGAGAACGAATATGAAAAACAGCATTCAGAGGTCAGAGGTCAGTGTTCAGAGTGCAACTGGAGGGCGGAGGTCCACCGACACCGTGATGTGTCGCGGGTTTTGCCGACTTCGTTTTCCGCATTTCGACCTTCGGAATTGTTTCGGATTTCGAGATTCGAGATTCGGACTTGTCCGCCGTAGCTCGCTGTTTAGCGTAGGCGGATTCACTCTCATCGAGTTATTGGTCGTCATCGCCATCATCGCCATCCTCGCCGGCCTCCTCTTCCCCGCCATCAAAGGCGCCATGCTCAAGGCGAAGATTTCCCAAGCCAAGACGGACTGCAACAGCATTGCGAACGCGATTAGGCAGTATCAGACCGAGTATGGGAAATGGCCTATACCGGACAGTGATGAAGGGGTCTCCGGAGACACAGCGTACTCCGAAGCTACCACAACGAAACAATACGAGATCATTAATGTTCTTCGTGCGATAGCTTCAGGAATCAACGCCAATAATGCCTTGAACCCGCGAAGAATCGTGTTCTTGGAACCTTCCTCCCGAAAGGGTGCGATCGATTCTAGCGGGTATTACGTAGATCCATGGTCCACTACTGCCTCGATAAGAGTCTATACAATCAAGTGTGATAATGATTTTAACAACATCGTTAACATGAACAGCGGTGATCGCACAAATATTACAATTACGGTCAAAAGCAAAGGGCCTGATGGAGTCGCTGGCACGCTCGCGACTAATGACGGCGACGACATTCTTAATTTCAAATGATGCGCTCCTGCATGTGACGGATACACAGTCCTGATCGGCTATGTCTCGGGCCTGCTCTCTAGCAAAGCAGAAAGTTCAGGTCTTTTCTCCACAAGGTGCTGAATTGACAGTGCGCAGATGTTCCATACCTGCCTGATCTCGATATCGCTCATTCCCTTGCGGTCGCCCTCTTTACCCTGAGTCAGTGCATCAATCGCGTAGACATGTGGCAATGCCTTGGCGCGGAGATCATCCGAGAGATCAAAACGATTGATCTGGCGCAATACCTCGCAGCCAGCCGCGCCAAGAGAAACGTTCTGTCGTGTTTCTGGCCAGGGCATTTCTTGGACTCCAAGATAAGTATTAACGATGGTTCTGGTATCCTTCTGGTATGTGAGGACATCCACCTTTCCTTGGCCGACGACTTCTTCCCACCACGAGACGAATCCGTCATAATCAAGATGCTTGGCAAACCAAGCATCTTGTAATGTCTCAGAGAAGGTCAACGATGTACCATAAGTTGGGGTGCCGGTCTTGGGATTCTTAAGATTCTGCTGATATAGTGAGTGAGCATACTCAACGGGATCACGCAAAACTACAAATAGCCGCACGGGAATGACACTCGCCAATTCCTTCAGCCATCCATAGGCGTGAGCCGAGTAATCCTGCCAGTGATTGTGCAGACCTTCGCTCGAAAACAACAGCTTGCGCGTGCCCGCTGTTACCTGACGCAATGCCGCGTTGAGATTCTCCTCAAGCAGTTCGAAGCGTCCAGAAACCAACCCTGTCACGATCCATTGATGTTTGGGTGGATGAGGGTACAGACTAACTTGAGGGTAAAGTATCCCTCGCGCCAGTAGCCAATCGTGATTAGTTTGCAGTGCTACCTGCAAGGAACTTGTTCCGGTCTTGCTTGTACCGGCGTGCATAACTAGTTCAACCGTCTGTCCCGCAGCGGCAAGCTGCACCAAGAGAGATTTTTGGATCAACATAAAACCTAATTGATCAGGCAGGACCGCCGGCAAGACCTGCTTCGACGAGCTTGTGATTCACCTCATCAATTGCCTGATTGACCATCGGCAGATCATTGACTCTTGTCAGTTGTCCCGATTGATCGACAGCCCCATGGTAATGCAGAACGAATGGATCTCGATCCAACCCCCGATCTTGCGGGAGATGTGTGGGTAGATTGTACCGTCGGTCGACCTCAGAGAATGGGATGGACTCAGATGATACGGCCATGCTGAAAGAAACCTGATCAATGTGATAATCGGCGGTTCCAAAGAGCTCGCGGTTTTGACTCCCCCATTGTGCCCATCTTAGCCATGCAGTGGACAGCACAGGAAGGATCTGGCCCGGAATCAGATAAACTCCACCGTTCACGTTTGCAACAGCAGTCGGCTGTTGATCGATATCAGTCTTCGTCAGTTGTAAATTGAGACCCGCTGTTTCATATATGCTCTTGAGGACATGAATACGCGGATTAGCAAGATCGACAGGCTTACCGGCCACCCTTACAGGTGGCACGGGTGGTTCTTTCCGAACAATTGTATCGCAATCCAGAAGAACATATTCATCAGCCGGCATCGTCGTCAGGGATGCCAGCTGCATCAGTTTATTGCAGGGAGGATGCCCATGGAAAGGGCCGACGGAAACCACCTTTACACCACAATGATCAAGATAGGCATCGAATTCTGCTGGAAGCTCGCCGACATAGTGTACGACAATCGAGTCAGGTAAAACTCCAGCAAGAGCAGTTAGTGACCAAATCAAACGCTTGGCCTGCGCATGAAGGTGATTCTTGGAATCACAAACCATAGAATAAACTCTAAGGCCTATCCCCATCACTCAACCTGCCTCTACCCGTTGTGGGTTCGCAATGCTCTTGTAGGGCTTGGGCTCAATTTGCACGGCTTGCTGGACCAAGCGGTAAAACAGTTTCCCGCGCGACCGC
>Ga0247727_10015398_pt1 | contig 12548 bp, 15 predicted proteins | sample WisWelCaveWW1625_FD_202498 | JGI IMG/M metagenome (GOLD analysis project Ga0247727, IMG submission 202498) | Biofilm microbial communities from Wishing Well Cave, Virginia, United States - WW16-25 | ecosystem: Environmental > Aquatic > Deep subsurface > Groundwater > Cave microbial mat | place... | reverse complement strand
GTAGCAGATTTCCGGCTCCGATAAGAACCGGCTGGCGTGGTGTTGCCTCCCAATCTGCGCTGTGATAATTTCATTAGGCCTAAGCCGAAATTGAGTTGCTTTTTCGGACGAGGCTCTGGGTAGCGCAGCGGGAGGGACTGAGTATGCTCCGCAAGGCCTTGTCGCTGTCCATCGCCGGGCTCTTCATGCCCCCGGCGTTTCTTCCGGCGAACCCCGAGGCGGCGGAAGCCGATCTCAAACCACCGGCCGCGGTTTCGAGCGCCAACGGCCCAGCCGACCCGCGGACGGCGTGCAGCGAGAATTCCGACTGCTTCCACACCGGATGCAGCAGCCAGTTCTGCGCCAGCCAGGGCATTATCACGCCCTGCGAGTATCGCTGTGAGTATGGCTGCTATGCGCAAGCTTCCTGCAAATGCTTTGGTGGCCGCTGCGGCTTTCGCATGGACCAGCGACTGGTGCGCTGTGTGCTCGAATGCGGCTCGCAGCCAGATCCGTTCTCACCGCTGCCGGCCTCGGCGAGCCGCCCCCCGGCCGCGCTTCGATGGAGGAAAGCGCCGGACGGACGGACCGTGGCGGAAATGCGCCTTGGTTCCGGCAAGACGATCCCCGTGGAGCGGCTTCCGGACGGTTCGGTTTTCGTGGAGAAGCGTCACGTAATGGCGCTTTGCAGCGCGCCTTCCCGTGAGCTGGGTCCGGAATAGACCGCTGGTCCGCCACAGCAGTGCTGGTTGAGCGTCGGGGAGAATTCGCGCCGGTGGCTAGGAAGGACTCTACGCCGCCGGAATATCGGTCTTCGTGAAATCTTCACCCTTGAATAGGAGTGGCAGCGCTGCCACGGAAGCAACCGCATAGGCCAGGCAGTCGCCCATGTTGAGTGCCGCCGGGTGCCTTCCCTTGCCGAACCGCTGGAAAGCATCCAGCGCCGCCTCCCAGTGTTCCTCCCGGAACGGGATGATCTCGACTTCGGCGCGTCGAAGGAACGTTGACAGCAGCGGTCGCGCGTCGCGCCCTAGTCGCGAGCTCAGTACCATGCCCGCCTCCGCCAGGGTCGGCGCTCCCACCGCCGCCGCCGTGCTGCTGACCCGCTCCACCAGCCGCTCCCGCCCAGGCTCTTCCAGAAGGATCGCTACAATCGCGGAGGAATCCAGGATCATGGCGCTTAATACCCGTCCGGGCCAAGCCCGAGGATCTCTTCTTCCTCTTGCTTGGAAAGGGGCCGTCCACGAACCTGTTCCGGAATCTGTGGCCAGACTTCGTTGCGAAGCCAGACCTCGAGCCGTTCCCGCTTGCTCTGCTGGAATCGTCGTAACTGAAGCCGCTCTTTACGTTCCAGCAGGGCGCGCCGGATGGCTTCGGTCTTGGTTTCATTGGCCAGCACGGCGACCTCACTGGCCAGTCTGTTGACCTCCAGGTTCTTGATGTTGAGAGCCATGGTACCTTTCTATTATTAGTCTACCATGGCGGCTTTGGTGCAAGTTGGGTTCTGACGACAGCTCCGCCGACGCTAACGAGCTCGGCGGAGGCAGCATCAGTAGCTAATCTAATTGAGTGTCGCCAAGCGACAGGATCTGCGAATATTGAAACCAGATGGCGACCCTAGTGACGACTCCGTTGGCGGAGAGGCTGGTCATCCTGCCCAGCGTGAGTTGGGAAACCTACGAGCGCCTGCTCGCCGAGCACAATCCCGGCCGTGGGATTCGTTTCACCTACGACCGGGGGGTGTTGCAGATCATGACTCTTTCCACGAAACATGACAAGCCCAACCGAATCCTGGCGTCCCTGGCGGAAACGGTCGCCGCCGAGACTCTGGGGGACGTCTTGAGTCTCGGCTCCGTCACCATCAAACGGGAGGATTTGCTTCGAGGATTCGAGCCGGATTCCTGTTTCTACTTTCGAAACCTCGACCGCGTGAAGGACCTGGAAGAACTCGATTTCACGGTTGACCCGCCGCCGGATCTGGTGATCGAAGTCGACATCACCACGAACTCGATGAATAAGTTTCCTGTCTTCGCCGCGGTTGGAATCGTCGAGGTCTGGCGTTTTGACGGCGAGGCCATCAGGATTCACCGGTTGGAAGGGAAAGAGTACCAAGAGGTCCAGGCCAGCGTGGGGTTACCTCTGCTGACCGCGTCGAAGATTACCGAGTTTCTGGAGTCCCGTAAGAGCGTGAACTTGCGCGATTGGGTGCGAAGCATCCAACGCTGGTTGAGGCAATCCGGCTACTAGGCGCTACCCCAACGAGAGAAGCTTGGAGCGGAGGCGGTCGGCGGTGACGGCGTCCGGTGCGATCACCAGGATGGTGTCGTCGCCGGCCAACGTGCCGACGACCTCGGGCCACTGCTGACGATCCAAGGCCACCGCGAGCGAGCCGGCATTCCCCGGCGAGGTCTTCAGCACCACCAGGTTCTGGGCGACACGCACGTCGAGGAGGAACTCGGCGGCGACGGTGGCCAGTTGCGGTCCGGCGGCCTCGGCGGCGATCTGGCGGTAGCCGTCGGGAGTCTTCACCAGGCCCAACTCGCGGATGTCGCGCGACAGGGTGACCTGCGTGGTTTTCACGCCGACTCGAGCGAGTTGCCTGGCAAGCTCCTCCTGGGTGTGGATGGCGCGGGCGTGGATGAGTTTCAGGATCTGCCCGTGGCGATACGCCTTATTGCGAGGCGAGACGGTCATCGGCGCAGCGCGGCCAGGCGGCGCTCGGCTTCGTCCAGCGCCGCGGCGACAGTGGCGGGGCCGGTCCCGCCGGGGATCTCGCGAGACTTCATGCCCTCGGCCGGAGCGAGCAGCGCGGCCATGTCGGGCGTGAACTCGGGAGCGAAGGCGGCCATGCCAGCCGCAGTCCAATCGGAAGGTTTCTTCCCGTTGCGGACGCTCTCCAGCACCAACTTCCCGGCGAGTTGGTGCGCGCGATGGAAGGGGACGCCGGCGCGCGCCAGAGCCTCGGCCAGATCGGTGGCGACCACCCAGCTCTCGGCGGCGGCTGCGGCGGGTTTTTCCACCAGGAGGCGCGCGGAGGCCACCACGGCGGCGGCCATCTCAAGCGAGCCGGCCACCTGGTCGGCGGCGTCAAACAGCGGCTCCTTGTCCTCCTGCATGTCGCGATTGTAGGTGAGTGGAAGTCCCTTCAGAGTGACGAACAGGGAGCTGAGGGCGCCGAAGACGCGGCCGGATTTCCCGCGGATCAGCTCGAGCGAATCCGGATTCTTCTTTTGCGGCATCAGGCTGGAGCCGCTGGTGACGGCGTCGGCGAGCTCGATCCAGCCGAACTCCTCGCTCGAATACAGGATCCAATCCTCGGCGAGGCGGCTCAGGTGGAGCATGCAGGTGGAGGCGGCGTAGAGATAGTCGAGGACGAAATCGCGGTCGGCGGAGACGTCCATGCTGTTGGCGGTGATGGCTTCGAAGCCGAGGTCGGTGGCGATCGCCTGGCGGTCGAACGGAAACCCGCTGCCGGCCAGCGCGCCGGAGCCGAGCGGCATCACGTTAACACGGCGGCGCGCCTGCTCGAAGCGCTCCCAGTCGCGCGCGAACATTTCGAAGTACGCCAGCAGATAGTGCGGCCACAGCACCGCCTGGGCTCGGCGCAGGTGGGTGTAGCCGGGGATGATGGCATCCGGATAGCGCCGGGCCAGCGCGACCAGCGCCGCCATCATCCCGGCCAGCAGCGCTTGCTGGCGTTCGATCTCGGCGCGCAGCCACAGGCGCGTATCGAGTGAGACCTGCTCGTTGCGGCTGCGGCCGGTGTGGATCTTGTCGGCCACGTCGCCGGCGTGCTCCTTGAGCTTGCGAATGACCAGCGTGTGCACATCTTCATCGGATGCCCCGTCGAAGAAGCCGGCCCCCGCCGACTCGGCCAGGATCTTCTCGAACGCGGAGACGATGCGCTCGCGCTCCTCGGCGGTGAGGATGCCGACGCGCTCCAGGGCGCGGGCGAACGCCTGCGAGCCGCGGATATCGGCCTCCAGCAGGCGGCGGTCGAAGTGCAGGGAACCGGAGAACCGCTCGAAAACCTCCGAGGGTCCCTGCTCGAACCGGCCGCCCCAGAGCTTCACGTTATCCCGCTTTCGCCTTCAGCGCGGCGCGCATGGTGATGGGCAGGCCGATCAGGTTGATAAATCCGAGCGCGTCCTTCTGGTCGTAGCCTGAGCCCATGGTGAAGCTGGCGATATCGAGCGAATAGAGCGAATTCGGCGACGTGCGGCTGACCGGCTCGATGTTGCCCTTGTAGAGCCGCAGCGTCACGGCGCCGGTGGCGCTCTGGCTGGTGACATCGAAGAAGGCGTCCAGCGCCTCGCGCAGCGGCGTGAACCAGAAGCCGTTGTAGACCAACTCGGCGTAGTCGAGCGACAGCTTCTGCTTGTAGTGGAGCGTGTTCTTGTCCAGCGTCAGTGCTTCCAGCTCTCGGAAGGCGAACATCAGCAGCGCGCCGCCGGGCGTTTCGTAGCAGCCCCGCGATTTCATGCCGACGAAGCGGTTCTCCACCAGGTCGATGCGGCCGATGCCGTGCTCGCCGCCGATCGCGTTCAAGGTCTCGAGCAGCTTTACCGCCGGCATCGCCGCGCCGTTCACCGAAACCGGACGCCCGCTCTTAAAACCGATAGTGACTTCGACGGGCTGGTCGGGGGCCTGGGCCGGCGAGCGGGTGAGCATCCAGATCTCGTCGGGCGCGGCGTTGGCCGGATCCTCCAGCGCGCCGCCTTCGTGGGAAATGTGCCAGATGTTGCGGTCGCGGCTGTAGATCTTTGTAGTGGACGCCGACACCGGCACGTTGCGTTGGGCGGCGTATTCGAGTGCGTCTTCCCGCGAGACGATGGACCATTCGCGCCAAGGCGCGATCACGCGCAGGTGCGGCGCCATGGCCTTGTAGGTCAGCTCGAAGCGCACCTGGTCGTTGCCCTTGCCCGTGCAGCCGTGGGCCAGCGCGTCGCAGCCCGTGCGCAGCGCCGCTTCCACCTGCCCCTTGGCGAGCAACGGCCGCGCGATCGAAGTGCCCAGCAGGTACTTGTGCTCGTACACGCCACCGGAGCGCACCAGGCGCCACAGGTATTCGGAAACGAACTCCTCGCGCAGGTCCTGGACGTGGCACTCGGAGGCGCCGGTTTTCAGGGCCTTCTCTTCCAGGCCGGCCAGCTCGTCGTCGCCTTGCCCGATGTCGCCGCACACGGCGACCACTTCGCAGCCGTAGTTCTCTTTCAGCCAGGGAATGATGACGGAGGTGTCGAGTCCGCCGGAGTAGGCGAGCGCGACCTTTTTGGGTTTACTCATAAATTCGGATTCTAGCGCGGGCCTTGAGCAGGCCATCAGGAGAGCAGCATCAGCAGCAGCGCCTTCTGCACGTGCAGGCGGTTCTCGGCCTGGTCGAAGACCACCGAAGCGCGCGACTCCATGACGGCGTCGGTCACTTCCTGCCCGCGGCGGGCCGGCAGGCAATGCAGAAAGACGGCTTCGGGGCGGGCGACGGACATCAGCGCCTCGTTCACCTGGTAACCGCGGAAATCCTGGGCAAGCTGTTCGGCGGGCCGCTCCTGTCCCATGCTGGCCCAGACGTCGGTGTAGACGCCGTGGGCGCCGGCGGCGGCTTCAGCGGGATCGTGCGTCAGATGCAGGTGCGAACCGGTGGCCGAAGCCAGCGCCCGCGCTTCGGAGACGATCTCCGCGTTGGGCGCGTAGCCGGGCGGCGTGGCGATGGCGAAATCCATACCCGTCATGGCGCACTGCAGCATCAGCGAATGGGCGACGTTGTTGCCGTCGCCGATGAAGGCGAGCTTGAGACCGTGCAGGCGGCCGAAGCGCTCCTCGATGGTGAACAGGTCGGCCAGCGCCTGACAGGGATGATAACGGTCGCTGAGCGCGTTGACCACGGGGACGCCGGCCCAGCGCGCCAGTTCGTCGATGGTTTCCTGGGAAAATGTGCGAGCCACGATGCCGCCGGTCCAGCGCTCCAGGTTCCGGGCGACATCCTTCACCGGCTCACGCACGGCGATCGGGCCGGTCGAAACGACGCAGTCGCCGCCCAACTGCTTGATGGCCAGCTCGAAGGTCATGCGCGTGCGCAGCGACGGCTTCTCGAACAGCAGCGACAGGTACTGGCCGGAGAGCGCCCCGCTGAAGCGTGAAGGGGACCGCTTCACCTGCTCCGCCAGCGCCAGCAGTTGGCGAAACTCGGCCGCCGACAGATCGGTGTCGCGCGTCAGATCGCGGGCGGCGATGGGGGCGATGGCGGTCTTGGGAGCGGGGGCAGCCATAACGGTCCTGGCGAATGAATGTTTATTCACTCAATTGAATAATTACACATTTGACCGGGAAGGTCAAGAGAAACCGCCGATCCGCCGGGCCCACCGGCCGCCGCGGAATGGGCTATGTTGGGCATATGGGCGACGAAGCATTGGCGCCGGACGCATCCCACGACATGGACCTGGAGACGATTTTCCGGGCCAACGGGACCACCGCCGAAATGGAGGCCATCTCGATCCGGGCGGTGCTGGACGCCAGCGGCATCCCGTCGGTGCTGATGGGAGCGCCACAGTACCCCAACCTGCCGTTTTATGTGAAGGTGCCGCGGGCCCAGGCCGAGCAGGCGCGCCAGGTGCTGGCTGAGGCGCAGGAGGCCGGTCCGGAGGCGGCCGAGGAGGCGGAGCGGGCGGGGGAGGAAGGCGTAGGATAGTAAGTCGCTATGAAATTCGGGGTCAACACATTCATCTGGACGATCAGCTTCGATCGTTCGAATCTGGGCCTGCTGCCGCCCATCAAAGAGGCGGGTTTCGACGGCTTCGAGGTGTCGATGTTCCGCGCGGCGGATTTCGCCGCCGCCGACATCCGACGCGGCGCCGAGGCCAACGGACTGGAGGTGACCGTCTGCGCCGTGGTGCCCAAGGGCATGAGCCTGATCACCGACGACGACGCCGTGCGCAAGCAAACGGTGGCGCACGTCGAGGATTACGTCAAGGCGGCGGCGGAGGCGGGCGCGCGCCTGATCGCCGGGCCGGTGTATTCGCCGGTCGGGTATCTGCCGGGAAGACGCCGCACGGCCGATGAGTGGAAACGCGGGGTCGAGTCCTACCAGACGTTGGGGCCCACGCTGGCGCGGCACAACGTGACGCTGGCCATCGAGCCGCTGAACCGCTTCGAGACTTATTTCCTGAACACGGCCGCCGACGCGGCTCGCCTGTGCGACGAGGTGAACCATCCCAATATCGGCGTGCTGTTCGACACCTTCCACGCCAACATCGAAGAGAAAAACATCGCCGCCGGTTATCGCACCGTGGCGCGGCACCTGCGCCATGTGCACACCTGCGAGAACGATCGCGGCACGCCCGGCAGCGGCCACGTCGACTGGCCGGGTGTGTTCCAGGCGCTGCGCGACATCGGCTACGACGGCTGGCTGACCACCGAGAGCTTCGGCTTCACGCTGGGCGAACTGAGCGCGGCGGCGGCGATCTGGCGCGACTTGGCGCCGCGGCCCGACGACATCGCGTTTGAAGGCGTGAAGTTTCTCAAGCGCCACGTGGCGGGGGCGGGACATGAAGCTGCACATTAAGTCGCCGGGTGAGCAGCCGGGCGTGTATCCGATCGTGCGCCGCGGGCAGGATTTGAAGTACCTGTCCTTCACCATCATCGAACTGGGCGCGAGCCTGCGTGAACACCAGTTCGAAACCGGCGACGAGGAAGTCTCGCTCGATTTCTACACGGGACCGGCGACGGTGGAAGCCGAGGGCGACTGGGGCCGCTGGACGGCCCGGATTCCGGCGCGGGCGTCGATCGCGCAGGCGGCGCCGATGGTCTACGTGCCGGCGGGCGCGCGCGTGCGGCTGCGCGCCGACAACGGCGCGGCGCGGATCACCGCGGGCGGAGCGCTGGGCCAGTCCGGAGGACGGCCAGTGCTGGTGGATGGCTCCAACATCGTCGAGCGCAGCGTGGGCAAGGACAACTGGACGCGCAACGTCTACACCCACATCGCCGACAACGTCGATGCCGCGCACCTGATCTGCGGCGAGACGGTGAACCGGCCGGGCGGCTGGTCCTCCTGCCCGCCGCACAAGCACGATCGCTTCGACGCCGGCGAAGTGCCCATGGAGGAGGTCTACTACTTCCAACTGGAGCCCAGGCAGGGCTTCGGCTTCATGCGCGTCTACTCAGACCCGGCCGACGCGGAGCGCTTCGACGTCGCCTGCGCGGTCGAGCACGGCGACACCGTGCTGATCCCGCGCGGCTACCATCCGGTGAGCGCCTGTCCGGGCTACACGCTGAACTACACCTGGATCCTCGCCGGCGAGGGACGCACCTACGGCGCCTGGAAAGACGATCCCCGGCACGCGTGGATCAAGCAGGGTTAAGAGTCGGGCGATCCTCGGCGAACTGTTAGAATGACCTCCAGGGCTGGTTGCCCGTGCCATGCAGTTGAAAGCCAGGCCAGTGCAAGTTCGAGATGCTTCCACCTCTCTTTACGAGCGGGATCTAAAGGAACTGAACAGCCGCATGCAGGTTCTGCTGATGCACCTGTTGAAATGGCGGATGCAGCCGGACAAACGGTCTTCCTCCTGGCAGAGCACGATCGTGACGCAACGGATCGAAATCGACGCAATTCTTGACCAGAGCCCGAGCCTCCGCGCCGGTTTGCAGCCAGATCGGTTCCCCCGCGACTGCCCCTTTACGGTGGTGCAGATCCTGGACGAGGATTTCCTGCCTGAATAGGACACCCCAGCCGGCAGCGTGAGATACAAAGAATGACGTTTGCGCTGGCTGTGCTGATCGGGATGTCGCTGGGAGCGCTCGGCAGCGGCGGCTCGATTGTCACCACGCCAGTGCTGGTCTACTTCGCGCACGTGGCGCCGCACACCGCCATCGGCATGTCGCTGGCGATCGTCGGCGCCACCAGCCTGGCGGGCAGCCTGTGGCAGCACCGGCAAGGCAATGTCCATCCCAAGGCGCTGCTGCTGATCGGACTGGCGGGCTCAGCGGGAGCATTCGCAGGCTCGGGATATACACACCTGGTTTCCCCGCGGACGCTGATGCTGATCTTCGCGGCCATCCTGCTGGCGGTGAGCGCGACGATGTTCGGCGGCGGCGCCGGGCGGCTGCGCCCGGGCCAGTGCCGCCCGGTGCGCTGCCTCTCGGCCGGATTCGGCGCCGGGTTGCTGACGGGCTTCCTCGGCGTGGGCGGCGGTTTCCTGCTGGTTCCGGTGCTAGTAGTGGTGGCGGGGCTGGATGTGCGCAAGGCGGCGGGAACATCGCTGGCGATTATCAGCCTGAACTCGCTGGCCGGCTTGGCCGGACATCTCCGCTACGTGGACATGAACTGGAAACTGGTGGCGGGCTTCCTGGCGTTCTCCCTGGCAGGCATGGGACTGGGACTCGCCGCCGCCCGTCGCCTGCCGGACGCGGCGCTGCGGAAGGTATTCGCCACGCTGCTGGCGGGCACGGGCATCGCCGTGGCCGGCGTCAACCTGTTCCGATGAACATGCCGAGCTCAGGAATGCGCTGCCGCCAGTACTTCCTCAATGGGCGGCTTGCCGCGCCGGGAGAAATGGATCAGGCCATCGCCGCCGATCAGGTACACCGTGCGCTTCACGATGAGGCCGTGCGCATGATAGAGCCGGGCCACGCGCTGCCCGTTGTCCACCAGCAGTGGGAACGGAAGGCTATGGCGCTGTTTGAAACGCGAGTGCGACTCGGAGGGCTGCGGGTTGACGCCGAACACCAGGGTGTTGCTTTTCTGAACGAGTTCCCAGCGATCGCGCACCTGGCACAACTGCGCGCGGCAGATGGGGGTTTCGTCGCCGGGGTAGAAGATGAGGACGACGTTGCGGTTGCGGTGCAGATTGAGCACGAACACGCTGCCTTCCTCATCGGGCAAGATAAAGGGAGGGGCCGGCGTGCCCACCGCCAGGGGATTCGAAAACAGCCACGAGAACATAAGGTCGCTCTAGAAACACTCGCTGACAAGACAATAGTGTAACCGAGGATCATACTCATGAAGCAAATCGCCCAGAACGCTCTGGACGCCGTCATGCGCCACGGAGCCGGATACGCCGACGTGCGTGTGATCGAAAGCCGCGAGCGCTCGCTCGCCACCAAGAGCGGGCGCATCGGACACATGACCGGCGGCTGCTCGACCGGCGCCGGTATCCGCGCGCTGGCGGACGGCTGCTGGGGATTCGCCGCCACCGACGATCTGACCCGGGACGGCGTGGAGGCGGCGGCGAGCCTGGCGGTGGAGATCGCGCGGGCCAGCGGGGCGGCGAGGAAGCGTGAGGTGGTGCTGGCGCCGGAGCGAAAATACGAAGCGGTCTGGGTCTCTCCTTGCGCCATCGATCCGTTCGCCGTGTCGCCGGAGGAGCAATTGACGATGCTGCTGGCCATCGACGAGGAGCTTCGCCGGCAGGCCGGGGTGACCATGACCGAGACCGGCTTCGTCTTTCACCGCCAGCGCCAGATCTTCGCCTCCTCCGAGGGAAGCCTGATCGACCAGACGCGAACGGTGTCGGGCGCCGGCTTCGCCGCGCTGAGTTTCAACGACGGCGAGATCCACAAGCGCTCGTTTCCCAACTCCTTCGGCGGGCAATTCCAGTTGAAGGGCTACGAGCTGGCCGGCGAGCTGAAGCTGCTGGAGAATGCCCCGCGGATCGCCGCCGAAGCGGTGGCGCTGCATTCGGCCGCGCAGTGCCCGGAAGGCGTCTTCGACCTGATCCTCGACAGCAGCCAGTTGGGGCTGCAGATTCACGAATCCATCGGCCATCCGATCGAGCTGGACCGCGTGCTGGGCTCGGAAGCCAACTACGCCGGTATGAGTTTTCTCACTCTGGACAAGCTGAACTCGCTGCGCTACGGATCCGAGATCGTCGACGTGGTCTGCGACGCGCGCCTGGAGCACGGCCCGGGACTGGGGACCTTCGCCTTCGACGATGAAGGCGTGCCCGCGCAGCGCGCCGAGATCATCCGCGGCGGAATGTTCACCGGCTACATGACCTCGCGGGAGACGGCGGCGGCGGTGGGCGCGGTGCGGTCCAGCGGGACCATGCGGGCCGACGGCTGGAACCGGATCCCGCTCATCCGGATGACGAACGTTAGCCTGCTGCCGGGAGAGCAGTCGCTGGAGGAAGTGTTCGGCGGGGTGGATCACGCCATTTACATGGAGACCAACCGGAGCTGGTCGATCGACGACAAGCGCTACAATTTCCAATTCGGCTGCGAGATCGCCTGGGAGATCCGCAACGGAAAGCGGGTGCGCATGCTGAAGAACCCTACCTACAGCGGGATTTCGACGGAGTTCTGGAATTCCTGCGCGGCCATCGCCGGGCCGGAACACTGGACGCTGTGGGGAGTGCCCAACTGCGGCAAGGGTCAGCCGGAGCAGGTGATGGGAACGGGGCATGGGGCCAGCCCGGCTCGTTTCAGCAATATAAAAGTTGGCGGCGGGTACCAGGAGTAGGCCATGAGCGAACTGCTGTCGGAGCAACGCTGCCGCGAGATCCTGGACTGCGCCGAGCGCGTGGCGCGCGGCGCCGGAGTCAGCCAGGTGGAGGTGATGACGGGCGTGACCACCAGCGCACTGACGCGCTTCGCCTGCAACACCATCCATCAGAACGTCGCCGAACGCGACGGCTACGTCTCGGTGCGCACCTGTGCGGACTCCCGCACGGCGCGCGCCACGACGAACCGGTTCGACGAGGAGGGCATCGCCGACGCTGTCGAGGAAGCCATCGCCATCATGCGAGCGGAGCCGCCCGACCCGGAGCTGCTCGAGCTGACCCCGGCGCCTCGGGCTGAAGCAGTGGATCGCTGCGATGCGACGACCGCGGCGACGACGCCGGCGGCGCGCGCCCGCGCGGTCGCCGAGGCCATCCGGGTGGTGGAGCAAGCCGGCCAGACGGCGGCGGGCATCTATTCGACCGAACACCACGTCGAGGCGCTGTTGAACTCCCGCGGCGTCCGCGCCTTCCACCAGGAGACTCTGGCACGGTTCTCGATCACGGCGATTGCCGAGGACAGCTCGGGCTGGGCCAAGGCGTCGGCCACGGCCGCGGCCAGGATTGATCCCGTGGAGATGGCGCGGCGGGCGTCGCGGAAGGCGCTTCTATCGGCGCGGCCGAGGGAAGTTCCGCCGGGGCGCTACACGGTGATCCTGGAGCCGGCGGCCGTGTTGGACATGGTGGGGCAGATCACCGGCGATTTCAGCGGGACGGCGCTCGACGACCAGCGCAGCTTTCTCACCGGCCGGCTGGGGGAGCGGCTGTTCGGGGAGAATATCACCATTCACGACGACGTGCTGCATCCGCTGCAGGCGGGCGCCCCGTACGACGGCGAGGGCCTGCCCCGGCGGCGTCTGACGCTGGTGGAGGCGGGCGTGCCGCGCGAACTGGCGCGATCGCGCGCCAACGCCGTGAAGCACCGGGCCGAGGCCACCGGCCACGGCCTTCCCCTGCCGAACGAAATCGGCGAGACGCCGGTGAATATCGTGATGGCCGGGGGGAACACGTCGGTGGAGGAAATGATCGCGACCACCGCGCGCGGACTGCTGGTGACGCGGCTGTGGTACATCCGCGAAGTGG
>Ga0247727_10015397_pt1 | contig 12548 bp, 10 predicted proteins | sample WisWelCaveWW1625_FD_202498 | JGI IMG/M metagenome (GOLD analysis project Ga0247727, IMG submission 202498) | Biofilm microbial communities from Wishing Well Cave, Virginia, United States - WW16-25 | ecosystem: Environmental > Aquatic > Deep subsurface > Groundwater > Cave microbial mat | place... | reverse complement strand
AGTCGAGTCTTTGTGTGACGATGCCTCTGACCTTGTCCATATCTTCAAACTTGCTAACTACGTTCTGAATGAACCGAACATCACCTGCTCGTCGAAACACCCCATATGCAAAGCCAGAGAATATGTGTACAAGCACCCCAAGAAAAAATGAGATCAGCAGAACATAGACGACGTTTGAGATTGAGCTGCCCAACAGCCCTCTCATTTGAAATCTCTCTGAGAAAAGCCAATAGAGACCCAGAAAAGTCAGTAGCCCGGGAAGAAGGTAAACGAGAACATCGAACAACTCAACCGTGAAGGATCCCGTCATAAGAGTCTCTTAGATGATTCCACTTTGTCGACCAAGCATGGCAGCAAACGGCGGTAAAAACGCTACACGGTCGATCCCAACAGTCCACGCATCGCAAACCACATACGACCTTTCTGGAATCGGCACTATCGCGCTTCATTCTCTGAAATAGGCGCGCATCTGGGTGGATGGATTCTCCGCCTCAAGTCACTCGTGTTGTTCCTTCACTTGGACGGTCTTTGGATTATACTCTGATTCGGCAAGCCTACCGTTGGCTTTTTCCAGAAAACTCTGATCGATATGATCGGCAACCTGGACGCGTCGCTTAACAAGCCCATTGTCGAATATGAAGTCTGCCGCCTCTTGCATCCCTGTGATGAGCTCTTCCGTGAGGGTCAGGTTCACGCCCCGGATCGTCTTTGCACGGACGTTTGGCTCCACCGATGCAGCGAGGGACAATACGCTGTCGTCAAAGACCAGCTGAGAAGCCTTCAGAAACCATTCGTTTGCCTGATCTGTATGTGTCGCATAGTAGAGCACTGCTTCTTTGAACGACATCAGAAATGAAACAGGCGCGTCGGGATGGGCGGTGATGAAGTCTCGCGACATCACAATGACAGATGTTACTAGTCCTATATGCAACATGCGGGCGCTCTTGTTCAATTCAAGAATCGCCACAGTTGGATCAAAACCGACCAGCGCATCGACGTCACCCCAACTGGATGGAGTGCCTCTTTGAACAATCCCTGCCTGCTCGGTAATGTCCAGGTTGATCGAAGTGATATCCTTCGTTGGATCGAGACCGGCGTCCGCAATCGCTTTGAGCGCCACGCGCTGGGCCGCCGCCCCGAAAGGCATGGCAATCCTCTTTCCTCTGAGATCCGCCAAGGTTCTGATGGAGGATTCAGGCGGTACGTAGGTCGCAACACGGTTGAACATCAGTCGTCCGATGATCACCCAATTTGCCCCACGGGCCAAAAGAGCTGCAGCAGGTTGATCGGCAGTGAAAATCACATCGACGTTTCCGGCCAGCGCGGCTTCGTTGAGCGGGGCGCCGTATGAAACACCGACGAGCGTTCCTTCCAAACCATTCTTTGTGAGCACATTCGTATGTTTCATCGTTTGCGCGATCTGGCCCTGAGTTGCCCACGTTACCTGCCATCCAATGCGGATTGGCGTCAGGTTGACAGGTGGTTTGTCACAAGAGAGCAAGGTGAGGAGAAGCAATCCTCCCGAATTGAGATATCGACGAAACCTCATCATGAATTTTTCCTTTCAATCATTGCAAGTGCCGTTCCAACTAGATGACTGTACGAACCATCAAGATTCTACCAGTTGGAACGAGCACTGTGCCCCTTCCGTTGTATGTTCATTTAGTTGTAGTGGCACTAGAATTCAATTCGCCTATTGTCATTCCGTGCAATTCGTCAAACCTAACAGGGTGAAGTTCATGAGGATCGGCAATCAGGTCGAAAACACTCAGATTCCGGCTGTTCACATCAAGAATCACCTTGTACCTGTTGCCGATTCGCAGCGCCTTCCACGGACCCAGGCCAGGTACACCGTCTTTGGCCTTACTCTGCTCCTCGCGGTAATACGTTTCACAATACGCCACTCTATTTTCTCCGGAATCATGAAACAGCTCCCGAAGACTCCTTCCCGCACGAGGAGAAGGGTCCGTCAATTGAAACAGGTCGACAACTGTGGGAAAAATATCGACCAGCCGAACCTGCGTGTCCACCGACCTTTTCTCCGGGATCAATCCTGGCGCAATAAGAATCAGGGGCACCATCTGGGTGGCATCATAGAGCAAACATCCATGACCTTCCTCCTCGGGGTGCTCCCCTCCCGCTCCGGCATGATCGTTCGGATACCACCCTGCCAAATCCTCACCATGGTCGCTAAAGATGATGACGGTAGTATCCTCAAGCAATCCCCACTGGGTCAATTGATCGAACAACTGACCGAGGTAATGATCGATGTAATGCGCTTCCCCCTCGTATGGATTTACGCCTGCCGGAGCAAACCATTCAGGTGGCTCATACGGCCAATGGGTATCAAAAAAGTGGAGGAAGAGAAAGAATGGTTGGTCACGCCGCGATTGCAGCCACCTCAGCCCACGCTCCACAACTACAGGCGCTCGCTTCAGGGCGGTGCCACGCTTCTTCACATCAATTGTCTGGAGGGGGTCTGAACCGTCGGCGAGACGGGGAATCTCGTCGTCGTAATGGTCGAATCCAATATTCATCCCATACCACTTGTTCAGGCCTGGACAGGAAACGATCGCCCCCGTTTGCCATCCTGCAGCCAACATCAATTGCGCGAGTGTTGGTGACGATGTGCTCAATTGTTCCTTAAAAAGATGACGGATCCCATGTTGATATGGTTGAAGACCGGTCAATACAGAAGCATGACTGACTGGAGTGATGGGGGCCGATGAAACGACATTGCGGAATACGGTTCCCTGGGTGCAAAGAGAGTCAAAATTCCTGAGATGCCCCCCATAAGCGACATCAGCCCGGAGGGTGTCAAGACTGATCAACAGGAGATTGCGTTTCGTTCGCTGCGCCATGACTCGCGACCATTCTTCATTAGTGGAAAACCAACAAACCTCTTCGCTCTTTCCTTGAAATCACCCTTTGTGTTCCTTCGAGTCTTAGAGTCTTTGTGGCTACTTTTCGACCGAGCCTGTTAGAGTCTGTAACCGGTCGCCCTGAGACTCTCGCGAAGAGAATCCTCCACGTCTTTTGGATCCGGCACTCCTCTACGTTCCTTGAAGGAGGCTGCCCAATGTTTCAATTGTCCTGCCATCATTCGTACGTGTTCGGGTTCTTGAGCGACCAGGTTATGCTCCTCATTCGGATCGGAAGTAAGGTTGAAGAGCTCTTCACTGCCGCCCGAACTGCAGATATACTTGTGGTCCCCCTGACAGATCATTCGTTGAAGGCCGGAGAATCGCTCGTGAAATGCCGGCTGCCGTTCAGATACGTTCGCCCACTTAGGCATCTTGTGCATTTTCTCGGGTTTCTCAGGAACATTCGTGCCATTACGCTCGCCAACAACGTAAGCGCGATACGCACGATCCCTTTCCATCGGCAGTAAGCTCACTCCCTGGTGCGCTACCTTGCTCTGGTCATAACCTGCCATCTCAAGGATGCTGGGAAAGAGATCTGTCGACTGAACCAGGCTTCGTACACGAAGTCCGGCAGGCGCAACCTCAGGATAGCGAATCACCATCGGTATTCGTACCAGTTGTTCATACAGCGATTGGCGGTGTTCCAGTAAACCGTGCTCTCCAAAATTCTCACCGTGAGGCGACATGACGACGACAATCGTTTGATCAAGAATGCCCATTTCTCGCAGACACGTGAACAACCTCCCCAGCCATTTGTCAGTATAGTAGATTTCGGCATCATAGAGCGCCTTAAGGAACTCCAGCTCCTGTTGCGTTATCTCCGCTACACCATTCAAGTAGTAGTAAGGACTCGCCAGCAACCATCGTATCTTGTGGAGATCGATTTGCCGACGGGCCTGTCTTGAAACATATCGGTACCGGTGTACAAACGGCGGTTGGTATGGATAGTGGATTTCGTTGTAGTGCAAAAGCATCAAGAACGGCTTTTCACGTTTGCCATTCGTGCGGAGCCATTCCATCGCAAGGTTTGTCGTACGGCGAGTAAGGTCCGGCTTGGGTTCCATGCCGGCACGTCGGATAGCCCTCTGGAACCTGTGTTTGATTTTGGATAGAATCGGAGTTGGCTCGCCGGTTTTTCTGTTACGGGTCTGGTACCCAACTTCAAAGAACTCATCGAATCCGCGATCCAGTTTCTTGAGTTTGCCAACGTGCGGATGGGTAACAAACCCGACTGAGCGATAACCCACCTCGCTAAGCAGACTCGCAAGAGTAGGCAGGGAATCCGCCAGGCCCTCTTCTCCCAATATCCCATGACATGATGGATATAGTCCGGTAAGGACGGATGCATAAGCTGGGGCCGTCCATCCCGACGTCGAGTAGGCCCGCTCGAAAACCGCACCCTCGCTTGCAAGACGGTCGATGTTTGGCGTCGTGTCCCGATGGTATCCGCTGTACGAGACATGGTCAGCCCGCAGGGAAACGAGCGAAATAACGAGAACGTTGGGTTTCATGATCTAACCCGCACCCTCAAAGGCACTGAATTCAAAACCAATCGATGATCCCCAGTATCACAATAGTCTCCTTCGGCTCCAACTCATACTCTGCTGCCAGGGAGACTTGTAGAAATGAAAGATTACCGATAAATCCGCCGAGAAGCCCCGGTGAATTTCCGACCTGGGCTTGTGAATAAAAACCACCAATGAACAGGGACTCTAACATGTTTCCGGTGTCAATGATCTGAAAGGGGAAGAAGTTTAATTCATACTTCCCCGTTTGATTTCCATTTGGGAGTTCCAGGAGTTGAGCGCGAAAGTTTGTCATGCCTCCGAGCTCCCAGAGCTTCAATTGTCGATTCCACGTCGGAACCAAAAAAGCGAGCGGGTTTCCAAACTCCAATCCCGTAGGGCCCATCGCCCGTCCCAGCCTGGCAGGATGGCTCAGGAAACCTCCCGTGAATCCCAATGTCAAGTTCACAAACAAGAATTGTGGACCACTCACGTTACCGATGGTATTGTCCACCCAAAGGATTTCAAATGCAGGTCGCAGTTTTGCATCCGACGATGGATGCACATATCCGAAGCAGGTCCGCCATTGCTCGCCGTCTGAGCCAAGCGTGAGCATCGTTTGTTTATCAAAAAGAGCAACATAGCCGCCAAGAAATGATCTCTTCGCGAATTCCATTTCCTGAGCTGTCAGGATGTAGTTCCATTCAGTCAAGTTACCACGGAAGAAAACTTTTCCGAAGAGAACATCCGGGTTGTTGGAGCCTCTCTCGACAAATCCTCCCCCAACGCCGAAACCAAACGTGGATCGATATTCTGCTTGCAGCTCATGATCCTGGCCACTGCTGCGATCCAGACCTTGAAAGCCGATGATCAGTTCGCCAAAACCGGGCCATGGCAGGAGGGGCCGGACGAACGCACCCAGGTATTTCGTGTCATCATCAGTGTCTTCAATATCGATGAGACCCGCCCCCCATTTAAGCAAGGGAGTCCACCATATGAAGTTGTATTCTCTGGACTCGACGTTCTTTTGAACCAGGAAGTCTGCTTTCCCGGGATGAAGAAAGCGCTCCTTGAATGATAAGCTGTCCTGGGAAAGCAGAGTGGAGCAGTACAACAGCTCTGAGAGAACAAGGAGGAGCCTAGGAGTTAGTCGCAAGCGCATTCCTTTAGCCGCTCGGTTCACATATCCCTTGCTGCTGGTTTCAAGCGAAGACTGCATGAACGTCCTCCATCATTGAAAACAGAAATCAAAGACTTTCCCGATTTGCGGATTTAGCTCTTACAGTCGTCAACAGCTCGGGTTTCAGAAAATATGACGCCCTCTCTCCATAGGTGAAATGCCAGTTACGAATTTCACTCAGATAGTCCTTCTCCGATTGGCATTTGTCAAGGTTGCCCAGCAGAACGGGCTCGCCAACGCCGCTTCCTTTTCGGAACATGAACTTTTTCAGCACCCTTGTAAACCTCTCATCGGTAAGGATACACTGGACCGTATCGACCTTTGCATTCTTGAAATATCTTATCGATGCCTTGCACAATGCTGAGATCGCCGGAATGTCATCGGGGTCTGCCAGTATTTCCACGATCCAGCCCCTGCGGAATTTCTTTTTGAAGGGGAAGACAGAAAGTACCACGAAGCCCTTGAGTTCTCCGTTTCGCTCCACCGCCAGAACCTTTTCTGTCCTAAAGGGTCGGTCGATGTACTTCCAGTTCAGATACGTGGAACTCTTTACCGTGGAAACGCCGACCCTTGGAAGGATCTTCCGGTTGAATTCATCGAAACGAGAATCGAACCGCTCAATACTCATGACGTCCCCATCGGAACGACTGAACGAAAACAGCAGGAGATCGGCAAGGTTGAGCGTCATTTCTGCGAATGGGCTGATCACTCTCGCCAACAGCCTATTCCTTACTATGGCGCGCACCTGCTGGTATGTAGTGACCGGCCTAAAGTACATCGGCGCCGGAGGCAAGACTACATATTTCCTCCGTTTCTGCATCCTGTAGTTAATGGGGCTCAGCGCGAACATGCAGAAAAAATACTCAGATTCATCCTCAACCTTCTGGGAAAGAGACATCACCAGGTCAAATCCCAGACCTTCCCTCCGGGATCCAACGTCGACATGAAGATTGTGTATATAGTAGCCCTTCAGATACTTTCCGTTCACGCTAAATTCTGTCGGGAGTCTCCCCAGGGTCGCAATGATTTTTCCATTCTCCTCGGCAACATAATATGCGGCTTCACCCCTGGAGAGGGGGTAGGAGAAGGCAAACCACTCGATAAGTTGCACGATCCTGTCCGCAACTTCCGGTTGTTGAATATCCTCCCGTCTTCGGTGGAAGTTTCGAAGCTCTTCAATATCGGATTCCGTGAGCCTTCTTATCTTGATGGTGCCGGGCGTAATCACACGAACGACCTCTTTTGACTTTCGATGTCTCTCATTGTACGTGGGGGTCCCCCTGCCTCGCGCGCCACCGGTAGAAGGTGTCCACGTTTCCGAAAAGGTCCCGCGAGGTGGGATTCGAAAGTGCCCACCGGTATCCTTTGCGCGCTGCCTCGAGAGTCCCGTCACTTACCTCGTCGCCGTCCTTTAACCACCCTGCACGGCGCATGCCTTCCAGTGTCAGGAGAACGGGAAACTCATAGTCCTTTGTCAGCGAAAATACTTGTGCCGCCGTTTCCTTCGCAGTCGAGTTTCCCGATTCGAATTGTCCCATCAATGTACAGGCACGCAAAAAGAACCCTGCATAGTCAGGATCTTCAAAATCGGAAAACACAGGATTGCTGGCTTCACCTTTGAGTATCTGAAGATCGTGCGTTTTGGTGTAGTCCGAGAGCACTTGTATCAAGCGAAATTCGGTGATGATTGTTCCCAATGCCCATACACGAAGCCAGGCGTTGCACAAGTCAAAATCAGACCACGATTGAAATGAGTAGTGGACGACACTGTCGTTGTAACTGAGTATCCTCTTTTGTAGACAATCTATGTTGCGAAAGGGCTCTTCTGAAAAGTCATCTGCCGAAAGTGCACCCAACAGCGGATCGACAAGTGCGGCAATAATTTCAACGGTGTTGATCAATCCTCTCGAGAAGAGAGGATCGATAAATCCTGCGGTGTGTGACATCAAGCAATACCGGTATCCGGTGCAGTGTGTCGATGAATATTGCAGGCGGCCGGTACTCACCCAGGGCCGGACCGGCTTTGCATCCTTGAATTGTTCTCGAACACTGGGAAAGAGATTCAGAAACTCCAGAAACTCTCTGTCCGGCGCAATGTTATTCCGTGGAAACCGCTGCGAATCCACCGTCAGACCGACACTGATCAGCGGATTGGTCGAGTATTTCGAATTGTTGAACGGAATCACCCAAAACCAGCCGCCGTCGAAGACATGGTGGTGCGTTGTCTGGTTCCAGGGCAGAGAAAGAGGAGAATCCATCTCTTCAAACAATCGCACATCGATCATGTGTGTGAAAATCGTGCGCGAATGATGTTTCAACCGAATAGGTTTCTCACGGAGGTTGAACTTCTCTGCCAGAAAACTCTTGTGGCCGGTCGCATCTACGACGTACTTTGCATGGATGGTTGCATGGCTGTCGGTTTCAATAGTCACGCCGATCTTATCTATGCTCAAGGAAGATATCCGTTCGTCGAGCCGGGCAGTCGCTCCGTATTTGATCGCGACATACAGGAGGTACGCATCGATATCCTGGCGAAAGAGGTGACTCTCATCTTTGGAGCTGGTTCCGAATTGGAGTCCCATACGATGGTCGTAGGGTTCATTCTGGCGGTGGTAGGAAAAACCAAACGAGCGCTTGATGCCGCAAGTTGTGCAGATATGCTTTGCGATCCGATCCGGGTAAGTCAGATGATCGATTTCCGGGATACCATATCGCTCCGCCAAAATGGACAGCAGCAGCGACGTGTGAGGAATGGTGGATTCACCGACAGTGAAGCGGGGATGTGGTTTCTCGTCGATCATGACAACGTCGACACCTTTGCGGGCAAGGATGGCGCCAAGGATTGTTCCGGACATTCCAGTGCCGAGGATGGCTACATCAAACCGAAGCTGATCTCTGATGTGCATGCGTCGTTTTCCTGGACTACCCTTGCCGAAGGTGTAACTCAATACCGGATGACAGCCGCTCCCCAGTTGAACCCTGCACCGTTGGTCGTAACCATGATCAGATCGCCCTCCCTTATGAAACCCTCTTCAATTGCATCAAGGTAGTTCATGATCATGTCATTCTCCTGGAGATGTCCATGCCGAGCTAGTCCCTTGGTGTAGACAGTCTGAGGATCGATCTTCAATCCTTTGCAGAAGCTGTGCTGGTCCCAGGTTGAAAATGACGGATAGATATAGTAGCGCACATCCTGCATTCCCAATCCTATACGCTTTAGCGCTGCGCGCATCACTTTGCGGAACATGAACAAATTAATCTTGATGACGCCGTCTTTGAACCGATCCATATCGCTGCGCATGTAAAGCAGTTCTTCACTCACCGGTTCGTCAGGGCGGCGACCCCCTAGCCCAGGAACAAACCATACATCGTGAAGCTCACCAAGAGTTGCGACCTCAACCGACAGGATCTGCTGTCGGGGGTGATTTCGTTTGAGTACCGTTGCGCTGCCGCCATCGCATGTGATGGTAATCGGATAATACGTCTTGTTCAAGGCGGGCGTCTTATCGCCGGCGAACAGCAGGGCATGACAATAACGAGGGTTAGCCGACATTTGTGCACACGCGTATTTCAAAGCGATATGAAAGCTTGCGCAACCTCCCGTATTTACGGCAATGGCCAGCGCCCGGGTGGCTTTCAATTCAGATTGCACCCTTCCCGCCGCCGACCAGGTGGGAGCCACAAAATCCTCAGTGATGCTTGTGAAATCGACGATCAAGTCGATCTCCTGCGGGTCAATCTGAGCTTTTTCCAGCGCCTGACGCGCTGCTTTGAGTCCCAGATCGGATGGTGACTCATCCCCGCCTAGATGAACTTTGTCGATGCCTACGTCATTCCAGAAATCCACATTTGCCGCCAGAGAAACGTCCGGAATCTTTTCGTCCCGAAAGACTTCGGTCACAAGTTTGGTTGTCGGTGGAAGATAGCACGCCGACGACAGGATCCCGATCGTTGGCTCCACTTCTGTTCCTTCCCGAATCAGCATTGGATGAGCATTGCTCCTGACGTAAATCCCATACCATGCGAGCACATCAGAAACAGGTCGCCCGCGATAAGCTTTTCGCTCCGGAGCATGCTTATCAGGTTGAATGCCAGATCATTGGCCTGGACATGACCACAGTCGACCAGCGCGGTAGGTTGAATCTGCTCGTTTCTGATCCCTAGCGCCCTGACACACTCCGCCTGATCTTCTGCTGATAAATTAGGAACCACCAAATGTTTTATGTCGCTTATCTCTACGGCAGAATCAGTCAGCACCTTGCCGGCATCCTGTGCGAGGATTTCGTATTTCGGCACCGATGCATACTTGCCAACGTCGATCTGCAAACGATACAGGTCACTCCGGGTCGGATGGGTCATCCCGCCGCCTGGGATATAGCAAATGTCATGGTAGTAACCACGGGTGCTCAGTTGAACTCCGCGGATGAGGTTTCTTTTCGCATTGCGGCCGACCACAAGAGCGCTCGATCCATCTCCGACCACAGTGAGTGGCGCCTGCGGGTTCAGCAGATGGTTTCCGGAAATCGTGACATCCGCGCCCAGAAGCAGAATCGTGTTGACATCCCGATCACTGAGCAACATCGCGAAGGCAAAATCCATGGCGACCAGCAGATTCGTTGACCCTGCTCCACTGAATCCGATGGTAAACGATTTCGACGCCCCCAATTCATGTTGAATCTTATTGCTCATGTTCCAGGCAGGGGCCAGGTATTCCTGAGGAAGACTGCTATAGTCAACAATAATATCAACAGCTTCCGGTTCAATGGCTGCACTATCGAGCGCACTCTTTGCTGCCCGGAGTGCGAGCATCGATCCGCTTTCTGACCGGCAAAGATGAATATTGCGGATGCCCAACCGTTGCGCTATCTCCGGGGAGTAATCAGAACCTTCTTCCTCAAATATCTCCTCCACCCGGCACACGCGTTCCGGCAGCTGCTGAGCGACCGCCAAAATCCCTATGCCCGCGTCTACTCCTCTCATTTCCGCCGGTCAAGTTTCGCCATGATGCCCTGCGTGATGTTGGCAATGGATGTGAATTTCTGGATATCTGACGGTTCCAGTTCCATGTCATATTGTTCCTCGATGAATTCGACCAGATTCAACACGTTGAGCGAGTCTACCCTTCCTGTCTTGACCAGATGGGTATCGTCGTCGAGCTCATTTTCTCCCTCTCCCTTGAGGAACTCATTGATGACAAAACTCCTTATGTTTGAAGCTATCGCGGCGTATTCGGCACTCACCAGGAAATCTCCCTGTGATAAGATCGATATGTCTATTCCAATAGTACCCTTCGATTCTATAAGCCAAGCAGTCTTGCGATCATCTCGCGCTGGATTTCATTTGTGCCGGAATAGATCGTACTTCCAATTGAATCCCTGTGAATCCGTTCGACTTCAAACTCCGTCATAAATCCATACCCTCCGAAAATCCGAAGCGTTTCCGCAGTTGCCTGAACCAAAGCCTCACTGACAAAGGTTTTCGCAATTGACGCAGCCATGGTTGCTCCGCGACGATTATCGAGACGCCATGCAGCATTATACACGAGAAGGCGCGCTGCTTCGAGGCGGATCTTCTGGTCGGCGATCCGGTGTGAGATTGCCTGAAATTTGCCGATGGGCTTTCCACGTTGCTTCCTCGAATTTGCGTATGCTACAGCCTGGCCTAGCAGCCGCTCAAGAACCCCAACGTGTCCCGCGAACAAACAGGTCCGCTCTAGATTCATGGAGTGTGCAAAGACGGTGGAGCCCCCGCCCACACCCCCAAGCACGGCACCGGCGGACAAGTACACATCTTGAAACGCTACCTCTGCCATCGGTGACGTACGAAGTCCTGATTTCTCGATATGACGGCCGATTTGAAACCCATGAGTCCCCCGGTCAACGAGAAAAGCCGTAATGCCACCCTGAGATCCCGCCTGAGGATCCGTAACTGCAAACACGAGCAAGACGTCTGCCACCGGAGCGTTGGTACAGAATGCCTTGGTGCCCTGGAGCCGGAAGCCGTTGCCATCCGGGATCGCTTTCGTCTTCATGTCGAAGGCGTCAGACCCCGATCCCGGTTCAGACATCGCATTGCCGCCAATGAGTCTCCCATCGCAAAGACCCGGCAAATATCGCTCCTTCTGCTCATCCGTTCCATATTTGCAGATCGGGACAACGCATGTCAACAAATGTGCAAAGAGGGAGAAGGCCAGTCCGCCATCCGTGCAGCCATACCCAAGTGCTTCACAGGCCAGCGCAGTGGAAACACAGTCAAGCCCACCTCCACCATACTCTTCGGGCGCAGACAAGCCAGGAAGTCCCATCTTGCCGCATTCTTCCCACAACTCACGAGAAAACGTCTGCGTCCGATCGCGATCGATGACGTTTTTATTGAGTTTTTCCTGGGCAAAGCGGATGATCCCTTTCCGCAACGACTCTTGCCCGGCGGTGAGAGAAAAATCTATCAACTCAATATCCTACAGTTTTTGATGGTCAATGCTCGTCGGCAAATGGTTAGCTGCAATCCTCCGAACATCAAGGCATTTTCTGCTGCAGCTCTTGCCAAAGCATTTCCGAAAAGACGAACTGAGCAGATCGGTAGACCCGTGGCGACTCATTGAGGAGGAGCTATCGTCGACCCTTGTAGTAAAAGGTCCGGACTCGGGAGGGATGTCGATGGTGTACCTCGAAAGGCCTGCCTGAAATGCCTCTCCAATTGCAAGGGAAATCCAACGGCTTTTTGATATAATCCGTCGGTGGGGAATTCCGGGTTCCGCTCAAACTGAATGGGGAGGGTTGTACGCTCTCAAAAGTTACCATTGAATGCAGAGAATTGCAAATGCAGAAAATCCGGGGTAATCAGTGAGGAAAAGGTGGTGACATCAGACATGCTGCGACTGGTTCGAACCCCACCCGATTTGACCTCCTTCACAGAGCATAATAGATACATTCCCCCAGT
>Ga0247727_10015396_pt1 | contig 12548 bp, 12 predicted proteins | sample WisWelCaveWW1625_FD_202498 | JGI IMG/M metagenome (GOLD analysis project Ga0247727, IMG submission 202498) | Biofilm microbial communities from Wishing Well Cave, Virginia, United States - WW16-25 | ecosystem: Environmental > Aquatic > Deep subsurface > Groundwater > Cave microbial mat | place... | reverse complement strand
TCGTCGTCGAACCGGCGGAAGAGCTCGAAGCACCGCAGCTTCAGCTTCGCGAGCACGAACTGGCGCGTGTCCTCCCCGTCGGCCACCGATTCCGTGAACAAGGTCTGGATGTCGTGGTCGATACCGTCGAGCACCTCGTGGAAGTGGGTCGTCCAGCGATCGACGACGTCCGGCCTCGCGAGCGCCTCGTCGCCCATGGCCTGCTGCGCGCGATGCACCACGAGCTTCGCGAACGGCCAGTCGGAGTTGACCGACCTCCCGCGAGTGCGGGAACCGCCGCCGCGCCTCCGGTTCTGGGGTTCTTGGCTCCGCGCCCAGACGTCGCTGCGCTCCATCCCTGCGGGAGGCAACGAGATGAGGAGAGTGCGTACGGCGGTCCTCGGTGGCGTGCTGCTCGCGGCGGTACCGGCCGCGGCGCAGGAGGCGACGACCCAGGAAGCGGCGCCGTCGAGGACCCAGGAAGCGGCGCGGGAGGCGGCGAGCCGGGAAGCGGCCCGGTTGAGGATCCTGGAAGCGACGAAGCTGAGGATTCAGGAAATGGCGAAGGAGGCGCGCGAGGGGAGGCGCGCGCGCGAGGACCACCACAAGGTGGCGCTCGATGCGAAACGCGCGGCGGACAACGGGCGGATTGAGGCGGCCAGAGCGGAAGCGTCCGCAAAGGCCGATTCGCAGATGTCGTCGGCGGCACGGGATATGGCAATCGGAATAGCGTCGGCGGCCGGCGCCCTTGGGAGCGACGCGGGTAAGATGGCACGCCAAGACGTCGGGGGGACGCGCGGTCCTCCGGCGCTGACGCCGGAGCGGCGGGCGGAGCACCTGCACGCGGCGAGGCTCGCCCGCTGGGCGCTCCTGCGGCGGCAGATCGGTCTCGGATCGGTCCCTGGACACATCACGGCTGAGCTACTTGTGAACGCACGCCGCGTGGCGTGGCTGAACCGGATCCGGATCGTTGCGCAAGCCGCGGAAGACGCGGCGGCGATCGCGCGCGTCGAGGCGCTGATCGCGCGCGAGCAGGCTCGGCACGACGCGAGGATCGCGACCCTCATCGCGGCGAACGCCGCGGTCGGTCCTCCTGACGCCCGACCGGCCGCGGACGCAGCGGCCGTCGCGACCGCGGGACCCTCCCCCACGACGGCGGGCGGGACGCCGTGATGCGCTCGCTCGTTTCGCTGGGATGCTCGTGCGTTCGCTAGCTGCGGTTCGGAGACCCGCCCGGCCACGCGATGCCCCTGCGGACGTTCGTGCCCTCCAGGACCTGGGTGTCCGGCTTGTCGGAATGACGCGGGGGTAATCGACGTCCGGCCCGGCGGCGACGCGACCTCATCCTCGGGCCGCCTGCGCGCGTAGCCGTCGGGGTGCGCGGTCTGTGGGCCGCACGAGGCGGCTGACGAGGCCGCGGCTGTGTTCGCAGCGTCATGGGCTCGTCACTCGGCCCGCTGCTCCTGTCGGTACTCCGTGAGAACGCCGCCGCGCTCGAGGCAGGCGCGATCGTCACGGTCGACGAGAGCCGGAACCGGGTTCGTGTGTTGCCCCTCGGCTGATTCGGCAGGGCCGGACGCGCCCACGGGGGCCCGTGTTGGAAGACGTCCCAAGCTCCGTCGGCCGCAGCCTCGCACGCTCCGTCCACACAGTTTGTCTCGCTCGGGCTGCACACGCCGTCACATGGAACGGGCAGGCCGTCGGGGCAGTTGCATTCGGCAGCGCAGGCGACGCCCTCGAGACAGCAGACGTCGCCGCAGGCCGCCGGGTGATCCGGGGGGCAAGTGCCGCACGCTCCGTCAACGCACGCCAAAACGAATCAAGGCCAGGAGAGGCGGACGAGGTCTTGTGAAAGCGTTCCTTCGCTGAGAGGCTGCGGTTGCCTTGGTGAAGAGGGCGCCGAAGAGAGCCAGTCCTACGAAGAGCGCGAGACGGAAGTCTGCGCTTCCGAGCAACGTCATCGACTTCCAGACAGCCGTCGTGGGCCACCTCACCAAGCAGATCATCCCGCTCGTGGAGGGGATCCGTGCACAGCTCGACGAGCAGGTCGGGGCCTTGCTCGCCCTCTACCGCGCCTGGGAGCGCGAGAACCCGCATGACGCGCTGCGGGGCTACGAGCGGATCGAGATGGTACGCTTCGGGTTCGTGGGGTCCGCCGGGTTCGTGAAATGTCACGAGCCGGAACGCATGCCGGCCTTCTACCTCTCCGATCTCGAGGATGAGGAGCACGCCGAGTACGTCATGTGCCCTGCCAAGGAGCGGGGGAACTGCAAGCCGATCTGGTCGGCGCTCGGATTGCCGCCCTGCGTGCTGCTACTGCTCGAAGTGCACCAGGGGCTCGGGGGCAAGGCGGACGACCTCGGCATCCACGCCGCAGTGAGCAGCTTTGGGCGCTGGCATCCAGGCCCCGAGCACAGCAGGGGATTCGTGGCGGCGGCACGCCTCGTTCGAAAGGCTCGAAAGGAGGAAGCCAAGGCCGACGCGAAAGAGTTCGGCGACCGCAGCAACGCACAGGACGACGGCGAGCGGACCTGATTCGAGGCTCGATCGCGGGCGCTCAGCCATCCGGGCGCGAAGGAACGCGGCTGGGCGCCGGCTCAGCTGTGGTTGGGCGGTTCGAAGCAGGTGAGGAGGATCCGTCGTCCACGGCTTCGCCTGAGCGCACCCGCCGCGCTAGAAGCGCGGCTCGCCCTGCCGTTCGCGGAAGCCCGGGTCACCCTCGTAGACCAACGCGCACCGCCTCCGGACACAGAGGTATGCGTGGGTCCGGCACGAGCCGGCGGAGATGCACGGGAGCGTCCGGCCAGAACAGTCGAGCGACTCTCTGGCGCGTTCCAGGTCGCGCTGGTTGATGAGGTCCGACGTGCAAGGGGCGGGGCAGCAAGAGGGCGCGGGCATGCAATCCGAGTCGACGGTGCACGAGCGGTCGGCTGTGAAGGTCTGGGTGGGCCGCCGGGGGGTCGTCGTGTCGGGCGCGGTGGGAGGCGCAGTGGTCTCGGGCGCATGGAGCGGAGCCGCCGTCGCGGTTTGCGTCTGCGCGACCGGCGGAGGGTCGGGCGTCCAGACCGGCTGCGGGATCGACTGCGGCGCGTCGACGCAGCCCGAAAAGGCCAGCAGGCCCCAGAGGGACTTGGCGACTCGGTGCACGCCGTCGCCTGCTTCAGGTCTCCAGGTCATCACCCATTACGGCTCGGCGGCGTGCGCCTCGATCGACGGGTCCCCGCCCACGAGGAGGCGCACGAGGAACTCCGGCGCCAGATCCGCGCCGTTCGGCCAGACGATCGTCCGCGCTTCCGGATCGAAACGGACCTCCGCGAAGCGCGCCGGGTCGCGGAGGGGCTCGAACACGGGGCCGTCGAGGTACGGTTCGAGGTCGACGATCCCCGACCGTCCGTCGTCGAGGAGGAGGCTCACGCGGTAGCCCGCGGCGTGCTGCGCTTCTCGGATGGTCGACATGTCGATCACTCCAGTGGCGGGACCTTCTCGAGCGGCTCCCGCTGTTCGAGCTTCGTCCAGTTCGCGAGGAGAGCGGCGCGGTTCTTCTCCGTCCACTCGAGGACCAGCGCGAGCGCACGCTTCGGAAAGCGCCCTTCCACGCGCATGGCGTCGTCGAGGGTCACCGTGACCTCGTCGTCCCCGTACCGAGCGTGCAGGTGGGGAGGACGGTGGTCACGGTAGAACATGCGGATCACGATACCGTAGAAGCGACTGATCTCGGGCAATCGAGTGCGCTCCAAGCTGAGTATCCGCTGAATCCCCTGTGCGCCGCAAGAACCCCGTCCGGCATCACGCGGCACGCTCGCTGACTGTCGGTGCGCCGCGAAGCCGTTGTGCGCCGCAAAAATGCCGTCCGGGTGATCCTGCACGGCCTTTTTTTGCGGCGCACACCCCCTGACGGAAGTCCTTACGCGCTTCTGACTCCTCGACAAGAGTGCTACGAGCAGAACCAGTCGCAGTCACCGCCGAAGCATTCGCCCCCGCTGCAAGATCCCCCGCCGTCGCAGAACGATCCGCACCCTCCGCAGTTCAGGGCGTCGTTCAGGACGTCCATGCAGCCGCCTTCGCAGCACGACCATCCCACGTCGCAGATCGGATCGCAGGTGCCGCCGCGGGGCAGGCAGCGGCCGTTCACGCACGTCCCGTCGACGCACGGCTGGTCGCAGCCGCCGCAGTGCCTCGGGTCGCGTGCCCTGTCGACGCACTCTCCGCCGCAGAGCACACCGAGACACGTGCAGATTCCGGCCTCGCAGCCCGACACGGGGCCGCAGGCGCTGCCGCAGCCTCCGCAGTTCGAAGGGTCGCTCGACAGGTCCGTGCAATCGCCGTCGCACTCGTCGATGCATTCGCATCGACCCTCGACGCAGCGCCTGTACCCTCCGCAGAGAACGCCACAGTCGCCACAGTTCGTCGAGTCGCTGGAGACGTCGAGGCAGCCCTGGACCGGCTCGCACGTGTCGTAGTCGTAGCCGACTTGGCACCAGGCCTCGCCGGGCGAGCAGCCGTCCCGTCCCCCTCCGTCGGCGTCCGGCCCTCCGTCCGTTCCACTCGATCCGCCCGGTTCGGACTCGTGCGAAACCCCACAGGCCGCTCCAATCAAGGCGGCCCAGGCAAGCAATGAGGGCAGAACGGCGCTCCGTGTCATGTCTTCTTTCCTCTTTCCTCCTCCATCGCCCATCGAGGACGCTGGCGGTTCGTGGAACCCTTCAGTCGGCGCCGTTTCGGGGAAAGGAGCCATGGTCCCACGCCGCGAGACCGAGCACGAGCAGGGGTTCGGGTCGGCCCGGCACCACGAGCGGATGCTACCCGTTCTCCCCCTGTGCGCCGCACCGGATGGCATTTTTGCGGCGCACAGGGGGTAGGCCGGACCCGGATCGGGCGCGGTATCGGGGAATGCTGCGTCCGGCGTCGCGTCGGAGGCGGCGCCGTCGGGACCGGCATCCCCCGCAGGACCCGACCGCGTCGGGCCGCCGCAACCGGGCGCCAGGCAGAAGACTGCGCACAGGAGACGCCTCACGGCGCTCAGCCGCCTGCGAAGCGCGTGCCACCGAGTGTTCTGCGGGGAATCGAGGCAAGCCGCGGCCTGCGGGGAACGCCGCCCGTTACCCCTGGAACGAGGGCGGTTACTTGCCGACCCCTAGTCCTGGCCGTCGCAGTCCCGGTCGATTCCGTCGAGCGGGTCCGGGGCGTCGGGATGGATCGAGTCGTCCTCGTCGACGCAGTCCGCTCCGCCGGTCGGTCCCGAGGCGAAGCCGTCCCCGTCCGCATCGGCACCGTCCACACCGTCGCAGTCCTGGTCCACGCCGTCGGGCGCAGCACGATTCGTGGCGACCCGCACGCGGTCCGGTGAAGTCGACGCGAACAGGACATCCACGACGCCGGCGCGATCCAGCTGCAGGGCGTTCCAGTACCCGGTCGGCTCGTTCGAGTCGATCTCGTCGCGGGCCCAGGCACCCGACGCGTTCGTCGCGTACGCCAGGTCCCCGTCCGCGTCCTGCCAGCTCGCGTGGACGAAGCCCGCGGCATCGACGTCGACGGAGGTGTGGGCCCCGGCCGCGTCCCCGGTCTCGAGCGTGTCGGTGGACCACGAGCCTCCCGCGTCGGTGGCGTGCCGGAGCTCCCAGGCGCCCGGTCGCCAGTGGCCGAAAACGAGATGGACGGACCCGTCGACGCCGAGCGCCATCGACGGATCGACGACCCAGCCGTCGTCGGCGACCGGCTCGATGCTCCACGTACCGGCCGCATTCGTCGCGTGACGGAGCTCCGGGCCGGGGTCCTCGCGGTATCGAAGGTAGGCGACGTGCAGCGCGCCGTCGGCGTCGAGCTCGGCCTGCGCCCACAGACCCGCACCCGGCTCATCGTCGATCGTCTCGATCCGCCAGGGCCCGTTCCGGTCGGTCGCGTATCGCAGCGTCTCGGCTTCGCGGAAGAAGAGGTGCGTCGAGCCGGATCCATCGACGGCGATCGCGGTTCGCTCTGCCTCCGCGCCCGCCCAGTCCAACTCCCGAGGGATCGTCGTGATGGTCTCTCCCGTCCATGCCCGGGATGCCAATCGGTCCACGCGGATGCGCGCGTCGTCCGAAGCCGCGTCGCGCGAGACGTGCGCGCAGACGACTCGCGGGTCGTCCGGAGTGGAGGACGGATCGATCGCGATCGAGCCGCCCCAGCCGGGCTGATCCAATCCTGCGTCCTCGACGACGTCCACGGACCACTCCTGCCCTGATCGCGAAGCGTGATAGACGGATCCGACTGCGAAGCACGCGTGGGTCGTCCCCGCCGAGTCGTGCGTGAGCGAGGCGCTCCCCTGCAGCATGTTGCCCCCTTGGAGGTCGGAGAAACTCCATCCGCCCCGCACGACGTTGTCGAGGGCCCCATCGTCGCAGTCGGTCCCGGAGGGGTTCGAGGCCGCCCGGCAGGCACCGATGGCGAGCACGAAGGCAAATCCGATCAGTCGCACAGGCTGCCCTCCCGGAAGTAGCAATCGACGTCGTCGTCGCACGCTCGAGGGCGGCTCCCGGATGCGCAGACGCCGACCTCACCGCAGTACTTGCCGCCGTAGTACGCGTCCGGCTCGCACGTGTCGCAATACAGACCGGCACCGCACTCGCGATCGTCGGCGCAGGTCTCCCCCACCTCCCGATCGCCTTCGAAGATCCCGGAGCACTCGGCCGGCCCTTCCTCGGGCCAGCTGCACTCCGACCACCGCGCCGCGAGCGCATCGACGCACGCCGCGTCCGCGCGGCCGTCGAAGCGCGCTTCGAGGCCGGTACGCTCGCTCTCGCACCAGTCCCGTCGGTCGGCCACCCGCTCCTCGATCTCCTGCTCGGTCAGACCCGCGCAGCACGCCAGGAGCGCGTCGAGGTACGTGTCGGCCCGTGCCGTGCAACCTTCGAGGGGGTCGTCCCAGGCGATCCCGTCGTCCGATTCGGGAGTCGTACTCCCTGGGCAGGACGTCAGAAGAAGCAGAACCAGGATCCGCGAACGCACGATCCCCGCCCTTGCGAACGGCATGCCGTGCAGGCGCGGTCGCAGCTCCTGAGGAATCTCTCGCCGGTGTGCACTCTCGAGTGTGCTGCAGTGTGCCAGGCCCGGATCGCGCCGGCACACCATCGCCCTTCTCGGAGGGAGCGCTACACCGCCGAGCGACTCACGGCAGGGCACCCAGTTAGGTCCCCTGTGCGCCGCAATAACTCCGTCCGGGAGCGCTCGCGGGGCCGGTGACTGGCCGTGTTCAGCATGCCTCGGGCGCATGGTACGCCGATCTTCGCCATGATCCCCTTGCTGCGTTTCATGCTGGACCTCGTCCTCGGCTTCGCCGCACCACGTGCCGTGCTGATCGCGGAGAATCTGCTGCTGCGCCAGCAGATTATCGTCCTCGCCAGGCGCGTGGCCCGGCCACGCCTCCGCGGTTTCGACCGCTGGCTCATGTCCGCTCTGGCCGGGAGGTTCCGGATCCTGCTCGATGCCGTCATCGTCGTGAAGCCGGACACCCTCATCCGCTGGCACCGCGCTGGCTGGCGGCTCCTGTGGCGGCGACGGTCACGGGCGCCTGGCCGGCCCCCGATCGACGCCGACCTGCGAGCGCTCATCCGGCGCATGTGGCGCGACGCTTCCTCCTGCACGTCCTGCCGCACCGCAGACGTGGATGGAGATCCTTACACGCAGCGAGCGAATGGCCGCGATGCGCCGCCGGCCGAGCCGCCCGATCTCCCGCGGTGGCCACCCGTGTCCGCCCCACACTGCCTCGCCGCTCGACGCCCAACCCAGCCGCGCCGTCCAACTTGCCCATAGCGCCGGGGGCCGCGCAACGGCTCCGTCCAAAGACGTCTGCGTGAACGCGCGGAGGACGCCGTCCTCGAACCGAGTCACGCGAGGCGTGCGCCTCCACGCAAACGCCTACTACTTATGCCGTGCTCGGCATAAGTCGCGCTTCGTCGCGATCGCTTCCACACGGCATGGCGGAGCAGATCAGAGTGGCCCTCTCGGTCGTTCGGAGAGGCCCCGGAGCGCAGCGAGGTCGTGGGTGCCGAGAAGCCAGGCCGGAGGTGTCCCCCCTCGGGTCGTGATCGTGGCGCCAGAGCCGTTCCAGACGGCGTTCGTCGACCAGTTCACGTCGTCTCGTGGATCCGAGCTGCAATCTCCGAGATCTACCCCGTACGCCGGCGTTCCCTCGTCCTCGGCGGCGGCCAAGGCCGGTCCTCGCACTGCCGATCAGTACGCCAGGAGTTCACGTGCGCCGCGGCGACGAGGGCGACGGTGTGATCGACGACGCGCGCAGTCACCTCGAAGACCAGGAAGCGCGAGACGGTGTGAGCATACTCGCGCCGCGGGTCCGGCCGCGCCAGGAGATCGCCGGTACCGTGGCCAGCGGTCTCGAAGGTCAGGACGACGAGCGCCTTGCCGTCTGCGGACTCGTTCAGGTCCAGGGCGCCGAGTTCGAAACCGTCGCTGCCAGTGCCACGATCGACCTCGCACCAGTTGCCGAGGTAGCCGTCGACCACCAACCAGCCAGCCGCGGCGCGCGCATACAGGCCCGCGAACGAGCACGACTGGTCGCCGCCCGAATGCAGGCTCACGAGCACGAGTTGCTCGACGGGGCCCACGGGGCCGAGGGTGCGCGTCACTACGAAGCCGCCGACGTCGTACGGCGCGTCGTCGCTGGCCGGGTGTGCCTCGGGGGTGCCGTCCCGCACGGCGCCCTCGAGGTCCGCGAAGACGGTCGGCCGAGGGGTCGCCGCTGGAGCCGGGGCTGTCGCCGGCGAGGCAGCCTCGACGGACGCCAGGCGCGCGCGGACCGGGTCGCTGGTACGAAGGGCGAGCGAGCGGCGGTAATGCGCGATCGCGTCCGCGTGCTGCCCGCGCTGCTCCGCGACGCGGCCCAGGTTGTACAGACACGCCGCGAGTGCGCGCGGCTCTCCCGTCCCGGCCGAAGCTTCGAGCCCCCGCACGCCCTTGCCGAGCTGGTCGGAGGCCCGATCGAGATTCCCCGCCTGGAACTGCGCCCACCCCGCCTCGCACAGAGCGACCGGATCGACCGGCCGCATCGCGAGTGCGCGCTCGAACGCCTCCACGGCACGGGGGCCGCCTCCTGAACGCACTGCTGCGCGCCCTTCGTTCAGGGCATGAACGAACCGTCGCCTCGCGTTTGCGGTGGCGGTCGACGTTTTCGCGGGTGTCGTCGCCTCCGCGCGAACCGGGGACGCTGCGGTCTGCGCGCGCGAGGCCTCGACGGGCGGGGCGTGCGCCGCGCCGGCGCGTGCCGGCTCGGCGGAGCCCGCGTCCCGGCTGCGCGGCTCGGCAGGCCGCGACGCGCAGGCCGCCGCCGCCCACCACGCGATCACGACGAGCACGGCACTCCGAGGAGGGCACACCGGGCCATCGTAGCGCGCCCCCGCCCGCATCGCGGCCGAGATCCCGAGCATCCGAGCGATCGCTTCCAACCAGGTAGTCGACGATCACTGGCAACGGTTCCTGCGGCGGGCACCCCTCTGCGGACGACCTTCCGGGACATCCGGACGGACGCCGGCCTAACGGTTCGTGGTGCGCGAGGTCGAGCAGTACCTCTCCTGCGGCATCCTCGAGCGAGGCTGGTCCACCTTGACCGAGCGGCGATCCGGCGTAACTCGGCGTACCCGACTACGGCGGTCGCCCCTCGTGGCTTCTCGGGTCCGGAGTGCGGTGACTTCAACCGATGGTACCGTCCGTGGCTCTGGCGGGAGGATTGCTTCGTGCGCATTCGGGCATTTGTCGGCTTTTCCGCGCTCCTCGTCGCACTCGGGGTGATCGAGGTCACCTACGCGTCCGTCCTCGCCGCGACCGTGCCGGCCTTCCCGCCCCTCGATCCCGGCATGCCGGCCGAAGCGTACGCGGTGACATCGCGGGCCACCCGCGATGTCGTGGAAGCTTGGAAGGCTCGTCCCGGCGCGCAAGTCGTCGCCTTTTTCTGGATCCAGGTCGGCGGCGTCGTGAACGCGGAGGTCATCGAACGCTACAACCGGCAAGTCCCCGAGTTCGTCGCAGAGGTGCGCGTGTCGATGGCCGCGACCATCACAATAGCCCTCGTGTGGATTGTCTGCGCAATAGCCGGGCTCCGTCGTCGCGCCCTGGCAACCCGGGTGGTCTTCGCCGCCGCGATGGCTTCGACCCTCACGACGCCGATCGTGTCGCAGCCCCTATTCGGGCGCGATCTCCTCTCGCTCTTCCAGGTCTGGCAGCTCCCCGGCCTCCTCCTCGCGCTCCTCACGTTCCTGCTCGCGCCGCGGGAGATCGCGTGGACCGCCCGGGCCGCCGCGTGGAGCCAGACACGGACCGGCGCGATCGTCTGGGCCATCGCGCTCGTCGGAGTGAGCGTGCTGCTCACGGCGGGCGCGTTTGCTGCGGCCGGAGGGCTCGGCGCCGCGTCTGCGGTGATCGCCACCGGCCCGCTCTTCCTCGGCGTCCGGCTCGTAGTGCGCGCGTTCCGACCCCGGAGATCGGTGCCACCGGAGTGATCCTAACGGCGCTCGAAGGATCCGGAACGTCGATGGCCGGACGCGAGCGCTCTGCAGTCCGCGCTCGCCGCGCCCGAGACGGCGATCGACTCCGACGCCTTTGAGCTGGACCGGCTCGCCGACGCGCTCGCGGCGATGGGAGGGCACGCTCGCGTGGCTCCAGAAGCTCGCCGAGGTCGAGCCGGACGCCGACCGGCGCGCGCGTCGCTGGATCGCGCTCGCCCCGATCTTCCGGGACCAGGTCCACGACCCGGACCGCGCGATCGGCTGTTACGACCATGCGCTCGGCGCGAGCCCCAGCGCGCTGGGTGCGTTCGAATCGATCCATTCCATCCGCACCGAGCGCGCCGAGTGGTCGGCGCTGGAGGCGGACTACGTGAAGATGCTCGCTCGCGCGCACTGCAAGACGAGCCCCGAGATCGAAGCCGCGCTCTGGCAACACCTGGGCGACCTCTACCGGACGTACCTCGGCCGGCCCGACGCCGCCGCGGATGCCTTCGCGGCCGCCGCGCGGGTCGACCCTGCGAACGTCGATCGCCACGAGACGCTCGATCAGATCTACGGGGCGCTGCCGGGGAGGGAGACGGGGGTGAGCATCAACCCCTGTCGGGATTTTCGTTGCGATCCCTCATAGGCCTCCTCCTCGTGCCCCGCGAGGCACCGGACCGGCTTCAACCCCGGTCCGGATCTTTCCGCGACCTAGCAGACCTCGATCGGCTGATTCACGCCGGGGACGAAGTGCGCTGGCGGCGGAGGTACGCCGGCAGCCGCCGGGCAGGCGGGGAGGATCGGCGAACGTCGTCCACCGCTTCGCCCCGCAAAGAACGATCGGCGAACTTCGTCCACGGCTTTCCCGACGCCACGTGGGCGAACGTCCTCGCCAGCCTCGCCGCCGTCAGCGGCCTACGCGGCGACGGCGATGTCTCTTGCGACGACCGGCGAATCCCCTTCGAGGAGGATCCGTCGTCCACGGCTTCGCCCTGGTCGAGGCGATCCGATCGGCGAACGTCGTCCACGGCTTCGCCCGGCGCGCCTCGTGCGGCGCGCGCGAACTACGCGGCGACCGCGATGTCTCTTGCGACGACCGAGCGGTTGCGGCCCTTGTGCTTGGCCGTGCACGGGGCCTGGTCGGCGCGGACGATGAGGTCGGGCTTGGCGGCTGCGTCTTGCGGGAACGTGCGAAGAGACCGGCGACGAGATGTTCCTGCCGCTCGACCGTGAACGTGTACGCGGCGGTGCTCGTGTGGCGAGTCGGAGAACGCAGGATCGCCTCGAGGAGATCCTCGACCCGCGCGTACCGGGCGTCTCCCTCCCTGTGCATGGCTCGCAGGACGATCGCCCCGAGGCCGTTGGCTACGGGGACGGGGACCCCGTGGCATCGAACGACACGGAAGAGGGCAAGGCAGCAGAACCGGCGCATCGAGGCCGTCGAGCTGTGGAGCGGAGTCGACCCGGCGGGCTCCTGCGGTCGTCGCCGCATCCGGGCCGTGCTCGTGACGCAGATCTCGATCAGGGCGCGGGGCTGAGACGCTCCTTGAAGAACGCGTTGTACCTGGGATCGTTGTACCGCTCGTAGTCGATGGGGAACGGCGTCAGCTCGCTGATGCCGTCGTGGTGCCGGATCGTGAGCGCCATCGGCGTCACCTCGCGGTAGTTCGACGACTCGGGGAGATCGTCGTTCTTCTCGCCACCTGCGGAGAAGAGGCTCAAGAGCGTACCGTCCGAATCGTCGTAGATCTTGCGGAAGCCTTCGACGACGCGCTCGTGCCCGCGGATGAGCGTGCGGAGCCCGAGTCGCGACATGAACGACTTGAACTGCTTCTTCCCGAAGGGGAATCGAGCGTTCGCGCGTTGGAGCTCGATCGGCACCGCGTCGGCCTCGCTCGGGTCGCTCCACAACATCTGGAAGCGGATCTCCGGATCATCGAGGGACGCGATCCCGGTCCACTTGTCGTGGAGCGTGTCCTCGCGCGGGATGCCTGCGTGGACGAAGAGGGTCTTGTCGAACACCAGCGAGCACGGGAGCCTCTCGAAGAGGCGCATGTACGTCTCGAAGACCTCCTTGGGCGCCAGGCCCTCGAT
>Ga0247727_10015395_pt1 | contig 12549 bp, 7 predicted proteins | sample WisWelCaveWW1625_FD_202498 | JGI IMG/M metagenome (GOLD analysis project Ga0247727, IMG submission 202498) | Biofilm microbial communities from Wishing Well Cave, Virginia, United States - WW16-25 | ecosystem: Environmental > Aquatic > Deep subsurface > Groundwater > Cave microbial mat | place... | reverse complement strand
AATCGCCGCCGCCAGCCGATTAGCGGCGTTTTGGTGGGAATGAGCCTCGACGACCTGCTCCAGCAAGACAACGACGCGGAGCTGGAAACGCATGCCACGCACATTCGCCGCCGCCTCGACGAGCTGATCGCCCGTCTGGGCACGCGCTTCCCGGTTTATTTTTTGCTCACCAAATGCGACCGCGTGCAGGGCTTTCGCGAGTTTTTTCATGAACTCAACCGGCCGGAACGCGAGCAAATTTTCGGGGCAACGTTTTCGCCGGAACAGCAGCGGCAGAATGAGCCGCGCCGCGTCTTCGAGGAAGAATTCAAGCTCCTGCACCAGCAACTGCTGGAATTGCGCATGAACCGGCTCGGCGCCGCGGCCAGCCGGGAAAAACGCCGCCTGCTGTATTTGTTTCCGCATCAATTTTTGTCGCTGCAAGAAAAGCTGACGTTTTTTGTTGACCGGCTTTTCCGCCACAATCCCTACGAAGACAATCCGATTTTTCGCGGCTTTTATTTTACCAGCGGCACGCAGGAAGGTTTGCCGATCGATTTCGTGATTCGCGCGCTCGCCCGCGAGTTCGGTTTCAACGAAGGCGCGGCCGCGGAGGGGGAAGTGGAAACGGAGAAACGCAGTTATTTCATCAAAGAACTGTTCACGAACGTCATCGGGCGCGATCGGAATCTCGCCGGCTATTCCAAACGCGCGCTGGCGCGCAACGAATTAATTCGCTGGGGCGCGATAGCCGCGATCATCGCGGCCACCTTGGGGTTTACGTGGGGTGTGGGGAGCGATTACCGGCGCAGCCGCGATCAGCTCGATAACTTCGCGAGCGCGGTCAACAATATTTTGCCCGTGCGTCCCGACGAGCCGACCGCCTATTTCCAAAGGCTGGAGGAGTTGCGCTATCAACTCGTGAATCTGGAAGAACGCGAAAGCGATCCGCCGCTGTGGCACTGGCACATGTACCGCGGCAACAAATTGCTCGCGCCGGGCCACGCCATTTATGCCAACAAATTCCGGCCTTTTGTCGAGAAGCAGCTTTATCGCGTTTTGGAAAGCAAGCTGCAAACCTTTGCCAGCGCCCCTCAGGGCACGAGCAATCAGGCTTACGATTATCTCCGCGCCTATCTTTTGCTGGGCAGCGCGCCAGATCGTCTAAGCCGCGAGGACAATGCCGGCTTTCTCAAAAACCAGTTGCTGTGGTTGTTGGATGAGAATTACTTTCGGCGTCTTCATCCGCAGCAGGCGCGCGCGATGCGAAAATACGCGCAGGAGCAGACCCACTATTTTGTCGACGGGCTGGCGAAGGGGTATTGGCAGCCTTTCAAGGAGTCGCACAACCAGATTCTCGTGCAAAATGTTTGCGCGTCGATGCAAACGGCGCCGACGGCGCGCGGCCTGTATCAGCGGATCATCTATGGGACGCGGCATCTGCCGCCGCTCAACTTAAATGCGATATTTGCTGGCAAGTATGGCGATATGCTCCAGAGTTCGGCGGAAATTCCGGGGGTATATACGCAAAAGGGGAAAAGCCATTTCGATGAGGAGCTGGAGCGCGCGCTGAACGGCGGGGTGACGCAAGATTGGGTTTGCCCGCAAAGGTCAAACACCGGCATTGATCGGGACGCCATGCGCAAAGAGTTGGAGAGCATGTATCTGAGCGATTATGCCGTGGCGTGGTGGCGGTTTCTGGAAAGCGTGCAGTACGGGAATTTTGACAATTTTCTGGTGACGATCGAACGTCTGGAAATTTTGGCTGATCCGGGCAATTCGCCGCTCGTGCAGCTTTTTCGGCGCGTCGCCGAGGAGATGAAATTTCCGCCGTCACGGGGGAATCAAGCACAGAGCCTTCTCAATCAAGGCGCGTCGGCGTTGAGTGATTCCGGAGCGGCGGCGCCGTTGAATATCGCCGAACAGCAGTTTGCCGATTTAATTCAGTTTGCCGCGGGTCCGCAGGGCAACGGCGCTCCCGGGGGCCTGACGGAAGTGCTCGCCGCCTTTGAGGCGATTCGCAGCCAGCTCGAATCGATTCAGAACGATCCGTTCAAAGCGAAAGATTATGCGGCGAAAGCGCTGCAAAATGCGGCGAACGATTTTCCGGGCGCGATGAAAATGATCGGCCAGTCCACCAACTTTATGGCGTCACGCAGCAAGAATGTGGCGCGCCGCCTGCTCGAGCCGCCGGTGGCGCAGGCCTGGACGGCGATTCTCGGCAACGCGCAGCAATATTTAAACGAGCAGTGGAAGAACATCGTACACCGGGAATTTCATAATACGCTGGCGGAATATTATCCTTTTAATAAAGACGGCATGGACGCCCCAACCGCCGACGTGGAGAAATTTTTTCTGCCGAAGGATGGCACGTTGTGGAAGTTCTATCATGCCGAGTTGGAGCCTTTTTTGCGCAAAGAAACCTGGCGCGCCAACGCCTGGGAAGAGTATGGCGGAATCGGTTTTTCGAAAATCGCGCTCGCCGATTTTCAGCGCGCCAACGCGATGGCGGAAGAGCTTTTCCGCAGCGGCGCGCTGCAATTGCAATTCTCGCTCGAGCCGAAACTGCCGACGGCGCAGGGCGGTTTGGCGCCGAGCCAGGTTTGCATCACCATCGACGGCCAGGCGGATTGCTATCGCATGACGCCGCCGATCCCGGTCGATTTCACCTGGCCGCGCGGCGAAGGAAATACCAGTTTGCAGATCATTACGCAAAACGGCGCGCTGGAGATCATTAAAAGGATGCAGGGACAATGGGGCATATTTCACCTGTTGGAAAAAGCGGTGATCGTGCCGCGATCATCATCGATGTTTGACGTCTCCTGGGAATATTCGAGCGGAGGTTATAACGTCAAAGTCGGGTATATTCTCCGCGCCAAAAGCGCCTACAATCCGTTTAAGAGTTTGCAAAGAAATTATTTTGATTTTAAAATTCCGGCACAGTTGAACTGAGTGGCGCTAAAAAGGCATTTAGTCTATTACAAGTTGAATGTTTGTCGCAGACAACGCGCCACGCGGTGCAAAAATAACAAAAATTTTCAACACCGAGAAAACGGAGCAAACAGAGATTACAAAGCTAAAAAAAGTTTTCCAAGCATCACCTCTCTCTCTGTTTGCTCTGTTTTCTCTGTGTTAATCTTTTTGGGTTGCGGCTCGTCCGCGTTGTAATTATGGAACAACCATCTCCGCAAGCGGGATATTTTGGCAAGCTGCCGCGGTTCGGCGACTTTATTCGTCAGAACGCCGGCGGCCCGGAATTCACCGCCTTGGAACAGTGGCTTCAGGAAGGCTTGTTGGCGGCGAAAAACCGGCTCGCATCGGATTGGGACGGCGTCTATCAGCAGGCCCCGACCTATCGGTTTCTGTTTTATCCGGAAAACGCCGAGCACCTGTTGGCCGGCGTGTTACAAAAAAGTCAAGATAAAAGTGAGCGAAAATACCCGTTTCTGGTGTCTATAAAGATAGGGCGCGGCCAGGTTCAAAACGACTGGCTGCCTTTTGCGCCGCTGCTGCTGGCGGACTTTTATGAGAGCGCCGAAAGTTTTTTGCACGAAATCAATGCCGGCAACAAGATTCAGGAAACTTTGGCCCAAATTGACAGTTTAAATTTCAGTCCACCCTCGAATTGGGCGGCGGCCATTGTGTCGCAGCAACACCGGCTTCACCTTATGACCACCGAACAGTTGTGGACGGCTGTGTTGGGAGCGTTTGACAATCCAATCAAGTTTTTGATCATTAAAAATCTCAGCGAGATTTTGCTGCCCTGGCGCGGCAGAACGCCGATGCGCCTATCGCTCGGGTTGCGCTTTCCGCTCGGCATGGCCGGCGCGATGGCGCCAATGCTGGCGAGCTTTTGGCTGCAACTGTGCTGGCGATTTTTGCCAAACTCGGCGCTCGCGACAAGTTATTTCTGGACCGCCGCGACGGCCAATCAACCCGCTTACTTTTTTTTATTTTTCCGCCGGCCCGCCGGCAGCGCTTTCGTGTCGTTGGTGCAGCCGGATTTCAAGAACGACAACCTGTGCGCCCTTGAGCTTGAGGGCCAAGAAAAACTCGAAGCCACGGTGAACGATCTGCCGGCCAACTGGCGGACGTTGCTGGAAAATCGCAACCTGAGTTGGCAGGATTTTTTACAGAGCCTGTAAACACATGCCCGATGAAAACGCCAAAACTCCGGCTACACCCAGCGAACCTGTTTTCGAGCCGATCTCGGAATTGGTGCGCGAGATTTTGCAGCCAATTACGGACGCGTCGCCGGCCGGCGCCAACGTCCGCAGCGACGATGCTTTCTCCGATCTCAAGCGAGAAGTTGAACAGCGCGGCGGGATTAATTATGAAAAAGTCATTGCCTCGAGCCGTCGCCTGCTGAGGGAGAATTCGAAAGATCTTTTGGTGGCGGCGTATCTTAGTGTCGGGCTGTTCCAACCCGAGCCGGAACATCGTGAGCAGGCGCAAGCCGAGTTTCGCCGCCTCAATGAAGAAATCGATAAGCTGGGCGTCATCGAAAAAAACAAAAATCCGGAAAAGGAAAAAAAGCGCGAGTTATTGCAACAGGAAATCACCAAAGAGCAGACCAAGTTGGTGCAGCATCATCGGTTTTCCGGCTTGGCGGAAGGCCTGCAAATTATCCACGGTTTGTTGCTGCGTTTCGGCGATCAGGTTTTTCCGCAAGACGCCAAGTTTCGTCTCAAAGCTTTAAATTGGCTGTCAAGCAAAATCCGTGAGGCGCTGCCGCTTTACACGCCGCTCCCGGCGCACCGCGCGGCGCTGAAACAAGTGGCTGCGGTTTTAGCGCCGCTGCACGAGCTTTTGGAAAAGCAATTCGCGGTCGAGGCTCCCGGTTACTATAGCATTGAAAAAGCAATTGCTGAATATCTGAAAAAATTGCCGGCGGAAAAGCCGGAAAAGAAAGAGCTGCCACCAGAAAAGAAAGAGCCGCCGGAAAAGAAACCCGAGACGCCGCCGGAAACCGTACCGCCAAACGGCAATGGCAAAAAGAATGGCGAGGCATTCGTCATCACCTCCGCCAAAGAAGCGGAAGAGCAATTGAGCAAAGCCGCGCTCTTTTTAAAAGAGCAAAACGGGAAAAATCCCCTGCCTTATCGCCTTTTGCGCATGCAACTGTGGGAGGCGATTACCGAGAGCCCGGCGATCGTGAAAAATAACGCCACGGCTTTGCCGCCGCCGTATAAGCATGCAGATTTGCGTGAAGAGATCAATAAAAAAATTAAAGAATCGAATTGGGAATACGTCATCAACCGTTGTGAAGCAGAGTTTGGCAAGGGCGAGGCGATTTTCTGGCTCGATTTGCAGCGTTTTATCGATCTCGCCGCCAATGCCGCGAAGAACGGGTTTGAAGCGATTGCGCCGGCGGTGCGTTGGGAAACGGCGTTTTTGTTACAACGCTTTCCCAACCTGACGGAGCTTTGCTTCAACGACGGAACGCCGTTCGCCGACGCGGACACCAAACGCTGGGTGCAAGATTCCGTCAAGCCGATGAACGGCAGCGTGGCTGCGGCGGACGGACAACAGCCGTCGCCAGCCGGAGATGCGATTGCGGCGGAATTCACAGCGGCGCAAAAGATTCTGTCGGAAAGCCAGAATGTTGGCAAAGCGTTGGCCCACATTCAAGCCGGGATGGCGGCAGACTCATCGCACCAGGGCCGTTTCCGCCGGCGTTTGCACATGGCGATGCTCTGCTTCGAACAGAACAATTTCAAAGTCGCCCGGCCGCTTTTGGAGGAACTCGATCAGGAAATCGAGAAGCATGCGTTGCAGGAATGGGAGCCGGAGTGGTGTCTGCAAGTCTGGGCACCGCTCAAGAAATGTTATGAGGAATTGGCGCGCGTGCCGCAAAATCAAAATCACCAGGCTTATCACGACGGCGCCAGCCGGACGTTTGAAAAAATTTGCCGGATCGACGTCCGCCGCGCCTTTGACGTTTAGAGTACAAGTTACTTTAGCGCTGAAACTCCGTAGGAGTGAAATGTTGACAAGCGACGAAATTTTTAAGCTATCAAATTCTTATACATTTTTCTTTTAAAATTTCAGGAGGTTGGTTATGGCTGATGATTTCACCGGAGAACTGAACGAAAGCCGCATTTCGATTAAAATCGAGAAGAATGTCGGCAACGCCAAGGAGAAGCTCGAGCTGCCGTTCAATATTCTCGTGCCGATGGAAATTCCCGGCGAGCGGCCGAAAGAAGATATCGCCGATCGGGAACGGGTCGCCATCAACAAAAATAATTTCAACGACGTGATGAAAAAGTCCAACGTCGGTTTGAACAATCTCGTTGTCGACAGCATGCTCCCCGGCGGCGGCGAGCTCAAGGTCAAGCTTAAATTTGACGGCATGCAATCTTTCGATCCGGAGGAAATCGTCAAGCAAGTGCCGGATCTCAGGCGCATTCTGGAATTGCGCAACCTGCTCAATGATTTTAAGTCGCGGGTGTTGACCGACAAAGGCGAAATGAACAAGCTGCAAACGATGCTGGGCGCGCTGGCAAAGAGCAAGCCGGATTATGCCAAACTGAAAGATGAAGTGGACAAACAACGCGCCGCCGAAGTCGAAAAGCAACGCGCCGCAGAAATCGAAAAACAAAAGCAAGAAAGGAAAGGTTCATGAACGATCAACTGCAAGAACAACCCGGACAGCCCGCGGCCGCAACCGTTGAGGGTGAGAGTTCGGCCCTGGATAGAATTCTTGGCGGCACGCAGTGGGTGGCCGACGACAAGCCGGCCGTTCTGGAAATCATGGACGTCTATATCCAGCAAATTGCGTCGGCCAAAGATGGCGTGATGCCCAAAATCGACAAAGCGCTCTTTGAATCGCGCATCGCCTATCTGGACGACTTGTTGAGCAAACAACTGGATCTGATCATCCACGATGAACAGTTTCAAAAGGTGGAGTCGGCGTGGCGCAGCCTGGAGTTTATGGTCAATCGCACGAACTGGCAGCAAAAAAACGTGAATATTCAGCTCTTGAATATTTCCAAAAGCGAGCTGGAAAAGGATTTTAATAATGATATTCGGGAGACCGGGCTTTACAAGCATTTGTACCACCAGGAATACGACCAACTCGGCGGCTCGCCGGTTTCGGTGATGGTTTCCAATTACGATTTTGACAACTCGCCGGATGAAATGGAGCTTCTCGGCAACATCGCGCGCGTGGCCGCGGCGGTGCACTGTCCGTTTATCGGCTCGGTCGGCGCCAAATTTTTTGGCAAGGAAAAAATCGAAGAGTTGGAAGCGCTGCCGGATTTGGACGTGCTCTTCGATGGAAAAAAATATACTAAGTGGAATTCGTTTCGGGAGCGCAGCGAGTCGCGCTTTGTGGGATTGACGTTCCCGCGCTTTTTGCTGCGCGCGCCGTATCAGCCGAGCAAAAAGCGGAGCTTTCGTTATGAAGAGCAGGTGGCTTCCGATAAAGATTCCAGCAAATATTTGTGGGGCAACGCCTCCTTTGCCGTCGCCAGCAATATGATCGCCGCTTTCCAAAAATACGGTTGGGCGGTGCAAATCCGCGGCCCCAAAGCCGGCGGCATGGTGGAGAATTTGCCGATGCATTATAACGAAGAAACCGGCGACACGAAAATGCCGACGGAGATGTTGATTCCGGACCATCGCGAATTGCTCTATACCAATTATGGTTTTATCCCCTTCCTCAATGAGAAAGGCAAAGACCGCGCCTGTTTTTATTCGGCCAACTCGACGCAAAAGGCGAAAATATATGACGACCCGGAGGCGACGGCGACCAGCAAGGCGATGACGCGCTTGCCTTATATTTTGCTGGCCTCGCGGATCGCGCATTATCTGAAAGTGCAGCAAAGAGACAATATCGGCGCGAATAAACCGCGCGCGGAAATCGAAAAAGAGCTCAATGATTGGATCAACACCCTGGTGTCGAAAATGGACCGGCCCGATCCCGACATGGTTTCCAAGCGGCCGTTGCGCGACGCGAAAGTGGTCGTGACGGCGATTGCCGACGATCCGGGATGGTACGACGTCAGCATGATGATCGTCCCCCACTTCTCGATCGAAGGCTTGAAAGTCAAATTGGCGCTGATGGCGCAAATGCCGGCGAAGAAAAAATAGCGCCAGTGGACTTCCCAGAAACCGCGGAGTGACAAACTTTAGTTTGTCAGCCTTAAAATGCAACTGTGATTTTTACCAAAAAACTTTATTTTCTCATCATTCATTTATTAATTTTCAAGGAGGCTACCATGCCATTTCCAGCCTACATGTGGGTCAAGAATAGCGAGGGGAACGAGGTTAAAGGTTCCGTTCCTATTAAGGGCCGCGAAGGCAGCATCGAGATTCAACAGTTTAACCATGAATTGACTTTGCCGGTCGATCCGATCACCAGCAAGCCGCAAGGGACGCGGCGCCACAACCCCGTCGTCCTGATCAAGGAGTTTGACGCGTCCTCGCCCTATCTGTATCGCGCTTGCAAAGACGGCGAAACGCTGAACTCGGTCGAGATCAAGTGGTATCAAATCGACAAAAGCGGCAAAGAAACCGAGTATTTCAATCACCTGCTCGAAGGATGCCGTGTCACCTCGGTGAAAGCGCTGATGCACAACACCAAAGATGCGGCGAAAAAAGATACCGGCCATTTGGAGGAGGTGTCGATCAGCTACGACAAGATCACGTGGACCGTTGTCGACGGCACGATCAGCGCCACCGACGATTGGAAAGCGGATCAGTAGAAGGCAAAGACAGAAAAATGCGAAACAGAAAAATAGAGCTTGGCTGCGCCCGCAGGGTATCAATAAAACAATACCCACCGTGAAACTACGGACTGGCCGTAAACATTTTTCTGTCGTGATACCTCGGTGACGGGGTGTAGCGCAGACATCTTGTCTGCTGCCGGCGGGACGCCTGCGCTACGTTTCTCCCCGTGAGTGAGGCATTACTTTCTGTCCTCCATTTTTCTGTCTTTTGAAGGAGTCGTAAAAAAATAAAATTTGCATTTGTCGTAGTCCTGCCCCCTTGTGGGGCACTTTTGGAACGCGCAATTTTCTATTCTCGAAAGCCGCCCACAAGGGGCGGGGACTACCTGTAATTGAGAATCATTGACCGGTCACTGGTTATGCGTAAAATTGCATCAATGCAACGGCTTGCAGTGACCGGTCAATATCTGTTGCTCGTAAAACAACCTAACGCGGCGCAAGCCGCAACCAAAAGTCAAAATAATTTAAGTCAAAATGATTGAAAATGATTTTGACTTAAATGATTTTGACTTAAAAAATCCCTGGCCTGCGGCAGAGCAGGCTTCGCGGTTTTTTCGGCTTGGCGTGAAAGTTTTTGCTTTTTTTGCAGATACCCAAAATGGCAGACGGATTACTAGAAAGCATCACCGGTTTTTTTTCCGGCGGCGCGGCGAGCACGCCGGTTGAAAATGTGCCCGAGGCGGAGCGCTTGGAGCGCAGCATCGTGCACCATTTGCAGTTGCTGTTCAACCAGCGTGCCGGCGTTTTGGAGCATGTTCCAACCTACGGTTTGCCGGACATGTCGGAAATTTTCATTCCGGGGAAATCCTCCAAAGAATCTTCCAAAGAGCAGCGCAGCGAACGGCTGCGCGCCGCGATCGAGCACGCGGTCAAAAATTTTGAGCCGCGCTTGACCGATGTCGAGGTTTTGCAACCCGATCAGAAAAAAGAGACCCCCGATAATCAATTGACGTTTTTGCTCAAAGCGCGGATCGCCTCCAGCAACGACGTTAAATTTAAAACCACGTTTGCGCTTTCGGCGCAGGCTTCCGTAGATAAGGTTCAAACGACGTCGTCATGAAAAAGCCCTTTCTCACCTATTATAATGACGAGTATCGCTTTCTGGTCGAAGCCGGAAAAGAGTTTGCCAAAAACCAGCCGGTGCGCGCCCAGAAACTCAACATTACCGGCGCCGATAAAGACCCGAACGTCGAGCGGTTGTTTGAAGGGTTCGCTTTTTTGACGGCGAAAATTCGCGCCCGGCTGGACGACGAGCTGCCGCAATTTACCGACGGCGTGATGGGGCTGTTGTGGCCGCACTTCCTGCGCCCGATTCCGGCGTTAGCAATGCTCAAATTCGCGCCGCGAGACAACCTGATTCGCGAGGCACAAACCATCGAGCGCGGCGCCGAGGTGTTGTCGCAGCCGGTCGGACCGCAAAAGACGGCTTGCAAATTCCGCACGTGCTGGCCGGTGCGTCTGCTGCCGCTCAAGCTTGAAAAGGTGGATTTGAGCCCGACCCGGCAAGGCAAGCATGTCATCACTTTCCGCTTTCAACTGGCGAAGGGCGCGAAATATGAAAAGGTCTTTGCGCCGCCGGCCAAACCCGCGGGAAACGAAACGCCTGCGGGCGACGACCGGATTCGTTTGTTTCTGCATTCCGATCCGCCGATGACCGCGTCGCTGCTCTTTTTATTTTTGACCTACTACGTCGAAAAGACGGTGATCAAACCGGCCAATCAAAACGCGCCCGTTTGCGAAATTCCGGAGCAGGCCGGGGTGGCGCCGGCGGGCTTTGCCAAGGACGAGAATCTGTGGCCGGATTCGGCGCACACGCTGGCCGGCTATCGTTTGCTGCAGGAATATTTTGCGTTTCCCCAAAAATTCCGGTTTATCGATTTGCAGGGCTTGAGCCGTTTTACGCCGCCGGCAGAGATGGACGCTTTCGAGGTGCAGGTTTTTCTGCGGAAAAATTTTCGCGAGGATTTGCGTTTCAGCGCCGAAAATTTCAATTTGTTTTGCGCGCCGATCGTTAACCTGTATTCGGAAAGTATGTATTCAATCAAGCTGAACCAGTTGCGCCCGGAATACCCGGCGACGCCGTATACAACGGCCGAACAAGTGGAGGTTTACTCGGTCGATACCGTAACCGGCGAGGACAAGATCAGAAAAAAGCACGTTTATTTGCCTTTCAACTCCTTCCGGCACGTTTCCAACGCCGGGCCACAGACCGGCCAGCCGCGCTTTTACAAAGCCTTTTCACGGCGCGATCCCAACAACCGCTGGGAAACCGTGCTCGCTTTCGGCGGCCACGAGCTGCAAAACAGCGGTTTTCCGGAAGAGACGGTTTCGCTGACGGCTACCTGTATGGACGGCGCCTTGCCGAGCAAAGAGGTCAGACCCAAATTCATTTCCATCCGGTCGAAAAATTTTAAAAGCGAGATTCCCTTTTTTAATTTGGAGCAACCGACGCCGCCGATCTACCCGCCGCAGCAGGAAGATTTGCAATGGCGTTTGTTGTCGCACATGGCGTTGAACTTTGTTTCCTTGGCGGATCGGGGCGCGCTGCAGGAATTGCTCGAGCTCTATAACTGGCCGCGTGACGAAATCTCTTACGAAGCGAATCGCCGCCGCATTCAAGGTATTCGCGAGATCACGGCCGCCCCGGATCAATACGTGATGAACCGCGCCGCCATCCGCGGCACGCATTTAACCATCAAGCTGGAAGAAGATCATTTCAACTTCGATCATGGCGATCTCTATTTGTTTGGCCTGCTTTTGAGCGAGGCCCTGGCGCATTTTGCGACGATTAATTCCTTTGTGCGCTTAACCGTCATCGCTGAACCGTCTGGAGTCAATTTCGTATGGCCGCCGCGTCTGGAGAAGGGCATCCCCACCCTGTGATCGAATACTTCGAGCGCGAGGGTTATCGGTTCAATTTTTTTCAAGCGGTATCCCTGCTGGAGCGCGCGTTTCCGGAGTCGCCCTCGCCCGGCGAGCGTTTTGCGTTGGACCAGGAGCGCCTGCGTTTTCGCCCGGCGCCGGGCTCCGGTTTTCCGCCCAATTCGATTGCGCGCATCAAAGAAAGGCCGCGCGTTCATCGCCAGCATGAAAACGCGCCGGATTATGGCCAGGATAAAGACCAGACCAAAGTCATCGAGATCGTTCTCTCGTTTTTGGGTTTGTACGGCGTCGATTCGCCGCTGCCGCAGTATTTTTCTTATCCGATTGCCGCGGGCGAGCCCGGCGCCGAGGCGTTGCAAGATTTTCTCGATATTTTTAACCATCGCATTTATTCGCTCTTTTATCAGGCGTGGAAAAAATACCGGCACTATCTTTCTTTCCGGCCGGAGGCCCAAGACCGGCTCTCGCAACATATGTTGTGTCTGGGCGGTTTGGGCGAGCGGACCTTGCAACAGGCGCTCAAGCTCCCGCCGGCGCGCTTGATGGCTTACGCCGGATTGTTGGGCACGCGCTTCCATTGCGCGGACGGCTTGGCGGCGATGATGTCGGATTATTTGAACGGCGTCGCCGTCACGGTGCGGCAATTCATTCCGCAATGGCTGCCGATCCCCGAGCGCAGGCAGTTAGGCCACGCTTGCGCGCTCGGCCGCAACGTCGTCATCGGCAAAAAAATTTTAGACTACGCCAGCAGGATTTGCCTGGTGGTCGGCCCGATTGACAGCGACACGTTCTGGCAGTTTCAACCCGGCACGCCGGACTGGGAGGCGCTGCACGCGCTGTTCAGGCTTTACACGCGCGACAGCCTGGTTTTCGATCTCGAGTTTCTCTTGAAAACGGATAATCTGCCGCCGTACCGCCTCGGCGCCAATTATGCGCGGCTCGGGTGGAATATTTT
>Ga0247727_10015394_pt1 | contig 12549 bp, 13 predicted proteins | sample WisWelCaveWW1625_FD_202498 | JGI IMG/M metagenome (GOLD analysis project Ga0247727, IMG submission 202498) | Biofilm microbial communities from Wishing Well Cave, Virginia, United States - WW16-25 | ecosystem: Environmental > Aquatic > Deep subsurface > Groundwater > Cave microbial mat | place... | reverse complement strand
GATCAAGGCAAATTGGCAGTTGAACTTTGGCAGTTGACAGTTAGACTATAGACATCACTGAGTACTTAACGCTCGAACTTGACAGGAAGGCGGATCATACTCAGGTCTTATTTAAACCTTCGTCCTCAGCTCAATCGCCTGCAGGGTATTCATCATCAACGACGCGATGGTCATTGGTCCGACGCCACCGGGAACAGGGGTGATGAAGGAGCACTTTGGCGCAACCTCATCGAACTTGACGTCTCCCAGCAATTTGAATCCGGATTTTTTGGATGGATCATCCACTCGTGTGATACCGACGTCTACCACAACGGCACCTTGTTTCACCATATCGGCGGTAAGGAATTCGGCCTTGCCGAGGGCTGCAATCAAAATATCGCCACTGCGACAGATTTCTGCAAGATTTTTCGTTTTCGAATGCGTGAGCGTAACGGTGCAGTTTCCCACCTTGCTGTTGCGTGCCATCAGAATGCTCATCGGTGAACCGACGATGTGCGAGCGGCCAATAACGACGCAATGTTTACCGGATGTCTCAACATTGTACCGGTCCAGCAGCTGAACAATTCCATACGGCGTTGCCGGCAAAAAGCAAGGGAGATTCAGCAGCATCCGACCGAGGTTTTGCGGATGAAAACCGTCGACGTCCTTGGTCCAGTCGATGGCCATCGTGACCTTGTGCTCATCGATGTGTTTCGGCAGAGGGAGTTGTACGATGTAGCCGTCGATGTCGGGATTTTCATTGAGTTCTTTTACTTTCAGAAGCAAGTCCTTTTCGCTGATCGTTTCCGGAAGTTGAACAAGTGTGGATCCGAATCCTACCTCTTCGCAGGCTTTAACTTTGGCATTGACGTAGGTCAAACTCGCACCATTACTGCCAACGAGAACCGCGGCGAGATGCGGAATTTTTTTTCCGGCTTTTTTCAGATCCGCAACTTTGACTGCGATTTCCTTGCGGATGTCTTCAGAAGTCTTTTTACCGTCGAGTAATGTCATAGGTGAGAATTGAACTTGATTTTCAAATGTACAAAATGAGATGTCTTCTACTCCGCGATAACCGAATTAACTTCTTCCTCCGTGAATTCATCCGCTGAATTTCCCCAACTGTTGAAAATGTAATTGAGCACATCTTTTGCCTGTTGTGTACTCAGCGCCTGGGGTGGCATTATTGCGTCGTAGGCCACGCCATTCACAACCATTTTACCGGAAGAGCCGTTCACGACTTGCTCTATAGCGCGTTTGCGGTCCGCTTTCATATAATCTGAATTTGCGAGCGGGGGATATGTCCCTTCAATTCCTTTGCCGTTATCCTGGTGACACACGGCACATTGCTGGTTGTACAGCTTTTTGCCCTCTCCGTATTTTTCATTGCTGGTGTCGCTTTCACCTCCGGAACAGGAAAGCAGGATGCTGGTCAACGCAACAGGCCAGATGATGTAGAATCTGCAATCCATAGTGAACTTTAGGGTAGCTCTACGTAGTACACATCGTCGAGGATGCAATATCTTGCTCCCGGGGGAATCGTGTCGTAGTAATTCGAAAAACCACTTCCCGCCGTAACCGGGTAGTCGATGATGTCATACAACTCCCCGTTGAAAGATGTTTTGCCAAAATACATCGTATTGTCCTTGAAGTACCAGTCGCGGACTTTCGTGTCCTTGTAAAGTCCATCGTCGTTGTACCACTCCAGTTTACCGGTTCCGTCCGCATTGATGTACAAAATATGGTGATCGGTTTCGTTGGAATAATGCGTCCAGGTTCCAGCCATTTCAGTTGAAACATCCATCAGTGGTTCCTTTCCACAGGAAACGGCGACCAGACAGAGGAATAATGCGAAATTGATTCTCATACCCAAGTGCAAAATTAAGAATTCTTGTTGAAAGGATGTCAGATTTTCACGCCTACGTGTTGACCGAAACATTGTTTTCAGATGCGCAGGCCAATGACGCAAACATCATCGACTTGTTCAAAATCGGATTTCCAGGTCAAATACGTGCCTTCGACTTCCTTTAGTTGCTCAGCCATTGATTTTGAATGTACTTGAAGCAACAAATTTTTGAAGGCCTGATTTTTGAATTTTTTGCCCTTCTCGCCACCGAATTGATCGGCATATCCGTCGGTAAGAATGACAATCAGGTCGTTGACGGAGACGGAAATTTTGTGTTGACTGAAAGGCCGGTTTGTCTCAAATTTTCCGATGGGCTGTTTGTCGCCTTTTACTTCGCTGAGTTCGTCTTTCTGAACCAGGTACAGGCTGTTGTTGGCACCTGAGAAAAGCAATTCTCCTTTGGAACGATTTAGGGCGCAGACCGCAATGTCCATACCGTCTTTTACATTGCTTTGGCTTCGCTCGAATGTTTCAATGACCAACTCTCTGGTTTTATCGAGGATTTTTGCAGGCTCGTACTGGCCAAATTCTCTTACCGCACGATTCAGCGCATTGTGGCAGACCACGCTGACCATTGCACCCGGAACGCCGTGTCCGGTACAGTCCGCAGCGGCAAAGATGATCCAATCTTTTACTTTTTCAATCCAGTAAAAATCCCCTGCGACAATGTCTTTCGGTAAATAAAGGATATAACTATCCCCGAGGGTTTCGGAGACAAATTCAGGCGGTGGAAGAATGGCGTCCTGAATGCGTTTGGCGTAGGCAATGCTGTCGTAAATTTCTTTGTTTTTCGCTTCGACGAGTATTTTCTGGTGTTCCACCTCAGATTTTTGAGCCTTTATCAATGCATTGGCCTTTTTCTTTTGCAAAAATCCAACGACGGCAACGATGATGACAATGCCACACAGAATCAAGCCAACAGCATACATCTGTTCCTGTGTTTTTTGTTCATTGGCCTGGGCTTCGTGGCTTTCGATGAGGGCCGAATCAAGCGCCTTTTCTTTCCGGAGATTCAGATTTTCGAGTTGCACTTTTTCGTCGTTGAAACGCGCTTCCATTCGTGCAATCTGTTCGTTGATGTCTTCGCTGTGAGTACTGTCTTTGAGGGAAATGTACTTGCGATAATATTCCGACGCCTCTTTGTATTTACCCATATTCTCAAGCAGAACGGCCATTCCGTGCCAGCTCGACAATTGTTGCTTTGGAGATCGAATTTCATCGGCTAGTTTCATACCCATCTGAAGATACTTCATAGCCAGCGCAGGTTGATCCATATCGGTATAGACTTTTCCGAGATTGCTATATAGATTGCACATTGCGTCGCGGTCTCCCAGGGGTAAGACAATATCCAGTTCTTTCAGATAAAATTCAAGAGCCAGCTCGTATTCGCCATTCGATTTGGCGATGTTCCCTTTCAACCCGTAGCAAAACCCCAGCGTTTTTGGAATTTCGTACAAATTTGCCATAGCAGTTGCAGAGTCAAGGTACAGATTGCAACTGTCGAATTTATTGGCAGAATAAAATTCACTTGCAAGATTCTCGTAGCAAATCATCATTGAGATTGAATCCTTTGCTTCTCTGCTTTTAGCTATCGCTTCCCTGTATGTTTCTACGGCCTTGCCGTGGGCGTCCATTTCGGCAAACAGAGTGCCGATATTTACGAGTGACGACGCCGTTCCGCCGTGATCCCCGAGATATTCATCGATCCGCAGCCCTGTTTGTTTGCATTCGAGCGCATCGCTGAAGCGATCCAGAAAAATATACACGTTTCCGAGGTTGTCAATGGCCTGTCCGTACTGATCAATGTCTTGCCTTTTCTCAGCAATCGCCATCGCGGCCTTAAAGTAATAAATGGAGGTATCGAAATTGGCCAGCATCGCATTTCCAATACCCAGGTGATTGTTGGATTCAAACAGGCCGCGGGAATTTTTTTGTGCTTTCGAAGCGACCAGACCCAATTCGCCATATTCAAGGACTTTGAAGGGATCAAGCCTAAGATAGTGACGGGCAATGTCATTGTAAAGCAGGGGTTTGTCCTTCTCGGGTGCCGTTTTCAGGACCTCGAGCAGGCTATCGGCCTTTTGCTGTAAGTCCTGTCCAAGACCCAACTGGGATGAAAAGGCAATGGTTAAAACCAAAAGAGATTTCAACTTCGACACAGGACAATTTTGCTGGAAATTAGCATTTTTCCGTGAAAACTCAGCTGAACGTTCCCCAGTTTTAATGATTGCCTTTGTCAATTGAACTTTGAAAGTTACTTTTACTGCAATGAAGATTCTTACCGTCATCGGGGCACGTCCTCAGATCATAAAGGCCGCAGCTATTTCACGGGCTGTCCGGAACAAATTCAGCGGTGAGATTCAAGAGGCAATTATTCACACCGGACAGCACTACGACCAGAATATGTCCCAGGTGTTTATTGAAGAACTTGGGATACCCGCACCACAATATAATCTCGCTGCAGGTTCCGGAAATCACGGCGAGCAAACGGCGAAAATGCTTTCAGGAATTGAAGAAATTATTCTATCCGAAAAACCGCAGGCCGTTGTGGTGTATGGGGATACGAATTCTACCGTAGCGGGAGGGCTGGCTGCTTCAAAGCTCCACGTACCGCTGGTGCATATCGAGGCGGGACTGCGTTCCTTTAACAAGTCGATGCCCGAAGAGATCAACCGCATATTGTGCGATCATATGTCTACGCTGCTATTTACCCCAACAGCCGAGGGAATCCGGAATCTGGAGCGCGAGGGGTTTTCAATTCAGAAAAAAGGTCCCTTCTCCATCGATAATCCCGGAATCTGGCATTGCGGCGACGTGATGTACGACAATTCGGTTTATTTTTCGGAAGTGGCCGAAAAGAAGTCCGCACTTCTTGAGAAATTGAATATATCCCCCGGCCAGTTTGTGCTTGCGACCGTTCACAGGCCATCGAATACCGACGACGCGTTAAAGCTGGGGGCCATTATGGAATCACTCGCCGGAATTTCGGAAAAATCAGGGCTGAAAATTGTTTTCCCTGTGCATCCGCGGACGAAAAAGCAGATGGAGCAGTCGCTTTCAAAGAAAACGCGGACGAGGATGGAAAAAACATTTGTCCTGTGTCCTCCGGCTTCATTTCTTGAGATGATCGTTTTGGAGAAAAACTGTTCGCTGGTGGTTACGGATAGTGGCGGTGTTCAAAAGGAATCATTTTTTTTTAGAAAACCGTGTCTCATTCTTCGCGAAGAAACGGAGTGGGTTGAAATTGTTGAGAATGGCAATGCGCTGCTGTGCGGAGCAGACAGCGGTAAAATCACTTCTGGATATGACGAATTGATAAAAAAATCCGCGAGCCTGACGTATCCACCCTTTTACGGCGACGGCAAAGCCGCTGAATTTATTTGTGGAGAAATTTTAGCACACATCGGATGATCTCTGTCTTTGCCGATCAAAAGAGTCCACGACTCGATTTTGTCCTCGACTTTTGTTTTGGGTCGAAAGGGCAGGGTTGGTATGAATGGCAAGTGATAACGGTCAAGGAGCGATGGGGCGATGCAACCGGAAAAAAGATCAACTATTCTTCGGAGGATGTTCCTGCGGATTTGCGGATAGAACCACACGGTTTACTCACAGATACAGTGATCCGGCCCAAACTGAAATTGACAGCGGACGGTGAAAATATACGCATCGACGGGAAAAAGGATGTGTTTGCTATCGTGTTTTTCCTCCTGTCGAGAATGGAAGAATACGACGATGCAGACCGCGACGAGCACGATCGTTTTAAGGCGCGCAATCACTGTCTTGTCAAACTAGGCTTCCACAAGCGGCCGGTTGTTGACGAAGCGATAATGGAATTATGGGAAAAACTCGATCTCGACTATTCGATGATTCGCAGCCGCTACCAATGTGTTCCCTCCTTCGATATCGACATTGCCTGGGCTGTCAAACAACGTGGATTCTGGCGCGGGTTGGGGGGACTTCTGCGGTCGAAGCGGAAAGCCGATCGACTGGCCGTGTTGCGAGGGACAAAAAAAGACGACTACGATACCTATGACGTCATTCACGAAGTTGCAACGCAATTCGACCGCGTGATTTGTTTTGCACTGCTGGGTGACTGGTCGCGCTTTGACAAAAATATACACTGGAGAAATCCCGATCTGGGTTCGTTGTTGCGCGGATTGAATGCTGTTGGTGGGATGGGAATACATCCATCGTACCGTTCGCATCTGAACCGTTCGCAGGTTTTGGAAGAGGCGACGCGACTTTATGCCATACTAGGTCACGAAATTTCCAAGAGCCGTCAACATTTTCTGCGTCTTAAATTTCCGGATACCTATCGGATTTTATTGCAATGTGGAATTACGCGCGATTATTCGATGGGATTTGCTGACAACATTGGATTTCGGGCTGGAACTTGTTTCCCATTTCATTGGTTCGATTTACGGGCGAATGAACGAACTGAATTGCTCATTTTTCCCTTCGCCTATGTGGACTCCGCTTTCAAGGACTATTTAAAACTGACGCCCGATCAAAGCTTAGAAGAGATTCGTGAGCTGACGCGAAATGTTCGTGCGATGGGAGGACTTCTTATGTTTATCTGGCACAACAGTTCCATCAACGACAGTGGCGAATGGAGGGGATGGAAGCGTGTGCTTGATTCCACGCTTCAAATGGCACGATGAAACGGTTTTTCGCTTGTCTTCTGACACTGTTGATTCTGGGTTGTGTTTCGCACCCAGAGACTGATTCGGATGACCTGTCCGTTTTCGAATGTGACACCTTCGAAATCAAATACGCAAAAGGTTTTGAAGTAATTCACGGTGCGGATTTTACAAAAATCATCACGAAATCTCTTCCGGACAATGACTTTTTCCGCGACAGTATTCTTTTGCCCCACACCGCAAATCTTCCGGAGGGGGCGATTAAGTTTTGCAACGGGCCGCTGCGCCGCGCCTGCTGTCAGTCTTTGACGCACATTGCTTTTCTGGACAAACTGCAGTCGGTCGATTGTGTGAATGGTCTTTGCGCAATGGACTACGTTGCCGACGAGGAACTTTACGGAAGGCTCGTGAAGAATGGAGTAGAGGAAATCTGTAACGGCGAGCAAATCCAGTCGGAGATTCTTCTCAAACTGGCTCCGGACATTTTTTTTATGTATCCCTTCGGAGATGCGATGCAGGCTGATTTTTCAGAAAAGGGAATCACCACGCTGCTCATCGCGGAATATCTCGAGGAAAGCCAATTGGCACGGCTGGAATGGATCAAACTCTTCGGTTTGCTGGTTGGACGGGCGGACGAAGCGACGGATTATTTTGACAAAGTAGAGGCGGATTATCTCGAGATGGAAACCACGATCGGTGACGGTTCTCCAACCTTCCTAATGAACCTCCCCTATGGTGATTCCTGGTTTATGCCGTCTTCGAGATCCGTCGGGGTCGAGTTGATTGAGGATGCCGGGCTCACGTATCTTTATTCCAGAGACGATGGTACAGAGAATGTTCCACGTTCTCTCGAGGAAGTTTGGGGCGATGGCACCGTCGCGGATTGGTGGATCATTATCGCCGAACGACCTGCCGGTTTTTCGATGGCGGATCTCCTAGCTGAAAATGAGGTCTACCGGGAATTTGAATCCGTAAAAAGAGGCGATGTTCTGATGTGCAATACCACCGAGGTAGATTATTTTGCAAAGGGAGTTGTTGAACCCGATGTGATTTTGCGCGATCTTCGGTTTCATATGAGCAAAGGTTGGATGAAACACGAGCCGGTTTATTTTTTCAGGCTTGAATAAGGTATACGGGTGGTCAAAATCAGCGATACGATATTACTTGCATTCATTCTGACCGGAACCGGATTTCTGTTTGCACTCAATCTGGTTACCGGACCGGAAAAAATTCCTACGGGCGTTGTCCTCGATTTGCTCTCCGGAGGAACCGCCGACAATCCAGCCTGGTCCTTTATTGTCGAAAGTCGGCTGAATCGTTCGTATGTCGCATTGGCTTCAGGGGGCGCACTTGCGTTGGCCGGCCTCATTTTGCAAGGATATTTCCGAAATCCGCTGGCCGGACCTGATGTTCTGGGAATATCTTCCGGCGCATCGCTGGGCGTGGCGTTGGTTGTTTTGGGAGGACTTTCGCTCACAACACTCTCTGGCGGACTTGCGCTGGTTTTATCCGGAATCGGCGGGGCCTTGCTGATGATGATCCTTCTCCTGTCTGTTTCGCGGTTTATCCGAAGCTCGGTGACACTGCTGGTTGCCGGACTGATGTTCGGATATTTCAGCGGGGCCATCATCAACGTATTGTTTCAACTGGCCGATCAGCACGAAACGCGCGCCTATGTCGTTTGGACGCTTGGAAGTTTTGAGGTATTCAACCACAATGAAGGCTTGCTGTATCTCTGCGCGATTTTAATCTGTTCGATGCTCTCGCTTTTTGTTTCCAAAGCGCTCAATGCCCTGGTGCTTGGGAACGAATATGCATCCTCCTCGGGAATTTCTCTGGGGCGGACAAAACTACTGGTTATTGGCATTACCGGACTTCTGGCCGGAATTGTGACCGTTTACTGCGGACCCGTTTCGTTCATCGGCGTGGCCGTGCCGCAATTGGTTCGAATGGCAATGAAATCGAGAAACCATTTGCTGATGATTCCGGCTGCATTTATCCTTGGTGGTTTTCTCGCAATCGCCTCCGACATTATCGTCCGTTTGTCGGGTGGTTCGCTGCCACTCAATACGGTCACTGCAATGGTTGGGGCACCGGTAATTATCTGGACACTCATCAAAATGAACCGACGTGCTGAAGTTTGAGGAATTCACTTTGTCAACTGAAGGGCGCGTGCTTTTCCGGCTTCCGAAGCTGGAGCTTCACAGTGGCGCTTTTGCCCTGATGGGACGAAACGGTTCGGGAAAATCTACATTTCTCAGAGCAATTCTCGGCGATCACCAGGAGTACACGGGTCGCATTGAGATCAACGGCCGGGCGGTTCACGCATTTCAAAAACAAGATCTCGCAAAGGAGGTTGCCGTGGTGTATTCGAAACCTGAACTTTTCGGATACCACACCGTGAGGGAAGTGCTGATGCTGGGAAGATTGCCGTATCAGCGCATCTGGTCGAAGGAATCGGAATCGGACCGACTGATCGTTTTTCGTGTAGCGGCATTGCTGGAAATTGAATTTCTTCTGGAACGAACGTTTGTAAAACTCAGCGATGGTGAAAAGCAACTCGTGATGATTGGCCGGGCCCTGGTTCAGGACACCCCGGTTCTGCTGATGGACGAACCTTCGGCATTCCTCGATATCGTTCACCGACGCAAGCTGATTACCGCGATGAAGGCCGTCCTGAACGACAGCGGGAAACTGATTCTCTTTTCGACGCATCACACGGATTTTCTCAGCGAATTTTGTCATAAGGTGCTGCTGATCGAGCGGGGAGAAATGACCGTATTCGGTGATCCCCTGCATTTTGAAAGAGACATTCAACGCAGCTTTTTTCCGGATTTATGAAGAGGACGGAAGTGCCTGTGGTTTCTGTTCCGGGTTTCATCCGACCGGAATCCGGTATGCTCAGTCTGGGTTCCTGTTTTGCCGAAAACATTGGCCTTCGGTTGTGTAAAGCCGGATACGACATCTCGGTAAATCCTCCGGGCATTCTGTTCAATCCCTTTTCGATTGAAACAGCGCTGCGCAATGCCATCCGTCGCTCCGTGGAAAAACAGCATTTTGATTCTTTTCAGGGAACTTCCATTCATTTCGATTATCATTCGCGAATGAACGGAGCCGATGAGTCCGCGGTGAACAAAAACGTAGAAAAAGCATCGGGCATTATGGAGAGTCGCCTGCTGAGTGGCGATCGGTTGTTCATTACGTTCGGAACTTCCTGGGTTTTTCAATTAAACCGAACCGGTAAAATTATTGCGAACTGCCATCGCGTTCCACAAAAGGAATTCACGAAAGTGTTGTTGGATTGTGACGATTTGAAACAGTCCTGGTTTGGCCTGCTGAGCGAACTATTGGCGCTGAATCCAAAACTTCGGATTGTTTTGACGGTTAGTCCTGTCCGGCACACGCGAAAGGGAATCCACGAAAACAACGTGAGTAAAGCGATTCTTCTGCTGCTCTGTGACCATCTGGAGAAGTCGTTTGAACAGGTTCATTATTTTCCGGCGTACGAAATTGTACTGGACGAATTGCGCGACTATCGTTTTTTCAAAGACGACCTGATTCATCCGAATGACGAGGCACTGGAAATTGTCTATAACCGTTTTGTGGCTAGCTATTGTGGGGTTTGATGGTTTGTTGAAGACTACGCGCTGGCTCGATCTCGTGGCCTTGGAAGCCGTACCTGTCAACACCCAAACCGCTTTTGTGCCATAAAAAAGTAGTCGATGAAATTTGCGGATTTTTCATTCAGGAGAAAGGTACAAATTTTTGGGGTATTTGAAAGTGGAAGAGATGGCATCCCCACGCGAAAGGATTCGCTGCGGTAGCGGGGGGGGGGATTTTTCATTCAATTAATACTCCTTGATCAGCGTTTCAAGAGGAATATTTAAATGAAAATGTAATTTTCTGATCATATTTAAATTGAGTTTCCGATGCAGCTTAAAAATGTCCGTTACCCGGCTCTTGTAACCAAGTATCTTCGCAAGCTCCGTAGTGGTAATTCCCTTCTGCTCCATACGGAATTTAATGGCCTCAAGGGGAGTTGGTTTGTCAAAAACAAAATGCTCGTCTTCGTAATCTTTGACTAACAAAGCCAAAACATCTGCTTCATCACTTTCCTTTGTACCTGCTTTCGCCTGAAAAATTTCCTCGAAGCGTTCAAGTGCTTCGTTGTAATCCTTCTTCGTTTTTAATTTTCTAAGTTGCATCCGATCTTATATACGATTATCTAGTTCTTACCTGGGGTTTTTTACTTTTTTCTTTTTAAACAGATCAACTGTTTCTGCATCTACTTTGTCATACTCTGCGTGCGTTCCGATAAATTTTATAAACGCCCAACCTTTTTGATATTGAAATTCGACGATCAACCTGAAATCATTTCCCTTAATGTCAAAAACGATTCGGTTGTTTCCAATAATACTTGCTTTTGCATAATCCGCCTTTACGTCATTCGGCTTCTTCCAATCTTTACCTGATACGTCATCGTACCACGTTTCTAAACTTTTCTTTGATCGACTGTGCTTAATCCAGTAGTCCCTTAGGGAACCTTTGTTGTAAATATTCATTCATTTTTAATTTCCATTACCAAAGCTTTGGTTTTACCTGTTACTCTCAGACTGAGCGAGTAACCAATATGGTTACTCTTCAATTTCTCCCCTGATGTTACAAATATAGTGAAAAGTAACCAAATTGGTTACTTTGATGAAACTATTTTTTCAGCCCATCGGCTCACAATTTACCGTCTCTCCGCTGAGCACCAGCCAATTTAGCCAAGTTTATTCAGTCCCGCAGGCTACCAGCCGTTGGCGGATCGTGGAATTCAACAAGTGATGAGCGAGTGCTCAGCGGGACGACCTGATCCACCGATTAACGAATCCCTGCAAATTGTTTACGATCGTTTTACTACGGCCTATTGTAAGGCGTAGTGAATTGTTGCAGGCTATCTGAAGGCTCAATCGTTGACGGGAACACCTGTCCGCAGACAACAAGTACTACGTATGGTTCACTGGCGTTGCTTTCAACCGTCATCGTTTTACTGAAAACTCCCAGGCGCCCGGTATTGTATTTTCCCAAAATTTCGGCACGCTGACCGGGTTTGATGGGATCTTTTGGTCCGTGTGGAACAAGACATCCACAACTCGATTTGACACAGGTGATAATGAGGGGCTCGTTTCCGTCGTTAACAAAGGAAAAAACGAAAAGGCCTTCTTCTCCTTGAACAAAATCGCGGCATATTCGCGTTGTATCGAATTTGATGGAGGCTCCGGTGATCACTTCGCCGGCGTAAGGTGAGGTGGAGTACTTTTCTTTTGCAAGGCGCTGACTCAGCCCGGTAACCGGGAGGGTGAGCAGGACGAGTAAGAAGCTTAATTGAGAATGTCTCACAGATGTTATTTTCGATGAAATTACCCCAGACGGCGTCACCGAGAATGAAAATAACAGAAGATTAACAGCTGAATCAGACCAATTTTATCGCCGTCTGGTAGAAATTATTCACGCCGCCCAGCACTTCGTATTGGATGTAGAAAGCGGATGTCCATTCTTTGAACGCCTTGTATTCGTGCAGCGGGACGTTGAATTCATCAAATAAAATGATGTCGCCCGGTTTGAGGTAGGGCGTCATCATGGTGAGAACGTACAAGGTCGCAGAATACAAATCTGCATCCATATGGACAATTTTTCTTCGGTCTCCCGGATAGTTGGAGAGAAATGGAATGAGTGTTTGCTGAAAAAGTCCCTGGTAAAAGTGATGGCGGTTATCTCCGGAAATAACCGGCGCCGCATTTCCGTTGTTCATATCGCCCTTTTTGTAAGGGCCCCAGGCCTCGGGCAGACCGGAAAAAGTATCGAAACCATAAAATTTTGCGTCGGGGTGTTTGATTCGGTCCACCCACCACCTGAAGGAATCGCCGGTTGAAACGCCGAATTCGAGATAGTCCACACCGGAATCGAGATTTTCTTTGGCGATGATATAATCGAAGAGTCCGAATCGCTTTGTGTAATCGAACTTGAATGAGTAAAAATCAC
>Ga0247727_10015393_pt1 | contig 12549 bp, 8 predicted proteins | sample WisWelCaveWW1625_FD_202498 | JGI IMG/M metagenome (GOLD analysis project Ga0247727, IMG submission 202498) | Biofilm microbial communities from Wishing Well Cave, Virginia, United States - WW16-25 | ecosystem: Environmental > Aquatic > Deep subsurface > Groundwater > Cave microbial mat | place... | reverse complement strand
GGCGTGGACTCCCCAGACGTTTTAAGGTTCGATGTTCGATCAAAAATGTATTGAAAACCCGATATTTGACTCGAATTCCTGCTGTCTAAACTCGCCTCCATCCAACGCTTTGCGGTAGGAAAATCCGAGGTCCATGTATAAATGTTTGAACAGATGGATGCCGTATACTCATGTCCCATAATGGACGAACACGGACCATAATGGAAGGCGCTGCCGACGCCATGTTTCCCCCACAGACCACAGCAGTGCACCATATACGCGCGCGAAGCGCCACCTTTCTGCTTCCTTCCGGCTTACGACTCTACCTTCTTTCGATATCGAATGTCCAAATGGCTCGCAAAGTAAGCCGGACGGGCACGGCGCTAAAAGTACGCCTCAGCGCTTCGGCAAGGAATGCAAGATTTGATTGAGGATCGAACTTGCTACCTGAGCCGGACTAATCGAGTGTCCCGATTCACTAAATTTTTCCGCGATCCGCTGCAGCTTCTGCCAATCCTCAGGAAGAAAACGAACCACACGTTCGACTTCGGCTCCTTCGAGAGTCGGACGACCACCCCTTGACGATAACCTCGATTCGATCATCTCCTGCAGCTGCTTTAAGAATGGAGGAGCATAGTAAAACGGAACTTTAATCGGTTCGTGGTAGTTTGAGCCAGTGATCCTTTCAATATCTGCATCAGTAAATTTTTTACTGCGCGTTTTCATTTGATACCTCCTAATCCTTTAACAGGATATAATGCATCCCATCATCTACCGCAAAAGCTACAGACTGTTGGTTGCTCTTGCGGCCAAACTCCTGCAGGAAGTCGGTGACTGCTTTGATGTTTTCTTCTGTAAATTGTTCCTCAGCAATAAACGATGTCACCATTCGAGTTTCTTCCAGGAGTATCCCTCTTCTGATTCTCCCTTCAACATCGATAAGCCGGTAGGCGCCGCGGGAAGGCCAGGATGTAGCTCCACCAAATAATTTTCCTTGAAGTCTTAGCGCCTTCGTTTCCCAGGGCCTCACGTCAAATCGTTTCCCGTCTCTATCCTTATTCGGCAGATACGCAATATAAACATGATCAAACTGAAGAATAGGAAACCACCACTGCCGAATCCACTCTTGAGGTTCCCTCTTTTCACTCATTGTTCGCGTTTTAAAAATAACAACTTTCTATACCGAAAGTCAACCACCCGGGAAAACCTCAGTCTGGTTGCTACTACTTTCAGTAGGTATCAAATTCGAACGGTGATAACAATTTGCAGCCGACAGTATTTCAGAGGTGGAAGCAGCAACTGTTCGAGAATGCGGCAGTTGCTTTTGAGAAGAAGAATAACCGCGAGGAATCGATATGGCAGAAGAAGACGGCAAGGCTGGAGAGGAAGATTCAGCAAAAGAACGAGGTGCTTGCTGAATTGATGGGGGAGCATATCGCGCTAAAAAAAACTCTTGGGGAGGACTGAAAGGCGAGTGGGTGGCGCACGATATTCGCGATCTCTTCCAGAGGAACCCAGTGACCCTTATTCTCCAGATGCACTACTCTTTTTGCCATGAAACGTTGCGCGAACCAGGGTTCGATCAGAAATGTATTGAAAACCCGATATTGGACTCGAATCCCTGCTGTCTAAACTTGCCTCCATCCAACGCTTTGCGGTAGGCCAATCCGAGGTCCATGTATAACTGTTTGAACAGATGGATCTCCATCTGTACAGGCGTTGCTAACAGGTCCACCGGCCGTCCAATGTTGTTTTCCCTTAATAGCCCGAAGTCAACACTCATGCCGCCGGTCAAGTTCCATCGTTCTCTCTGGCCGAAATAATAGTAACGGAATCCCGGTTCGAAACTGATATTGCTTGAAAAACGATCACCATAATGAAGCGTGAAATCAGTTCGCAGCCGTTCGGTTAGAAAATATCTCGCGCCAATCGAAACACTTGTGAAAAATTTGTTGGATTCATCGGAAACGAGAAAAGCAGGGCTTACGGTCACCAGTCCCTGCCACTCTCCTTTTTGTTCCGCCCAACCGACTGCAGAAATTAGATAACAAAGCAAAAAAGCCGTAACTGTCAAGTAGCTTTTCATTGATCACCTCTTTGAACATAAGACAGTTCTGTGCCGGAAAAGGACGAAACGAAGCGTAGAAGAAAGCACCAACATTCGGGCACTCTTATAATAAAATAGATGCATGAGAAAAATTGAGAAGGCAGAACTGATCGATGCCTTATCGCTTCTCAGTTCCCAGCTTCGACTCGAACGGCTTCTGCCTGCTGTCCTGGATGTGAGTCTGACGCTGACCGGGGCCGATCGAGCTTATCTCTTGCTGGTCGATCGGCAGGGGAAGCTCGCGGCAACTTCCGGACGGAATCGTGAGGGAACAGATCTGGATGAGAGCGCTTTTCAAGGATCGCGGACGATCCTCAACAAAGTGCTGAACGAAAAACATGCGCGTTACATTCCCAGATTAGGAGAAAACGCAGAATTCGCCGATGCAGAAAGTGTACGGAAAATGCATTTGAAATCCGCTATTTGCATCCCTCTGTTGAGGCCTTCGGGCGCACCGCTGGGAGTTCTTTATGTTGATTCCGCGTCCATGGTGGACCCTCTCCTGGAAGAACATTTGCAGCTTATGAAAGCGCTTGCCAATCATGTCGCAATCACAATTGAGAACGCGAAGCTGTTTGAAGAGATAGAGAGACGAGGAAAAGAGATTGAAGAGCTAAACCGCCAATTACAGGAAAGAGTTGAGGTGCAGGCCGAAAGCCTCGCGGACATGCGTATGCTTCTTGAAGAGTCGCAACGCGAGTTGCGAAAGGCAAGCGGTCTGGAAAACATGATCGGGAAATCGCCCTCGATGCAAAAAGTCTTCAAAGTTCTTGAAAAAGTGGTCAGGACGCATGCAACGGTGCTCATCACCGGTGAAAGTGGGACAGGCAAGGAGCAGGCCGCCAAATATCTCCATTATTACGGGCCTCGATCGGAAAAACCGATGGTTTCCATCAACTGTTCCGCCTTCAGTGATACGTTGCTGGAAAGCGAGCTTTTCGGCCACCGGAAAGGCGCGTTTACCGGAGCGACGGAAAACAAGGCCGGTCTGTTTGAACTGGCAAATGGAGGAACTCTGTTTCTGGATGAAGTAGCGGATATGAGTCAGGAAATGCAAAAAAAACTCCTGCGCGTCTTGCAAGATGGAGAAGTGCGGCCCGTTGGCAGCAAAGAACCGTTCCGCGTAGATGTACGCATCATTGCTGCAACAAATAAAGATTTGCCTGCACTGATACAAAACGGAAACTTCCGGGAAGATCTATATTTCAGAGTGAATGTGATTCATATTGCGATGCCTCCATTGCGTGACCGGAATGAGGACATACCGTTACTGATTGATCACTTTTCAAAAACAATTGCCAGGGATTTGCAGCAACCTCCCAGGAGTATCCTACCGGAAGTTCTTCGCGAATTTCTGACTTACGATTGGCCGGGAAATGTGCGACAGTTGGAAAATGAGCTGCGCCGGGTGTTTATTCTGGACACCGAATATGAACCGCGCCTGCACGAACTGTATCCGGCCGGCGAGGCGGATATGAAACTAAGCAGCATCGAAAGAAATGCGATGTTGAAGGCTCTGGAAGCGGCCGGCGGAAACAAAACCAGAGCGGCCGAAATACTCGGCATGTCGCGAAGCGCCTTTTACGATAAGTTGGCGAAATATAAGATTTCCTAACCTTCGATTTCCAGCAAGTATCGCTGATATTCGTGATTCAGATTTCCGTTTGAGGACAGCGCCTTCTTCAACAACTCTTTTGCTTTTTCCATTTGCCCACTTTTCCGCAAATAGAAAAATCCCTGGAGGGCAAAACCTTCCGCCAGATCCGGATTGATAACGATGACTTTCTCTGCCGCATCCATCCCCTGTTCGATCTCGGAAAGCGGCGTGCGGCCCTGGATAAGCGACCATTCGGCGCGCAGCCGGTAGCAGTTGGCGAGCGCCACGAAGTTGCGAAAGTTATTCGAATTCATTCGAATGGCAGTGCGCAAACTGGATTCAGCCTTGTTGAAGGCCAGATCCGGAGACTTGCGCGTCTGCATGAGCCATCTCGCGCGTACAAGCTCCAATTCGCCTCTCCGCAGGTGTGACGTATATGCGAGCGGATCATTTTTCAGCGAGAGACTCAGATAGTTGTCTGCTTTCTCCAATACTCCGACAGGCGACACCTTTGTTTCTACGAGATATCGAGCGTGCCGGATGCAAGCATAACCTGCTGTTTCATACAATTCGGCAAACGCGGGATTCAAACGGATTCCAGCCTCCGCACTTTCTAATACTCGAACGATTTCGGACCGCGGGTCTTGACCGGTTTCCACAAAGTATTCCACGAGAACCATGCGAGTCCTGGACCTGGCATGTTCTACGTAGAAGAAATGCGGATTGGCCCGTTCGGCATCTTCATAAGACTGGAGTGCATCTTTAATATGCGGTGAAGGGTCTTGACCATGCATCAAAGAGTATCTGCCCCGATCGAAATAAATAAATCCTTTGTTAATATGGATAGGTGATAAATTGGGATTCTTGCTCAGAGCGCGGTCGAAATACTCAAGGCCACTGGTGACGTCCGTGCGCGGATCGGCGCCATGATCCATTCCGTAAGAGCCGGTCATGGCGTATGCTGCTCCGATATTGGCTAAGAACCGCGCTTCTTTGGGGACAAGGAATAATGCCCTTTGGAAGTATTTGGTGGACTCACGCAGAAACGGCCGTGGATCCATTCCATTGTTCAGCGCATTCAAACCGAGTCTTCCATAAGAATAGCCGAGGCCAGTGTACGATTGCGCATCGTTTGGATTGATCTTAATCGCTGCCTGGTAGTTCTTGATAGACTCTTGAAAGTGGGCTGTTGGATCCTTTCCCTGGTTGATATCCCCATCCGCGAGTCCCTGGTAAGCGTAGCCGAGATTCATATACGGAAAGGTCCAGTCTGATTTCAGCTTGAGTGCTTTGCTGCTATCGGAGATCGCCTGCCTGTAGGCCCCCAAAGAATCCTGTCCGTTATTCGCCAGGTATTCTCCCCAGTACCCATTCAGGTAAGACAGGTTCGCGTATGCTTCCGCACTGCGAGGATTTGCCGTGAGCGCCTTTCCGCAATCCTCTTTTGAGGAACTGTAAATCGACTCCGGATTCTCTCCGATATCATTTTCAATCGACATCATGATTGCTCCTAAACGGCAGAGATGCTCATATGTTAAAGGATCGCTCCCGGCGATTCGAACAGCCTCGTTGTACTTGGTCTGCGCTTTCTTCAGATTTTGGAGGGCCGCCGGGTAATCACCGGTTGTTCTTTTTTCGGCCGCCATAGCCATGTAAGCATTGCCTTCCACGATCATTGCTTCATACAACCATGCGGTCTTCTTCCGCGCTTCTGCAGCAAGTTGCGAGCTTTCCTGCCAACGTTTTTCGTAGAACTTCAAGAGAGCCTGAACGTAGATTGGATTTTCCGTTTCCACTTGCCTGCCGTACTTCAAATAGGTTAAGGCAATGTCTCGATACTGTTTCTCTACGTTCTGTTTTTGGACTTCCCGGACCAGCGGATTCGTAATCCTTTCTGTCGCTTCCAGTTGTTGGCGGTACAATTCGCCGAGCGCCAGACCCAGCGCATAAGCGACTTCAGGTTCCCGGTAATGCAAACTCCATGCTTTTTCCAGATGTTCCATTGCCTTCTCATAATGCTTCAACGCCAGGTACCCGCGTCCCAGCGCATAGTTTCCCGGGCCGTCTGCGTTTCGACCCACGCGGTCCATTTGCACGCGAATTTGTTGCATGCGATTCCGGACAATTTCGGTCTCTTTGGTAACATCATGTAAAGGAAGCATATAAGCAATGCGCAGGATCCCGTCGATTTTTTCCACCTGCTGGCCGAATTGTTGGGCCAAACGGGCCCGTTCGGCGGCTGTCCACCAGGAATAGACAGCCAGCAAACCCAGAACTAGAACCACAAACACAGAAACGGTCAGCGAGACAGTTAGAGTCCGGTTCTTTCGTGCCTTCTTACTAATACGGTAGAGAAGACCGGCAGGCCGCGCCAGGATCGGCTCTCCTGCGAGATAACGCCTCAGGTCTTCCGCCATTCCAAATGCGGTTGGATATCGCCGTCCTGGTTCCTTCTGCAAACATTTCATTACAATCGTTTCCAGGTCCTTTGATATGGAGGGATCGATTCTCCGGAGAGGCAGCGGATCCTGTTCGAGTACTTTTTTCAATGTTTCCAGAGGGGTCCCTTCTTTGAACGGGGGCCGGTTCGCCAGTAATTCGTACAACGTTGCGCCTAAAGCGTAGACATCCGTACGCGGATCCACATTCCGGCTTGCTCCACCGGCCTGCTCGGGAGCCATATAGCTCGGCGTCCCAAGAACCTCTCCCGTCATCGTCAAAGCAGCGCCGTCCGGCTGCCTCACGAGCCCAAAGTCAACCACATAACCGCGAAGCCGCCCGTCTTTCGACTCTACTAATATATTAGACGGCTTGATGTCTCGATGAATTAACTTCAAGCGATGCGCTTCGTGAACGGCCTCGGCTGCCTGGCTGATCAGGGCTGCTTTTTCGGACGTGCTCAAAGAAGGGTAAGCCTCTTTGAGGGTGCGTCCCGCAATATACTGCATGGCAATGAATGGCTTTTCCTGGACTTCTCCTACTTCGAAAATTTTGCATACGTGATCATGCTCGATGCTTGCCTGCGCCCTCGCTTCCTGTAGAAGACGGGTTGCCAGCTCCGGATCATCCCCCCGGAGGAATTTTAACGCGACGACCCGTTTCAGGCGGGAATCGATCGCCTTGTAAACGCGTCCCATCGAACCTTCCCCCAATAGCTCGATGAATTCGTATCGATCCCAGTTCTGGACCGGAAATTTCGGAGCAGAGACTGAGGGTTTGCTGTCAGAATCCATGGCTGAATTCATCTTACCTCTTGCATTGCGAAAGTTCCAGAAACGTCTGGATTCCCTACGCCTCGTACGGATTCCGAACGGAGTGGGAGACGGTTGCAGCTTCCTTCACGAGCAGAAGATGCGCTGGTATCTTCCTTGCTATTCGCCCTGGCAGAAAGGAGGAGATTATGCAACGAATATTCACGAAGGCAGCAATCCAACATTTCTGGATGCTGTTACTTTTTCCCTGGTTTGTTCTTTCCGCAAATGCTGCGGCCAACTGGACTGAGAAAAATCCCGCTTCTCATCCGTCACCACGAGCTTCTGCCGCTGCATCCATTGGTGGAGATCAGGTTCTCTTGTTTGGCGGCTTCATCGACAGCAACGTCGATGATGAAACCTGGGTTTACGATTTGAGCGACAATACCTGGACACAGCAAACCCCCGTGACGCATCCGCCGAAAATGGAGTTTCACGCTCTCGCTTACATCGGAGATGATAAAGCCCTGCTGTTTGGCGGTACCGATATCGGCGTCCTCTATGACCAGACCTGGATCTATGACCTGAGCGACAACACGTGGACGCAACAATCTGTTACCACACATCCGGCAGCGAGGTTCTCACATGGGATGAGTCACATCGAAGGAGACAAGGTTCTACTCTTTGGTGGCTTTGCCTTCGATGATATCGACGATACTTGGGTTTATGACTTGAGTGACAACACCTGGACAGAACAAACACCGATCGTTCATCCGAGCGCCCGCTCTCATTTTGCACTTGCTTCGGTAGGAGGGGATAGGGGGTTGCTGTTTGGTGGTTTCGACGGCGGCGACTTCTTCGACGAAACGTGGATTTACGATTTGAGCGATGGCAACTGGACGCAGCAATCCCCCACTACTTCGCCTTCAGATCGAAGCACCTTCGGAGCTACCCTTGGTGGAGATCAAACGATCATTTTTGGAGAAGAGAGTGAGTTTCCGGGAGGAACTTTGGATGAAACATGGATCTACGACTTGAGCGATAACAACTGGACGCAGCAGGCTCCAGCGACTCATCCGTCCGGAAGACACATTGCTGCAATCGCACAGATTGCCGGCAACACGGTCTTGCTATTCGGTGGAGTTGCAGATCCGTTCGCTCTTAACGATGAAACCTGGGTCTTCGAATTTAGTAGCAGTAGCGCCATTGACGTCCCGGTGGATGTCAAACCCGGCGGCTGTCCTAACCAGCTAAAAGGTTCGGGCAACGGAAAGGCGAACGTCTCTATTCTCGGTACTGCTGCTTTTGACGTATCGCAAGTGGATCCGGAATCTGTGCGACTCGAAGGCGTTACTCCGGTGCGGTGGTCGCTTGGTGACGAAGGGTCGCCGTTCACTCCTTTTACCGGAAAGAGTGACTGCAACGCCGATTGTCTGGAAGGGGGTCCGGATCTTTTTCCGGATCTGAACCTGAAATTCAACAAGGACGAAATTCTTGGCGCGCTAGAAACAGTATCTGCCGGCGAATGTATCGTGCTTCATCTGACAGGTGAATTGTTCGACGGCACACCAATCCAGGGAGAAGACGTTGTGATAATCTCACTCCGTTGACTCAATATGGGGGCACGGCAATGCCGTGCCCCATATTTCCCAGGCCGCGAATGCGACAAGCGCAGACACTCAGCGCGTTCAAGGTGATATTAATAGAACGGGGTTGCTGATGTATTTGCCGTAGAGAGGCCGGAGATTGGAGTCGACCTCAATCGCTTTTTGGAACGATTTCCCGGCGGCCGTTCCGCTCTGTTCACTTTCTTCAAGGATGCCCAAAGCGGGCCTGCTTGAGCAGGAGCAAACCCTCAAAAACGTTCTGGAAATAACGGATTCGCCTCGACGGTCCTCTGAATCATATTTGATCCTTCTGCAATATCAAAATTCCAGAAGAACGTCTGAATTCCTTACGCACCGTACGGATTCCGAACGCCATCCGGGCCGTTGCCGGCTTCCTTCACGAGCAGCACATACACTGGCATCTTGCTTGCTCTTTTCCCTGGCAGAAAAGGAGGAGATTTTATGCAACGAACATATTTGAAGGCGGCAGTCGGGCAATTCCGGCTTCTGCTACTTTTTCCCTGGTTTGTTCTTTCCGCGAATGCCGCAGTAATCTGGGATGAACTTACAGGTATTCAAAAGAGGTGAGTCATGGATATTAAGCGCGTGGGCACTCAGCCCATAGTCAATCCGGACACAGAAGTAAAACAGACCAAGCCTTCGACAGCCGATTCGTCTCAACCCTCGTCCGCTCCTGTTCCCTTAAGCGATACCGACCGAGGGCGCCGAAAACATGAAATAAGCTGGCAGGGCCAGGTGAACCGTTCGGCTTTGGAAGGTGAGGTATCGGAGGAAATCAAAAAGCCTCCGGCCAAAGAGAAGCCCGACGCGAAAAAGCCGCCTGATAAGAAGCCTCCCGCCAAGGAGCCGGAGCCGCAGGCAGGGACTAGCCAGGTGCAGGTGCAGCAAACTCAGGGGGCCAGGCCAACTCCGCCGCCCCTGGGCGAACAGAGGATCCAGCAGGAGTCGGAGACTTTTCTGCGCGGAAGAGGACATACCATCAGCGGCGCGACTGATGCGGAGAGAACTCTTCAAGTGCGGTCTCTTTTTCAGCGTGATCCCAATTTACGTCGAGACTTTCTTTGTGATCAAGCGCTCAACGATCACAGAAATGGCGCATCAGGTCTGGAGAGTTTTTCTAACTCGGTTCAGCGATCACGATGGGCCAATACCACGGGAGATGGACCAAACAGACAGATCAACCGAGAGGAAGTAGGCCGCGACGTAGGTTTGCTGTTTGCGGGAACCGACAACGCTCACGATGCACTTGGAGTTCCACTGACTGACGGCTTCAATCACCGGTGGAACGTTAACAGGATGATCGGTGATCTTCCGCCGAGTGGGTTTCGAAGGGATATGCTGGACGACGTCAATCCTGGAGAAGATCAAACGCACCATTTGGCCTACTACACGATGGTCGGTGCAACATATCCTACTCAAGTTGGGGATGCTGGAGCGTGGGGCCATGATATCGGTCGACCAAACGATCAGAGACTGGGGTATAGGGGAGTGGAGTTGGGCGACCGTTTGGGTGATCCGAACTTCGATGTCAATTCGTGGATCCGGCAGAACGTTGGCGACCCGAACCAAGGGCCGGTAGCCCGATCACCAAGTACTACTAGATCTAGCTCTTAAAGGGCGAGATGTGAACGGAGGCAAACCAGACCGCACCAGTTCCGACTTTTTCACAGCTTCCGGGCGGCAGCATTCAGCATTATGTCAAAATGAACCGAAATGGACTAAAATGAATCATAATGGTACGAAATGGTATAGAATGGATCACAACGGTTCCTGTTATTGAAAATAGTCGCCGGCATCATCCTGAACGAACTCAGGCAGTCCCTGATCTGCGGAGAGGGAATCATCAACCTGCCACAGGTCATAGTGTTTTGAATCAAGTTCCTTGAGAAAGACAGAAGGTTTGTGGAAATACGGGCCCTGATAGTAGCTTTCTGAAAAGAGCACATAGGTAAGATACAGTTGATTTTTCGCGCGGGTCGTTGCTACATAGAACAGTCGCCGTTCTTCTTCCATGTCTTCGTCGTTTTTCATGGACCGCGCCGAAGGAAAACGGCCATCCACCATATAGATAACGAATACGGCCTGCCATTCGAGACCTTTGGCCTGATGAATCGTTGACAACCGTATCCGTTCCTGTTGCGCATCCTCTGCCTCTTCACTTTCAATTTGCCCGAGCAAAGACAACTCTGTGAGAAATTTCTCCAGTGAATTAAACTGCATGGCAAAACTGCTCATTTGATGAATGTCTTCTTCGCGATTTCTGTAATTTGGAAACTTGGATTCCATATACTGCCGGTATCCATTTTTCAAAACGTGATCGATTGCTGAAGCGGGCAAATCCAGAAATCCTTCGTGTGACAGTTCATTCATGATCCCGGAGAAATGGGACCACGCGGCGCGGGAGGCCTTTGGAACAAGGTCCTGAACTTCCTTCAGGCGCCGGACCGCATTTTCGAGAGTGCGAATGCGAGTCCATATTTTGTCCGCAGAACGCCCGCCGATTCCCGGAATCAACAGGAGAATTCGCTTCCAGGAAAGCTCATCAAACTGGTTTAACTGCACTTTCAGGTACGCAATCACATCCTTGATGTGGCGTTGCTCAAAGAAGCGAACGCCTGAGTGAATCGCAAACGGAATTCCGCGGCGCGTGAGCTCGAGCTGCAGCTCCATGGAATGAAAGTGCGCCCGGTACAGCACGGCAATTTCAGTAAGCGGAATTCCTTCTTCCTGAAGCTCCAGAATGCGCTGAGCCACAAAATCGGATTGCTGTTGCGCATCGCGAAGAGGGATGACTGCGGGCTTCCACTGCAAAGTGGATCTTGTTGCGGCAAGCGTCTTTTGAAACTGCTCCACATTGTTACTGATGATGTTGTTTGCCAGACTCAAAACTTCCGGAGTGCTGCGATAGTTTAGCTCCAGACGGAACAAACGGGCGTCCGGATACCGCGCCGGAAACTGCATGATGTTGGCAAAATTCGCGCCGCGAAACGAATAAATGGACTGGCTGTCGTCTCCAACTGCCATGACATTGCGATGTTCGCTCGCCAGTAAATCGATCAGATCGGCCTGAAGCTTGTTCGTATCCTGATACTCATCGACAAGAATGTGCTTGAATTTAGAACAGTAGTATTTGCGAACTTCTTCCTGATTCTCCAACATGTATTTGCAGCCAAGCAGCAGGTCATCGAAATCAACTGCGTTCATTTCCTTCTTTTTTTCGTGATATCGCCGTGCGACATTCAGCACCGGGGCAATCAGAGGTTGCAAATGCGGATAGCGCAGCCGTACCACAGCTTCTAATTCATTCGTTGTGTTCATTGAATAGCTGATCACGTCCTGGAGTATATCGGCGGAAGGAAACTGTTTATTCTTTTTTTCGCCCTGCAGCCCGGAAATGCAGGAAGTGATTAAATCTTTGGAATCCCCCTGATCAAGAATCGTGAAGCTGGAATTCAAACCGAGATGCCTGGCATACGGCCTCAGGAGCCTGTTTCCGATGTGGTGGAAAGTTCCGCCCCAGAGTTGATTCAATTCAAGCCGGGTCAATAATGACACGCGGTGCAGCATCTCCCGGGCCGCCTTGTTCGTGAAAGTGAGCAAAAGGATTTCGGAGGGATTCACACCGGATTCGAGAAGCCAGGATACGCGGTAAGTGATGGCACGCGTTTTTCCGCTTCCGGCGCCCGCGATCACCAGCAACGGTCCGTCACCTGCTGTGACCACTTCCAGTTGCTGATGATTCAACTCGGCTTCGTAATTAACTCTGCGATGGAGTGTCCCCTTTTCTTTTTTTAAACTGTATTGCTTTACTGTTTTCTCCATTTTCCTATTGTCTGCTCAAATGACGTTCCCGTCCACACCCATCTCGAAAAATCGACTTGTGAGGGCGGAGGCTGTTGAAAATCCTCCAGTTCCGTGGCTGCAGGCCTCAGAGGCCGCCCAAGCGTCATCCCTGCTCCCGGCTGCGGACTGGAAGTCCGCGGCCCCTAATCAGGCTGGAAGCCTGCGCTCCACAGGCGGCGACGCTCAATGCAAGCGAGACGCTTG
>Ga0247727_10015392_pt1 | contig 12549 bp, 10 predicted proteins | sample WisWelCaveWW1625_FD_202498 | JGI IMG/M metagenome (GOLD analysis project Ga0247727, IMG submission 202498) | Biofilm microbial communities from Wishing Well Cave, Virginia, United States - WW16-25 | ecosystem: Environmental > Aquatic > Deep subsurface > Groundwater > Cave microbial mat | place... | reverse complement strand
CAGCGGCGAGCTTCAGCTCGCCGAAGGGTGCGGGTGAAACCACGCAGCGTGGGCTGAAGCCCACGCCGGCACGCTGAAGCGTGCGCCACGTCGCCTCACATCCCAGCAAACTCCCCAAAACGGTTAAGCACACCTTTCGGACGGTCTGGGCCGGGATTCCGGAAACAGCATCCCCGGCGCCGCCGGTATCGGGGCGCTGGCAGCGGCCCGAGGAAATCGACGCGCTCGCGTACCAGGGAATCGCCCTCAGAGGAGGCCCCCGGTCACTCTGGAACGACCCGATTGCAGCATTTGGGTGCTGCATCGACCCCGGGGCTTGGGCCGCAGAGGCCCTTTGATTTTCTCGGCGCACCTCGGCGCGCTCTGCGTCTCGGCGGTGAAAAGGTCAGGCTTGGCCGTCAGCCCGGCCCGGAACGGTAGCGCTGCTCCAGCTCCGCGATCTTGGCCACCCGCCCGGCATGACGGCCCCCGGCGAACGGCGTCGTCAGCCAGGTGACGAGCACCTCGCGGGCCTGGGATTCCGTGAGCAGCCGTCCCCCCAGCGTTAGAACGTTGGCGTGGTTGTGCTCGCGGCTGTTGCGGGCCGAGGCGCGATCGTAACACAGGGCCGCGCGGATGCCGGGGACTTTGTTGGCGGCGATGGCGCTGCCAATGCCGGCGCCGTCGATGATGACGCCGCGTCCGGCGCGTCCCGCGGTCACCATCTCCGCCACCTGCCGGGCGATGTCGGGGTAGTCCACCGGCGTCTCGTCCGCCGTCCCAACGTCGATCACCTCCAGGCCCAGCTCCCCGAACACCGCCAGCAGCGCCTGCTTCATCCGGAAGCCGCCATGGTCGCTCCCCACCGCCACGGTGCGCTCGGGAGGCGCTGCCGGCAGCTCCTCCGGCCGGGTCTCGACCAGCCGGAGCTTCCGCGCTGCCGCCAGCTCGCGGGCCGCCGGCGTCAGCAGGGCGCCGCGCGGCAGCAGCAGCTCGGCCCCTTCGGGCAGGTTCTCCAGGTCCGCCAGGGTGATGACTTTCCTCATCGTCTAGCCGCAGCAGCGCTTCCGATCAGGCGATCTCTCTCGCGAGCCTCATCACCGGGACACGAATGGTCCGGGCCTTGCGCTGCTTCTCCGAGTTTTCTACCAGCGCTGAGATCCTTCGGCCGACGCCTGCCTGAACCACCTTCTCTCCGCATTGGGGGCAGACGCCCGCTGGTACGCCCTCGATGACGATGAGCTTGCCTTTGATCCACAACCCTTGCTTGATGGTCTTTTCTTCCATGCCGGCGCCACAAATGTGGCATTCCCCATAATCGTACATAAGCTAGTCTTCTTTCCTCTCTTCATTCTACGAGATACGCGGTGATGAAAAGAAGCTTCCCGGTGCTCTTGAGGCGGCAGACAACCGCGATCAGACGCCCGTGGGCGCCCGGTCCCACGATTTCGTAGCGCGTTCCGCGAGGATCGTTTGTGAACCGACGCCGGATCGCGCCACCGGCGATCGCCTGCTCGATATCGGCAAAAGTCAAGTCGTCGCTGGCCATTTCTTCAAAGAAGTGAGGGATCGTGAACTCGAACTCCTGATTCCGAACCCTTGCGCGGATCCTGTCAATAAGGGCCAAGCTCCTTCCTCCGCTTCCCATGCCCCTCAGTTAGACAACTGGACGGCGGTACCGGCGGACCTCCTGGACCTCCTCACCGCACCACATCCTCACCCGGACCATCCACCAGCACACAGATGTCGGACAGATTCCGGTACCTGTCGTCGTAGTCCAGTCCGTAGCCCACCACGAACTGGTCGGGGATCTGGAAGCCGATATAGGCCAGGTCGACGGGCTTGAGGCGGCGGCTGGGTTTGTCAAGCAACGCCGCCACCCGCAGGGTGCGCGGCTTGCGCTGCTGCAGGAGCTGGTAAAGGTAATTGAGGGTGATGCCGGTATCGGCGATATCCTCAACGATCAGCACGTCCAGCCCGGCGATCTCGTTGTCCAGGTCCTTGGTGACGCGCACCTCCCCCGAGCTGGTCTTGGAGCGGCCGTAACTGGCGATGCCCATGAAGTCCAGCGAGACGTCCCGCTCGATGGCCCGCGCCAGGTCCGAGAGGAAAAAGCAGGCCCCCTTGAGGATGGCGATCAGCCGCAGGGGGCCGTCGGGGTAGTCGCGGGCGATGTGCCGCCCCAGCTCCGCCACCCGGTCGCGGATCTGGGCGGCGGGGATCAGCAGGCGCAGCTCCGCGTGAAGGCTCGACTCCGCCATGGCCCAATGGTATCCTATTGGAACGGCTGCGGAAGCACTGGCTTCCAGGCAGGAATGCCTGGGTTACCGCCAGGCAGGAATGCCTGGGTTACCATGACTGTAGAAACGCAGTTTGCCCAATTTGATTCGCTGGATCTGGACTGCGGGGAAACACTGGCCCCGGTGACGGTGGCCTATGAGACCTACGGGACGCTGGACCACCGCCAGTCGAACGCCATCCTGGTCCTGCACGCCTTTTCCGGCGACGCCCACGCCGCCGGCATCAGCAAGGAGAGCGGCAAGCCCGGCTGGTGGGACAACATGGTCGGGCCTCACAAGGCCTTCGACACCACCAAATACTTCGTGATCTCGAGCAACGTGCTGGGCGGGTGCCGCGGTACCACCGGCCCTAGCTCACTCAACCCGGCCACCGGGCGCCCCTTCGGCGCCGGCTTCCCGGTCGTCACCATCCCCGACATGGTGCGGCTGCAACAGCAGCTCATCAGGCGACTGGGCATCCGGCGGCTGCTGTCGCTGTCGGGCGGCTCCATGGGGGGCATGCAGGCGCTGCAATGGGCGGTGGCCCATCCCGAAATGGTCGCCAGCGCCATCCCCATCGCCTCCACCCACCGCCACTCGGCCCAGCAGATTGCCTTCAACGAGGTCGGGCGCATGGCCGTGATGTCGGACCCGGACTGGAAGGGCGGCGACTACTACGGCTCCAGCCCCCCGGCCCGCGGCCTCTCGGTGGCCCGCATGATCGGCCACATCACCTACATGAGCGATCTCTCGATGCGGGAGAAGTTCGGCCGCCGCCAGCGACCCAAGGAGGAGATCTCCAACGGCTTCGATGTCGATTTCGAGGTCGAGAATTACCTGCGATACCGCGGCGGCGAGTTTGTCAGCCGTTTCGACGCCAACTCCTACCTCTATATCACCAAGGCCATGGACAACTTCGACCTGACGGCCGGCTACGGCTCGCTGTCGGCCGCCCTGGGGCGAACCCGGGCCCGGTTCCTGGTGGTGAGCTTCACCTCCGACTGGCTCTACCCCAGCTACCAGTCCCAGGAGATCGTGCGGGCCCTGCGGGGGCACAACCTGGACGTGGCTTACTGCGAGATCGAGTCCAACTATGGCCACGACGCTTTCCTGGTTGAGGTGGGCGAGCAGACCGAGCTGGTGAAGCACTTCCTGTCCAATACCTACAAGAAGGTGCTGGCGGCATGACGGCCGTCGAGACCGCCGCCCGGAAGGCGGCTGCCGGCCTGCTGGGGCGTCCGGATATCGCCATCGTGAGCCGGCTGGTGGAGCCCGGCAGCAAGGTGCTCGACCTGGGCTGCGGCGACGGCGCCCTGCTGGCCTGGCTGGTCGAGCACAAGCAGGTGGAGGCCCGCGGCGTCGAGATCTCCCCGGAATGCGTTCGCCGCTCCATCGCCCAGGGCCTGCCGGTCTACCAGGGCGACATCGACAAGGGCCTGGCCGACTACCCCGACCAGTGCTTCGATTTCGTCATCCTGAGCCAGACCTTGCAGCAGACCCATCGGCCCCTCACGGTGCTGCGCGAGATGCTGCGCGTGGGACGGCGGGCCATCGTCAGCTTCCCCAACTTCGGCCACTGGTCGATGCGGCTTTCGATGCTCGTCAGCGGCCGCGCCCCCAAGACCGGCCTGTTCCCTCACGAGTGGCACAGCTCGCCCAACATCCACTTCCTGACGATTCAGGACTTCGAGGAGCTGGCGTCCGCCGAGAACCTGGTTGTGGAACGCTGCATTTTCCTCTCCGGCAGCCGCAGCCTCCGCTGGCGTCCCAACTTGCTGGCCGAGGTAGCCGTGTATTTGGTCAGTAGGTCAGGCATTCCTGGCTGACGAGGGCGGAGGCAGCATGCCGAAATGGATCTTTGAGCCCGGCCATAGCGCCGCCGGGTTTCGCGCCCGCCACATGATGGTCACCTGGGTGCGCGGGCATTTCAAGAACCTCCAGGGATCCATGGAGTTCGACCCCGACCACCCTGCCGGCGGCTCGGTCAGCGTCGAAATCGAGGCCAGCCAGCTTTGGACCGGAGAATCCGACCGCGACGCCCACCTCAAGAGCGCCGACTTCCTGGACGCCGCCAATCACCCCAGTATCCTGTTCCGGAGCACCAAGGTCGAGCAAGCCGGCGCGCAAGATTACAAAGTAGACGGCGATCTGACCATCCGGGGAGTGACCCGTCCGGCGACTCTCGACGTCCACTACCTGGGCCAGTGGCAGACTCCTTTTTGGGAAGGCGGCATGGACAGAGGCCCGGTAACGCGCGCCGGCTTTACCGCCACCACCTGCATCAACCGCCACGATTTCGGGGTCCATTGGAACGCTCCCCTGGAGCGGGGCGGCGTGGTGGTGGGCCACGAGGTCCTGATCGACCTTGACGTGGAGGCGATCCGGGCCCCGTGAAGACCTCGGGCCCGGCGCCCGCCTCAGCCGAACCGGCGTCAGCCAGGGGGAGGTGTAGAATAAGAGCATGTGCACAGTGGTGATCCCGGCCGTCGAACAGAGGGTCATCCTCAATGCCAGTTGGGAGACATACGAGCGGCTTCTGGCCGAATACCCGGACGTGGCTGGTCCGCGTACAACGAGGGCATGCTGGAGATTCTGGTGCTATCCGCTCAACACGAGCAACCGAACTATATCCTGGCGCAACTGGCGCAGGAAGTGGCCACCGAGCTCGGCATCGACGTTTGCCCCCTACGCTCGACAACGTTCAAGCGTGAAAGCCTGCGAAAGGGCTTCGAGCCGGACTCTGCCTTCTACATTGGGCGCGGATCCACGTTCTGGGACCCGGAAGTGGATGCAGCGGTAAGTCCGCCTCCCGACTTAGTCATCGAGATCGACGTCTCGCGATCGTCGCCGCGCTTCCCGATCTTTGCCGCGTTCGGAGTGCCGGAAGTGTGGCGCTATGACGGGTCGCGGGTTTCGATCTGGCGGCTCGAAGCAGGGCGGTACGTCGAAGTCGAGTCGAGCGCGGCGCTTCCGCCCCTGACCGCGCCGGTGGCGACATTAGCCAAGGGTAGCAACGATCTTTTCCGTGAGCCGGCCAAGCCGACCAGGGGGTCGGCTGCGGCCCAGGGGGCCGCCCGGGGGCCGCCCCACAAGAAACTATGTGGCATTGGGCCACGGGGCCTGCCCCCTACTGTCTACTGTCTACCGTCTACCGTCTACCGATCCCTAGTACATCCCCCCCCCGCCCGGAGGCCCGGCCGGAGCCGGGGTATCCTTCTCGGGGATCTCGCTCACCAGGGCCTCGGTGGTGAGCATCAGGCCCGCGATGGAGGCGGCGTTCTGCAGCGCGAACCGAACCACCTTGGCGGGATCGATGACGCCGGCCTTCACCAGGTCTTCGTACTCCTCGCTCTCAGCGTTGAAGCCGAAGTTGCCGGCCCTCTCGGTCTTCACCTTCTCGACCACCACGGAACCCTCGTGGCCGGCGTTGGCGGCGATCTGACGCAGCGGCTCCTCGAGCGCCCGCAGGACGATGTCGACGCCGATCTGCTCATCGCCCTCCAGCTTCAGCTTCTTGAGAGCCGCCATGGTGCGAACCAGGGCCACCCCGCCGCCGGGCACGATGCCCTCCTCGACGGCCGCCCGTGTGGCGTGCATGGCGTCCTCCACCCGAGCCTTCTTCTCCTTCATCTCGGTCTCGGTGGCGGCCCCGACCTTGATGACAGCCACGCCGCCCACCAACTTGGCCAGCCGCTCCTGGAGCTTCTCGCGGTCATAATCCGAGGTAGTCTCCTCGATCTGGGCCCGCAGTTGCTTGACGCGCCCCTCGATGGTCTTCTTGGTGCCGGCGCCCTCCACGATGGTGGTGTTGTCCTTGTCGATGGTGACGCGCTTGGCTTTGCCCAGGTCCTCCAGCCGAACGCCCTCCAGCTTGATGCCGGTCTCCTCCATGATGGCCTTGCCGCCGGTCAGGACGGAGATGTCCTCCAGCATGGCCTTACGCCGATCACCGAAGCCCGGAGCCTTGACCGCTGCACAGCTCAGAGTCCCGCGCAGCTTGTTCACCACCAGGGTGGCCAGGGCCTCGCCCTCCACCTCCTCGGCGATGATCAGCAGCGGCCGCCCGCTGCGGGCGATCTGCTCCAATAGCGGCAGCAGGTCCTTCATGGCGCTGATCTTCTTCTCGTGGATCAGGATGTAGGGATCCTGGACCACGCACTCCATGCGCTCCGGATCCGTGACGAAGTACGGCGACAGGTAGCCGCGGTCGAACTGCATACCCTCCACCACCTCCAGCACCGTCTCGATGGTCTTGCCTTCCTCGACCGTGATGACGCCGTCCTTGCCCACCTTCTCCATAGCCTCGGCGATGATGTTGCCGATGGTCTCGTCGTTGTTCGCCGAGACGGTTCCGACCTGGGCGATGGCCTCGCCCGAAATGGGCTTGGCAAGGCGCTTGATCTCCTCCACGGCCGCTTCCACGGCCTTCTCAATGCCGCGCTTCAGAGCCATGGGGTTGGCGCCGGCCGTTACCGTCTTGATTCCTTGGCGGAAAATCGACTGCGCCAGCACCGTGGCCGTGGTGGTGCCGTCGCCGGCCACGTCGCTGGTCTTGGAGGCCACCTCGCGCACCATCTGCGCCCCCAGGTTCTCCAGCGGATCCTTCAGGTCAATCTCCTTGGCCACCGTCACGCCGTCCTTGGTGATGGTGGGGGAACCGAACTTCTTCTCCAGGACCACGTTGCGGCCCTTGGGTCCCAGCGTGATCTTCACCGCGTCCGCCAGCGCGTTGACCCCGCGCAGAATCGACTGCCGGGAGTCCTCCCCTAAAACGATTCTCTTCGCTGCCATTGTTTCAAGCCTCCTACTTCTTCCCTTTCTTAGTGTCGGATTTGTCTTCCTTGTCGAGGATCGCCAGGATCTCGTCTTCCTTCAGGATCAGGTATTCCTCGCCGTCCAGCTTGATCTCGTTGCCGGAGTACTTGCCGAACAGCACCCGGTCCCCTGCTTTCACCTCCAGCGCCACCCGGGTTCCGTTGTCGAGCAGCTTGCCGCTGCCGACTGCCTTGGCCTCGCCCTCCTGGGGCTTCTCCTTGGCGGTGTCGGGGATGATGATGCCGCCGCGAACGGTTTCGGCCTCCTCGATCCGCCGGACCAGCACACGGTCATGTAGCGGTCGAAACTTCATGTGTATCTCCTTTCTCCACAGATAGTTGTGAGCTTTGGGTTCCCCTTGGGAAGCGGCGCCGTCTGGAACCCGGCGCTTGGCACTCTCAAGGGTAGAGTGCTAATAATAGCGCCTAAGGGTTGGTCGTGTCAAGGGGTTGCAGCGGGGTTGGATGGGGTTGGCGGGGTTGTCATCCCGAGCGCCGCTCGGGATGACACCGGCGGCGCTCGGGATGACACCGGCGCCGGCTTGCCTCCGATTTGGGCTGTGTGACAATAGAGCCCAGGGAGGTTATATGCTTCGATCTCGCTTGCTGTGCCTCACCTTCGTTCTGTCACTGGTCCCGCTGGCGGCCCAGGACGCCCGCGGCAGCATCGTGGGGCGCGTCAGCGATGCCAGCGGCGCCGTTGTTCCCAACGCCGACCTCCGGGCCACCAATGCCGCCACCGGCGTGACCGCCGCCACCCGCACCAACGAGTCCGGCAATTACGCCGCCCCCTACCTGGTTCCCGGCCTCTATACCGTCACCGCCGAAACCACCGGATTCAAGAAATTCGTCCGCGACAACGTGCAGGTGCGCGTCAACGACGTGGTGGAGCTGAACATCCAGATGGCGGTCGGCGACGTGACCGAGGCGGTGCAGGTTACGGCCGAAACCCCGCTGCTGTCGACCACCGAGGCATCGCTCGGGCAGGTGATCGACCGGCGGCGCATCACCGAGCTTCCTCTGTTCGCCGGCAACGCTCTGGACCTGGTGCACCTGGCGCCCGGCACCGTCAACGCCACCGACATGCGGCTGCGCAAGGCCCCCTTCAACTCGGCGCCGTCGCAGTTCTCGACCGACGGCAGCGGCAGCAACAACAACGAGTTCACCATCGACGGCGTATCGAACACCTACTCCGATGGGACGGCCCCCCGGGTGGCCTTCGCGCCCCCGCAGGAGTCGCTCGAGGAGTTCCGGGTGCAGACCTCGCCCTTCGACGCCGCCGTCGGCCACACCGTCGGCGCCCTGGTGAACGTCAGCACCAAGGGCGGAACCAACGAGCTGCACGGCGCCGCCTGGTGGTGGCTTCGCCACTCCAAGCTCGACGCCCCCACCATTTTCCAGAACCGCTCCGGCCAGAAGCTGCCCATCTACCAGGACAACCGCTACGGGTTGGCCGCCGGCGCTCCCATCTACCTGCCCAAGATCTATAACGGCAAGAACCGGACCTTCTGGCACTTTACCTGGGAGGCCAACAAGTTCGGCGATCCCAACGTCGGGGCCTCCACCTCGACGGTGCCGCGCGCCGCCTGGCGAACTGGCGACCTCTCCGACCTGCTGCGGCTCGGCACCACCTACCAGCTCTACGATCCGGCAACCATTCAGACGGCTGCCGGCGGCCGCTTCAGCCGGCAGCCGTTCGTCAATAACATCATTCCCGCCAGCCGCATCCATACAACGGCCCCCAAGATCCTGGGGTTGTACCCGCTTCCCAACGCCCCGGGCACCGCCGACGGCCGCGTTAACTTCTTCCTCTCCGGCAAGGCCCTGGAAGACTACTGGACCACCATCGGCCGATTCGATCACGCCTTCAGCAACAGCCACCGGCTGTTCGTCCGCTTCCATCGCGATTTCTGGGAAGAAGACAAGAACCGCAGCTTTGGCAACAACGTCAACGGCATTGTCCTGAACCGCATCAATCGCGGCGTGGCCCTGGACGACGTCTACGTCTTCACTCCCGGCTTCCTGTTCAACTTCCGCTACGGGCTGACCCAGCAGGACTTTCTGGAGCGCCGCGTCAGCCGCGGCTTCGACCTGGCTTCGCTGGGCTTCTCGCGCAACCTGGCCGGCTTGGTGGATCCCAAGCTGGCCACCATTCCCAACATCAGCGTGGGCTCACTCACCACCCTGAGCGGATGGGAACAGGGAGACGGCGCCACGACCTCCCTGACCCACTCTTTCGTCGGCAACTTTACCTGGCTGCGGGGCAACCACAACGTGCGCTTTGGCCCGGAGTTCCGGGTCTACCGCGAGTTCCGCAACCGGTTTCCCACCGATGTGTCGCCGCAGTTCAGCTTCAGCAGCCTGTGGGGCCGCGGGCCGCTCGATAACTCGGTGGCCCCGCCGGTGGGCGCGGAGCTGGTGTCACTGCTGCTGGGCATACCCGACGGCAGCATGGCCGTCAGCGGCAGCTATGCCGAGCAGGACAAGTATCTCGCTCTCTACATCCAGGACGACTGGAAGCTGACCCGCAAGCTCACCATCAATGTGGGACTGCGGGTCGAGAACGAATCGCCCATCACGGAGCGTTTCGATCGCTCCGCCATCCACTTCGCCTATGACCAGGCCAACCCCATCGAAGCGCGCGCCCAGGCCAACTACGCCCGCAGCCCCATTCCGGAGCTGCCGGCCGGCCAGTTCCGGGCGCAGGGCGGTCTGACCTTCGCCGGCGTCGGCGGCAACCCCCGCGCCTACTGGGACGGCCAGACCCTGGGCTGGATGCCGCGGCTGGGTTTCGCCTATCAGCTGTTGCCCAAGACCGTGCTGCGTGGAGGCTACGGCATCTTCTACGGCTCCATCGGCGTCAACAAGACCAACTCCAACCTCAGCGGCTTCTCCCGCACCACCCCCATTCAGCCTTCGATCAACAATGGCCTGAACTTTATTGCCTCTCTCGACAATCCCTTCCCCACCGGGCTGCTGCCGCCCCTGGGCGCCGCCGGAGGCCTGGAAACCAACCTCAACCAGGGCATCGGCTTCTTCGCCGAGCAGCGGACCCAACCGAACGCCCAGCGGTTTTCCTTGGGGGTGCAACAGCAGCTTCCGGAGAGCTTCCTGGTGGAGGCCGCCTACGTGGGCAACCGCGGCACGCGCATTCCCGTCACCCGCCAGCTCAGCTTCACCCCTCGCCAGTACCAGAGCACTTCGCTGACCCGCGACCAGGCCGCCATCAACTTTGTGACGGCCTCCTTCCCCAACCCATTTTTCGGTCTGAACCCGTTGTACACCCAGACTCTCTCGCGGGGGCGCCTGCTGAACCGCTACCCGCACTTCAGCGGCGTTTCGCTCGAGGAGCCCATCGGCTACTCCTGGTATCACTCCCTGCAATCCCGCCTGGAAAAGCGATTCTCCAGGAGCTATACCTTGCAGATGGCCTATACCTGGTCGAAGGCCATGGAGGCGGCGGAGTTTCTCAACGCTTCCGATCCACTGCCTTACGAGTCGCTGGGCGGGATCGACCGGCGCCACCGCCTGACCGGCAGCGGCCAATGGGAGCTGCCCTTCGGCCAGAAGCGCCGCTGGGGCGCGGCGTGGCGCCCGGCGGTGAACTTCCTGGCCGGGGGCTGGCAGCTCAACGGGGTCTACCAGCGCCAGAGCGGCGCGCCGCTCGGCTTCGGACAAGCGCTGTTCGTGGGCGACTCCAGCAAGATTGCGCTGCCCTCCGACCAGCGCAACGCCGACCGCTGGTTCAACACCGAGGTCTTTGACCGCAACACCGCCCGACGCCTGGAGCAGAACCTCCGCACCGCCCCGCTGCGCTACAGCAGCATCCGCCTGGATTCACAGCGGCGGTGGGATTTGTCGTTGATCAAGTCGTTCCCCATTGGCGAGCAGGTGAAATTCCAGTTCCGGGCCGAGACCTTCAACGTTCTGAACGAGCCAGTGCTGCGGGGGCCGACCACGGATCCCTACAACACCGCCTTCGGGCGGGTGACGGCCCAGGAGCCGCCGCGCTCCTGGCAATTCTCTCTGAAGATGGCCTGGTAGGACAGGCATTCCTGCCTGTCAGGGAGCGGCCTGCCCGTCATCCCGAGCGAAGCGAGGGATCTGCTGTTTTTCTTGGCAAAAAACAGATCCCTCGCTTCGCTCGGGATGACAGCGGGAGCGGCCTGCGGCCGCTCCGGTTGTGGGTTGTGGAGCCTATCACCACAGCAGCTTCATGCGAATCTGCACCTGGCGCGCATAACCCGTCCCCGTAACCCCGGCCTGGCTGGGGAAGATGGTGCCGAAGTTGGGGCTGGTGGGGTCGGTGTTAAAGCTGTTGTCGCGGCCGAAATAGTAGTGATTGAAGAGGTTAAAGGCCTCGACGCCGAACTGCACGCGCACCCGCTCCGTTATGGTGGTGGTCTTGTTGAGCGAGGCGTCAAAGACGAACGCCTTGTGCTTGCGAATCTGGCCGCTGCGGAACGGCGTATACCGGGGCGCATAGCCGGCAGTCTGCAACCAGGCGTAATTGTTGAAATCGGTGCCGCAGCCCTGGGCGATGCTGAATGCCGCTGGGCTGATGGAGCCGTCGTTGAACTGCCGCAGCACGCACGGGCTCCAGCCGCGGATCTGGTGGGCTTTCCAGTCGGGCTCGGCGACTCCCGTTCGCGGGTCCTTCAGCATGATCACGTTTCCGGGTAAATTGCTGGGCTCGCCGGCGCCGTGGTTGTAGAGCCCGGTGACCTCCCACCCGCTGACCAGGCGATTGACGATCCCCGAGCTCCCGGCCCCAAACCGTTGACCCTTGCCGAAAGGCAGGTCGTAGACGCCCACCGTCTTGATGACCCAGGGGCGGTCGTTCAAGTAGAGCCCTTGCTGCTGGACATTGTTGAACGGATCGTTGAAGCCCCAGCGCTCCACCATCTTGCTGAACGTCACGTTGCCCAGCAGGGTGAGTCCGCGAGCCAGCCGCTGGTTGTAGTTGACTTGCAGCGAGTTGTACCAGATGTTGCTGTCATTGCGCCCCTGCTGCAGCATGTCGCCGCTGAACTGCGGGTGGGGACGGGCTAGGTTGTAGCGAGACATCGTGGTGGCGGTAGAGTGATTCGTGCCCGCAAACGCCGGGACGTTGCGGAACGGGTTGGGAAGCGCCGCGTCGCAGAAGACCGGGCTGCCGCCTTCCTGTAAATTGCAGGTCTTGCGGACGTCGGCCGACGGGATGTTGAAGGCTTTCTCGCTGTTGGCGCCGATCGTACGGCTGCCGACGTAGGAGACATCCAGCGTCGACGTTTGGGTCACCCGATACTGGAACCCAAACGAGAACTGGTGGACATAGGGAGTTCGGAGGTTGGCATCATACCAGTTCGTGTTCCGGCCCACGAAGGTCGCTGCGCCCAGCGCGGCGCCCGTCGGGAGGCTGATTCCGGTCGGGTACGGGTTGCTGAGGACATTGGGGATGGGCGTGCGGCCGCCGTCCAGGCTGGTGATGATCGGGG
>Ga0247727_10015391_pt1 | contig 12549 bp, 17 predicted proteins | sample WisWelCaveWW1625_FD_202498 | JGI IMG/M metagenome (GOLD analysis project Ga0247727, IMG submission 202498) | Biofilm microbial communities from Wishing Well Cave, Virginia, United States - WW16-25 | ecosystem: Environmental > Aquatic > Deep subsurface > Groundwater > Cave microbial mat | place... | reverse complement strand
CAGGGCAATCGCATCTTATTTGGCAAGGCCGGACAAGACTTTCAGGAGATAGGCTTCACTCCAACCGGCCTTGAGCCGTTTGGCCTTGAGGCCGACTTTGGCGGTGGTCTCTTGGCGTAACACGTTGAGGGCGATCTGCCGCAGGATGGCGAAGTTTTCGGGGGCAGGCCCGTGGCGGATGCGGCTCTCATCTTCGCGGAAAGCGATGTCCAAGACCCACTGGACTTGGTGGTCCACGCCCGAGTGGCTCCGCACGGCGTCTCAGGCGACCTGGGCCAAAGGGGGGCTGTCCGCCGCCAAGCTACTTAAGGAATAGCGGGTCTCAGGGCGGGTCTGGTCGCCCACCTGCCGCCTGGCTTGAATGCGGATCAGCGTGCGGAGGTTCTTCCACTGTTTGAAGTCGGGCAACCTCGACAGACCGGTGGGGTCGGCGAGGGGGGTCCAGGTACGCGTTTCGATTCGGCCATGACCGTTGGTGACGGTCTGAGCGGTGTCCAGCCGCCCGCCTGGCCCGCCGCCGTGTTCGGCCCCGTCCCACACGGCCTGGACATCTTCCAAGAGAGGGGTCTGATGGCCTGTGAGGGCCAAGACATAGTCGCCGTCTTGATCCACGATTTGAGCCGCGCGGTCGCGCTGACCGCCCAGCGCAGCTAAGGTCACCCTACCACCGCTGATGACCAAGACCCGTCACCCGGCGGGCACGGCCGTGATTTCATTCGATTTCTCGTCCACGTTGCGCTGGCCCAAGACCAGGGGAGTGGTACGCGCCCAGGCCCTGACCCGCTGAATCGCGTTCTGGCCCAACGTCCGGTCATGTGACCGCCGCAGGCGCTTGCCATCACTCGCAATCACCTGGCCGCTGGTCGGCTGGCTGACCGCCGGTAGCCACCTCACACAGGCCGTCTCGAATTCGTCCGGATCCAAACGCGCCAACACGCAACCCAAAGTGTCGTGCGACGGTCGTCCATTGGGCAACTCCAGAAAGGTTTGGAGCCAGAGCCGTTGGGCTTTGCCAAATTCTTCAACCTCCACCCAGCCATCTGCTCCACAGATCGCCGCACACATCGCAATCAGCACGATGTCAAGTAACTTATGTTCGCGCCTGCGCTCCACGCGCGGGTCGGTCAAACCGGCAAAGTGTTGTTCCAAACTGGCGATCGGGGTATCAGGCAGGTGCGGCTCCAAGTGAAGGGGGGAAGCCGCTATTTTACCCGCCCGCCGCTCAATTTAGATGCGATTGCCCTGGGCGTTTGGGGTTTTGAGTGGGTGGAGTCTCAGAGTACAATTTGGTCGCACAACTTAGGCGAGTCTGTGATTGGAGTGAGTCTTCATCTAATCCGCGAATGAGTATGGTGCTGGAAAATGGGCAACGCCTATTTTCCACGACAACGCCCGCTCGCGGATTAGCTGGAAAATCTGTGATGACAAAACCCAAGCCGCGCGTGTTTTACCACATCACCATGCAACCACACCGGCGGCTTCCGGCGCTGTATGCCGAAGTGGAAACACTACTCCGCGACGTCATTCCGGCATTGGCGCGCGGCAAGGAGTTCAGTGATCGGCAATAGTCAGTTCACGGGCAAAGGTCTGCTGGTGTTCACCGCGTTGTTTTCCGATACCTATGGCCTGGGCTTTTTGGATTTCGCCAATCCTGCTGATGTCAAACCCGTGGCCGTGACGGGCCAAATGCATACGGGTGTGGGCGAGTTCACCGGGCTGGAGCATCTAAGCGACAAGCGCTATCAACTCGGCTACAACATTGACGGCTGTTCCTGGCTCTATGAGGGTGAGTTCGATGAAGCCCGCCTAACGCTGAAACTCACGTATGTCATCTGCGGCGCGGGTCAAATCAGCAATGGCGTCTTGGAAGGCTCATTCTACGATAAGGCCAGCGACACACATGTCCTGTCCTTTTCCACCGCGCCCTCGCCCTCGCAGATTTACACGGTGGGCGGCAAGCGTCGCAAGACGGTGAGGCAACATACTCGTGAGCGGGTATTAGGCATTGCGCCCGAACTGCTCTCCCCCGGCGAGGAGGCGTCGTTTACTTCGTATGATGGCCTGCGAATTTCGGCCCGGCTGTATCTGCCCGCCGAATCACTCGGCTTCAGCGGCCCGCGCCCGCTGGTCTACTATGTGCATGGCGGGCCGCAGAGTCAGGAGCGGCCCAACTTTGCTTGGTTCTCCATGCCGCTGATTCAATTTCTGACGCTCAATGGCTTTGCGGTATTTGTGCCCAACGTTCGGGGAAGCACCGGTTATGGCCTGAGTTATATGAAGTATGTTGACCATGATTGGGGTGGGCGGGATCGGCAGGATCATGTGCACGCGATGACGGTTGTGCTGCCGCAAGATGCGCGGATTGATGTAAAACGCGCCGCGGTGATTGGCCGCTCCTATGGCGGCTACATGACCCTCACCCTCGCCGCGCGCCAGCCCGAGTTGTGGACGGCGGCGGTGGATATGTTTGGCCCCTACAATCTGGCCGATTTTATCAATCGGGTGCCCGAGACGTGGAAACCCTATTTCAAACTGGCGGTTGGTGACCCTGAGAAAGACCTGGACTTTTTGGTGGAACGTTCGCCGCGCACGCACATTGACCACGTCGCCTGCCCGATGCTGGTCATTCAAGGCAAGAACGATCCGCGCGTGATTGAGCAGGAATCACGCGAAGTCGTCGAGCGTTTGCGCGGGCAAGGCAAGCCGGTAGACTACCTCCTGTTCGAGGACGAAGGCCATGACGTGCTCAAGTATCCCAACAAGGTGACGTGCTATAACACGATTACGGAGTTTTTCAAGCAACATCTTAAGCCATGAGTAAACAGGTACACAGGTAGACAGGTACACAGGTACACAGGTACACACGACCCTGTTTCCTTGTCTACTTGTTTACTTGTTTCCGTATTTACCTGTCTACCTGTTTCCGTATTTACCTGTCTACTTGTTTCCGTATTTACCTGTCTACCTGCCCAGCATGGACATCAAAATCACCGCCCAGCGCGACATCTCCATCGGCGAATTTGTCGGGCGCGACAAGATTGTTAATAACATCCAGAATATCTATCAGCGCGCGCTGACCGCCGCTGAGGAAGCCGACACCGCCAAGAGCGTCGAGTCCAGGATTCTGGCCGAGGGCGTGAGCGCGTTTCTGCAACGTCTGCAAGCGCGGGCGGATGAGGGCGATAGCCGAAAGGGTCGCCCCTATAAGGGTTTGCTCGAATACACACTGGGCGATGCGCCCATTTTCTTTGGCCGAGCGCAAGCCATCGAAGATATGGCCGGACTGATGGAGCGGGGGACGCTCACCATCCTGCACGGCGAACCGGGCTCTGGCAAATCCTCGCTTCTGCAAGCCGGGCTAAGTTCGCTGATGATTTCGGGCGGGCATTTGCCCGTGACGTTGCGGCCTTACAACATCGAACCGGCCCTCGTCATCAAACGCGCCTTTCTCTCCGACCTGGGCCAGACGCCTTTGCTCGCCACCGCGCCCCTGCGCGAATTTCTGCGCCAGGTGTGTGGCGTGCTGGGCGGTGACACACGGCTCTGCCTCTTTCTCGATCAGTTTGAAGAATTCTTCGCGCACCTGTCCGAACCGGCCCGCGCCGAATTTGTGGGCGAACTCGCGGAGTGCCTGGAGGATGCGGGCCTCAATGTGCGTTGGGTATTTTCGCTCCGCACGGAATACTTCGGCCACCTCTCCACCTTTCGCCCGCGCCTCCGCAATCCCTATGAAAATGATTACGCGCTTTATCGTCTGACCCGCGACGAAGCCAAAGAAGTGGTGGGAGGCCCGGCCGCCCGCCGCAAGATCCGATATGACCCCGGCCTGATTGATACGTTCCTCGACGAGCTGGGCAAAGACTCCATCAGCCCGCCGGAAATTCAACTCGTATGCTCGGCGTTGTTTGAGACGTTGAAGGAAGGCGACGATGTGATTCCGGCCACGGCCTACGAAACCGCCGGCCGGGCCGCCGGGATTCTGGGTGGGCATTTGGATAACGTCTTAAACCGCGATCTTCTACCCGAACAGCGTCCCGTGGCCCAACATCTGTTGGAACATCTCATCAGTTCCGACAACCGCCGCTTGTTGCGGACGCGGGCCGAGTTGGTGACGGCGCTGGCCGAACATGGCATCGCGCCCGAAACAGTGGACGCGGTGTTGAACCAATTGGTGGATAGCCGGTTGCTACGGGTTCACGAGACGACGAAAGACGGTGAGACGGCCGTGAATGAGTTGGCGTATGAACTGGCCCAACGCTTTCTCCTCAATAAGATCACGTTGGACCCGGCGGTGCAGGCCCGCAAGGCCGCGCAAGAATTGCTTGACCATGAAACCCAGGACTACCAAAAGCATGGCACGCTTCTCACCGATGACGAACTCGCCATTATCACGCCGCGTAAAGCCGAACTGACCCTCAACCCCGACGCGCAGGCATTAATTAGCCAAAGTGAACGGGCGCTGAAACGTCAACGGCAGTTTGTCATCGGGGGAGTGAGTTTGTTAGGAATTTTAATGGTGGTCAGCCTCATCACGCTGGTCGCGGCGTTTAGCGCCGAGGGACGCCGCACGCAGGCGGTCGCCACCCAGCAGGCCGCCGAGACGGCCGCCGTGGAGTCCTTTAGTCAACAACAATTGAGCGAAGCGCGCGCCGCGCAAGCCGCCACCCGCGAATCTGAATCACAAGGCGCCCTCGCCACCAGCGCCGCCGAAATCGAATTTGCTTCAACGCGTGAAGCGCAAGCCATTAACGCGCAAGCCACCAGTGAGGCCGCCGCGTCCTTTGCCGCCACGCGCGAAGCCAACGTGCGCGCTGTCGTTGAAAATCTCTTTATCAAAAACGGCCTGGTGCCGGTGGACAGTCAGCCGGCCGCCTTGGTGGTGGTGGGCGATTACGTTTGGGTGGCCAATGAGGGCGATGACACGGTGCAGGCCATGCAGGTTGAGACGGGCGCATTGAAGACCTTTACCTCCAATACCGGCGCGTTAAGCACCGCGCTCACAGTCGGCGCGCGCCCGCGCGCGCTCGCTTACGATGGCGAACGCGTGTGGGTGACCAATAGCGATGATGGGACGGTGCAGTTTATTGACCCTGACACTGGCGCATTGAGCCAGGCCATCGCGGTGGGCCAGGATCCCGCCGCTTTGGTCGTGGATGGCGCGCGCGTCTGGGTGGCGAATCAGGGCGATGACACCGTGCAGGCGATTGACCTCACGACCCTTAAAGTAAGTGAGCCAATCGCGGTGGGCGCCACGCCATTGGCGTTGACCTTTGATGGCGGGCGGGTGTGGGTGGCCTGCTTTGGCGGCAATGTGGCGCAAGCCATTGATCCGCAGACTCAACAAGTGACGGCTGAGGTTGCGGTGGGCCTGCGCCCATTGGCCCTCACCTTTGATGGGCAAAATGTCTGGGTGGCCAATCAGGGCGCGAATACGGTTCAGGCCATCATTCCGGCCACGAATAGTATTACGCTCACCGTCTCCGTTGGGCGGCGGCCCGGCTCGTTGGCCTTTGATGGCTTGCGCCTCTGGGTAGCGAATCAGGGCGATGACACGGTGGAGGTGATTGACCCAAACACGGGCGTGACCGCGGCGGCGCTGAGGGTGGGCAGCCTGCCTCGGGCGCTGGCCTTTGCGGGCGGTTGGCTGTGGATTGCGAACTTTGGCGACAACACCGCTTTGGCCATTGACCCCGAGGCGGGCGACCTGGCGCAACCCATCGCCGTTGGCCCGCAACCGCGCGGCCTGGTGGTGGCCGGCGGGCAAATTTGGGTCACGAGTCAGGGCACCAATACGGTGCAGGCCATCAACACCGGTAACCGGCAATTGGGCGCGCCCCTCACGGTTGGCACGGATCCACGCGCATTGGCTTTCGATGGCTCACGCTTATGGGTGGCGAATTCGCGTGACAACACCCTTCAATCCATTGCGCCCGCCACCGGCATTGCGAGTCGGCCGATTACGGTGGGCAATAGTCCGCGCGTGTTGCTGTTTGCGGCCGGGCGATTGTGGGTGGTCAATGCGGGCGACGATACGGTGCAGACCATTGACCCCGCGCGCGGTGTCAGCCTGGCCGTGATTCCGGTGGGCGATGGCCCGGCCGCGCTGACGTTTGACGGGACGCGGATGTGGGTCGCCAATTCACAAGCCAACACCGTGCAATGGATTGACCCGGCCACCAACGCCGTCAGCGCCCCCATCCCGGTGGGCAGTTTCCCATTTGCGTTAGCCTTCGATGGGACGCGGGTGTGGGTGGCCAATCAAAACGATAATTCAATTCAAGCCATTGACCCGGTGAACGGTGTGCCCCAACCATCGCTTCTGGTGGGAGCGGCCCCGGTGGCCTTAGCCTATGATGGCACATATTTGTGGGTGGCGAACTTCGCCGAGAACACCGTGCAATCGCTTGACCCGGCCACAGGCGAAATTTACACCCCCTTGCGCGTGGGCGCAGGTCCCATCGCCCTCGCCTTCGACGGGCAAAAGTTGTGGGTGGCCAGCCGCGATGATGCGACCGTGCAGTATGTGTTGTTGCACAAATAGCGGTTCTTCCGTTTCGAGTGGGATAATGATGTCGGCACAACAGTGGGTACACGGATAAACACGGAGCAACACGGATTTCCGGGAGGTTGATTTTTTAAATCCGTGAGTGTCCGTGAAAATCCGTGTACGCTTCCCATAAAAAACGGTAGAGCCCAAATAGCGAAAGGACGTAAGAGCGGTTTCACGTAGCGCCGCGATTATCAATGACTACCCGCCTTTACCTCATCCGGCATGGCGCAACGACGTTGAGCGCCGAAGACCGCTTTGCAGGCTCGACCGATGTGTTGCTCTCCGAGGAGGGCCAGCATCAGGCCGAGCATTTGGCCCACCGTCTGGCCGATGACCGCCTCACGGCGGTATATGCCAGCCCCATGACCCGCACGGTGCAAACCGCCACCATCCTGGCGCGTCCGCACAAACTTACGCCCAGCCTGCGCGAGGGCCTGCGCGAAATCCACCATGGCCGCTGGGAAGAACTACGCCGCGCCGAAGTGGAAGAACGTTTCCCGGAGGAGTATGCCGAATGGGAAATTGACCCGTTCACCTTTGCGCCGGAGGGCGGCGAGTCTGGGTTGAGCGTGCTGGCGCGCGCCTTGCCCGTCATCCGCGAGATTGTGGTGACCCACGCCGGTCAGAACGTGGTGGTGGTGTCTCACAAGGCCACGATTCGTCTATTGTTGTGTAGTTTGCTGGGGGTGGATGCGCGCGGCTATCGGGACCGCTTTGACCAATCGCCGGCCTGTCTGAACGTGTTGGATTTCAAGGACCCGGTGCGGGCACGCTTAACTCTTTTCAATGATATTTCGCACTATAGCGATCACCCCGCGCGCCCGCAGGCCAAGCTCTCCAAATGGTGGGATGGGCCGGAGAAAACGTGCGCCAGTGATAGCGGAAAGTAAAGGCATTTAGTCCGTCTTATTCTCCTGAAGCCGAGTGTCGTTGAGACCATCCCCCAGCAGATTGAAGCCCAGCACCGCCAACGCTATCGCCAAACCGGGGAAGAGCGGCAACCACCACGCCAGCCGCAGGAATGGTTGCGCGTTGTTGAGCAAATAACCCCAACTGATGTTGTTCGGGTCGCCCAGGCCGAGGAACGCCAGGCTGGCCTCGGTCAGTATCGCTTGCCCAATCATCAACGAGGTGTGGACGACGACGGGCGCGATGGTGTTCGGCAGGATGTGTCTCCAGAGGATGGAGAGATGGCTCGCGCCTAACGCCCGCGCCGCGACCACGTATTCACGCTCGCGGACGGACAAGACTTGCGCCCGTAACAGCCGCGTCGTCATCGGCCACGCGGTCAGCCCCAGCACCAGCGTGATGGTGAGCAAACTCGGCTCAAACAGCGCAACAGCGACCAGCGCCAGGAAGAAACGCGGGATGACCTGAAAGAACTCGGTGAAGCGCATCAACGCATCGTCAAAGCCCCCGCCGAAGTAGCCCGCCAGCGACCCCAGCGCAATCCCAATCCCCGCCGATAAGCCTGCCACTGTCAATCCGACAATGAGCGATGTGCGACTGCCATGAATGACGCCCGCCAGCACATCGCGTCCCAAATCATCCGTGCCAAAAGGATGGGCCAGGCTGGGAGGCTGAAAAGGCTTCGCCACGCTTGACCACGGGTCTACCGGCGCCAGCACGTCGGCGAAGAGAGCGACCATTCCGACCGAGCCAACGAACAACAACCCGAGCAGGGCGATTGGATTGAGGCGCCCCCGGCGAATGGCGAAACTGGGTAGCATGGGCCTCGACAGAGGCCGGTGCGCTGAGGCCGGGGCCGGCTGGACAATTTGCTCAGGGAGATGGGTCGTCATGCTCGCTCAGGAATAGTGGATTCTTGGGTCAAGGAAGGCATACGTTACATCTGTTATTAAGTTAGCCAGGATGACGGTCAAACTGATGAGCAGGAACATGCCCAGCAAAACGGGGTAGTCACGCGCGAAGGTGGCATCCAACACGAGGCGGCCCAAGCCCGGCCAGGCGAAGACCGACTCGGTCAGCACCGCCCCGGCGAATAGAAAACCAATCTGCCCACCCACCACCGTCACGACGGGTAGCAACGCATTCCGCAGGGCATGGTGAAGAAGCACCCGGCGCTCGGCGACGCCTTTGGCGCGAGCCGCCAGCGTATAGGGTTGGGTCAGCGCTTCGAGCAACCCGGCGCGGGTCAAGCGGGTGACGAGCGCGACGTTGTTAAGCGCCAGCGCGGTGGCGGGCAGAGCCAAATGATGCGCCACATCCAGGACGAGGCGCAGGCCAGTGTATCGCTCGCGGGCGCTGGTCAGGCCATGCGTGGGGAACCAATCCAACTGCGCGGCGAGGACGAAAATCATCATCTGCGCCAGCCAGAAGACGAGCAGGGCGTAGCCGAAGAGTGAGAGCGCGGTGATGGAAACGTCGGTGGCGGAATGCGGCCGGCGCGCGGCCAGCGCCCCCAGACCAATCCCAACGGTGGTCGCCAGAGTCAGGGCAGTGACCATCAAGAGCAATGTCGTCGGCATCCGGCTGAGAATAATTTGCAACACCGGTTGGCCTTGTGAGTACGAGTATCCCAGGTCGCCGCGCAGAAGCGTGCTGAGATAACGGGCGAGTTGTTCCGGCAAGGGGCGGTCCAGCCCGAACTTCGCCCGCATCTGGGCATAGTAGGCTTCATCGCCATACTCCCCGGCCAACGCCACAATCGGATCACCGGGCGCAATGTGAACCAGCACAAACATAAAAACGACGATGCCCAACAGCATCGGCGGAATTTGCAGGAGGCGGCGGAGTAAGTATTGACTCATTGGCAGGGAAGTGAACAGTGATCAGTTTACTGACCACTGTTCACTGCTGTACAGCGCGAGTTCAAAACCGCGCACCCAGTCGTCGGGTTCTTCGTCGCGCGTGTTCTCTTTTGGCCGTTGCCCGGTTTTGACGGCGGCGGTGAGATGACTCCAGCGGCGATAGAACGCGCCCTCACGTTTGACAAAGTGGCTGAGGTAGTATGGGCCATCCTGCGCCAGGCAGGCCGCGGCCAGCGGCGTGTTGGTGTAGCGTTCATCGGCTTTCTCCAGCAGACCTATCCCGACCGCGGCATTGAGCAGAAGACTCAGGCCGCGCGTCGTCGTCTTCAACCCAGCCGCGAGTTCCGCGACGGTGCGCGGGCCAGCGGCCAGCGCCTCGAACACGCCGAGTTCGGAGCAAGTGATGAGCGTCTGCGCGGTGCGGTAGCCGCGCAACGTCTCCAGTACATGTTGCCGGAACACCCACTCCGGCGGGGCCTCGGTCATCATCCTTAACTTCCTTTGCCCTCAAAACATGGGATGCACAGGGTCTGGCCTTGCAGGCGGCGGGTGTGAGATTCCAGCGTCAGTTCGCCGCATTGGTCGCAAAGCAGGTAGTGCGCTTGGCGCACCTTTTTGGGCAGGCGCGCCTCGGTGGGTTGAATCGCCAACAGTTGTTCCTCCGGCAATTCGAGAATCTGGCGGGAGCGTTCTTCCTGCAAAACCAGGAAGCGCGCGCGCTCCTCCGGCGTGAGGGGGCCAGCGCGCATTTTGGCCTGAAGAACCTGATGCTCCGGTGTGCGCTCGTTCCAATACTCGGGGCGGCCCACCACGCGGATGGCCTTGCCGTCTGACTTGCGGACAAAGGTGTAGACGTGCTTGCCGTAATCTTTGAAAATAAGATTGCCTTTGCCAAGGGTGCATCCAGTCAACGACTGGATTCCATCTACCGTTCACATATCGCTTTCGACGATGGCGATGACCTCGTTCTCTTGTGAATGTTGCCCCAGTTCGCGCAACGCGACTTGCGCGACGCGGAGGCCGATGGCGAGGCCAGGGCAATTGTGGCCGTGAAAGGCGCGGGCTGATTCAAATGTTGAGTCGTCCATAGAGTGGCTCCTCAGAAATATAGACATTAAGAAAATGATTTTGAATCGGTGTCAACTGATAGCAAACAGATAAACGGATGCGTCCGCACTAGAACACACTATCTGCTTATCCGTTGCCTATCCGTTGACACCAGACTCAAAAAGCAAATCTTAACATCTATAGCTATCCTTCTCGCCGATGACGACACCAGCTTTCAGCGAGCCTCAACCACTTCAAAGCACGGAATGCACAGCGTTTGGCCCTTGAAGCGCCGGGTGCGCGTCTCCATCGTCATCTCGCCGCAGTGGTCGCACCGGAGCGAGTCGTGGAGGCGGGCTTTCTTTGGAATGCGCGCCTCGGTTGGGCGCACCTCGAAGAGGCGTTCCTCAGGCAACTCAAGAATCTTATATGACCGCTCCGCGTGCAACACCCAATAACGGGCGCGCTCCTCCGGCGTGGCCTCGCCCGTGCGGATTTTGACGAACAGCGTTTGCTGTTCTGGATCGCGCTCACCCCAGGCGTCTGGCCGGGTCATAATGCGGATGGCCTTGCCGTCGGAGTGGCGGATGAAGGTGTAGGCATTCTTGCCGTAATCCTCATGAATCAGGTTGCCCTTGCCATAGGTGCATCCAGTCAACGACTGGATTGCGTCCACCGCTCACATATCGGTCTCGACAATGGCGACGACCTCCTCATCCTGTGAGTGCGGTCCGATCTCGCGCAAGGCGATTTGCGCCGCGCGGATGCCCATCGCCAATCCGGGGCATAAGTGGCCGTGAAAGTTGCGAACGGCTTCGATGGTCGGGTCCATGGATTGGCTCCTGTCAGTTGACACGCTCCAACAACCGCCGCGCCACCGCCGCGAGCGCCTGCACGCCCGGCGAGTCGGGCGCGGCGTCAATCGGGGCGACGGCTTCCCGGTCGGCGGCCTCAATCGCCGGATCCTCCGGCACAACGATAATCTCCTCGTCCGGCAACGCCTTTCGCACCATCTCTAAATTCTCCGCATTGCGGACGCGATTGGCCACCACCACGACCTGGCCCACGCCGCGCTCCCGCGCCAGCGCGACGGCCCGCTGGGCGACCTCGATTGCTTTCGCCGTCGGCTCGGTCATCACCACCACAAAGTCCACCAGGTCTTTCGCCATGCGGCTCAGCGTCCCCAACCCGGCCTCCATGTCGGCCATCACCACCCGGTCGCCATTGGTCGCGGTCATTTCGCCAAGCAACTGCTCGGCCGAGATGCCGCATCAAGGACAGCCGGGGTCGAAGTGGTCTATCTTTGTGACCACCGCCAGCCGCACGCGGTCGGGCGCCCAGGCCCCGAAGCGCTCCAGAATCTCCGGCACGGTCGGGGCGTGCTCGGTCTTGTCGCCGTCCTCCGCATCCAACGACTGACGAATGGCCGCCAGACGCTCGGTCTCTTCCACCGATAAGCCCAGCGACAGACCAAGGTTGGGATTGGAGTCGCAATCGAGGGCGATGACCTCCCGCCCCTGCCGCGCTATCCAGCGCGCAATCGTCCCGGCGGAGGTTGTCTTGCCTGTGCCGCCTTTGCCGACAATCGCAATTTTCATTGGAGAACTCCTTTCGATACCTGTGACCGTTGCTCAAGCCATGTCGCAAGTTTCTCAATCGCGACGACCGCCAGAGCATTCGGCACAACGTCCATCGGGGCCTGACCGAGCCGCTCGGCGGCCGCGCACTGCTCATCGTAGGGCAGGGCCGCGAGCAACGGCAGTGGATGCCCGTTCAATGCGCGCTCAATGCGTGGCAGGTCTTTTTCCGAACGCAACTTGTTCGCCACCCATCCCACCAGAGGCCGGGGCCGCGTCTCTCCGGCCTCGGTCTTTCGTTCATCGGCCAGCTTGGCGAGGCGGCGGGCGGTCAAGGTGGATTTGGCGGAAGGCTCGACTACGATCAACACCACCTCGGCGAAATTGCTCCACCCGAAGAAGGGCTGGCGGGTCCCGGCGGCTAAATCACCAATCAGGCTCCAGCCCTCCTCACGGAATCTTTCCAACACGGCGCGGAAGGCAGTGGTCGAACCCAGTTTCATGCGCCCCGGCAGTTTGCCCAGTTGTAGGAAACGGATGCCGTCGGGCGCGGCGACGGAGTGTTGGGCGACCAGTTCCACGACATCCACGCCCTCCTTCAACA